>Ga0194132_10001969_pt1 | contig 40072 bp, 41 predicted proteins | sample TA2KigOf80mmetaG_FD_148612 | JGI IMG/M metagenome (GOLD analysis project Ga0194132, IMG submission 148612) | Freshwater microbial communities from Lake Tanganyika, Tanzania - TA2015054 Kigoma Offshore 80m | ecosystem: Environmental > Aquatic > Freshwater > Lake | place: Tanzania: Lake...
AGGGGGCGCGGCAGGTTACCACTCGTAATGAAAATTTGGATGACGTGCCTAACAGTGTTATTAAACGCTGTTTGCGCGCCAGGTGCAGGTTGTGATATCGCGAAGGGGTCAGGTCTTGCAAAATCACATCTCCCGGGCTAAAATGCCGTGCATTTTTTGAAATCACTTGCGACGACGATTTTCTTCAATTAACGTAAGTATTTGATTTTATTATATTTTTTAGTTTTATGACCTACGCCCTATCATTCACCGCATGTCCCGCCCCCTAAGACTAGAACTCCCCAACGCCCTATATCACGTCACCTCGCGCGGCAACGCCCGCGCCGACATTTACCTCACCGATGACGATCGCGCGGCGTGGCTTGAAGTGCTCGCCGAGGTGTGCAGCCGCTTTAACTGGGTGTGCCACGCCTACTGCCAGATGGGCAATCACTATCACCTGCTGCTGGAGACACCCGAGGCCAATCTGTCCAAGGGCATGCGCCAGTTAAACGGGGTTTACACGCAGCGTTTTAACCGTACTCACGAGCGCGTGGGGCATGTGTTTCAGGGGCGCTTTAAGGCGATCCTAGTGGACAAAGAGAATTACCTGTTGGAGCTTGCGCGCTACGTGGTGTTAAACCCGCTGCGGGCGAAGCTGGTGCGGCGGCTGGAAAACTGGCCTTGGAGCAGTTACCTCGCCACCTGCGGGCAGGCACCCAAGCCCGCGTGGCTGCAGGTGGATTATCTGCTGTCGCGTTTTGGTTCGCGGCGGGCGGACGCGATCGCCAAGTATGTGACCTTCGTGCACGAGGGCGCGCGGCTACCCAGTGTGTGGAGCGCGTTGCAGGGGCAGATTTATCTGGGCTCGGACAAGTTCGTCAAAAAGATGCAGGCGTTGGTGGACAAGAAGCCGACGGTCGCCGAGATTCCGCTTAAGCAGCGGCGCGCGTTAAAGCGCGCGCTGGCCGATTTCGAGCGTGCGCACGAGCGGGATGAGGCGATTGCGCTGGCGTATTTGTCGGGGCATCACACCATGGCGGCGGTGGCGGATCACTTCGGCGTGCATTACACGACGGTGAGCCGGTTGGTGCGAGCGCATGAGGCACGCGAGCGAGATAAGGGATAAAAACGCAAGGCCACCATGCGCGGCACGTTCGAAGATATATCGTAAGCATTTGATTTTATTATGTTTTTTAAATTCTATAAACGGGCTTGGGCGGCGGCTGCCGCCCGCTTCGTGAACCGCCCCGGCACCATCAGCCGCCTTCGCATCGCCTGCACGTGACGGCGGCGCGCGCCACCAGTGCCGCGCTTAAAAATCGCCCCACAGCGCCTGCATCGCGGCCAGAGCGGCAACGGCGGCCGTCTCCGTGCGCAACACGCGCGGCCCCAGCGTCAGCGGCGTAAAGCCGGCGCCGCGCGCAGCGGTAATTTCGGCTTCGTTCCAACCGCCCTCGGGCCCGGCCAGCAAGCTAATCGCGCCCGCCGGTTGTTGCAGATCGCGCAGGCGCATGCCGCCGAGCGGCGACAGCGCATAACGCGCACCGCTGATCGCGCCGCCCAGCCACGCCGGCAGCGTTTGCACCGGCAGCACGCGCGGCAGTTGATTGCGGCCGCACTGCTCGCAGGCGGCGGCGGCCACCGCCTGCCAGTGCGCGACGCGCTTTTGCGCGCGCTCGCCGGCCAGGCGCACCACGCTGCGCTGGGTGAGCAAGGGTTGTATGGCCGACACGCCGAGTTCAACGCACTTTTGCACGGTGTAATCCATGCGCTCGCCGCTGGAGATGCCCTGCGCCAGCGTTACCGTGAGCGGCGATTCGCGGCTCACTTCGCGGCGCGCGGTGAGCGCCAGCGTTAACCCGGATTTGTCGATGCGCTTGATGCTGGCGGCATACTCCACGCCGCGCCCGTCAAACACGGTGAGCGGCGCGCCCGCGGGCAGGCGCAATACGTGGGTTACGTGGTGCGCCTGAGCGCCGCTCACGTGGGCTTCGCCGTGTTCGGCGATCGGGCCTGAGAAAAAAAGTCGGGTCAACGCGTTACTCTCACTTCGTGCGGCGATTATGCCATGGCCGCCGCGCTCACTCGCCGCCGGGGCCGGCGTGGCGTCGCGGCGGCACAAGGCATAAAATCGCCCGCTATGATGGAGAACAAGCCGTGAAAATCGTCATCCTCGGAGCGGGGCAGGTGGGTTCGTCGGTCGCGGAAAACCTCGCCTCGGAGGCGAACGACATCACCATCGTCGATACCAACGCCGAGCGCTTAAGCGCGCTGCAAGACAAGCTCGACGTGCGCACGGTGTGCGGCAACGCGGCGCACCCGGCGATCCTCGAACAGGCGGGGCTGGAGGATGCCGACCTGCTGTTCGCGGTGACGCAAAGCGACGAGACCAATATGGTGGCGTGCAAGCTCGGCTCCACCCTGTTTAACACGCCGACCAAGATCGCGCGCATTCGCTCGGCGGATTATTTGTCGCATCCGGAGATTTTTTCGCGCGACAATTTCGCGGTCGACGTGCCGATCTGCCCGGAGCAGTTGCTGACCGATTACATCGTCAAGCTCCTCGAATTCCCCGAGGCGCTGCAGGTGCTGGAGTTCGCCAACGGCAAGGTGAGCCTCGCCGCGGTGCGTGCTTATCACGGCGGGCCGCTGGTGGGCCACCCGATCTCCTACTTGCGCACGCACATGCCGCAAATCGAGGCGCGCGTGGCCGCGATCTTTCGCCAGGACGCCTCGATCACGCCCGATGGCAACACCGTTGTCGAAGCGGGCGATGAGGTGTTCCTGATCACCGCCACCGAAAACCTGCGCGGCGTGCTGCGCGAGATGCGGCGCATGGATAAGCCGGTGAAGCGCGTGATGCTGGGCGGCGGCGGCAACATCGGCCGGCGCCTGGCGCGCGCGATCGAGGATAAATGCGAAGTCAAAATCATCGAATACAGCAAGGCGGGCGCCGAGCGGCTTGCCGCGGATTTGCAAAAATCACTGGTGCTGCAAGGCGATGTCACCAACGAGGAATTGCTGGAAGCGGAAAACATCAGCGAAATGGATGTCTACTGCGCGCTTACCAACGACGATGAAGTCAATATCATGTCGGCATTGCTCACCAAGCGCATGGGCGTGCGCAAGGTGATCGCGCTGATCAACCGCACCTCGTATGTCAACTTGTTGCAGGAAGGCAGCATCGATATCGCGATCTCGCCGGTGCAAAGCACCATCGGCACGCTGCTCGCGCACGTGCGCCACGGCGACGTGGCGGTGGTGCATTCGCTGCGGCGCGGCGCGGCCGAGGCGCTGGAGCTGGTGGCGCACGGCGACGCCAAATCCTCGCAGGTGGTCGGCAAGCGCGTCGAGCAGCTCGACTTACCCAAAGGGGCGGCCATCGGTGCACTGGTGCGCCGGCGCGCCGGCGCCACCGGCGCCAACGGTGCCAACGGCGAAGCGCAAGTGGTGTACCAGGTCATCATCGCGCATCACGACACGTTGATCGAGGCCGAAGATCACGTCATCGTGTTGGTGGTCAACAAGCGCTTGGTGCCGCGCATCGAAAAACTCTTCCAGGTGTCGGCGGGCTTTTTCTGACCTTTTTATGAGAAGCCTGCTCGCGGTACTGCGCCCGCTCGGCGGGATCGGCATGGTGATGGGCCTGACCTATCTCGTGCCGATCATCGCGTCCCTGATCTACGACGACGGCGTGTGGCGGGTATTCTTGCAGGCCATGTTGTTTAACTTCACGCTGGCGGCGATCGTGTTTGCCGCCACCCATCGCGTGCGCTACGAATTGACCCCGCGCGACGGCATGTTGCTGGTGGTGCTCGCCTGGTCTGGCGGCGCTACCTTCGCCGCGCTGCCGCTGTTCGCGCTGATACCGGGGATAAGCTTCACCGACGCGTTTTTCGAGGCAATCTCCGGGTTGACCGCCACCGGCGCCACGGTGCTCTCGGGGCTTGACCAACTGCCGCCCGCGGTCAACATCTGGCGCGCGCTGCTGCAATGGCTGGGCGGCATGGGGGTGATCGTGCTGGCGGTGGCGATCCTGCCGCTGCTCGGGGTGGGTGGACGGCAGATTTTCAAGGCGGAAACGCCGGGGCCGATGAAAGACCAAAAATTGACCCCGCGCATCGCCGAAACCGCCAAGGGCCTGTGGGTCGTGTACTTGCTGTTGTCGTTGGCGTGTGTATTGGCCTACCGCTTGGCCGGCATGAGCTGGCTGGATGCCTGGGTGCACATGTTCACCACCTTGGGGCTGGGCGGCTTTTCCAGCCACGACGCAAGTTTTGGTTACTGGAATTCGCCGCTCATCGAGGCGGTGGCAATCGTCTTCATGCTGCTCGCGTGCCTGAACTTCGGCACCCATTTTCTGGCGCTTTACGGCCGCAACGCCAAGCCCTACTTGCACGACCCTGAGATACGCGTTTGCCTGCTGGTCCTACTGGGCAGTTGCGTGGGCATTGCCGCTTACTTGTACGCTTTCGGCACTTATGCGGATTTCGGCACGGCACTGCGTTACGCGTCGTTTAACGTGATTTCCGTCGCTACCACCACCGGCTATTCCAGCACCGATTACGGCCTGTGGCCGATTTTTGCGCCGATGTGGATGATTTTTTTGTGCAGTTTCGTTTCTTGTTCGGGCTCCACCGGCGGCGGCATCAAAATGATTCGCGCGCAATTGCTGTATATCCAGATCTACCGGGAATTCGTCCGGCTGCTCCACCCCAGCGCCATACGCCCCGCCAAGCTCGACGGGCAAGTCGTTGAAAACAAGATCATTTTTTCGGTGCTCGCGTTTTTGTTCATTTACATCGCGAGCCTGGTGACGATCGTGCTGATTTTGCTGGCAAGCGGGCTCGACGCGGTTACCGCGTTCAGCGCGGGCGCGGCGAGCCTGAACAACATGGGCCCCGGGTTAAATCAAGTGGGCCCGGCCACCACCTACGCGGTACTTAACGACTTTCAAACCTGGGTGTGCGCGTTCGCCATGTTGCTTGGACGGCTGGAACTATTTACGCTACTGATTATCTTTACTCCTGTGTTCTGGCGCCGCTAAATCGGTAGAGCGCCAATACACGCCCAGAACTGCGATTATGGCTACCGCGCAATCCGTCAACCTCACGCGGCACTTTCTCATCGCCATGCCGGCGATGGCGGACCCGCATTTCTCCAAAACGCTCACCTTCATCTGCGAGCATAACAATCAGGGCGCGCTCGGCGTGGTGGTCAACCGCCCGATCGACATGACCTTGCACGCGCTGCTCGAACAAATCGAGCTCAAACCCGCCGACGACAGCGCCAAAGCAACGTCGGTGCACTATGGCGGCCCGGTGCAAATCGACCGCGGTTTTGTACTGCATACGCCGGCAGGCGCATGGCAATCGACGCTGGCGGTGGGCGACATGATCGGCCTCACCACCTCCAAGGATATCCTGCAAGCGGTGGCGCGCGGCGAAGGCCCGCGGCAATTCCTGGTGACCTTGGGTTACGCCGGCTGGGCGCCCGGCCAATTGGAGCAAGAGCTCGCGCAAAACGCCTGGCTCACCGTACCCGCCGACCCGCGCGTTTTGTTCGACACGCCGGCCAAGGATCGCTACGACGCGGGGTTGAAACTGCTGGGCATCGATCTCGGAATGTTGTCCGATGGCGCGGGGCATGCTTGAAATGCGTGAAGCGTGAGACGTGAGGCGAGAGGAGTAAGATTTGAGTAACGCAGCCTCGCCACCCAAGGATACGCCTCACGCCCCTCCCCTCACGCCTCACACACGCGGCAGCGTGCTGGCGTTCGACTTCGGCGAAAAGCGCATCGGCGTCGCTGTGGCGGATTTTGCGGTCGGCATCGCCCATCCGCTGCAAACCATAGCCGCCGAAGACAACGCCACGCGTTTTGCCGCGATTGCCGCGCTGATCGCCGAATGGAAACCGGCGCGCTTGATCGTCGGCGAACCGCGTCACGCCGATGGCAGCCCACATGAAATCGGGCGGCTGGCGCGGCGCTTCGCGCAGCGGCTGGAAGGGCGCTTTAACCTGCCGGTGGCGCTGGTGGACGAGACTTTGAGTTCACACGAGGCGCAAAATCGGTTGCAGTCTCAAGGCGTTAAAGGGGGCAAACTGAAGTCCGCTCTCGACGCTGGCGCCGCCGCGGAAATCCTCGCCACCTGGCTCACCGAGCAGCAAAAAAAGTAAGCGTCACCCCTTAATCGCGCGGGAGCGTTGTGTTAACCTTGCGCCCCAACACACGCCCATGAACCGCGCCGCCCTCCAGCAGTTACCACAGGCCGAGCAACTGCTCGCGCGCTTGCTGGACCAAATGAAGCCCGTCGTCGGGCCCGACACGGGCATTATCGGTATTCATACCGGCGGCGTGTGGATCGCGCAGCGGCTGCACGCCGCGCTCAACATTCAAGTTCCGCTGGGCACCGTCGACGTGTCGTTTTACCGCGATGACTTCGAGGCCAAGGGCCTGCATCGCGATATTAAAACTTCGGATATTCCATTCGACGTCGAAGACCGGCGGCTGATTCTGGTCGATGATGTGCTCTACACCGGGCGCACCATACGCGCGGCGATGAATGTGCTGTTCGATTACGGGCGCCCGGCGAGCATCAAGCTTGCGGCGCTGGTGGATCGCGGCGGACGCGAGCTACCGGTGGCGGCGGATTTTCTCGGCGGCACGATTTCGCTCGCGGTATCGCAAAGCGTTGCATTGACGCGCGGCCATGACAACGATGGCGAACATCTTAGCTTTGTTCTACATGAAAACTAATGTGGCTTGATCCGCGCAATCCCCAACTGAATAAAAACGGCGAGCTCAATCATTTGCTGTCGATCGAGGGCTTGCCCGCCGACGTGCTGCGGCAAATTCTCGACGCGGCGGAATCCTTCGTCGGCGTCACGCAGCGCGAGGTGAAAAAAGTGCCGCTCTTACGCGGCAAGTCGGTGTTCAACATTTTTTTCGAGAACTCCACGCGCACGCGCACCACGTTTGAAATCGCCGCCAAGCGTTTATCGGCGGATGTGATCAACCTCGCCATCGCGCAATCGTCCACCAGCAAGGGCGAGAGCATGCTCGACACCGTGGCCAACCTCGCCGCGATGCAGGCCGACATGTTCGTGGTGCGCCATGCGGCGAGCGGCGCGCCCTATTTGATCGCCAAGCATGTCGGGCAAGATATCCACGTCATCAACGCCGGCGACGGGCGCCATCAGCACCCGACGCAAGGCTTGCTCGACATGTACACGATTCGCCACTACAAAAAAGATTTCACCAATCTCAGAGTGGCGATCATCGGCGACATTTTGCATTCGCGCGTGGCGCGCTCGCAGATCCACGCGTTGACCACGCTCGGCTGCCCGGAAATCCGCGTCATCGGCCCGCGCACGCTGATCCCCGCCGACATCCGCAGCCTCGGCGTGCAGGTGTATCACGATCTGAAAGAGGGCTTGAAAGACGTGGATGTGGTCAGCACATTGAGACTGCAAAACGAACGCATGAAAGGCGCGCTGCTCGCCTCCGGCCAAGAGTTTTACAAGTACTACGGCATCACCGACGACAAACTCGCGCTGGCCAAGCCGGATGCCATCGTGTTGCACCCCGGCCCGATGAACCGCGGCGTGGAAATCGATTCCAGCGTGGCCGACGGCGGCCAATCGGTGATTCTGCCGCAGGTAAATTTCGGCATCGCCATACGCATGGCGGTGATGAGCATCGTCGCGGGAAGTTGGCGCGGATGAAAATACACATTAAGGGCGGCCGTCTGATCGATCCCAAGAACGGCCTTGATGATGCGCGCGATCTTTACATCGCCGCCGGCAAAATCGTCGGCGTGGGCAACGCGCCCGCGGGCTTTGGCGCCAATCACATCATCGACGCCGCCGGCAAAATCGTTTGTCCGGGCTTGGTGGATTTGGCGGCGCGGCTGCGCGAACCGGGTCTGGAATACATGGCGACGCTGGATTCCGAAATGAACGCCGCCGTGGCCGGCGGTGTCACCAGTCTTGCCTGCCCGCCCGACACCGATCCGCCGCTCGATGAGCCGGGGCTGGTGGAGATGTTGAAGTTTCGCGCGCGCACTTTGAATAAGGCGCGTTTGTATCCCATCGGCGCGTTGACCGCGGGCTTGAAGGGCACGAAGTTGACGGAGATGGCCGAGTTGCGCGATTCGGGCTGCGTGGCGTTTTCGCACGCGGATGCGCCGTTGACCGACAACCAGGTCCTGCTCTACGCCCTGCAGTACGCGGCGACGTTCAACATACCGGTGTGGCTGCGGCCGCAGGACTCCTTTGTCGCGCGCGGCGGCGTGGCGCACGACGGGCAAATCGCGACGCGTTTGGGCTTGCCGCCGATACCGGTCACCGCGGAAACCGCGGCAGTCGCGTTGATTTTGCTGCTGGCGCGGGAAACCGGCGCGCGCGTGCATCTGGCGCGTTTGTCGAGCGCCGCGGCGATCAACATGGTGCGCCGCGCGCGGCATGATGGCGCGCGGGTCACCTGCGACGTCGCCGTGCATCACCTGCATTTGTCGGAAATGGACATCGGCTACTTTGACGGCAACTGCCACCTGATACCGCCGCTGCGCAGCCAGCGCGATCGCGATGCGTTGCGCCGCGCGCTCGCCGAGCACACCATCGATGCGGTGTGTTCGGATCATTGCCCGGTGGATGACGATGCCAAGCAACTGCCGTTTTCCGAAGCCGAACCCGGCGCCACCGGCCTGGAGTTGTTGCTGCCGCTGACGCTCAAATGGGCGGACGAAGAGCAATTGCCGCTCGCCACCGCGCTCTCGCGCATCACCAGCGACGCGGCCAACATTCTGGGCATCGACGCCGGGCATTTGTCGGTGGGCGCGCAGGCCGATGTGTGCATATTCGATGCGCAGCGCTATTGGAAAGTCGAACCCGCGTCATTGTTAAGTCTGGGCAAAAACACGCCCTATAGCGGCCTCGAAGTCAAAGGCCGCGTCACCCACACGCTGGTGGGCGGCATGATTGCCCACGAACTGCGGGTGCACGAAACGCGTTAGGGCGTTGGGGTTGGGCCGGGCGCCCCCATCTGCGGTTCTGATAGACTGCTTTTTCCTGCACCCGCTGGCCTATAACCATGAACCCCTTACTGGATTTTTCCGGACTGCCGCGTTTTGCGGATATCAACGTCGAACATGTCACACCCGCCGTCGACACGCTGCTGGCCGAATGCAAAGCGGTGATCGAACGCGTCGAAAGCGATGCAACGCCCGCGACCTGGCGCGATTTCATCGAACCGTTGGAAAACGCCAACGAGCGTTTGAGCCGCGCGTGGGGCCAAGTTGGGCATCTGAACGCGGTGATGAATAGCCCGGAGCTGCGCGAGGTCTACAACGGCAATTTACCCAAGCTCACCGCGTATTTCACCGAGCTTGGGCAGAATGAAAAATTATTCAATAAAAACAAATGGTTACGAAATTCCCCTGAATTTGCCACGCTAACCGTCGCGCAGCAAAAAATCATCGATAACGAGTTGCGCGATTTTCGGCTGGGCGGCGCGGAATTGCCGGCGGATAAAAAAGCGCGCTTCAAAGCAATCAGCGAGGAGTTGTCGAAACTGTCTTCGCAATTTTCCGACAACGTGCTCGATGCCACCAACGCGTTCGCGCATTTCGTCGATGATGAAAAGGGTTTATCGGGCTTGCCCGATGATGTCAAACAAGCCGCGCGCGAAGCCGCGGAAAAAGATAGCAAGGCGGGCTGGAAATTCACGCTGCACGCGCCGTCCTACTTGCCGGTGATGCAATACGCCGACGACCGCCAATTTCGCGAGCTGATGTATCGCGCCTCCGCCACGCGCGCTTCGGAATTCGGCGACGCCAGACTCGACAACACGCCGCTGATCGCGCAAATCGTCAGGCTGCGCAAGGAACTGGCGGGCCTGCTCGATTTCGCCAATTACGCCGCGTATTCGCTGGAACCGAAAATGGCGGAAACGCCCAAGCAAGTGATCGATTTTTTGAACGAACTCGCGGCGCGCGCCAAGCCTTACGCCGAGCGGGATTTGCAAGAACTCAAGGATTTCGCGCGCAGCGAGCTAGGCATGAATCAGCTCGAAGCCTGGGACTACGCCTACGTTTCGGAAAAACTGCGCGTGTCGCGCTACGCGTTCTCCGAGCAAGAGGTAAAGCAATATCTGCCCGAAACCACCGTGGTGCCGGGCATGTTCAAACTCATCGAAACGCTTTATGGCTTGACCATCGCGCCGGCGGAAGCGCCGACCTGGCACCCCGACGTGCGCTTTTACGCGATACGCGACAAAGCCGGCAAACTGATCGGCGAGTTTTATCTCGATCTTTACGCACGCGGCACCAAACGCGGCGGCGCGTGGATGGATGATGCGATTACGCGGCGGCGTTTAGCCAGCGGCGTGCAGGTGCCGGTGGCGTACTTGAACTGCAATTTCTCGGCGCCGGTGGGCGGACAGCCCGCGCTCTTTACCCATGACGAAGTGATCACGCTGTATCACGAGTTCGGCCATGGCCTGCATCATTTGTTGACCGAAGTGGATTACCTCGGCGTGTCGGGCATCCACGGTGTCGAGTGGGACGCGGTGGAACTGCCCAGCCAGTTCATGGAAAACTTTTGCTGGGAGTGGGACGTGCTGCGGCCGATGACGCGTCACGCGCAAACCGGCAAGCCGCTGCCCAAAACGCTCTTCGACAAAATGCTCGCCGCGAAAAATTTCCAAAGCGGCATGCAAATGGTGCGACAGATCGAGTTTTCGCTGTTCGATCTGGAATTACATTCGAGCTTTGATCCCAATGGCACAAGCACCGCGCTCGATCTCATTCATGACGTGCGCCGGCGCGTGGCGGTAGTGTTCCCGCCCGACTACAACCGCTTTGCCAACAGCTTCACCCACATTTTCTCTGGCGGTTATGCCGCGGGTTACTACAGCTACAAGTGGGCGGAAGTGCTCTCCGCCGATGCGTTTAGCCTGTTCGAGGAACAAGGCGTGCTCGACCCCGCGGTGGGCCAGCGCTTTCGCAGCGAAATTCTCGCCATGGGCGGCAGCCGGCCGGCGATGGATTCGTTCAAGGCGTTTCGCGGGCGCGAGCCCGAGATTGATGCCTTGCTCCGTCACAACGGCATGGTGGCCGCGTGACGCAATGGTAAGCTTGCAGCCGTTTACGACGCGCGGGGAATGACATCATGAAATGCAGCCTGCTGGTATGCGTTTTTTGTATTGTGGCGAGCGGCGCCTACGCCGCCCAGCTTTACCGCTGGGTCGACAAAAACGGCAACGTCGAATGGCGCGACACACCGCCGCCCAGCAGCGTGCCGGCGAAAGCGATTGAACAACGCCGGGTGGGCGGTAATGTCATCGGCACCAGCGAGTTGCCGTACGCAACACAGTTGGCCGTTAAAAATCATCCGGTGGCGTTGTGGAACGCCGATTGCGGCCCGCCGTGCACCAGCGCGCGCAATCACCTGAACCGGCGCGGCATCCCCCACACCGAAAAAACACCGCAGTCCGACGCCGAAGGCTTCAAAAAAGTATCACCGGCATCCGAAGTGCCGATCCTGTTTGTCGACCGGCAACAGATCAAGGGCTATCAAGAAGCCGCGTGGGACGATACGCTCGATGCCGCGGGTTATCCGCGCACGGCGGCCGCCCTCAAACCCAAGCCCGCCGCCGTGCCCGCGGCGCCCCCCCAAACCCGCCACAGAAGCCGCGAAAGCGCCCGCGGATAACGCGGCACCGGCGCCGCCCGGCGCTAAATAGCGCTGCAGCAGCCCCAAGAAAATATTAAATAAAATCAAGTACTTATGCGCATTGCCACATGGAACGTCAATTCGCTCAAGGTGCGCTTGCCGCATGTCGCCGATTGGCTCGCCCAGCATCAGCCCGACGTGCTGTGTCTGCAGGAAACCAAAACCGAGGACGACAAGTTTCCGCTCGATGCGATCAAGGCCACCGGCTATCAAGCGGTCTACAGCGGGCAAAAAACCTATAACGGCGTGGCGCTATTGTCGCGCGCGGCGCCCGCCGAGGTGCAAGCGGGCATCCCCGGTTTTGCCGACGAACAAAAACGCGTGCTCGCCGCGACCTACGGCGATGTGCGCGTGGTTTGTGTTTACATTCCCAACGGCGAATCGGTCGAAAGCGAAAAATATCAATACAAACTGAAATGGCTCAGCGCGTTGACCGAGTGGTTGCGCGGCGAACTCAAAAAATATCCCAAGCTCGCGCTGCTCGGCGATTACAACATCGCGCCCGACGAGCGCGACGTGTGGGACGCCAAGGAATGGGCGGGCAAGGTGCTGTTCAGCGCGCCCGAACACGCGGCGTTTAACGGCTTGACCGCGCTGGGCTTGAAGGACAGCTTCCGTATGTTCGAGCAGCCGGAGCGCTCCTTCACCTGGTGGGATTACCGCATGAACGCGTTTCGACGCAAATTGGGCCTGCGCATCGATCATATTTTGCTCTCGGAGCCGCTCGCGCAAGGCTGCACGGCGTGCGCGGTTGACATCGAGCCGCGCAAACTCGAACGGCCGTCGGATCACGCGCCGGTGTTTGCGGATTTGCGCTAAGCACACCTACCACATCAGCCGTTCGTGCGCAGCCCGTCGAAGCACGAACACCTGTTCCGTCGAAACTTTCATCACCGCGTGATAGTCAACACCGTTTCCCTCACCCCCGCCCCTCTCCCACCGGGAGAGGGACAGAGGGGAGGGAGAAAGTCATCGTCCGTACAAGTGTCACAACGTTAGGAAGTCCTCAATAGTTGTCAGTACTTCACGCCCCTTCGCGCTGCGGCACACCCTGCGCCTGCCCCGTCGCAAAAAAGCGTTTGATGTTCGCCAGCACCGCCGGCATATCCACCTCCCACGAGCGGTACGAGCCGCCGCCGATATGGGGCGTGAGCACGACATTAGGCAGGGTACGCAGCGGGCTTTGCGACGGCAGCGGTTCGGTGCGATAAACATCCAGCCCCGCCATAGCGATTTGTTTGCGCTCAAGCGCCGCGGCCAACGCCGCTTCATCGACCAAGCCGCCGCGGCCGATGTTGATCAGCGCGGCGCCCGGTTTCATGCGCGCGAGCGCCGCTTGATCGATCAGGCTGTCGGTCTCGCGCGTGTGCGGCACCACCAGCACCACATAATCGGCACTCGCCAGCAACGCGTCAAACGGCAAATATTGCATGCCCATCGCGGCCTCGGTGGCGGCATCGTGTTGCGTGCGCTGGTAATAGACGATATTCATGCCGAACGCGCGACAGCGCTTGGCGATTTCCATGCCGATGTCGCCCATGCCGACGATGCCGGCGGTGGCCTGATAGAGTTCGCCGATGCCTTCGATGCGCGGCCAGTTGGCGAGGTAGTGGCCTTGTGAGGTCGGCGTGGGCTGCAAATCCATGGCTTGATAGGCGGCACTCGCCACCGCGTGGTGCGCCGCGATCAACCTTCGCGAGCAGGCGAGGATCAGCGCCAGCGCGTGTTCGGCGACGGTGACGTTGCGCATCAACGGCAGCGTCGCCACCGGGATGCCGCGCCGCGCGGCCGCCGCGACATCGATGTTGCGGCAATTCAAGCCGTGTTTTTGGATGAACTTGAGCGCGCGCGCGGCTTTGATCACCGCGCCACTTAATGGCGCCTGGTAACACAGCGCCGCATCGGCTTCGCGCGCGAGCGCGATCAGCTCGGCCTCAGCGTCACCCTCGGGCATGAGAATGCAAAACTCATCGTGCGCGCGCCCTTCGCGCAAGTGAAACGCAAAGCGCGACGCCGTATTGTCAGTGACCAGCAGCCGTATCGGCGCGCCGTCCGTCACGCGCTAAACACCTGCGACACGATCAAAGCGGCGTGCGCTTGGGCGGCGGCACGCCGACCACCGCGATGCGTATGGTCTCGGCGCCGTTGTTGAGCAACTGGTGCTCCACCACGTCGGGCGGCATGTGGATGGTGTCGCCGGGGCCAACTTGCTGCTCGCGCGTTTCGCCGCGCTCGTTTTTCCATTGGATCACGCCGTGCCCGCTGATCACAAAATAAATTTCCTCGAAGTTCGCCGGGTATGCGACCTCGTGCGTCTCGGTTTTGTATTTCGTGTGGCGATGCCAATGGTGCGGGCTAAAGCCGGGGCTAATTTCGTCGATGTTGAAAAAAAACTGGTCGGTGGCGATGATGCGTTTGACCTGCCCCGCCTCCTGGCCGAAGCCACGGATATTCTGCGGCGCGACGTCCTGCGCCTTGACGATGTTGAGTTCTGCCATGGTGTTGTCCTCGCGTCGTCCTGAATCAGTCAGACGCGAGTACAGTGCCTTTTCACACCGCTTGTCAAGCCAGTGTGTTGCCGCCGTCGTTTACCGGGTTCGAGTTTGGCGCATGATCGTCGATGCCCAACTCCTGCACCTTGCGCGTAAGCGTGTTGCGACCGATACCGAGCAGGTGGGCGGCCTCGATGCGGCGGCCGCCGGTTTGCGCCAACGCCCTTAAGATCAGCGCTTTTTCGAACTGGTTGGTGAGCTCATCCATGATGCGTGTCTCGCCGCGCGCAAGGCGCACTTGCGCCTCGCGCTCCAGCGCGCTCACCCAGTTTTGGTCGGGCGCGGCCGGCGCATCGCCGCGCACTTCCGGCGGCAAATCCTCGATTTCGATTTGCGCGGCGGGCGCCATCACGGTCAACCAATGGCACAGGTTTTCCAGTTGCCGCACGTTGCCGGGAAATTCCATCGCGGTGAGGTACTTGAGCACGCCTTCGGAAAAGCGCTTGGACTCGACACTTAACTCTGCCGCGCTCTTGCGCAAAAAATGGCGCGCCAGCAGCGGGATATCCTCGCGCCGCTCGCGTAAGCTCGGCAGGCGCAAACGAATCACATTCAAGCGATGAAACAAATCCTCTCGGAACATGCCCTGCTTCACGCGCGCTTCAAGGTCTTGATGCGTGGCCGCGATCACCCGCACATTGGCCTTGATCGGTTGATGGCCACCCACCCGGTAATAGTTACCATCGGACAGCACACGCAGCAGCCGCGTTTGCAACTCGGCCGGCATGTCGCCGATTTCATCGAGGAACAAGGTGCCGCCTTCGGCTTGCTCGAAGCGGCCGCGGCGCGTGGTTTGCGCGCCGGTAAACGCGCCACGCTCGTGGCCGAAGAGTTCCGATTCGAGCAATTCCTTCGGTATCGCCGCGGTGTTGATGGCGATAAACGGCTGCTTGGCGCGCGGGCTGTGGCGATGCAAGGCGCTCGCCACCAACTCCTTGCCCGTGCCCGATTCGCCGGTGATCAGCACCGTCGCATTCGATTGCGCGAGCCGCCCGATGGCGCGAAACACGTTTTGCATCGATGGCGCCTGGCCCAAGATCTCGGGGGCGGCTTCGGGTGTTTCGGGGGCGGCTTGATCGGCCTGGCTTTCGTTCATGGAGCGGCGAATCAATTCCACCGCGTCGTCCACATCGAACGGTTTGGGCAAATATTCGTAGGCGCCGCCCTGGAATGCGGTGACCGCGTTACCCAAATCGGAGTACGCGGTCATGATGATCACCGGCAGCGTGGCGTGTTTTTCGCGCACCTTTTGCAAGAGCGTCAAGCCCGACTCGCCCGGCATGCGGATGTCGCTCACGACCACCCGCGGCGTTTCGGTGGCGAGCGCGCGCAGCGCGTCTTGCGCGGATTCGAAGGTGCGATGCGCGATGCCTTCGCGCGCCAGCGCCTTCTCGAACACCCAGCGGATCGAGCGGTCGTCGTCGACGATCCACACCGGGTTTAGCGACATGGGCGCCCTTTGCACAAAGCCGGCGGAAAAATGTTGGTAGCGCGGGTTATCGATCGCGGGATACATAAAATGACTCCTTGTCCGATACGGGACGGGGTCTCCTCGGTAAATCGTAAGTATTTGATTTTATTCATTATTTTGTTGCGCCTCTTAAGCCGCTGCTGGCGCCACGCTGTCGGCCACCGGCAGCAGCACGGTAAAGCAGGTGTGTCCCGGTGCGCTCTCGAAGGTGAGTGTGCCGTTGTGTTGACTGACAAAATTTTGCGCGATGGTCAGCCCCAAACCGCTGCCATTGTCGCGGCCCGACACCAGCGGATAAAACACCCGCTCGGCGATATCCGGCGGCACGCCGGGGCCGTTGTCGATGACGCCGATCTCGATGGCGTGGCGATAGCGCTTGCGCGCCAGCACCACCTGCCGCGCCGCGCGTGTTTTAAAGATGATGCGGGCGTCGGGCGTGGCCGCTTCGGTCAGCGCCTGTGCGGCGTTGCGCGCGATGTTGAGCACGGCCTGGATCAACTGCTCTTGATCGCCGTAGATGTGCGGCAAGCTCACGTCGTAATCGCGCTCTATGACAACGGCTTTTTGATATTCAGCCAGCAACACGCTGCGCACGCGCTCCAGCACTTCGTGGATGTTCACGTGCGCGGGGCGCGCCATGCGGTGCGGCGCGAGCAGGCGGTTCATCAGCGCTTGCAGGCGATCGGCCTCTTTCATGATCACCTGCGTGTATTCGTGCAGATCCGGCTTGTCGAGTTCGTGGTCCAACAGCTGCGCCGCGCCGCGGATGCCGCCCAGCGGATTTTTGATTTCATGCGCGAGGTTGCGCATCAGCTCGCGGTTGGCTTCGGATTGGTCGTGCACGCGCTCCTCGCGCGCGATGCGCAGTTGCTGCTCGATCGGGCGGCACTCGATCAAACAGCCGTCCACATCAAAAAGGCTGCTGCGCTCGATCGGCGTCACCGTGCAGTTAAAATGCATGCGCGGGCGGCCGGCCACCGCGAACGCCAAATCGTGCTCGGAAAAGCTGCAGTTGTTCTTGCGCGCGTAGTTAAGCGCCGCCGCCAGCAAATCGTGATCGGCGAATACTGCGGCGACGCGCTGCCCCGCCACGTTGGAGTTGGCGAGTTCGAGCAGATTTTCGGCGGCGGGATTCATATGGCGCAACACATCGTGGTTATCCACGACGATCACTGCGGTCGCCAGCAAATCCAGTCCTGCTAATGCAGCGGGCGTCATGGCATCAACTTTCCTGCCATGATAGCTAGCAAGAAGCAGGCCAGCTTGGGCTGGCGGTGCGGATTATTTTTAAAACTGCGGGCGCGCCGGACGGCGCCCGCGACTACCGAAGATTGTTCAACTCGCGCTTCAGATTGGCGATGTTTTCTTCGTGGATCTTGACCTTGCGTTGGTAGGGCTCGATGCGCTCCAGCACGCGCTGGTAATTGCGCTCGCTGCCGGTACGGGTGTTTTCCTGTTCGGCCAGGTCGCGGCGCGCTTCCTGCAGCGATTTCTCCTCGTTCACCAGCTCGGTTTCCAAAATTCGCCGGCGATCGGTATCGCGCTGCGCTTGGGTTTGCGGTGAAACTTTGGGAAAGCCGCCCGGCGCGGCCGAGGGTGCCGGCTTGGCATCGCCCACGCGCGGCGCCGGCGCAGCGGCCGCCGGCTTGGGCGGCGCGGAAATCACATTTGGTGTGACGGTAATCTGCGTGCAGTTTTTTTGCTTGGCTTCGACACGGTCGCTGGTGAACAGCACGTCGCCGTGCGGGCTGATACATTTGAAAATATCGGCGTGCGCCACGCCCGTTACCGCGCCCAACAGCAACACCGCCATCAATTGCCGCATCGACAACTCCAGTAATCCGTGAATGGTGCAAATAACGTCGCATACTGTAGGAGGTTGACCATGGCCCAGCAAGCTCGCGCCTTAAGTATCTGATTTTATTGATATATTATAATAGCACTGTTTTGGTGCGTCAAGCTTTGTTAAAAGCTTCACCGCAGAGACGCCGAGGTACGCAGAGAAACGCCTAAAGAAAAACGGCGACTTCCTTTTGAAAATCGCCGTTTTTGATACTGTTCTCTGCGGTACCTCTGCGCCTTTGCGCCTCCGCGGTGAGAAGTTAAGCGCTTACAACGAGTAGTACATCTGAAACTCGATCGGATGCGTGGTCATGCGGAACGCCGTGACTTCTTCCATCTTCAGCGCGATGTAGGCATCGATCATGTCGTTGGAGAACACGCCGCCGCGCGTCAAAAACTCGCGATCTTTGTCCAGATACTCCAGCGCCATGTCGAGCGACGAGCACACGTTCGGCACTTTTTTCGCTTCTTCGGGCGGCAGATCGTAGAGATTTTTGTCGATCGGATCGCCGGGGTGAATCTTGTTTTGCACACCATCGAGGCCCGCCATCATCATCGCGGTGAACGCGAGATACGGGTTCGCGGTCGGGTCGGGGAAGCGCACTTCGATGCGGCGCGCTTTGGGGCTTTGCACGAACGGAATACGAATCGACGCCGAGCGGTTGCGCGCGGAGTACGCCAGATTGATCGGCGCTTCAAAACCGGGCACCAGGCGCTTGTAGGAGTTGGTGCCGGGGTTGGTAATCGCGTTTAGCGCGCGGGCGTGCTTGATAATGCCGCCGATGTAAAACAACGCGAATTCCGACAAGCCCGCATAGCCGTTACCGGAGAACAGGTTTTGCCCGCCCTTCCAAATCGATTGGTGCACGTGCATGCCGGAGCCGTTGTCGCCCACCACCGGCTTGGGCATGAACGTCGCGGTTTTGCCATAGGAGTGCGCGACGTTGTGCACGGTGTATTTCAAAATTTGCAGCCAGTCGGCGCGTTTGACCAAGCTGCTGAACAAGGTGCCGATTTCGCATTGGCCGGGCGCCGCCACTTCGTGGTGATGCACTTCCACCGGCACGCCTTGCTCTTCCAACGCCAGGCACATCGCCGAGCGAATATCTTGCAGCGAATCCACCGGCGGAACCGGGAAATAGCCCCCCTTCACCGCGGGCCGATGGCCCATGTTGCCGCCCTCGAATTCTTCACCGGAAGACCACGGCGCTTCGGAGGTCTTGATCTTCACGCCGCAGCCGGACATGTCGACATTCCACGTCACCGAATCGAACACGAAAAATTCGGGTTCCGGGCCAAAGTAGGCGGTGTCGCCCAAGCCACTCGATTTCAAATACGCTTCGCCGCGCTTAGCTAGCGAACGCGGATCGCGGTCGTAGCCTTTGCCATCCGACGGCTCCACCACGTCGCAAGTGATAATCAGCGTCGGCTCATCGGTAAACGGGTCCATGCGCGCTGAATCCGCGTCCGGCATCAGCAACATGTCCGAGGCCTGAATACCCTTCCAACCGGCGATCGACGAGCCGTCAAATGCGTGGCCATCGGTGAATTTATCCGCGCCGAACATCTTGGTCGGCACGGAAACATGCTGCTCCTTGCCGCGCGTGTCCGTGAAGCGCAAATCCACGAACTTAACCTCGTTATCCTTGATTGATTTCATTACATCGGCGGCGTTAGCCATGGGATTCCTCTCTTGACCGAAAAATTGAAAGCGAGACTGCTGACGTGCAGTGCCCCCAAACAGAGCACGAACCATGCCAGCCCAAAATGCGGGGTTGGCATTGTGCCATAAGGGGAAAAGAGGCTGGGCTCAAAATGGTGCGCACTAAAATTGTGCCGCCCACATCCAGAATGCACCATTTATGTGCAAAACGCCAAGATTTTGTAGGGAAGATCGTGCCCGAAATGCACTTTTTAAAATGTTGAATTAAATCAGATACTTATGATCATTTTGCGAAATGCGGCGCCATTAGCGCAAGTTTTGCTGATTGCCGCCTATGCCCGGCACCGCCGTCCGCACCCGTGGCCGCCCACGCGGGCGTGCCACACGCCGCTCGCCGGTTAACTTCTCGATGCGCGCAAGAAAGCGGCTATTACCCAGCGGCTGGCTTTGATTGAGCGCGAGACTGATGTCGTCGATCGCCTCACGCTCCAACTGCGCGCGAAACAACGCGCGGTAAGCGGCCAGCCGCTCGCGTTGGGTTCTACCCAGCGCGAGATACAGCGCATGCGGCGTCACGCGCGCGTCCGTCTGGCCCAGCCCGTTGGCGCGGTAACTCGTCCAGCGGTAATGCGCCGGGTCTTCCACCATTGCCGCGCGTACCGGATTCAATTCGATGTAGCGCATGCAGGTGAGCAAGTAGGAATCGGCGTGGATCACCGAGGATTTATAACGGCTATCCCACAGCGTGCCGGTGCGTTGGTAGGTACGGTTGACGTATTGCACATAGCGCCGGCCCAGCGACATCAGCAGGCGCGGCACGGCGGCGGCTTTCTTCGGGGTTAACAGCAAATGCACGTGGTTGGTCATCAGCACGTAGGCGTGTAGCTGGCATTCGGTTTCGGCCAGGGCTTCGGTAAGCCAGTGCAGGTAACTTTGGTAATCGGCCTCGGCGAAAAAGCACGGCTCGCGGTTGTGGCCCCTTTGTACGATGTGTAGGGGGATGCCGTCTAGGTGGATGCGGGGGCGGCGGGGCATGAGGCTATTGTAGCATCAAATAAATCGAGCCTGACCCCTTTTAGCCTGACCACGATGCCCGGCCCGCTGCCGCTGCGGCTGAGCAGCCGGTTTAGCGCGTCGTAGACGAAGTTCTCGGTGGTGGCGCCGCCGGTGGCCAGCGCATCGGCGCACCGCACGGCGCGCAAATCCGCAGCGCCAGAAAGGCTAACGGCGGGGTTTCGAGCGGAATACTAAAATATCAATTAAATCAAACGCTTATGTAAACAAGCCTAATTAGGAGACATCATTTTCCGTTCGCGACGGGTTTATATCGAGCCTGAACCCTTTGATTCTCTTTGATTCTAGGTGTATTTGCAGACGGTGTGGGCTGATTTGTTCAAGCACGAAAATTGACCCGGTGATTGGGCAAGGATACATTGGTGTTTATGCAAAAACGGTGTTTGAAAACCAATACAAAAACTGTTTAAAATCAAATACTTATTGTTTTCACTGGAAAACTCGTCGCCAGCCCCTTTATCGCAGTTTATTTTTGGCGAACCTAATGCGGGCCTGAACCTTCATCGGCCTTTCAATTCAAAATTCGTTACACACGTTTTGCTATTATGGCAGCGCGGCTACAGCGCATATGCGCGCTAGCCGTTGAGGAGAAGCAGCGATGAACTACCCCAATGAACTTGTAATTCTGGAAAAGTTGAGAAGCCTTGCACCCGAGCGTATCGCGGAGGTGGAGGATTTTGTGGATTTTCTGCGCGCGCGCCAGGGCGAGCGCGCGATCACGCACGCCGCGACGCGGTCCGCCGAAACGGCTTTCGCCAAGGTATGGGATAACCCCGACGATGCCGCCTACGATCGCCTATAGTTTCGGCGACGTGGTGCTGGTTCCGTTTCCGTTCACCGATCAAAGCACGTCGAAGAAACGCCCCGCAGTAGTGGTATCCAGCGCTGCATATCACGGTGCACGGCCAGATATTGTGATCATGGCGATCACCAGTCAGATGCGCCCGGCGGCCTTTGGGGAGGTAATGGTTTCAAGCTGGCAAGCAGCGGGGCTGCTCAAACCATCGGCGATCAAACCGGTGATCACGACCATTGAGCGTTCCCTTGTGATCCGCGCGATGGGTAAACTTCCCGCGCCCGACAGCGACGCCTTGCGAGCGGCTTTGGCTTCGATGCTCGGGTAGCCTGAGAAGGCGTCTCAGTTTTTGCTCATTGGCAAATTTAATGCGAGCCTGACCCCATAGAATTCACTTGAGCAGGCCATTCTCGCCGATCAGATCGGCAGGCTTTTGATAGCCGGCCATCAGCTGATCGATCAGTGCTTGTTGGGCAACAGCGCGGTCGTCTTTCGGTACTTTCTTGTCTTGCATCTCGGCTCCTAAGGTAAAGTGGAGCCTAACAAATTTCAATCTACACAAAAATTCTTACACCCTCCCAGGCGAAGGAGATGAACGCAAAGATTCAAGAAACCTACTCGGCGCTAGAAAGTCTTGGATCAAAAATTGACGAAGTATCCACTGGTGGCATCAAGCCACAATTATTCGGGGTGTTACTTATGATACATGGCGCTGTCTCCGGTTATGCTGCCTAACAAAACCATCAAAACGGACGCCATAGTCTCCGCGTCATTTGCGCATGGCTTCGCCATTTTATGCGCAAATGCCGCTCCGCTATGGCGCCGTTTATGGTGACGTTAGGCACCGTCAAACACAGATACTCATCGCGTAGGTCAAACGATGACAAAATTCGAGATCAAGCCAGAGACTCAGAGGCAAGTGATTACCGCTGTCGTCAACAGCACTACCGAGCAGGAACGCTTAGCCCTGATGTCTTGGGCGAAAGGTTTGCTTGAGATCCGGGAATCCTCAGTCACAAAACTTCAGAAGGCGGTGCGAGCTGTCTCGCTTACCGTCCGTGCCGAAGTGCATCGAGCTACTCACCCGCCAGCCTACGATGCGCCGAGCGAATACATCGATCACAAAAGCCACATACAGCCAGCCCTGCCAGGTCGAGACGTAGGTGAAATCCGAAACCCACAGCTGGTTGGGTCGCTCGGCCTTGAAGTGGCGGTTGACCCGGTCTTGCGGACAGGGCGCAGCCGGATTGGCAACCGTGGTTCGCACCACCTTGCAGCGTCGCACGCCCTGCAACCCCAGGTGCCGCATCAACCGTTCCACGGTGCAGCGGGCTACCGTCAGGCCTTCACGGTTCATCTGGTGCCATACCTTGTTGGCGCCGTAGACCTTCAGGTTCGTCTCCCAAACCCGGCGGATGTCAGGCAAGAGTGTCTCGTCGCGCCGGGCGCGCGCGCAGCGCAGGCCCGGATCGCGTCTGATGGCCGCATGTCGCCGGTAGCCGGACGGGGCAATCTGCAGCACCTTGCAGATCGGCTCGACACCAAGCGTATCCCGGTGTTTGTCCACAAACGCCCTCATCACTTGCAGCGGCGGTCGAGCTCCGCCTGGGCAAAAAAAGCGCTGGCCAGTTTCAATATCTCGTTGGCCTTGCGCAGTTCCCGGTTCTCTCGCTCCAGCGCCTTGATCCGTTCTCGTTCTTCGCTGGTGACGCCGTCGCGCATACCATTGTCGACCTCGTGCTTGCGCACCCACTCCAACAGCGTCTGCGGCACGCAGCCTATCTTGTTCGCAATGGATTCAACCGCCGACCACAATGATGGATGATCACTGCGCGCCTCCAGCACCATGCGCACCGCGCGTTCCTTGATTTCCGGGGAGTACTTCTTCGCTTTGTCTATCTTGTCCATGGCTCTATTCTCTCAAGAATTAGAGCCTCCACCGTTCCCGGTACGATTCAGCCTGCCTGCGCGCGCGCTATCTCTACACCGTGCTGCAATTCGGAGGCAAGTGTCACAGCGAGTGCATTCCCACCGAGCGCGCGCTGGAACTGGAACGTTTGCGCAGCGCCTACTTTGAAGCCATGGAAGGTTTTAACGCGCTGGAGCACGCGCTGCAGCGCGGCTACGTCACGCTCTCAGCGTAACGCGGCGCCAGGCGGCCTTCGCCAGCGCGGCTAAGCCTTGTGCCGCGTGATGAAATCGAACACCGCTCACGCACACGCTGCGGGCGCGGTTGCCGCCACGTGATACGACTGGCCGGGCAACACCAGCAACCCGGAACGAGAAATTTTTTGCTGCCACGCGAAGCCCATCAAAAGGCCACATCAACGGGATCAAGCACAATTTACCCAGCCCAAGACTCGGAGATGCATGGTTACACAATGCCATGCCGCTTAAAAATTTCGCGTCGTAGCGGCGTTTCGAAATACAAGCCCATCGAGTCTGGCCCTCGTGATTCGCTCATGGTTCGCTCATGGTTCGCTCAAAACGGCGGGCGCCTGCCCAGCGAAACCCGCGGGACAATCCACGCGGCCCGCGCCGGCGTCGCGCCGACCAGCGCCCGCACCGCCCACACAACTAACGCCAAGCCGCAATGCTCTGCGCTTAGGGCTTTTTTCCGTTCGGGCTGAGCCTGTCGAAGCCCGTTCCCGTTGCAACGCCCTTCGACCGGCTCAGGGCGAAGGTAGCTTAAGCAAACAGTGTTGCACCAAGCCTTTAAAAAAATATATAATAAAATCAAATACTTACATATTTTAATCGCCTAACCCTTTGGCGCCGCACTGAGCACCCGCGCACGCTCGGTTACACTGCGCGTTCCCACTTTCACGCGAACCCCGATACCACCATGAACACCGACGACATCCTCAAAACCGCCAAACAACGCGGCACGGAAATGGGCCTGCCTTACGCGGGCGCGCTGCTGCCGAGCGAAGCACATCAACTGATGCAGCATCACGCCAAGGCCAGGCTGGTCGATGTGCGCTCGCGCGCGGAGTGGGATTGGGTGGGGCGCGTGCCCGATGCGGTGGAGGTCGAACTGCTGGCGTGGCCCGGCAGCCGCGCCAACCCAGCGTTTTTGCAGGAGCTCACGCAAAAGGTGCCTAAGGATGCGCTGGTGATGTTTTTGTGCCGCAGCGGCGGCCGCTCGCACAACGCGGCGGCGGCGGCGACGCAAGCGGGTTTTGGCGAGTGCTACAACGTGCTGGAGGGCTTCGAGGGCGACCGCGATGCCGAGGGCCATCGCGGCAATCTTAGCGGCTGGCGGTTTGCCGGGCTGCCGTGGGTGCAAAGTTAAGCCGCGGCTACGCGGCATCCTCGCCGGTGTAATGCGCGTCGGCGACATCGAGTTGGGCCAAGTGCGGTATGGTGAGCGCAATCAGCGCCGCGGTGCCGGTGGCGCACGCCGCGCTCACCAGGATCCACGCCGGCGCGATCATTTCCGCGAGCACGCCGCCCAGCGCGACGCCGCCGCCGATGCCGCCCAGCAAGCACGTGCTGCCCCAGGTAAAACTTTCCGCCAGCATGCCCTTGGGCGCCAAGCGCGACAGTAGTTGCGATTGCGTAGCGATCACGCTCGCCATCGGCACGCCGGCGATCAGATTCGCCAGCATGTAAAGATAAATGCCGGTGACCGCCGCGACCAACAGCGAACCGCTCGCCATCAGCACCAGCGCAATCAAAAACTGTTTACGCAGCGGCGCATGCCAATGGTGCGCGCAGTAGACGAAGGCGCCCGCCGCGCTGCCCAAGCTTGCCAGCGCCAGGGCAACGCCCGCCGCCGCGGGTGTGCCGCGCTGCGTGGCGAAGGCGGTGACGCCCACCTCGTAAAGCCCGAATGCCACCGAATAAAACAGCGTGGCTGCAAAGAGCAGCAACAGCGCGGGCTCGGCGAAAATACCACGCTGCCGGGTGGCGGCGCGCGGCTGGGGCTTCCAGTTGCGGATCGCCGGCGTGCGCATAAACCAAAGCGTGCCCAAGGCGGCCGAAAGCGCCGCCAGCAGCACCGCGCCCGAGGGAAACCCCACGGCCAGCAGCAGTGCGGCCAGCGCGGGGCCGACCACGAACACGGTTTCGACGACCAGCGAATCCACCGAGTACGCGGTTTGCAGCAGCGAGGGCTCGTTCAACACGCGCGGGAACAGGGTGCGCATGCAAATGGTGATCGGCGGCAGCGCCGCGCCCGCGACATACGCGCTTAATGCGATCGCCAGCGGGTGCGCGTCAAGCTTGACCAGCGCCACCAGCGTGATCAGCATCGCCGGATAAATCGCAAGGCACGCGCGCAGCACCCATGAGGGCCCGACGCGATCGATCATGCGCCCGATCAGCGGCGCCACGCTCGCCAAGCCCAGCACGTAAAGCCCGCTCGCCGCGCCGGCGGAAATAAACGAGCCGGTTTTGTTTTGCACCAGCAACAAAATCGCAAAGCCCGCGATGCCGATCGGCAGCCGCCCTGGTATGGAGGCCAGTAGCGTGCCGCGAATGGCGGGCACGCGCAGTAGATTGCGGTAGCGCTCGAGCATGGCGGTCGATAATTAGCAGCCTGTCATGAATATCCGGCGTGGGGCTTGCCCTCACCGCGAATTCATGGGGATGCCCAGTCTACCCAACCAAAATACGCCGTGGCGAGCACCAGCAAGCCGAAGACGATGCGATACCACCCGAACACGGTGAAGTCGTGCGAGGCGACATAGCGGATAAACCAGCGTATGCACAACAAGGCCGAGATAAACGACATCACCAAACCGACGCTGAAAAAGCCGATGTCGTCCACCGAAAGCAGCGCGCGGTGCTTGTACAGACTGTAGGCGCCCGCCGCCACCAGCGTGGGCACGGCGAGGAAAAACGAAAACTCGGTGGCGACTTTGCGCGAGAGCCCGAACAGCATGCCGCCGATGATGGTGGCGCCCGAGCGCGAGGTGCCGGGGATCAACGCAAAGGTCTGCGCGATGCCGACTTTGAGCGCATCGCGCCAGGTCATGTCATCGACCGCCGTGATGCGCGGCACATGCGTGCGCGCAAAGCGCTTTTCCACCCACAAGATGATAAAGCCGCCCACCACCAGCGTGGTGGCGACGGGCACCGCGTAAAACAGGTATTGTTTGATCAGCGCGCCAAAGGCCAGGCCCACCACCGCCGCCGGTATAAACGCGACGATCAGGTTGAGCAAAAACCGCTGTGCCGCCGCGTCGCTAAAAGCGCCGCTGAGCGCTTGGGTAAAACGCCGACGGTATTCCCACACCACCGCGAGCATGGCGCCCGTTTGAATGGCGATGTCGAAGACCTTGGCCTTTTCGTCGTTGTAACCCAACAGATCGCCGGCGAGTATCAAATGCCCGGTGCTGGAGATCGGCAGAAATTCGGTGAGGCCTTCGACGATGCCGAGGATGACCGCCGTGAGATAAGAGTCTGCCATGCGCGCTCAAAAATTGGGGCATGCTAACACACACGGGCGTGCGCTCGGATTGCAGCGGCCGCTAACGTCGGCGCCGGTAGTGGTGCTTTGGTGACGTTTGTAGCGTTAGCGCGCAAACAGCGCGGCTTGGGACGCGCTGTCGCTCAAGCCTTCGCGCACCGCGCGCCTTGCGGCTGTTTCGAACACGCTGAGTAACGCTTTGACCAGGATCGCGCCGCGCTTCGTGATGTCGCCCCCGATTTCTTCGGCGCGGCAATTGAATACCTCGGCGTCACGCGGCGCTTCGCCGCGTGCGGCGGCGGCCATGGCTTCACGGACACCGCTGATTTTATTCAATATTTTTTGCGGCCGCGCGGCGGCGGAGCCAGCGGCGGAAAAACCAAACCGCAATCCCCAACAGCACGATCCACACAATCGCCGCGGCGAAGAAGGTAATCAGCGCCGCCACGCTATACATAAAAACGTTGCCGAAACTTAACAGCGCCTCTTTCACGGGTGCCGCGATGCCGCGCTCGACCGCGCTGCGTTGCGACTGGTATTGAATCTCGAACAACTCGCGCTCGGTTTGTTGCGCGAGAAAACGCCGCTGCGCTTGCATGCTGTCCAACTCGCCCTGGGTTTGCGCGAGTTGGCGCTCGATTTCGACCGCTTCCTTGATGCCCGCCTTGGGGTCGGCCATCAGCTTGCGCAAGCGGTCGCGCAGTTGCGTGAGATTGGCGATGCGCGCTTGGACATCGACCACTTGCAGCGTTTTGTCTTCGGCTTGCGTGGCTTGGCGTATTACACGGCCCTCACCCGTTTTGAGTGCCTCGGTAAATTTTGCGGTGTCATTGCGCGCCACGCGCACCATCAGCATCGCGCGCGGCGCGGTGTGATCGCTTTCTTCCTCGAAGCTTTGATTGATCACCACGCAATCGAGTTGTTTACAGCGTGCGGCATGCGCATCGACCACCGTGCGCAGCTTGGCGCGCTCGGCTTCGACGGTGTAGCGATGGGTGTAGGCGATGTGGCGGCCGTCTTGCTGCGCTGCTTGCGCGTCGGCGGCGGGCTCGGCTTGTTGCGCGGGCGCGCCAGCCATCGCGCGGCCGGACGGCCCCGCGGCAACGCTCGCCTGCGCGGTTGCGGGCGCATCCGCCGGCGCGGCTTTGAAACTCGCGCGATCGCCGCAACCCGCGAGCGCGATGACTAAAAACAAAACAGCCAGCAAAACGAGGTTTCGCCGGCTGCGGGGCATTACAAAAATATTCAATTAAATCAAATACTTACGTAATTAAGACGATCAGGCTTTGTGATAAACCTCGCTGCCCTTTTTCTTGAACTCGACGGATTTTTCCTCCATGCCCTTTTTGAGCGCGGTTTGTTCGTCGACGCCGACTTTCTCGGCGTATTCGCGCACGTCCTGCGTGATTTTCATCGAGCAAAAATGCGGGCCGCACATGCTGCAGAAATGCGCGAGTTTGGCGCCTTCTTGCGGCAGCGTTTCGTCGTGGAATTGCTTGGCTTTGTCCGGATCGAGGCCCAGGTTGAACTGGTCTTCCCAACGGAACTCGAAGCGCGCTTTGGACAACGCGTTGTCGCGAATTTGCGCGCCGGGGTGGCCCTTCGCCAAGTCCGCCGCGTGTGCGGCGACCTTGTAGGCCATGATGCCGTCTTTGACGTCGTTTTTGTCGGGCAAGCCCAAATGCTCTTTCGGCGTGACATAACACAGCATCGCCGTGCCGTACCAGCCGATCATCGCAGCGCCGATGGCGCTGGTGATGTGGTCGTAGCCCGGCGCGATGTCGGTGGTCAACGGCCCCAGCGTGTAGAACGGCGCTTCATGGCACAGTTTCAATTGCAGGTCCATGTTCTCCTTGATCATGTGCATCGGCACGTGGCCCGGGCCTTCGATCATGGTTTGCACGTCGTGCTTCCACGCGATTTCAGTGAGTTCGCCCAACGTCTTCAGCTCGGCCAGTTGCGCTTCGTCGTTGGCGTCGTAGATCGAGCCGGGGCGCAGGCCGTCGCCGAGCGAGAACGACACGTCGTATTGTTTGAGCAACTCGCAGATTTCCTCGAAATGCGTATAGAGAAAACTCTCTTTGTGATGCGCCAAGCACCACTTGGCCATGATCGAGCCGCCGCGCGAGACGATGCCGGTCATGCGCTTGGCCGTCATCGGGATGTAGGGCAGGCGCACGCCGGCGTGCACGGTGAAATAATCGACGCCTTGCTCGCATTGCTCGATCAGCGTGTCGCGGTAGATTTCCCACGTCAGTTCTTCGGCTTTGCCGTCGACTTTTTCCAGCGCCTGGTAAATCGGCACGGTGCCGATGGGCACCGGCGAATTGCGGATGATCCACTCGCGGGTTTCGTGAATGTGTTTGCCGGTGGACAGATCCATCACCGTGTCGCCGCCCCAGCGGATCGACCAGGTCATTTTTTCGACTTCTTCCTGGATGCCCGAGGAAATCGCCGAGTTGCCGATGTTGGCGTTGATTTTCACCAGGAAATTGCGGCCGATGATCATCGGCTCGATTTCCGGATGGTTGATGTTCATCGGGATGATGGCACGGCCGCGCGCCACTTCGTCGCGCACGAATTCCGGCGTGATCGCTTTTGGAATCGCTGCGCCGAAATTGTGGCCGGGATGCTGCTTGGTGAGCAGCGCGATCAGCCCTTCGCATTTCTGATTTTCGCGAATGGCGATGTATTCCATCTCCGGCGTGATAATGCCTTTGCGCGCGTAGTGCATCTGCGACACGTTCATGCCGGGCTTGGCGATGCGCGGCTTGCGATGCAGGTTAAACCTGAGGCTGGCAAGCTTGGGATCGGCCAGACGCTCTTGGCCGTAACGCGAGCTGGGGCCGTCCATCACGATGGAGTCGTTGCGCGCTTCGATCCACTTTTGGCGCAGCGGGCTCAAACCGGAACGAATGTCGATTTTCACGTTCGGGTCGGTGTACGGGCCCGAGGTGTCGTAGACAAAAATCGGCGGGTTTTTTTCGGCCTTGCCCATCGCCGCCGGCGTATCGGATTGCGAGATCTCGCGCATCGGCACGCGGATGTCCGCGCGCGAGCCTTCGATGTAGACCTTGCGCGAATTGGGCAACGGTTTCACCGCCGCTTCATCGACTTGCGCGGTGGTGTTTAAAAATTTCGGATTGGCGTTCATTGGTAACTCCTCAACATTGGCGGGAGCTATGACGCCGGTTGGACGGTGGCGCCACGCTTCCCTACGGCGGCATTACCCGCATCAGGTTCCGAGGGTCTTTCTCACCTCGCGCTTGATATCGCGCAAGGACCCCTAACGTGTAGCATCTAAGCTAATGGAATTATGGGATAATTGCAACTCAAATCCGCTGCTTCCAGCGCCCTTTCAAGGTTGCGCCGGAATGGCCATTTTCTTATTATAATTAAGGCATTACATCGCTTACGACAGGCAGTTCATGAGCATCGATCTGGAGCGCGCGCGGTTCAACATGGTGGAGCAGCAAATCCGCCCGTGGGAGGTACTGGATACCAAGGTGCTCGACCTGCTCTACCGCGTAAAGCGCGAGGCATTCGTCCCCGAAGCCTATCGCGAACTCGCGTTTGCCGACCTTGAAATCCCCATCGGCTTGGGCGAAAAAATGCTCTCCCCGAAACTCGAAGCGCGCATGCTGCAAGAGCTGGCGATCACGCCCAGCGACCGCATCCTCGAAGTCGGCACCGGCAGCGGCTACATGACCGCGCTGCTGGCGAGCCAGGGCGCGCATGTGTACAGCGTCGATATCGTCGATGCGTTTATCAAAATCGCCAGCGATCGGCTTACGCAACACGGCTTACGCAACGTGACGCTGGAACACGGCGATGCCGCGCGCGGCTGGGAAAAACACGGGCCCTACGATGTCATCGTGTTGACCGGCTCGGTACCGGTGCTGGCGCAATCCTTCCAGCAAAGTCTCAACGCCGGCGGGCGCATGGTGGCGGTGGTGGGCGAAGCACCGGTGATGGAAGCGCGCCTGATCACTTGCGCGGCTGCCGGCGCCTACAACACCGCGAGCCTGTTTGAAACCTGCATACCGGCGCTGCGCAACGCGCCGCAACGCCAGCGGTTTTCATTCTAGCCACGATGCGCAATTTGACGTTGCGCTGTGTTGCCGCCGCCTCGCTTGGCGTAATTTTTACGCTAAGTGGCGCGCAGATGGCGCACGGCGCGGGTTTGCTCGACGTTTACAAACAAGCGCGTGAGGCCGACGCCACCTACGCTGCCGCGCGCACGGCGTGGAAAGCCACGCAGGAAAAACTGCCGCAAGCACGCGCCGGATTGCTGCCGGACGTTGCCTTTAGCGCATCCACGCAATTTAACGACCGCGACATTCGTTTTCGCGACAACACCCCGGCGATCGACAATCGTTTTAACAGCAGCGGGTTGAATCTCTCGCTGCGCCACCCGCTGTATCGCCGGCAGAACAATATTGCGCTCGAACAAGGCCGCACACAGGTCGAACAAGCCGACACCGTGCTCGCGCAAGCGGCGCAAGATTTGATCACGCGCGTGGCGCAAGCGTATATGGACGTGCTGCTCGCGCGTGACAACGTGGCGTTTGCCGCCGCGCAAAAAGCCGCCATTGCCGAGCAGCTCGCCCAGGCAAAACTCAGTTTTGAAATCGGCACCGTGACCATCACCGACACCCACGAAGCACTGGCGCGTTTTGATCTCGCGGATGCGCAGGAAATCGCCGCCAAAAGCGACATGGAGGTGAGACAACGCGCCCTGGAATTGCTGATCGGGCGGGCGACGCCGGCACTGGCGGCCCTGGGCCCGGGCTTCAGATTGGTGTCGCCCGACCCACTCGCGCTGGAACGCTGGGTGGACGAAGCGCGCATCGCCAATTTGCAAGTGCGCGCCGCACAATTCAACGTGACGCTGGCGCAACAGGATATCGAGCGCAATCGCGCCGGCCATATGCCCACGCTCGACGCCGTGGCCGGCTGGAGCCGCAACCGCTCCGGCGCCGGCACCATCGGCGGCCCCGGCACCGATATCGACACCAAAAGCATCGGCGTGCAGTTGGCGATCCCGATTTATCAGGGCGGCCTGGTCAACTCGCGCGTGCGCGAAGCCGCCGCCAACGAAGAGCGCACGCGCCAAGAGCTTGAAACCGCGCGGCGCAATGCCGAACTGCAGGCGCGCCAAAACTACGTGGGCGTGACCAGCGGCATTGCGCAAGTGAAGGCGCTGGAAGCCGCGCTGATTTCCTCGCGCAGCGCCCTGGAATCCACGCTGCTGGGCCGCCAAGTCGGCGTGCGCACGCAAGTCGACGTGCTAAACGCGCAGCAGCAATTGTTTTCCGCGCGCCGCGATCTGGCGCAGGCGAGATACAACTACATCCTCGCCACGCTGCGCCTGAAGGCCGCGGCCGGCCGCTTAGCGGAACAAGACGTCGTTGCGGTGAATGCGTGGCTTGAGCGTGGCAAGTAGCGCGGCAAGTAGCGCGGCGCAAAACGCATGAGTGACGGGCCCGATGCCATCGCCGCGGCGAAGGCGGCGCTGCGTAAACAAATTCTGGCACGGCGCGATGGTTTAAGCGCCGGCGCCCGCGCGGCATTCAGCGCAACCATCAGCGCACGCGTGAGCGCGCTCGACGGCTTTCAACGTGCGCGCGCGCTGCTCGCTTATATGTCATTCGGCAGTGAATTCGATACGGGTGAGCTCATCGAGCAGGTTTTGGCGCAGGGCAAAACACTGCTGCTGCCGCGCGTGGAACGTGGCACGCACCGTTTAAGCGTGCATGTGGTGAGGGATTTGACGCGCGAGCTGCAAGCAGGCGCCTGGGGCATTCGGGAACCGCGGCCTGACTGCGCGCGCGCGCAGGCTGGCGATGCGGATTGGATTTTGGTGCCGGGCCTTGCGTTCACCGCGCGCGGCGAACGGCTGGGCTACGGCGCGGGTTATTACGACCGTTTGATCGCGCAGTGTGTGGCTTCGGGTAAGAAACCCGCGCTGGTGGCGGCGGCGTTTTCAACGCAAATGGTGCCGTCGGTGCCCGTCACCGAGACCGATCAATGCGTTGATCTGGTGATCACCGAAGACGCTGCCTACCCGTGCTAAAACCGAATCAACGCCAGTATTTTACGCGTGGCGCCGCCGTGTTCGCCGCTGAACGCGAGCGCCGCGGCGCTCATGCGTTGCGTGAGCTTGGGGTTGCCCAATAACGCGCTTAGCTTGCGCTGCAAATCCGCGCCGTCCATCACCCGCAGCGCGGCGCCCGCCGCCACCGCGCGTTCGGCGGCCTCGGCAAAGTTATAGGTGTGCGGCCCCAGCAGCACCGGTTTGCCCACGGCGCAGGCCTCTATCAGATTCTGCCCGCCAAACGGCAGCAAGCTGCCGCCAATAAACGCCACGTCGCAAGCGGCGTAGTAAGCGGCCATTTCGCCCATGCTGTCGCCGAGCAGAACGCGCGTGTCGGTGGGTATGGCTGCATTCGCACTGCGCCGTTGAAACGGTATGCCGCGCTGTTTGAGCAGCGCCGCCACTTCGTCAAAGCGCTGCGGGTGGCGCGGCACGATCACCAGTAGCGCATCGGGAATTTCATGTAACCCATGGTCGAGCAACAACGCTTCCTCGCCGTCACGCGTGCTCGCGGCAAGCAGCACGCGGCGCGCGCCGAACGATTCGCGCAAATGTTCGCCCAACGAAAGTTGTATCGGCGAGGGCGCGACATCGAATTTGAGATTGCCGGTAACACTGACATTCGTTGCGCCGAGCAGGCGAAAGCGCCGCGCGTCATCCTCGCTCTGCGCGGCAATCGCGGTTAACGCGCGCAGCGTGTCGGCACTAAGCCCGCCCACGCGCTGATAACGCATAAACGATTTTTCCGAGAGCCGCGCGTTGGCCAAATACAGCGGCACGCCGCGTGCCTTGCAGGCATGCACTAGGTTGGGCCAGATTTCGGTTTCCATCAATACGCCGGCCTTGGGGCGATAGTGTGCGAGAAACCGCTTGACCGCGCGCGGGTAGTCGTACGGCAAATAGCAGCGCAGCACGCCGTTGCCGAACAAGGATTCGCCGGTTTCCCGCCCGGTCGGCGTCATGTGGGTGAGCAAAATGCGATGCGCGGGATATTCGGCCATCAGCGCGCGGATCAGCGGCTCCGCCGCGCGCGTTTCGCCCACCGATACCGCGTGCAGCCAGATCAACGGTGTGTCGTCGCCGCGCGGCGGGTAATGCCCGAAGCGTTCGCCGACATGCTGCATATAACCCAGCTGGCGCCGTGCACGCCACCACAAGCGCACGGCGGCGAACGGCAGCGCGAGGGTGATGAGCAAGGTGTAAATCAGGCGCATCGCGGGCTTGCTTTCACGTAACGCCCAACGCTTCGATCGCCGCGATCACTTGCGCGGCCGTGGGCGGCGCGCCGATGCCACCCAAGTTCACCGCGCGCGCGCCGGCGTAAAGGCCGGTGGCGGCAGGATCGGTCGCGACATAGATGCCGACGGTTGGCACATCCAGCGCCGCCGCAAGATGGGTAAGCCCGGTGTCCACGCCCACGACCAGGTGCGCGCGCGCAAGCAGCGCCGCGATGTCCTTAAGCGTTAACGCCGGCGGCACCACGGCGCGCGTCATGCGCGCCGCCAGGCGCTCGCCGCGGCCGCGCTCGGCATCATTACCCCACGGGAGCACACAAAAAATATCCTTTAAAATCATATACTTACATAACTTCTCCCAAGCGGGCTCGGGCCACAGCTTGGTATCGGCGCTGGTGGCGTGCAGCAACACCGCGTAGCGGCCCGCCGGCATCCACGACAACACGCGCGCCGGTGCGCCGATGCCGTAATCCGCCGGCGTGTCGAGCGTATAACGCAACGCCTGCGCGGCGAGACTGCGATTGCGCGCGACCGCGTGCTGCCCCCACGGCACGCGAAACGTGCGGTCGTAGAACACACGCAGCGGCTCGCGCGAGCTTCGCCAGTCCAGACCGTAGCGCGGCCCGCGCGCCGCGCACGTGACCAACGCGCTTTTGAACAAACCTTGCGTGTCAATCACCGCGTCGTAAGTTTGCGCACGCAAGCGTTGCAAAAACACGCGGCATTCACGCCGCGTATCAGCGCTCAACACATTGCGCCGCCAACGGCGCAGCGCCACCGGCAGTATCTCGTCCACGCCGGGATGCAACCGCGCAATCGCCGCGAACGATTCTTCCACCACCCAGTCTACGCAGGCATGCGGCAGCGCGCGCTTGATGTCGCTCACCACCGGCAGGTTGTGCACCACGTCGCCGAGCGAGGATGTTTTGACCAGGAGTAGACGCGGCATTCGGCGGAATCTATGCGTATTATGTGTTTGTTATAATTGGCATTTACAAACGACGCTGTAGGGTAGCATCGGCCGCTTCGATTGCCTACTGACACGCTTCCGTACACGGAGCTTACGCAAGGTCAATGATTCTAGTCACCGGTGGCGCCGGATTTATCGGCGCGAACTTTATTCTGGAGTGGATCGCCCGCGAAGGCACGCCGGTGATCAACTTGGATAAGCTCACTTATGCCGGAAATCTCGGTAACCTCGCAAGCCTTAAAAACGATGCGCGGCATATCTTCGTCAAAGGCGACATCAATGACCGCGCGCTGGCAGCGCGCTTGTTAAAGGAACATCAACCGCAGGCCATCGTGCACTTTGCGGCGGAAAGCCATGTCGATCGCTCGATCAGCGGGCCGAGCGAATTTGTGCAAACCAACGTCGTTGGCACTTTCAGTCTGCTTGAAGAAGCGCGCGCGTATTGGTCGGCGCTAAGCGGCACGGCAAAAAACGAATTTCGTTTTTTGCACGTGTCCACCGACGAGGTATACGGCTCGCTCGCGTCCAACGACCCGGCATTTAGCGAAACCACGCCTTACGCACCGAATAGCCCATACGCCGCATCCAAAGCGGCTTCGGATCATCTGGTACGTGCATATCACCACACTTATGGGCTGCCGACTATCGCCACCAATTGCTCAAACAACTACGGCCCGCTGCAGTTCCCGGAAAAACTTATTCCGTTGATGATTTATAACGCGACCCATGAAAAACCGCTGCCGGTTTACGGTGATGGGCTTAATGTGCGCGATTGGCTGTACGTGGGCGACCATTGCGCGGGCATACGTGCGGCTCTCAAAAAGGGGCAGCCGGGCGAAACCTACAATATCGGCGGCAATAGCGAAAAAACCAACCTTGAAGTGGTTAATACGCTGTGTGCGATCGTCGATGAATTGCGGCCGCAAGGCGCGCCACATGCCAAGCTAATTAAATTCGTCGCCGATCGGCCGGGGCACGATAAGCGTTACGCGATCAACGCTGAAAAAATCCGCCGCGAGATCGGCTGGCAACCCGCCGAGAAATTCGAAACGGGTTTGCGCAAAACGGTGCAATGGTACTTCGACAACCCAGCGTGGATCGATGGCGTGACCAGTGGCGCTTATCGTGCATGGCTGGATTTAAACTACGGCAGCCGTTGACTCTGACTACACAACGTGCGGCGCTACGCGGATGAGCACGATTCTGCTGTTGGGCGTAACCGGTCAGGTCGGCCATGAGCTAAAGCAAACCCTAGCGCCATTGGGCAAACTGATTACGCCCAGCCGCTCGCAACTTAACCTCGCCCAGCCGGACTCGATTCGGTCCGCGTTGCTGGAGGCGAACCCCGACATCATTGTGAATGCGGCAGGGTTCACCGTCGTCGATGCCGCCGAAGCGCAGCCCGAGTTGGCAATGCAGGTGAACGGCATTGCGCCGGGCATCATTGCGGAAACTGCTAAGAGCATGGGGGCGTTGCTCGTGCATTACTCGACGACGTTTGTGTGGGATGGCACGCAACGCACACCCTACAGGGAAGATGATCCACCTAACCCCATCAACGCTTATGGCCGCTCCAAGCTCATCGGCGATCATGCGATTGCCGCAAGCGGCTGCGATCACATCATTCTGCGCGCGAGCTGGACTTACAGTGGCCGGCGCACGAACTTCGTTCTAAAGTTGCTGGAACTGGCGCGTGAAACACCGCTGCTTAACGTGGTGGACGACCAAATCGCCGCGCCGACCTGGGCGCGTGAGTACGCCCGCGCCACGGCGCAGATGTTGAAAAGTCCGGCACATTTGCGTAGCCATCGTGGCCTGTATAACCTTACCGCACAAGGATCATGCACGCGTTACCAATGGGCGCAACACATTATTGCCACTGCGCGAAAGCACATGCGCGATCATCACGCTTGGGCACAACTACACGCTATCACCACACAAGCCTACGCGGACCCCGCCCTGCGGCCTCTATACACCGTGGCCGACAACAGTAAGATACGCGAGTGGTTGGGTGTCGAATTACCGCCGTGGGACGTTAGTCTGAGTGACTTCATGTGTGAACATTTAGGTGCGTAGTTGATCCCAAAATAAAATATCAATAAAATCAAATACTTATATAAATATCGGCATGAGAAAAGGCATCATACTCGCGGGCGGCTCCGGCACGCGTTTACACCCGGTCACCAAAGTTGTTTCCAAGCAACTGCTGCCCGTGTATGACAAACCGATGGTGTATTACCCGCTGTCGACACTGATGCTTGCCGGCATTCGCGAGATTTTAGTTATTTCCACGCCACAAGACCTGCCGCGTTTTGAGACGCTGTTGGGCAACGGAGAACAGTGGGGGCTTAGTTTTACCTACAAATCTCAGCCCTCGCCCGACGGTTTGGCGCAAGCGTTCATCCTCGGCCGCGAGTTTATCGGCAAAGACCCTGTCACCCTGATACTGGGCGACAACATTTTTTACGGCCACGATTTGACCAAACCGCTATTGAAAGCCAACAAGGTGGTGCACGGTGCGACGGTGTTTGCGTATCACGTGCAAGATCCGCAACGTTACGGCGTGGTCGCGTTCGACGCGCAAGGCCGCGCCACCTCCATCGAAGAAAAGCCTGCTAAACCGAGATCCAATTACGCGGTCACAGGGCTATATTTCTACGACAACCAAGTGCTCGACATCGCGGCGAATCTTAAACCCTCGGCTCGCGGCGAGCTCGAGATCACCGATGTCAACAAGATTTATTTGGACCGCAAACAACTAACCGTCGAAACCTTGGGACGCGGTTACGCATGGCTCGACACCGGCACGCACGAAAGCTTGATCGAGGCCTCCAATTTCATCGAAACCATCGAGCATCGGCAAGGGTTTAAAGTTTCGTGCCCGGAAGAAATCGCTTACCGCAAAGGGTTTATCGACGCAGCGCAGGTGCGTGCATTGGCGCAACCGCTGTCCAAGAATGACTATGGCCAGTATCTGTTACGCATGCTGAACGAGGAAGCTTCGCTGTGAACGTTATCCAAACACCACTACCCGGCGTTCTGGTGCTGGAACCTAAGGTGTTTGGCGACACCCGCGGCTTTTTCGTGGAGAGTTTTAACGCGAACACGTTTCGGGAAGCCACCGGGCTAAGCGTTGAATTCGTACAAGATAACCACTCCCGCTCCAGCAAGAACGTGTTGCGCGGTTTGCATTATCAGATTCAGCAACCACAAGGCAAATTGGTGCGGGTGGTGCGCGGCGCGGTATTCGACGTGGCCGTTGATATACGCGTATCATCGCCAACGTGCGGAAAGTGGTTCGGCGTTGAACTGAATGAAACCAACCATCGGCAGCTATGGGTGCCGGCGGGCTTTGCGCATGGGTTCATCGTGTTAACGGACAGCGCGGATTTTCTCTACAAGACCACCGACTACTACGCACCGGCGCACGAACGTTGCATTGTATGGAACGACACCGACATCGGCATCCAATGGCCGATGGAAGGTGCACCACAACTATTGGGCAAAGATGCCGCCGGGGTTCGTTTTAAACTAGCCGAGCTGTTCCCATGAAACTTTTGGTGACGGGTGTCAATGGGCAGGTGGGCTGGGAACTAGCGCGCAGCCTAATGCCGCTGGGCGAAGTCATCGCCATCGACCGGACACGCTGCGATTTTTCGCGGCCCGAAACGATTGCTCCGCTAGTGCGCGCGCTACACCCAGACGTGATTGTCAATGCGGCCGCGTATACGGCAGTCGACAGCGCGGAAAAAGAAGAAGCACTGGCGACAACGGTAAACGGCACCGCCGTCGGCGTACTCGCGGAGGAAGCGCGCAAGATCAGCGCCTTGCTGGTGCATTACTCGACCGACTATGTGTTCGACGGGACGAAATCGTCACCCTATGTCGAAGAGGACACAACCAACCCGCTCAACGCGTATGGCCGTAGTAAGCTTGCCGGCGAAGCCGCCATTCGCGCCGCTGACTGCGCGCATATCATCTTGCGCACCACTTGGGTCTACGCTGCCCGCGGCCAAAATTTCGTCAAAACCATACTGCGCCTGGCTCGTGAGCGCGACGAACTTAATATCGTGGCGGATCAATTTGGCGCACCCACCGGTGCGCGGTACATCGCGGATGCAACGGCCCATATCGTTCGCCAAGCCGAACGGGAACGCGCCGCCGGGGCATTCAGCCCCGGCACATTTCACTGCACGATGACTGGTAGCACCAGTTGGCACGGATTTGCCGAGGCGATCATCCATGAAGCGGCCCGCAGCGGACTACTCGCCCCCGCTAACCTGCCAAAACTTAACCCGATACCTGCCAGTGCTTATACGTTGGTCACGACAAGACCCGCCAACTCGCGACTTGACTGTAACCGATTAAGTGATCGCTTCGACATCGTAATGCCCGATTGGCGTGTTGTGTTAGTGTCTATGGTGGATGAGCTTTCGGCTTTCGACTTCGATAAAATCAGATAAACACATCAACTGGCGAAACTACTGATATCTGAGCGAAGAACGAGCTTACCCCGATAAAATCATGCCTCTCGATGTACGCGCGCAAAAAGCTTCCCGCCTATCGCCAGCAAAAACCCAATCACCAACCCAATTAATGTTCCAAGGACTAACGTCAGAATTAGGCTAGGAGAAACGGGATTTGTGCCAACGTAAATATCTGAGTTAAGACGGGCTTGAGTCACACGTAACAGCGCTAACTGCGACTCTTCGAGTTGTTGAATCAAGTGTCTGTACTCATCCCGCCGCGCAAAGTAGGCAATTTGAAATGACTGTCTTTTTTCTAGGATTGCAAGATCGCTCTGGACCTGATGCATTCGACCTTCTAATCCACTAATCCGGGTCTTTAGCGCCCGCAAATATGGCTGAAGCAATAAGTTTTGTTGAGTTTGAATCATTTTTAAGGTGGCGTCTAAACATTGCTTGGCCAGTTCAGGGTTGGCCCTGCGCAATTTGATAAGTAGAGTAGACCCCAAATTTCCAGGCAAATCGGATTTAACCATTCTCGCCATGGCCTCGCTTGGCTCACGGTCTTTTTCAAGTTCGCAGGCCTTAATCACTGTTGAGGTGTAGGTTGATGGGATTCTCAGACGCTCAATTAGTAACGCGGGTGCTTCCACGTTGTTGCCGTTGCTGCCTAAACTATTATTTGCTTGCGCCATCTCTAAGATTGCACGCGCTTCATAACTAACCGGCGTTAACGTCCAATATACGCCAGAACCTAAAGCACCTAGGAAACCAA
>Ga0194132_10001970_pt1 | contig 40044 bp, 32 predicted proteins | sample TA2KigOf80mmetaG_FD_148612 | JGI IMG/M metagenome (GOLD analysis project Ga0194132, IMG submission 148612) | Freshwater microbial communities from Lake Tanganyika, Tanzania - TA2015054 Kigoma Offshore 80m | ecosystem: Environmental > Aquatic > Freshwater > Lake | place: Tanzania: Lake...
TATGGACCGCGTCAGGCACTCAGGCCGCGGACAAACCCGTCCTCACGCTGGACATGGCAAAGCAATTGATCGTTGCCGCAGCCAGCGAAGCCCGCCGGGTTGGCGCGCCCGGTGGCGCTATCGCCGTTGTGGACGATGGCGGCTTTCTCATCAGTGCAGAGCGCTGGGACAACACCTTTCCCTCGGCCTCGGTGGTCTCCGTCGGCAAGGCCCGCACCGCGGCCTTGTTTCGCAAGCCCACCAAGGTCTTCGAAGACGCCATCAACAAGGGCCGCGTCGCCATGACCACCTTGCCGGACACCTTGCTCACGCCATTGCAGGGCGGCGTTCCCATCACCGTGCGCGGGCAGGTCGTCGGCGCCGTAGGTGTGAGCGGTGCGGCCAGTGCTCAACAGGATGAGGAGTTGGCGCTCGCCGGCATCAGGGCTTTGATGGAGACCATGGGAGGCCAGTGAATGCCAACGCAACGATTATCCCGACTCTGCACCGCCTTGCTCACCATGCTGGCCGCCCTGTCAGGGGATGCGTGGTCGGCGGCGGACCTCTACGATACGCCCGACGGGACACCAGCAGCGAGCGTGGATCTCGCTACGCCGGCGGGCGTTGACCTGATGCGCGGCGAGTGGCGCTACAGCGATACGCGCATCGTGCAGGTGGCGCACTATGATCCCGGCCCAGACAACCAGCCCACGGGCGTTCCCAATATCACTTACGATTTTGAACCCAAGGCTGGCGACGCCGACTTTGATGATGCGCAATGGGCGCGTTTGGATCCCACCACGCTGAGCAAGCCGCGCGGCCATGGGCATCTGGCTTTTAATTGGTACCGCTTCGCACTCACGGTGCCCGATCGTGTGGGGGATTTCGTCACCGAGGGCGCCACGCTGGTGTTCGAGACTCTGGTGGATGACTACGCTGAAATCTGGGTGGATGGCGAACTGCCTCATCCGGCGGGACAGGCAGGCGGTCCGGTGGTGAGAGGTTGGAACGCGCGCAACCGGGTGGTGATCGGACGTGACGTTCGACCCGGCCAGAAAATTCAGCTGGCGGTATTCGGCATCAACGGCCCGATTTCGAAATCGCCCACCAACTACATCTTCCTGCATCACGCCCGATTGGAGTTCCATACGGGCCAGGGTCAACGCGGGCCGCGCGCTGTGCCACCGCATGAAGTCAACGTCACGGTGGACCGGCTCGACCCGGCGCTCGACCGCATCCTCACGCGCAATCCCAAGGTGTGGAAACTGGCCGAAGGTTTCAACTTCACCGAGGGGCCAGTGTGGGTACGGGAGGGGGAGGGGGGCCATCTGCTGTTCTCCGACCCCAACAGCAACACCATCTATCGCTATCGTGACGGTGATCTGAGCGTCTTCCGGAGTCCGAGTGGCTACAGCGGCGCAGACGTGGCCGAGTATCGCCAGCCCGGCTCCAACGGCCTCACGCTCGACGTCCAGGGCCGTCTGACCATCGACGAGCACGGCAATCACCGGGTGTCACGCTTGGAACCGGATGGTTCGATCACGGTACTGGCGGATCGATTCGAAGGCCGGCGACTCAACAGCCCCAATGACCTGGTCTACAAGTCCGACGGTGCGCTGTACTTCACCGATCCGCCATTCGGACTGCCGCGCTTCTACGATGATCCGCGCAAGCAACTGGCGTGGAGTGGGGTGTACCGTTGGAAGGATGGCCGGCTCGATCTGTTGAACACGGAACTGCGTGGCCCCAACGGCATCGCCTTCTCTCCTGACGAAAGTCATCTCTACGTCGGCAACTGGGATGAGCAGCGCAAGGTGGTGATGCGCTACCCGCTGCTGGCGGACGGCACTTTGGGTGCTGGCGATGTGTTCCACGATATGACCGGCGCGCCCGGAGAAGATGCCATCGACGGCATCAAGGTCGATGTGGAAGGCAACGTCTACGTGTCAGGGCCGGGGGGGCTGTGGATACTCTCCCCCGAGGGGCGTCACCTCGGTACTGTCAAACCCCCGCGCCATCCACACAACATGGCCTGGGGCGATGCCGACGGCAAGACCCTCTATCTTACCGCCCAGGATCGCCTGTATCGCATGCGCTTCAACATTCCAGGCGTGCGACCTGGCCAGTAAGTACGCACCTTCCACCAATCCCGATGCGACTGCAGTAAAACCCCTCTCCCTCCGGGAGAGGGGAGGTTCCTGGGTAGGGGTTGGGGTGAGGAAAGTGGTCGTACCGCATGATGCATCAAGTCTCCCTCACCCCTGGCCCCTCTCCAAGGGAGAGAGGGGAGGTTCCCGTGTCGAGCTAATCGCCGCGCAGGGATGCGTACTTCTCCATGCCCACAACGTTTTATCCCCTCGTGATTCCATCGTGATGTTTGCTCTCGATACTGCAATCGTGTGAGCGCCATCACTCAACCGGCGCTCGATTTCATCCACTCACTAGGAGCCCATGATGCAAACGTCCGCCCTGAATACAACCATCGCCGATTCCCACCAGGCCTTCATCAACGATTGGGCGCCGCTGCCTGAACAACCGATGACGGAAGTCAGTGACGCGGAGCTTATGGTGCTTTGGTCACAGATGGTCGTCGTGGTCAACGCGTCTGCCGGTGCTTGAGCCAATGTCGGTCATCTTTGAATTTCCCGACGCGCAAGAGCAAGGCACAGGTGAGATTGCCACTGACGATTGTTTGTCCGCGTGGGCGCCGCTGAGTAAGGCGCAGAGCCTGATTATGGCCATCCGTTTGCACCGCATCCGCGGTGCCGGAAGGCTATCCAGCCCGCTAGTTGACCCGCGAAGAATGGAAGCAGGCTGAAATGAGCAAAGTGTTAGGCGCCCGTGAGATTTCTGTGATGAGCGCTACCGATACTGCACACACCAGGTCGCACCGATCCTGGCTTCAACCGATCAATCTGAATGGAGAGTGACATGAGCAATTCCGATCGCATCATCCGCAGCGCCTTCGCTACCCTGGTCGCCCTCGGCATCGGCGCCACGCTGGCGCCCGCACAAGCCGCCGACATGGAGAAGTGTGCCGGCATCGTCAAGGCCGGCAAGAACGACTGTGGCACCAGCAAGAGCGCCTGTGCCGGGTCCATCAAAGTGGACAACGACCCCGAGGCCTGGATCAGCGTTCCGAAAGGCGTATGCGCCCGCATCGCTGGCGGCAAGCTTGTTACGGCGAAGTGGGCCAAGCCAGGCGGTGCGAAGTCTTGATCCTCATCATGTGACGCCCTTCCGAGCCTTTCAGCCCCTCTCCCACCGGGAGAGGGGAGTGAACGGGGCGGCAGACGCGGCTGATTTGCATTGTCTCTCGCCGGGCTAACTATGTAGGAGGAAATCTAGATGGATCTCACTTTGAATGAAACCTCTTCGAAGCATCGCGGGCCGCTCACGTCAATCGTCCATCGCATGATTGCGGTGGGCGACAACAGTTTGGCGCCGCTTGTCGATCTGGCGTTACGACTGTGGGTCGGTATGGTGTTCTTCAACTCCGGACTGACCAAGATCGCCAACTGGGACAGCACGCTCTCGCTGTTTCAGTTCGAGTACCAAGTGCCCCTGTTGCCGCCGGAGCTGGCCGCCTGGCTGGGCACCGGCGCCGAGTTGGTGCTGCCGCTGTTTCTGGTGCTGGGCTTGGGGGGAAGATTGGCGGCGGCGGCATTGTTCGCATTCAACATCGTGGCGGTGGTCTCCTATCCGGATCTGAGTGAGCTGGGGCTCAATGATCATCAGGTCTGGGGCCTGATGCTGCTTGCCACGTTGGCGCGCGGACCGGGAAAGCTGTCCATTGATCACTTCATCCGCGGTCGATTTGAGCCCCGCACCGGAGCGCACTCATGAACATCGCCGACAGTCCCGAACGAACGCTGGGCGGCATGCGATTCCTGCAAGGTCAACGCGCCGTCGTCACCGGTGCCGCTTCCGGTATCGGCGCCGAAGTGGCGCGGGCGCTGGCAGCGGCGGGCGCGCACGTGGTGGTGAATTACACCGCCGGCGCCGAGCGTGCGCGCAAGGTGGTGCACGACATCCAGCAGGCCGGTGGCACGGCACTGGATGTGCAGGCCGATGTCAGCAGGGAGGATCAGGTGCAGGCGCTGTTTGCCCGGGCCATCGAGGCATGGGGTAGTGTCGACATTCTGATCAACAACGCCGGACTGCAGCGCGACGCGGCGTTCCACGAGATGACCCTGGCGCAGTGGCAGAACGTGCTGGACGTCAACCTCACGGGACAATTCCTCTGTTCCCGCGCGGCGGCGCGAGAGTTCATGCGCCGCGGTGTGCAAGCGAATGTCTCGCGCGCCGCCGGCAAGATCATCTGCATGTCCTCGGTGCACGACGTCATTCCCTGGTCGGGGCACGCGAACTATGCCGCGTCCAAGGGCGGGGTGGCGATGCTGATGAAAAGTCTGGCGCAGGAACTGGCGCCCCATCGCATCCGCGTCAATGCTATCTCGCCCGGCGCCATCAAGACGCCCATCAACACGGATGCCTGGGCCACGCCCGAGGCGGAAGCGAGGCTGCTGCGGCTCATCCCCTACGGCCGCGTTGGCGAAACCGCGGACATCGCCCGTGCTTGTGTGTGGCTGGCCTCGGATCAGTCCGACTACATCAACGGCGCCACTCTCTACGTCGACGGTGGCATGACCCTGTATCCGGAATTTGCCGGTAACGGTTGAGGAGAATTTCATCATGATTCGGGATCGCAATGCCCGCAACGATCGCGGCATAGGGTGGGCGCTGTGGCTGGTCCTCACGCTGCTGGTACTGAGTGTTACGCATGCTTTCGCAGGCGCGCGCGAGATTCGCGGCTGGGCGCTCACCGTAAGCAACCTCGATGAGTCGGTTCATTTCTACGAGCAGGCTTTGGGCTTTCGCAAAGTGGACGAGCGCACGGTGGTGAGCCCGGCCATGGATGCGCTCACCGGCGTGTTTGGCACCCGCGTGCGTATCGCCACGCTCAGGCTGGGTGACGAGGCCATCATGCTCGAACAATACGTAGCGCCCGGTGGTGCGCCGGTACCCGCCGACGGCCAGTCCAACGACTTGTGGTTTCAGCATTTCGCCGTTGTGGTGAGTGATATGGAGCGCGCCTTCGATCACGTCAGCGGCTTTGGCATCCGCGGCATCTCCAGCGCGCCGCAGACCATTCCTGCCTCCAACGTGGCCGCAGCCGGTATCAAGGCCTACAAGTTTCGCAGCCCAGACGGTCATCCATTGGAATTGCTGTATTTCCCACGAGATAAGGGCGCCGCCCGCTGGCAGGACAAGAGCCGTTTGTTTCTGGGCATCGATCACTCCGCTATCACCGTATCCGATAGCGAGCGTAGTCGCCGCTTTTACGAGGACTTGGTGGGGCTGAAGGTGGCGGGCGGCAGCCTTAACTCCGGCATCACCCAGGAGCAACTGGACAATGCCTTCGGCGCCGTTGTGCGTATTACCGGGCTGCGTCCCGAGCTGGCGCACAGTCCGGGCTTGGAGTTTCTGCAATACCTCACCCCCTCGGGAGGCCGTGCCGCGCCCGCTTCCTGGAAGCCCAACGATCTGGCTCTCACTCGCACTGTGGTGCAGGTCACCGGTCTGCACCAGCTTGCCCAGCGCCTGCAGACTCACAACACCAGGTTCATCTCGCCGGCGGTCGTCACACTGGCCGGGCCGGGCTGGGCGCACGCCCTCATGGTGAAAGATCCCGACGGCCACGCCGTGATGCTGGTGGAGTGACGCAGTCATTCCGCACACAGGACTCGTCCCCAAATGAAATACGACACTCTTATCATTGGATCCGGCGCCGGTGGCTCGGCAGCCGCCTATCAGCTGGCGCAGGGCGGCGCGCACGTGCTGTTGCTGGAGAAGGGCGCCGCCTTGCCGCGTGATGGCAGCACACTTGATCCGCGCCGGGTGCTGCGTGACGGTGCTTTCTTGAGTGACGAACCCTGGCTCGACCGCAGTGGCGAAGTGGTAGTGCCGGAGGAACACTTCAATCTCGGTGGCAAGACCAAGTGGTATGGCGCCGCGCTGCTGCGCATGAGTCCACATGAGTTCGAGGCCGACCAGCGTCACCAGTGTCCGGCCTGGCCCATCACCTACGACGAGCTGTCGCCCTACTATGAGCAGGCCGAGGCGCTGCTCGGGGTGAGAGTGTTTCCCCCCGAGCCGGATCTGCAACGGCTGGTAGCTGACTTGCGACGTATGGACTTGCGCTGGCAACGCTTGCCCATGCCGCTGGGTCTCGCGCCTGACATCCTGAGCGATATCCGTGAGGCCAGACACTATGACGCTTTTGCCTCCGTGCGGGGCATGAAGAGCGACGCAGAGCGCAACTTTCTTGACCGGGTGCGCCACGGATCCAGTCTCGAAGTGCTCACCGGCAAGGAAGTGGTGGCGCTGTTGCCCGCGGCGGAGTCGCGATTGCGTATCGCCGGTGTGCGCTGTGCGGATGGCAGCCAGTACGAGGCGCGGCAAGTGCTGCTGGCGGCAGGTACGCTGCACAGCCCACGATTGCTGCAACGCTATCTGGCGGCGACTGAGCTGACGCGCAGCCTGCCTGCCGCCGCTCATGTGGGCCGCTACTACAAGAGCCATGTCCTCACCGCCATGCTGGTGCTGTCGCCGCGTCTTGTGAAGGACGTGCTGTGCAAGACCCTGCTGATGCTGCACGAGTCCTTTCCGCACAGCAGCGTCCAGACGCTTGGCGGCAATCTGGCGGAGGAACTCATCCGTCTCAAGGCCCCGCGGCTGCTGCCCGGCGTGCTGAAGCGACCCCTGGCGCGCCGTGCCTACGGTCTGTTTCTTCAAACCGAGGATGGCTCCAATCGCGACAATCGTGTGATGGACGCGCCCGCCGGCGGTAAGCCGGTACTCGACTACGACATTGCGCGCCTGTCGCCCGCACAGGTGGAACACACCAACCTGGTTCGCGCGCTGCGACTGCAGTTGCTGCGGCTTGGGCGCCTGCCCTTGGTGCAATCGGTGCCGCTCAGCGGAACCGCACATGCCTGCGGCACCTTGGTGACAGGGGTTGATGCTCGCACCAGCGTCACCAACTCCGAGGGGCGCGTACACGGCATTGACAACCTGTACATCGTTGATGGCAGCGTGTTGCCGCGTTCAAGCCGGGTCAATCCGGCGCTCACCATATATGCCTGGGGCCTGCGAGTGGCTGCCCGGCTAAATAGAGGAGACACCCATGCCACACGCGCGACCAGGGCTGATTCGATTCGGGCGTGAAGTCTGTGGCGACTTGCCGCAGGCGGAGCGCCGGGAGTGGTGGCTGGCCAACGGCCTGGGCGGCTACGCCGCCGGCACGGTGGCAGGTACCCTGACGAGGCGCTACCACGGCTTGCTGGTGGCGCCGGTGAATCCGCCATTGGGCCGTCACCTGGTAGTGGCCAAGGCCGACGCCACACTGCGCGATGGTGAACGTGAATGGGACCTCGCCACCAACCGTTGGCGGGGCGGCACGATTGCACCGGCGGGTTATCTCAATGTCGAGTCCTTTGAGTTGCAAGGGCGCATTCCCGTGTGGCGCTATGCCTGTGGCGATCTGCGGGTCGAACAGCGCGTCTGGATGGAGCAGGGCGAGCACACCACGTACTGCGCCTGGCGACTGCTGGGCGGGCGCCAGGACGCTACACGCCCGTTGTACCTGCGTGTGAAGCTGCTGGTCAACGCCCGCGACTTTCACGGCAGCGCGCGGCCCTGGGATTTCAATCCCGCCATCGAGTCGGCCGGCGACACGTTGCGCGTGGTGCACCCTAATTGGTTCACCGTTCACATGAAGGCACGCGGTGGTGACTTCGACACCCGCCATGACTGGTACGAGAACTTCGATCTGCCGGTGGAGCGCGAACGCGGGCTGGACGATACGGACTGCCATCTGTGCGTAGCAGAGGCAAACCTGGCGCTGTTCCCCGACGAGCCGGCCGGCATCGTCGTCAGTCTGTCGCCCGATGCTTCGCCCTATCTGGACGAAGCACTGCGCCGTGCCCAGGCCCATGACGAAGGCCAGCTGCGCCGCGCGCATGTGCAGGTGCCGCAGTTACTGGAAGCACCGGCGTGGATCGATCAGCTGGTGCTGGCGGCCGACAGTTTCGTTTTCCGCCGCCCGAGCCCCGAGGTGCCTGAGGGCGAATCCGTGATTGCCGGCTACCCGTGGTTTGGAGACTGGGGCCGCGACACCATGATCGCGCTGCCGGGGCTCACGCTGGCGGTGGGCCGCTACGAGACTGCGCGCCGCATCCTGGCCACCTTTGCCCGCTACGTCGACCGCGGCATGTTGCCCAACGTATTCCCCGGCGCCGGCGACACGCCCGAGTACAACACCGCCGACGCCGCGCTCTGGTATGTCGAGGCCTGGCGGGCCTATCTCCAGACTACCGGCGAGACGCGCTCGCTGCGCCAGGTCATGCCGGTGCTCGAGTCCATCATCGAGCATCACCGCAAGGGCACACGCTACGGCATTGGCGTCGATCCCGTCGACGGCTTGTTGCGCGCCGGCGAAGCCGGTGTCCAACTCACCTGGATGGATGCCAAGGTGGGCGACTGGGTGGTGACCCCGCGAATCGGCAAGCCGGTGGAGATCAACGCACTGTGGTGTAACGCCCTGCACGCCATGAGTCACTTTCGCGAGCAACTCGGAGAGTCCGCGCAACCCTACGACCTGTTGCTGCAACAGGCGCGCGCCGGTTTTGCCCGTTTCGTCGATATCGACTCCAGCGCGCTGCGCGATGTCATCGACGGGCCCTCGGGCGACGACGCCAGTCTGCGACCCAATCAGATTTTTGCCGTCAGTCTGCCCTACAGTCCGCTTGAGCGTCCCACCCAGGCACGCGTGGTGGATGTGGTGGGACGCGCGCTGCTAACCTCTTATGGTCTGCGATCACTCGATCCCGCCCATCGTGATTACCGTGCGGTCTACAGCGGTGGCGTGCGTGAGCGCGATGGCGCGTATCACCAGGGACCGGTTTGGGCCTTCCTGCTGGGGCACTTTGCGCTCGCCCAGTATCGTGTCACCGGCGATGCCGCTGGTGCCCAATCGTTGCTCGAGCCCTTGCGCGATCACCTGCTCGACGCCGGTCTGGGCAGCGTGAGCGAAATCTTCGACGGTGCGCCACCCCATACCCCGCGCGGCACGCCGTCACAGGCCTGGTCGGTGTCCTGCACGCTGGAGGCTTGGTGGCGGCTTGAGCGGGCCCGGCGCGTGGTGCGCGAAACCACCGAGTCGCACACCGCCTCGCCACGCCTGGCCGCCTGAATCACCCGCATGCCGTCACGCCGACCGCCATCGCGAACCCCTCAATCGTCAAGCCCATGGGAACGGAGAATCGAATGCCGCAGCGCAATGCCTTGAATGCCGAACGCCAACGTCTCGAAGCCCAACATGACGGGCGCGAGAACTGGCGACAGTGGGGCCCCTATCTGGCGGAGCGTGCCTGGGGCACCGTGCGAGAAGACTACAGTCCCCACGGCAATGCCTGGGAGTATTTCGATCACGATCAGGCACGCTCGCGCGCTTATCGCTGGAATGAAGACGGCCTTGGCGGCCTGTGCGACGAACAGCAACGCCTGTGTTTCGCCGTGGCGCTGTGGAATGGCAAGGACCCCATTCTCAAGGAGCGCGCCTTCGGTCTCACCGGCAATCAGGGCAATCACGGCGAGGACGTCAAGGAGTTCTACTTCTACGTCGACGGCACGCCTTCACATGCCTGGCTGCGCTATTTGTACAAATATCCACAGTCTGCCTACCCCTATGAGCAGCTGGTGCAGGAAAACGCACGGCGCTCGCGCCAGGAGCCTGCCTTCAATCTGCAGGACACCGGCGCCTTTGACGGCGACCGCTACTGGGACGTGGAAGTGCGCTACGCCAAGGCCACGCCGGAAGAGATCCACATCCGAATCATCGTCAGCAATCGCGGGCCGGAGGCTGCGACGCTACATTTGTTACCGACACTGTGGTTCCGCAACACCTGGTCCTGGGGCGCCCAGCGCGATCAATGGGGCGCGCCAGTGGAAGTGGAGCGCCCGGATTTGCGGGAGGTGGCGGCCCCGACCGGTGCACAGTGGGCAGTACAGGCACGGCACCCGACACTGGGTGAGTACTTTCTCTATGGGCGTCATCGCGGGCAGGCGCTGTTCACCGAGAACGAGTCCAACACCGATCGGCTCTGGGGCGTGCCTTGCGCCTCGCCTTATGTGAAGGACGCGTTTCACCGCCGTGTGATCGGAGGTGATGAAGCGGCGGTGAATCCGGCACGGCGCGGCACCCGTTTCGCCGCCTGGCATGTACTAACCGTTGAAGCGGGGCAGTCCACCACGATCGGCCTGACTCTCAGCAAAGGCGCAATGACCCAGCCCTTCGCGCGCCGCGAGGTGATCTTCTCGCGCCGCGAAGCCGAGGCACAGGATTTCTACGAAGAGCTTCTGCCCAACGGTGATCCGCAGGACATGAAAATCCTGCGCCAGTCGCTGGCGGGCATGATCTGGAGCAAGCAGTTCTTTCACTACGACGTCACCCGCTGGCTCGAGGGCGATCACCATGCACCGCCGGATAGCCGCCGCCACGGCCGTAATCGGGCCTGGCGTCATTTGCGCGCCCAGCATGTCATCTCCATGCCCGACAAGTGGGAGTACCCCTGGTTCGCCGCCTGGGACCTGGCCTTTCACTGCGCCGCGCTGGCGCTGGTGGACGTCGACTTCGCCAAGGATCAAGTCGAACTGCTGCTGCGCGAAGACTTCCTGCATCCCAACGGGCAGATCCCGGCCTACGAATGGGCCTTTGGTGATGTCAATCCGCCGGTGCTGGCGATGGCGGCGCTAAAGGTGTTCCGCGCCGAGCGAGTACAACGTGGGCGCGGCGACCTCAATTTCCTAGCGCGCGTCATCCACAAAATGTTGATGAACTACGCCTGGTGGCTGAACCGCAAGGACGCCGACGGCAAGAACGTGTTCGAGGGCGGCTTCCTCGGCCTGGACAACATCTCCGTATACGACCGCTCCCAACCCTTGCCGCCGGGCTATTCCCTCAAGCAGGCCGATTCGACGGGATGGATGGCCATGTTCGCCCTCAACATGACGGTGATGGCCCTGGAACTGGCGGCGCAGATGCATGACTACGAGGATGTCGCCATCCAGTGCTACGAGCAGTTCATGAACATTGCCAGTGCCATCGCTGGGCAAGGCGTGGGCGGAGTGAGTCTGTGGGACGAGCGCGATGAGTTCTTCAAGGACGTGGTGGTGGATCCCGAGGGCCGCGCCCATCACATCGACGTGTTCTCCTGGGTCGGATTGATTCCACTGTTTGCGGTCGAGGTCATCGACCAGCGCCTGTTGAAGTCAGTGCCGCGCTTTCGCGCCACCATGACGCGCTTCTATCAGGGCAATCTCTACGGTCAGAAGGTCAGTCACTGCCCGATCCGCACCAACACCCGCGGCGAGCACCTGCTGTCCCTGCTGGGCCCACACCGGCTCAAGGCGGTTCTGCGGCGCGTGCTGGATGAGGATCAGTTTCTGTCGCGCTACGGCGTGCGTGGCGTATCGCGCTTGCACGCCGCGCGGCGTGACCTGGGTACGCTGCCCGGGATCGGCCGCGCACTCATAGAGTACGTGCCGGGGGAGTCCAACTCCGGTTTGTTCGGTGGCAACTCCAATTGGCGTGGTCCGATCTGGATGCCGACCAACTTCGTGCTGATCCAGTCCATCGAGAAGTTCCATCGCTATTACGGTCAGGAGTTTCGCGTCGAAGCGGCCTGTCAGGGCAACACCGAGATCACTCTGCAGGAGGCCGCCAACTTGATCTCCGCCCGGCTGGTGGACATCTTCCGTCGCGACAGCACTGGCTGCATTCCGGCCTTTGCTCCCGAGGCGCCCTTCCATCACGCGCCGCATTGGCAGGATCTGCTGCTGTTCAACGAGTACTTCCACGGCGACACCGGGCAGGGGCTGGGCGCCATGCATCAGACCGGCTGGACAGGCTTGGTGGCGAACCTGGTGAAGCGACGCTATCGCGACGACATTCCGGGTTACTGGAAGAAGGCCCAGAAGGACGAGTCGCGCCATCAGCGCGTCTCGGGTGATGCACATGAAGTCACGATGTCCGCGTGAGCGCAGCGCGTCGAACATGAGTACTCGCCCACTCCCCATGCCGGGAGCCGCGCTACGCAGTCTGGCGGTGCATTGGCCGGAGTACCTGATGGAAGCCGCCGGTCTGGGGCTGTTCATGATCTCGGCGTGCCTGTGCGTGCTGCTGGTTGAGCACCCCGACGGATTCCTCCGCCGGACCGCAGACGATGCACTGACGCGGCGCGCGCTCGTCGGCATCGCCATGGGCTTGACCGCCATCGCTTTGATCTACTCTCCCATGGGTAAGCGTTCGGGCGCACACTTGAATCCCGCCGTCACGCTTACCTTTTGGCGGTTGGGCAAAGTGGCGGGCTGGGACGCTGTGTTCTACATTGCTGCCCAGTTCGCCGGCGGCGTAGTGGGCGTGGCCTTGTGTGCCGCGCTGTTGCCCACGGGCCTGATGGACCACCCAAGCGTGAACTTCGTCGTCACCACACCAGGCAGTGCTGGCGTCGCCATCGCCTTGCTGGCGGAGGCACTCATCGCCTTCGGCATGATGAGCACGGTGCTGATGGTGTCGAACCGCCCCGCCATCAACCGCTACACCGGCCTGCTGGCCGGTGCCTTGTTGGCCTTCTACATCACGGTGGAGGCGCCTTTCTCTGGCATGAGCATGAATCCAGCGCGCACATTGGGCTCGGCGCTGGTAGCGGGGCATTACGACGCCCTGTGGCTCTACTTCGTGGCGCCCCTTGCCGGCATGTTGACGGCGGCGGAGGTCTACGCGCGCTGCCGGGGACACAGCGCCATCCTGTGCTGCAAGTTACACCACAACAACGATCAGCCCTGCCTTTTCGTCTGCCGCTACCCGCATTGAAGGAGCCCCGTCATGCAAACACCGGTTGTGCATCGTTTCATGCCGGCCCTGGTTGAAGTCGTAGTCAAGATCGTCGGCGTGCTGGAGCGCATGGCTGCCGCGCCCTTGGATTTGTTGATCCGGCTCTGGTTGGCACAGGTCTTTGTACTGTCCGCGGTGCTGAAACTCGCACAGTGGGACAATGCCCTCTATCTGGCGGCACACGAGTACCCGGTGTCGTGGCTCGATCCGAGGACCGCCGCCTGGGTAGGCGCCACAACAGAGTTGCTCGGCGGGCTATTGCTGGCTGCCGGACTCGCCACCCGCGCGGCGGCGTTTGCGCTGCTGGTTCTGGCGCTGGTGATCCACGCCAACTATCTGGCCCTTGACGTGACCTTGCTGTGGGCGGCATTGTTGGGCTGGTATGTCGTGCGGGGCGCGGGTACGCTATCACTCGATCACCTCATTGCCCCAGGGCTGGCGGTCTCACCGCTGCCATGGGTCGCCACCGCGCTGCGTTGGGCAGCGGCCGTCACGCGCCATGGAGCGCCCGTGTATCTCTTGCTGCTTCGGGCGTGGATGGCGGCCGCGCTGTTGTTGATGGGCGGAATGCCGTCGCCGGGCCATTTCAGCGAGTGGCTGCCTTGGCAATCCATCCAGATGGCGATTCCGGGATGGCATGTTCCGATCGCCGTGTTGTTGATAGCCGGACTGGCAACCCGTCCAGTGGCGTTGGTGGCGTTGCTGGCGACTTTCACGGCGATGATGATGGACAGCGTCCGTCCTGTCGAAGCCTGGTGGCCTTTGCTGTTCGGACTGCTGGCCATGCAGGGTGCCGGCTCATGGTCCCTGGACGCACTGATCGTGCGAGTGCTGCGGGATCGCTATCCGCAACTGCAAGGCAAGCCGGCCTTTTCCCTGGAGGGTCTGCCGCGCGTCGTCATCATTGGCGCCGGCTTCGGGGGACTCGCCTGCGCTGGGCGCTTGAAGCACGAGGCCGTATCGGTGACGTTGATCGACCGTCACAACTACCATCTGTTTCAACCTCTGTTGTATCAAGTGGCCACGGCGGGGCTGTCACCGGGCGACATTGCCACACCTATCCGCGGACTATTCCGCGACAGTTTTAACACCCGCGTGCTCTACGCCGAAGTCAACGGTGTCGATACCGCGGCGCAGACCGTTCAATGCGGCTCATTGCAAGTGCCTTACGACTATCTGGTGATCGCCACCGGCGCGAGTCACAGCTACTTTGGCAAGGACCAGTGGGCGCCCTTCGCGCCCGGTCTAAAGCGCGTGGAGGATTCCACCGAGGTACGCCGCCGTGTGCTTAGCGCCTTCGAACGGGCCGAGGCCACAGAAGACGCCGGCGAACGTCGTGAACTGCTCAATTTCCTGATCGTCGGCGCTGGCCCCACCGGCGTCGAACTGGCGGGCGCCATTGCGGAGATGGCACGGCATGGCATGCAGAAAGACTTCCGTCGCTTTGACCCAGCCAGCGCCCGTGTCATGCTGGTGCAGTCCGGTGAACGCATCCTGCCCGCGTTCGATGCCACGCTCTCGCGCCGGGCTCAACTCGCATTGGAGCAACTGGGGGTCGAAGTGCTGCTCAACAGCCGCGTCGAGGTCATCGACGCGGGCGGTGTCACCGTCAATGGCCGACGCATCGCTGCGCGCACAGTGCTGTGGGCAGCTGGTGTGGTGGCCTCGCCCGCGGCGCGCTGGCTGGGCGTGCCGGCGGACAATGCCGGACGGCTCAAGGTCGAACCTGACCTGAGCGTGCCGGGGCATCGCAACATCTATTGTGTAGGTGACACCGCGCTGTCGCTGGGCTGGAATGGTCAGCCGGTGCCGGGTCTGGCGCCGGCGGCAAAGCAGGGCGGGCAGTACGTCGCGCGTGTGCTGCGGGCGCGTCTGCGCGGTAATTCCTTGCCAGGCCCCTTCGTCTACCGGCATCTGGGCAGCCTTGCCACCATCGGCCGCAAGGCGGCGGTGGCGGACTTCGGTGTCGTCAAGCTATCGGGCGCGCCTGCCTGGTGGCTGTGGGGCCTGGTCCACGTTGGCTTTCTGGTGGGCGTGCGCAATCGCGTATCGGTGATGCTGGACTGGTTCTGGTCGTATCTAACCTTGCGCAGCGGCACGCGCTTGATCACCGGCGGGCCATCGGGTGTCCATGTGGCTGTCGATTCCGGATCATCAGACCGTCGTGTGGACCCTGTGTCACCGTTGGCGCGGAGCCTTGCATCCCTCTCCCCCCGGGAGAGGGAACGAGGGTGAGGGAGATCTGCTGCATCTCTTATTGCAGCCCATGGATACGCTATTTCCCTCACCCCAACCCCTCTCCCGGGGGGGGAGCGGCTCATGCCAGTCGATGCTCCGACGCTTTATTCAATCGACGCGTCGACACTTCAGCTGTCCGGGAAGACATCGGACACCGCCACTATTGCGCCCGGAAGTTGCGCGATGGCGACAGTGTCGCCTCTCTCATGCATGGACTTTTTCCGGTAGGTGCCGTCGGCAGGGTCACCATAGTTCTCGATGCGCTGTTTGTTCGCATCGACAATCCAGTACTGAGCAATTCCGGCTTGGGCGTACAGACGCAGCTTCGTGCCACGGTCGTAGCGCAGGGTCGTGTCCGAAACCTCCACCACCAGGATCACATCCTCGGGCAGCGGCACTCGCAACGCCTTGCCCGGTACCGGCACTCGCAACAACGTGAAGTCAGGCTGAGGCACCGAATCGGGCGGCAACACAATCGCGTTCTGTGGCGACACTTCAGCCCGAGTCCCCACAGCCTGCATCAGAAAACGGGTCAAGCGTGTGACCGCCCAAAGGTGCGACACGCCGATCGGCGCCATCTGAATGATCTCCCCTTCAATGAGTTCCACACGGCTGTCCGCACTCAGAATGCCCACTTCGCCCAGCTTTCGGTAGTCCTCGATGGACAGTTTGTAGCGGGTGGGCGTGTAGACGGCACTCATGCGAACATCTCCGGAAAACGAAGAAGGGAAGCTCCTGCGAAAGATCATCGTCCACCATCAGCCGATGACCTACGAATCATTGTAGCCCTCAGCTTGTGCCTAGACCGGGGACGGGTCCAGAATCATCGCGAATCTTCGGCAAGGCTGTAAGGGTTGTCACCCGACCACGACCAAGCCCGAAACAGCGGGTAGGAGCACGCCATGAACAAAGTGCTGGTGGTGGAGGATGAGGGCGACATTGCGCAACTGGTCAAATTGCATCTGGAGGATATTCCCTGCGAAGTCAATCTGGCTGCAGATGGCGCGGTGGCACTGGCCGAGGCGCAGGCCAATGTCTATGACTTGATCGTGCTGGACGTCAAGCTACCCGGTCTCGACGGGCTGGAGGTGTGCCGGCGGTTGCGCGCCAACGGGCGCTACACCCCGATTCTCATGCTGACGTCCAAATCCAGCGAACTCGATCGCGTGCTGGGCTTGGAAATGGGGGCGGATGATTACTTGACCAAGCCCTTCAGTGTGCAGGAACTCAAGGCGCGCGCCAAGGCCATCTTTCGACGAGTGGAGCGCTTCGGCGCCGAACTGGAAATTGCACAACCAGCCGTACGGCGCATCCAGGCGCGTGATCTGAGCATCGATCTTGAGCGCCACGAGGTGGTGGTGCGTGCCCAGCCGGTGCAGTTGACTGCCAAGGAGTTCGATCTTTTGGTGTACTTCGCCAGTCATCCTGGACGCGTGTACAGCCGCGATCAATTGCTCAATCAGGTCTGGGGCTACCAGCACAGCGGCTACGATCACACGGTGAATTCGCACATCAACCGTTTGCGCAACAAGATCGAGACCGATCCGCAGAATCCGGAGTACATCCACACCGTCTGGGGTGTGGGCTACAAGTTCGCCGATACCCCCCGCATCTGAACTGTCCCAACCCGCCATGCTGCACACGCTTTACAGCAAGCTCGCCGCGGTGTTGCTGGGATTATTCCTTCTGGTGGGCGCCGTCGCGACCTTGGGGACGTTGCGGGTGGTGGATCTATTCAACAAGGAGGCTCGGCAGACCCTTAGTCGGAACCTCGCGCGACACTTGGCGGAACAAAATCGAATCGTGAACCAGACAGCGCTCGACACCGTGGCGCTACGCAATATGTTCGACATGCAACGCATGGTGAATCCCATCATCGAAACCTACTTGATCGATCGCGAGGGACAATTGCTGGCCTACTCAAGCGGCGGGAAACCCGTGGTACGCAAGCGTATTGCGATCGAACCCATACGCCGGTTTCTCACCGCGCAGCCCGGTTTCCCGATCTATGGTGACGATCCGCGCGATGCCGATACCGGACGGATTTTTTCGGTGACGCCGCTTCCAGGCGTCGGTGAGCCGCGCGCCTATCTCTACGTGACCTTGGCCGGCGACGAGCAAGTGACCATGAAGTCCCTCTGGCGCGACAGCAACGTGCTCAAGCTTGGCGTGGGCATGGGGGCCCTCATACTGCTGGCCGGGCTGGCCGCGGGATTGATACTGTTTGCCACCATGACCCGACGTCTGGAACGGCTGGCCCGTGCCATGGATGAGTTTAAGCGTGCCGATTTCTCGATACGGCCAGTCATCGCGTCCCGCGAGCGCGTGGCGCAAGGCGATGAGATCGATCGGCTGACGGCGAATTTTCGCGATCTCGCCAACCGGACGGCGGCGCAATTCAACACCCTCAAGAAGAATGACGTGCTGCGAAGAGAACTCGTGGCCAACGTGTCACACGATCTCAAAACGCCTCTCGCCACCATGCAGGGCTATGTTGATACCCTGCTGCTCAAGGACGACCGCTTGAGCCAGCAGGAACGCCTGAACTACCTTCAGATTGCCTCGCGAAGTTGCGAACGGCTGTCTAAGTTGGTGGCGGATCTGATCGAACTCGCCAAACTCGATGCCCGTGAGGTCAGTCTGCATCTGGAAGACTTTTCCGCGGCGGAGTTGTTGCAGGATGTGGCGCAGAAGTTTCAACTCCAGGCCGAACAGCGCCGCATTCGACTGGATTGCGATTTTCCTGATCGCACGCCCTACGTGCACGCGGATATTGGACTGATCGAACGAGTCCTCGAAAACCTCATCGGCAATGCCTTGGCACACACGGACTCCGGAGGTGTCGTCCGTCTGGTCCTGCGTGCCTCAGTCTCGACGGTGTCCCTGGAAGTCGCGGATACAGGCGTGGGCATCGCGGCGGATGACCTTCCCTTTGTATTTGACCGTTTCTATCGGACTGCAAAGGGGGCGCGCGGCGGCAGCGAGAACGCTGGTCTGGGGCTTGCGATCACCAAGAGCATCCTCGATTTGCATGCCTCGTCCATGAGTGTGCGCAGCGAGATCGGTATGGGCACTACCTTTGGGTTTGCCCTGCCAGTAGCCGGAAGCGCTGAGACCTAGAACGTTACGAACTGGCACGGGTGTGCCGCTTATCCACGTTGCGTTGCAATCGGGCATCTCGGCGGCGACTCAGGAAGCCTTTGTAAGGGGCCTCCGGCTGGCGCGACCAACTGAAAAGCCATTCAATGGGTGCGAAATGCATAGCGATGAGAGCAATGGCCATGAATTCGTTTAGCGAAACGGTGAGGGGTGGTCTGGAGGTTGCCGCTTACGATCCATTGACCAGTGTCGCATTGGGGATAGCGGACTCCTTTGCCGGTAGCTACGTTCTTGCTGTGGCGACACTGGCCCTTGTGGCCCTTGGGATGGGGGCGCTCATGCTGGCTTGGTGGCTACGTGGACGTATTGAAGGTCGGCGCCTTGGGCGCATGCTCGATCAGTTGCGGCGCGACAAGGAGCTCATTCCAGAGATCGACGGATATCGCAATACGCTGGATGCGGCGCGTGCCTCACTACGCTATCTTGCCGATGCCCTCGACGAAGAACGCAGCCAGGCCCGTAAGCACAGCGACGTGCGCCAGCGCATCGAAACGCAACTGCGAGCCAGCGAAGAGCGCTACGCCCTGGCGCTCATGGGTGCTGATGAGGGCTGGTGGGAGTGGGACCTCAGATCAGGGAACGTCGCGTATTCAGAACGCTGGCGCTGTATGCTGGGGCTGGCAGAGCAGGAAGTGGGCGACAAGATTGACGACTGGTGCCGTCGCATTCATCCGGCCGACCGCGAACGGGCACAGGCCGATTTGAAGTCGCACCTGGAGGGCCATACTTGCCGGTTCGAGAACGAGCATCGCCTGCTGCATCAGGATGGCTCTTATCGGTGGGTGCTGGCCCGTGCCACCGCACTGCGTCACGCCGGGGGCCGGGCGCATCGGTTGGTCGGCTTGGCCACCGATGTCACGGCACGCCGGCAAGTACAACAAGCGGTGATCGAACTGGCCGACGGCATGGAGGGATTGCAGGGCGAGGAATGTCTGCGTGGTCTGGTGCGCAGCTTTGCCAGGGTGCTAGGAGCGAGTGAGGTTTTTGTGTGCGAGTGTGTGGACTTTCCTGCCACCAGGGTGCGCATGCTGGCACGCTGGAAGGCGGGGGACTATGCGCGCTGCGTCGAATTTCCCTTGGAAGGGACAGCCTGTGCCGACGTCATACGTTCTGGTCGCCTGGTTTATGAACCGACGCGCGCGGGCGAACGTTGGCCGCTCGAATTGCAATACGGCCGCAAAAGCTATCTTGGCGTGCCTTGTATCGACAGTCGCGGCGTGGTGTTGGGCCATATCGCCTGCGCCGACCCTGGGAGCCTGCCTGAAGTGTTGCCGCACGATGCGCTGCTCAAGATCTTTGCCTTGCGCGCCGCGATGGAATTGGAATGGCGCGCACTCGGTCGAGCCCAGGGAATCTTGCTGCGTGACTGTCGCGCCGGCGAAGGCTTGATGATGCACTGATCTGCCCAGCTAACGGGGCGCGATGCCTGCGAGGCTGTCACGTACGCCGGGAAACTCCGGTCAGGTATCGCGGGGCTGAGAGGCATCATTCTCGTCCTCTTCACTGCGCCTAGGATGACGGCGCCAGGCTTGCCGAAGAAAATTCATCTGTTGCTGGAAGTTCGAGCATATCTGGCAAATCGCCAAGTGCGCCTGCAGGCGTAATTTCTCAGCTGGAAACAGCGCGCGGTCTTGAGATTGAGACAGCAGGAGCGCGGTCTGCTGGCAGGTGAGTTTTTCTGGCGAAGTCATGGCGTCGTTAGGGTAGCAAACCAGCGCGTTTCCAGGCACTGGCGCAAATTCATCCGGGCACGATACAGAAGTACCCAGCAATTCGTCGAGGTTATGCCCAATTCCTGGCAGATATCTTCGGTTTCCATACCCATGAGTTCGCGCATGGAAAACACCCGGGCCGCCTTTTTGGGGAGCCGTTCGGCACATTGATCGAATACTTCCCAGAAGCGCTTCTGCTCGAAGCTTTGCTCGGGATTGGCCCAGATCGCGGGCGCGGCGCGCCAGTGTTCCTTCTCGGTGCCGGCCTCAAAATAAAGACCGGAGAAAGCCTCGTCGGTAAGGGTGTCGCCATCCTCTTCCTGCAACTCAACTGGTCGCTCGCGCGCCTGGCGGCGGTAGACATCGATGATCTTGTGTTTGAGGATGCCTGTCAGCCAGGTTTTCACTGACGAGCGGCCGGCAAAGGCGTTGTCGGCCTGCAGCGCCGCCAACAGGGTCTCCTGCACCACGTCTTCGGCACGCGCTTCATCGCGCAGGCGCAGCAGGGCATAGCGATAAAGGTAGTCGCGATACTGCTGGATGCCCATGCTATCGGGGCTGTTGGATGGGGTGTCCACTCGGGAATATTTCACGGAGAGACGTTGATCACGCAATCTAGAAGGTTCTGACGGGAAATACAAGCCGCTTGAGCCGTTGCGATGCGGGCGGTGCGGCGATTGAGCGGTCTCTCGCGCGATGGGGGTGACGCGCCGAGATACACTGGGCGCAGTGACTCGCCGACCGAATGGAACGCATTCCACGCAGTCCAGCCGCGCGAGTCAGGCAAGACGGAGGCGCAATGAATACCGTGACTTCCCCGCTCATCCTTTCCGCGGCAGCGCATGCAGCCGCCATGCAGACCTACTTCGCCGAGGGGATCAGGCGTGCGCGGGCGTTTGGCAATCGCGGCCCCATCCGATTGGATTCGAACGGCAAACTCCACCGCGAGATTCTGGACGCCTATTGGGAGCATGGATTCTATGTATTCGAAGGCGTCATCGGTGCGGAGGAGCTTGAGGAATTGCGTACCGAGGTCGACGCCCTGCTCGATCGCGCGCCCACAGGGCCGGATGAGAGGTGTGATGCGCAGGGCCGCGAGGCCTTTGGCGGCGAGTTTGCCCGGCCGCCTTACCGATTTGCCAAACCCTTGAGCGACCCGCTCGGCGGCACCACGCTGAACAAGGGCCGTCATCCGGTCAGGATGCACGAGGCTGCCCCCGATGAAGGCGCGCCGGCCTATACGGTCGAACGCCTGCACGGCAACCTACAGTTGATGGACTCGGCGCTGCGCCTCTACGGCCACCCCGGATTGTTGGCGGTCGCCGAAGCGGTACTGGGGCCGGACTTCGTGCCGTACAACGAGGTCACCTTCATCAAGGCACCTGGGCTGGGACCGTCGGTGGCGTGGCACCGGGATGGCACCACCCATTGGGATGCGCCAGACTGGGACGCAGGGGCGCACGGTTTCAATTTCATGAATCAGCTTTATCCCAGTACCGCAGGCAACGGTGTGTGGATCCTGCCGGGCAGCCACAAGCGGCGGCACGTCGACATCAGGCAGATGGTCGAGGATGCCGGATCCGAGCGTATCGCTGACGCCATTCCGCTGTTATGCGAGGCCGGGGATAGCTTCATCCTCAACCGGCAGATAGTGCATGGCTCTTTCGCCAACTCGTCCCCGGACCGGCGAGTCACACTGAATATGGGCTTTTTTCCCCGTGCCCGTGTGGAGGAGGTCACCGCCACGCATCTCGATGGCCGCGTAGTCACATTTACTCGGGAGCATATTCATGAACGATCGCGCATGATTGCCATCGGAGTCGACGCGCGGCGTCAGCGCTTCACCCATGAGGTGCCTTACCGCTACCAGCCGCTCATCGACTTGGAGGACGGCAACCGTTGGAACGAAGCGACGCGCCGGAACGTTGTGCGCGACTACAACCTGCGTGACCTGTATATCTGATTGCCAAGGCGCGGGCACCTTCCGCCCGCTGACAGTGACGCTACGCCGTCTTGAAAGTCGCCACAGCGTCGCGCAGGGCACCGGCCAGGGAATCCAGACGCTCGGCCAGGGCCGCGCTCTGGGTGGCAGCGGCGCTGTTCTCTTCGGTCATCTGGGCAATACGCTCGACGTGGCGCGCGATGTCGTTGCTGGCGGTGGACTGCTCGCGGGTGGCGGTGGCGATTTCGCCAATCTTGGTGCTCGTGCCGCTGGTACCCGTGCGAATCTGAGCCAGCGTCTGGGCCGCCTGCTGAGCCAGTTGTACCCCGGATTCCACGCGGCCGATGGAGCCTTCCATGGTGGCGACCACCGACTTTGTGTCGGTCTGCACCACGTTGATCAATTCGGTAATTTCGGCGGCAGAGCGCGAGGTGCGTTCCGCCAATTTGCGGACTTCGTCTGCCACGACGGCAAAGCCGCGCCCCTGCTCCCCGGCGCGTGCCGCCTCGATGGCGGCATTGAGCGCCAGCAGGTTGGTCTGATCGGCTACGTCCTTGATGACTTGCACGATGCCGCTGATGTCGTTGGAGCGCTGGGCAAGGGATTGAGCCTTGCCGCTGGAGGCGCGCACGTCTTCGGCGATGCGAGACATCTCCTGCGAGGCGGACTCAACCACGGCACTACCCTGGTTGGCGGCTTGGTTGGATTCGCTGGCAAGGTCGGTTGCCTGACCGGCGCTCTCTGCCACGTGGGAGACGCTGACCGCCAATTCCTGCACGGACGCCGCCACGGCCGAGGCGGCTTCGCTCTGAGTCTGGGTGCCATCTTTGATGGTACGGGCGGCGCCGGACAGCTCGTTGGCGCTGGCGGACAAGTCCTGGCTCCGCCGCTGAATGGTTTGCACCGTAGTGCTCAACGTGGACAGGGCTGAATTGAAGGCTGAACCCATCTGCGCACACTCGTCACGGCCCCGCACAGGCAGTCGGGTCGTCAAGTCGCAGTCGGTCGCGAGGCGTTCCAGGGCATGACGCAGCGATGCGATCGGTTGAACGATGGATCGCGTTATCAGGAAGGCAAGGCCCAGACCGAGGCACATCCCCAGGGTGGCGCCTCCAATCAGAAGCCTATCAGTAAGGTCGCTAGTGCGATGAAAGGCGGCGTATTCTTCCTTGGCGACCTTGACTTGAAGAGCGATCAACTCTTTTCCCGTTTGCATGACCTTGTCCAGCAAGGCGCCATGTTGAACCAAGAGCGCACTCGCGCCCGCCGCGTCGCCCTCGGCGAGTGCCTCCACCGCTGGTTTGATCCCGGCGGAAACCCAGGCGGCGCGCTCGGCGGCGAAACGATCCGCGAGGATCCTCTCCTCCGGCGTGAGATAGGTGGTCATGTAGGCATCCCATAGGGCCGTTGCCCGCTTGGCATTGCTGGCGATGGCTTCGCTTGCCTCACGGGAAGCTTTTGCTGTCGCGAAGTTTTGGGATCGAAGCAGGATTGCCCTGTTGTCTTGCAACGCATCACGAATTGCCCCCAACTGATCGATCGGCACGACACGGTCGTCGAGCACAGTTCGCAGATGCTTGTCCGACTGGAGCAGGGCCCAGTGCGCTAGCAGGGCCATGGCCACGAAAAGCAGCAGGAGGGTTCCGGACAGGATGTAGAGGCGTTTGCCGATGGCCATTTCGTTCAAGTGCAACATTCGGATTCCTTTATTGAGCAGCGTACTTACAGAGGCATAGGGTGTGTTCGTCCAGCTACGGCAACTGCTTGGTTTTACTTTAGGGTTCCTCGCGGCTACCAGGGCGACGCGCAAGCGAAGTGGCTGGAATGGCCGGAGAGGTCTCCTGCCGTCACTACCATTGTTTGCTGTGTCAGCCACCTGCCTCGCCGGCCTAAAGGCCCAACCTCAGGCGCGCTGATCGCCGAAAAGGTGTTTTTGGGCAACGGGGCTAAAGTCGGCGTTTTGGGTGTCGATGTCCAGGTAGGATCGTTCTTATGGAAACCTCGGTCATGACCCTACTCTCCCGCTTGACCATCCGATCCCGATTCCTGCTCGTTCTGGCGATGGTCGCGGTGGGCTTCCTCGCCTTTGCCGCGACATCTGCCGTTGCCCTCAAGAATCTGCGGGTTGGCGGACCGGTTTTTGAAAAAATTGATCAGGCCAACGTGCTGATTGCGGATGTTCTGCCGCCACCTGAATACATCGTAGAAACACACCTCGTCGCCCATCGGTTGGCGCGCGCCGCACAGGATCAGCGGGCAGGGCACATCGCCCGGCTGGCCCAATTGCGCAAGGAGTACCTCGAGCGGCTAGAGTTCTGGAAGGGCTCCGATCTTCCCGAAACCGTCCGGAAGCAACTGGTGGAAGCCTCCGCCTCACCGGCCCTCGGCTACTACGACACTCTGGAAAAGACACTGCTCCCGGCTGTGCACGCCGCTGATTCATCACGCATCGAACAAGCCCTGACAGACTTGGACCAGCGTTTCGAAAGCCACCGCCAGCATATCGACCAGGTGGTCACAATGGCTCAGGAATTGGCCGACGCGCAGCTGTCACATGCGCACCGCAGCCTGGTGCACGCCTCCTAGCAGATGGGCGCCATGTTGGTACTGTCGCTATCCCTGGGGCTTTGGATGACCGCCGCCGTCATGCGCTCGGTGACCCGCCCGCTCGATCGTGCCGTCGCACTCAGTCAGGCGGTGGCCGCGGGTGATCTGAGCGCGCGTGCGCAGATCGAATCGGATGACGAGTGCGGCCGTTTGCTTAGATCCATGGAGTCCATGAATGAGGATCTCTCCCGGACCCTGGCTCTGGTCCAGCGTAGCGCGCAACAGGTATCGGAGGCCTCCACGCAGGTGGCGGCCGGCGCAGAGTCTGTCACCCGCGCATCAAGTGAGCAGCAGGAAGCGGCAACCAGCGCCGCGGCTGCGGTAGAGGAATTGGCGGCGTCGATCGGTGCCATCGAACAGAATGCCGGCCATGTCGAGCAGGTAGCGAAACGATCCATGGAAACCACGGAACGCGCCAACGGCGACCTGTGCAAACTGTCCGCGCAGATGGGCAATGCCGCCTCCGCAGTGCAGGAGATCGCCGTCACAGTGAAGGCTTTCGTTGCCAGTACCGAGGCCATCAGCGGAATGACCCAGCAGGTGCGCGAGATTGCCGAACAGACCAACCTTTTGGCTTTGAACGCCGCCATCGAGGCAGCGCGGGCGGGCGAGCAAGGACGTGGCTTCGCCGTGGTGGCGGACGAAGTCCGCAAGCTGGCAGAAAAGAGTGCCCAGTCCGCCGCACAGATCGACGCCATTACGGCGTCCATCGGTGAGCAGTCTGGCATTGCTGATACCGCCATTCGGCGAGGGTTGGAATATCTGGAAAGTTCGCAGACCCATATGGTTGAAGTGGTCCAGACCCTGTCCAGTTCAGTGAGTGCACTGACCGAGTCAACGGCTGGCGTGCAGGACATCGTCAATGGCGTTCACGAGCAGTCCGCTGCGTCCAATGACATCTCCCGCCATGTGGAGCGCATCGTGCGAATGATTCAGGCCAATCATGCAACGGTCACCCGCAGCCATGGTGCGGCACTCGAACTGGAAGACCTTTCCCAAGTCCTCTTGACCGAGACGCAGCGCTTCAAGCTGGCCTGACCGGCGTGGATGGCGACGGCTTGCAACGGAAACAGTTGCGCGCTGGCGGTGTGGAAGGCGATGCCGATCGAGCGCCTTTGCGCCTGCGGCCTCACCCTACTTTCAGAGCGTTGCGAGGGGGCAAGCCCCCTCGCTCAGTTCTCCTAACGCCGACCGAAACGGTCCAGGTTCATGACCTTGTTCCAGGCCGTGACGAAATCACGCACGAATCGCTCTGAACCATCGGAGGAAGCGTACACCTCGGCCAATGCCCGCAGTTCGGAATTGGAGCCGAATACCAAATCGACTCGCGTCCCGGTCCATTTCAAGCGACCCGTAGCACGCTCGTATCCCTCGTAGACGCCTTCGCCGCGAGAACGCCACTCAACGCCCATGTCGAGCAGGTTGACAAAGTAGTCATTGGTCAGCTCCCCCGGCCTGTCCGTAAAGATGCCGTGTGGGATTGAGTCCAGGTTGGCACCAAGCACTCGAAGGCCGCCTATCAGTACAGTCATCTCTGGCGCAGTGAGGGTCAGCAATTGGGCCCGGTCGACCAGCAACGCGTCGGCCACGTCTTCCAGTCCCTTGCGACAGTAGTTGCGGAATCCGTCGGCCACCGGTTCCAGAACGGCAAAGGAGGCGACATCGGTCTGCGATTGGCCGGCATCGGTCCGGCCGGGCGCGAACGGTACCTTGATCTGCATACCTGCCTGCTTGGCGGCGGTCTCCACCGCAGCGCATCCAGCCAGGACGATCAGGTCGGCCAGCGACACCCGCTTGTTGCGGAGTTGGGTGGCATTGAAGGCGGTCTGGATGGTCTCGAGCGTACTCAAGGCCCGCGCCAGCTCACCGGGTTGATTGACCGCCCAATCCTTTTGAGGCGCCAGCCGGATGCGGGCGCCGTTGGCGCCGCCGCGCTTGTCCGATCCGCGGAAGGTCGAGGCTGAAGCCCAGGCCGTGGTGATCCACCGTGACAGTGGCACGCCGCAGGCCAGGATCTGCGCGCTGAGCGTGGCAATATCGGCTGCATCGACCAGCTCGTGGTCGCGGGCCGGAAGGGGATCCTGCCAAGTGAGTTCCTCGGCGGGCACGTCGGGACCCAGATACCGCGTGCGCGGCCCCATGTCGCGATGCGTGAGCGTGAACCATGCTCGAGCGAAAGCATTCGCGAATTCATCCGCATCGGCGTGGAAGCGGCGCGCGATCGGCTCGTAAGCCGGATCGAAGCGCAGGGCCAGATCCGCCGTGGTCATCATGGGAGGATGCTTCCTGGACGGATCGTGCGCATCGGGAATCAGGTCCTTTTCGGCCACGTTAATGGCGCGCCACTGGTGGGCACCACTTGGACTCTTGACCAGTTCCCAGTCGTAGCCGAACAGCATGTCGAAGTATCCCGAGTCCCACCGGGTCGGATGGGGCTTCCAGGCGCCTTCGATGCCACTGGTGGTGGTGTGGACGCCCTTGCCGCTAGCCAAGGCGTTTTTCCAACCCAGGCCCATGTCCTCGATCGCGGCGGCTTCGGGTTCGCGACCCACCAGCGCTGGGTCGCCGGCGCCATGGGCTTTGCCAAAGGTGTGACCGCCGGCAACGAGTGCAACAGTCTCGTAGTCGTTCATCGCCATGCGCGCGAAAGTCGCGCGTATGTCATGCGCCGAGGCACGTGGATCCGGATTGCCGTTGGGGCCCTCGGGGTTGACGTAAATGAGCCCCATCTGCACGGCGGCCAATGGTGTGTCCAGTTCTCGATCGGGGCCATGGCGTTGATCGCCCAGCCATTTGTCCTCGCTGCCCCAGTGGATGTCTTGCTCGGGCTCCCAGACGTCGGCGCGGCCGCCGGCGAAGCCGAAGGTCTTGAATCCCATGGACTCAAGCGCACAGTTTCCCGCCAGGATCATCAGATCACCCCAGGACAGCCGGCTGCCGTATTTCTTCTTGATGGGCCATAGTAGGCGTCGCGCCTTGTCGAGATTGCCGTTGTCAGGCCAGCTATTGGTGGGGGCGAAACGTTGCGAGCCGGTGCCGGCGCCACCGCGTCCGTCACTCACCCGGTAGGTGCCAGCGCTATGCCAAGCCATGCGGACAAACAGCGGGCCGTAGTGGCCCCAGTCCGCCGGCCACCAATCCTGCGACTGGGTCATGAGGGCGTGGAGATCCCTCTTCACTTGCGCCAGGTCAAGTCCGGCAAATGCCTGGGCGTAGTTGAATGAGTCGCCCATGGGATTGGACAGGGCAGAGTGCTGTCGCAGAATGGCGAGGTTGAGTTGTGTCGGCCACCAGTCCCGGTTGGACTGGTTACGCATGGTGACACGGCGGCCTTGTGGCGAGGTGAAGGGGCATTTTGCTGCGGTGGTCATGTATGGTTCCTTTGTCGTGGTGTGACTGCGGGACTCAAGACTAGGCGTCGTCATTTGATTAGGCCAATTGAATATTGGAATTCCAGAAATAAGTAAGTCTTATTTATAAGGAGAAGGCTGTAAGCGAGTGAAGAGGGACGACGATCGTCGTGCACGGCTGGGGAATTCATGACTGATTGCCGCGCAATGGAACGACAGGAAAGGATCGGTACGATAAACTTCCGCGCAGCAAGCAGGGCGGGTCGCTGGTTTCAAGCCAGCCGCGGCGCCTTCATGCTCCGATCAACACGTATCGCGAGGGAGTGACCTGATCGACAGGGTAAAGCTGTCGGCGGAGGATTGGACGACTGAGATCGCCTTCCGGCTACGCCGACATTTGCTGCTGAAGTTCTTCGGAACGACCTTGTGGACGTGGCTGTTCTTCGTCGGCTACTTTCGTCTCTTGCGCGAACCGGGCGGACCGCCATTGATCATGCCGTTGACGCCGCTCGACGACCTGATCGCTTTTCAACCCTATGCGCTGTTTCCCTACCTGACGCTGTGGGTGTACGTCGGAGTCGCGCCGGGCCTGCAACGCAGCTTCGTCGAACTGCTGGTCTACGGGATCTGGTCCGGGGCCTTGTGTCTCGCCGGGTTGGGATTGTTCTACGCGTGGCCAACTCAGGTGCCGATTCTTGAACGAGATGCCTCGGGGCTCGCGGCGTTCGAACTCTTGCAGGGCGTGGACGCGGCAGGCAACGCCTGCCCTTCCATGCATGTGGCAATAGCCATCTTTACGGCGCTATGGATCGAACAGCAATTGCGCGAGGTTGGGGTTCCACTCGGTTGGCGGGTTGCAAACTGGGCGTGGTTCTCGGCGATCGCCTATTCAACGCTCGCGATCAAACAGCATGTGGTGCTCGATGTCTTTGCGGGTGCTCTGCTTGGCGGGGCATTTGCCGTCGCGTCCTTGCACTGGCGGCCTTACAGAGCACACCGGCGACGGCAGAGGCTGCTTTTGAATTCGGATAGGGCTCGGATATAACTGACTAGAATAGGCAAGGATTCGATGGGCCCCGCAGGGCAGGAGCCCTGGGCTCGGATTCGAACCAGCCAAGCGCACGCGGCGCTTGTGGGGCGGATCGATCTACAGGAAATCAGGATGGATACAACGCTTACCAGCTCACTCAAGGAATTGCAGGAACTGATTCACAAGAAGTACGGCATTGAGGCGTTCGCGCTCGATCCGAACACGTCCATGCGCGACAAGGGAATCGACTCATTGGCCCTGGTGGAGTTTTTGTTCGACGTCGAAGAGCATTTCTCGATAACTATGACGGACGAAGACACCAATATCGATACGCTTGCCGAATTGGCCGCAGTCGTGGATAGGCTGCGAGTCGCGAAAACCTCCACCACGTGACGCCCGTCGCAGTCACCGGTCTGGGTGTCATCGCGCCCCACGGTAACGATCCGGAAAACCTGTTCTCCGCGATCATGCGGGCGGAATCGGCAATACGGCCGGTGTTTCCTGAGTTGGCCAAGCCGGCTTGCGCCGCGACCGTGGCCTTTGACGAGACTCGCTGGTTCACCAAACTCCAATTGGCGGGTGTCGACCGCGTCAGTCAGATCGCGGTGGCGGCGGCTGATCTGGCGATGCGTGATGCTGGCGCCGGGTCCGGCGCGGACCTCGAGCGCATGGGTGTTTACGCCGGCTGCGGCATGGGCGGCGCGGGGGCACTCGAGACCGCCTACCGCGGCGGGGGTCGCGTGCCGCCGCTGACGATACCGGCATTCATGCCCAACGCCCCTGCCTCACATGTGGCGATGAGGCTGGGCATCAAAGGTCCGGTGTTGACCTATTCGATGGCGTGCGCTTCATCGTCCGTGGCCATCGCCGAGGCCGCCCAGGCAGTGGATCGAGGCGATGTCGATGTCGCCCTTGCAGGTGGCAGTGAGGCGTTGATCGTGCCCGGCGTGGTGATGGCGTGGCAGGCAATGCAGACCCTGGCGAATTTCAGTCCGGGCGCCGCCGCCACCGCGGTGCGGCCCTTTGCTGCAGATCGAAGTGGCTTCGCGCTGGGCGAGGGTGCCGCCTTTCTCGTACTCGAACGGGCGGAGCACGCCCGCGCGCGAGGCGCACGGATCTATGCCGCGATTGCCGGGTGCGGCATCAGCTGTGACGCCACACACCTCACCAAACCGGACGCACAAGGCCAGGCGCGGGCGTTGAAGACGGCTTTGCGGCAGGCAGGATTGCAAGCCCGCGACGTGGGTTACTGCAACGCCCACGGAACCGCGACGCGGATCGGCGATGTGGTCGAACGCAATGCGCTGGCCGAAGTCTGGGGGGCGGATCTGGACCGCATCCGCGTCAGTTCCACCAAGGCGCTGCATGGGCATCTGTTGGGTTCCGCCGGAGCGCTGGAAGCGCTGATCACAGTCCTTGCGCTCCATCGTCGCGAGCTGCCACCCAACGCGCACTGTCAGGTTGTGGAACCGGACTGCAGCCTGAATCTGATCCTTGAGGCGGGCGCCAAGGCGCCGGACCTGCACGCCGCGTGAGCAATTCGTTCGCCTTTGGCGGCACCAACTCCGTGCTGCTCTTTACGCGCGCCTGAGCGGCTTGCCTGGTGCAGTTTTGCGTAACTAATGGCACCTAACTCTGAGGCGCAGATACCGGTGGAATGAACAAAAGTGGAGGCCGTTATCGCCTGTGCCTTCAATTACGCAACACGACACTAGCGCGTTGAACCGGCCGGACGGCGTCAGGTATTTTTTTTGTCAGCCAGTCTTGCCCGCAGGTCGGCGAACGGATTGAACGTGGCGCTGCTGGACTGGTCTTTGACGTCGGCACGTCCCGCCAAGTCGATGAGCTTGGCGTGCTCGTTCTCGTGGCAGTAGGTACACAGCAGCTCCCAGTTGCTGCCGTCCGGTGGGTTGTCGTCGTGGTTGTTGTTCTTGTGATGTACCTCCAGCAATTGCAGGTTGCTGTGCGTGAAAGTGCGGGCGCACTTGCCGCACACCCAGGGGTAGATTTTCAGGGCTTGTTCGCGATAGCCTTGGGCGCGCTTCTCGGCGTTGCGGCGTGCCTCCAGTACTGCTCTGTCTAGTCTTTCGTTCGGATTGTCCACGGCGGTTGTACGAAGCGCAAGTGCACGTCGCGCGATGTTACGACGAATGGGTGTGGCGGTGGGGCTGTGAAGGAATCGGGTGTGAGCGGCAGGCTGCGTGGGCGGTCGGAGACCTGCTCGCTGGCGTGTCCGGCCCAGGCAGCCAGTACCACGTTGAGCTTGAACGCTGCCGGACCTCCTGCGAGAATCAGCTGCTCTGACACCCACGCGAATTCCGCCCACCGCGTACGCGGCACTACGATGCATCCCGTAAGATTGCGCAACGTCGGCAAGAGCTACCGGTTGGATACCGTGGATGTGCGTGCCTTGCTAGACATCTCGCTCGATATCCGCGAACGGGCGTTCACCGTGATATCGGGGCCTTCGGGCAGCGGCAAGACCACCTTGCTCAATATCATCGGCTGTATCGACCAGCCCGACCAGGGCGAGATCACGGTGGCCGGGCAGAAGGTGCAGACGCTATCGGACGACGCGCTGTCGGATTTCCGTGCCAGGCACATCGGTTTCATCTTCCAGCACTTCAATTTGTTGCCGGTACTGAGCGCCTACGAAAACGTGGAGTACCCTTTGATCCTGGCCAAGATGGACAAGGCGAAACGGACGGCACGCGTTACCGAATTGCTCGACGCGGTAGGACTGTCCGACCGCGCCCGCAATCGCCCAGGGCAACTCTCTGGCGGGCAGCGGCAGCGCGTGGCCATCGCGCGGGCGCTGGCGCCGGCCCCCAGGCTGGTGCTGGCCGATGAGCCCACCGCCAATCTCGACAGCCATACGGGCGCCGAGATCATCGCCCTGATGCGCAGGATGCAGCGCGAACACGACGTCTCCTTCGTGTTCTCGTCCCACGACCCGCAGGTGCACGCCGCCGCCGATGAGGTGATCCACCTTCGCGATGGGCGCATCACAGATAGCGCTGGCCCTTCGTGAGCACCGTATCCCTGGCCCTGCGCAACCTACTGCGTAACCGTCGCCGCTCGCTTACCACGCTGCTGGCGATGATGGTGGGGCTGGTGGCCATCCTTCTTTTCGGCGGCTACCGCTCGAACATCATGCACGGTATGGAGACCGGCTTCGTTCAGCACAGCGGCCACCTGCAAGTCCAGGTCAGGGGCTATTTTGTTGACGGTGGCGACAATCCCACCGCCTACGGCATCGCGGACTATGGGCGCCTGGTCGACGCCATCCGGCAGGATGCGACGCTCGCTCCCCTGCTGGCCGTGGTGACGCCTACCCTGCAACTCGGCGGCATTGCCGGAAACTTTGCCGCCGGTGTTTCGCGCTCGGTGCTGGCCACCGGACTGATTCCCGAGGATCGCAACCACATGATGCAGTGGAACGAACACGGCATGGTCAGCTATGCCCAGCCGCTGCCGCTGGCAGGCGCCGCCGATGACACGGTGGTGGTGGGCACCGGCGTGGCGCGCAAGCTGCAACTTTGCGCGCTGCTCGACGTGCCGGATTGTCAGCAACCATCGCCTGCCCCCAACACTGGCGGCGAGGTGCTGCCCGAAGACATCGCGGCCCTGTCGATGCTGGAAAAAGGCGACACGCCGGCGAGTGCGGCAAACCGCATCGAGATGCTGGCCGCCACCGCCCGTGGTGCGCCGAACGTTGCTAGCCTCGAAGTGGTCAAGGCCAACAACATGGGGGTCAAGGCGCTCGACGACGTCTACATGGCCATGCACCTGTCACAGGCGCAGCGCCTGATCTATGGCGCGGGAGCGCCGCAGGTCACGGCCGTGATCGTGCAACTGCGGCGCAGCGACCAGCTCCCGGCTGCGCGAGAGCGTCTGCAGGCGCTGCTGGCGAGCCAGTTCGGCGACCAGCCGCTGGAGGTTCTCGACTTCCGCACCCTCAATCCCATGTACGGTCAGACCAACCAGTTCATGGACTCCATGTTCGGCTTCATCGCCATGTTGATCGGCATCATCGTACTGTTCACCATCGGCAATACCATGAGCACCGCGGTGGTGGAGCGCACCACCGAGATTGGCACCTTGCGCGCGCTCGGACTGCGCCGCTCCGGCGTGCGGCGGCTGTTTCTGTGCGAAGCGTTGATCCTCGGGGTCGTCGGCGCCTTGCTGGGCGTGGCGGCGGCGCTGCTGGTTGGCTACGGCATCAATCACAGTGGCTGGAAGTGGGTGCCGCCGGGCTACTCCTACGCCTATCTGGTGCTGGTGCGAGTGGGGCAGGATGTGCCGTTGCTGACCGGCTGCGTCATCGGGATGCTGGCGGTGACACTGCTCTCTGCCTGGTGGCCCGCCCGGCGCGCGGCGAAACTGGTGATCGTCGACGCCCTGCGCCATGCTTGAACGACCATGAGAACTCTCCTCACGTTAGTGTTGCTGCTGGTTTGCCTGACGACAGTGCCAAGGATATCGACGGCACGAACGCCACAAGACATCCTGGTCGCCAGCGATGCCGTGCGCAATCCCGATTTCCCGTTTGGGTTGACCAACACCCTGATCGAGTATCGCAAGGGCAAGCAAACCGACAGCAGTGTGCTGGCGGTCTACTCCAGACTCGATCAGGGCGGCGGCCAGTTCCGCAGCCTGGTGCGCTACGTCGCACCGGCGCGCGACGCCAACAAGCTGATCCTGTTCAATGGCAAGGATCTGTGGCTGTTCGATCCGGCCAGCAAGGCCAGCGTGCGCATCTCGCCGCAACAGCGCTTGCTGGGGCAGGCTTCCAACGGCGATGTGGTCACGGTCAACTTCGCCCGCGACTACCGCGCCACCGAGGCGGTGGAAGAAGACACCCAGGACGGCAATCGCCAGACCCGGCGTTGCCACAAACTGAACATCGCCGCGACCACAACTGATGCCACCTATCGCCGCATCGAGATGTGGGTCGACGTGGTCAGCGCCCGTCCAGTGAAGGCACGCTTCTACGCCGACAGCGGCAAGCTGATGAAGACCGCCTACTACCGTCGCTACCAGAAGATATTCGGCGTCGAGCGTCCGACCGAGGCCGTGATCATCGATGGACTGGAACCGGACTGGGTCACCGTCATGCGCTATTCCGACTGGGTGAAGCGCGACGTGCCCGAGGCCTGGCTGCAGCGGGACTACCTGCCTCACTTCAAGCCGGAATGAGGGCGTTGCTGACGCGTTTCGCGTGTGCGGTAGTGACTGGTGTGCTGACGGCGAACGTCGGAGCGCAGGATGCGGAGGACGACGCCCTGCGCCTGGCGAATGAGACGCCCGAGGTCACACAGGCGGCGCGGGCCTGGCGCGTCTTCGTCGAAGGCAGTCTCGGCGGCCATGTGCGACGGCTTGACGGCGGGACACAAGACACCCGCCGCGCATCATTGGACGTGCAGGTCGATCATTCGCCCCGGCCGGCGTTGCGGCTGTTCTTCTCCGACCGGCTTGACGTAAGTTCACCCGCTGGCCCCAGCGGCGAGCACGCCGTCAACACTCTGAAAGAGGCCTACGCCAGCCTGCGGCCGACGACTGGTGTCATGGCGGATCTGGGGCGCATCAACGTGCGCAACGGCGTCGCTTTCGGCTACAACCCGACCGATTTCCTGCGCGCTGACTCGACGCGCTCGGTGGTATCCATCGCGCCCATGAGCCTGAAGGAAAACCGCCAGGGCAGCGTCATGCTGCGTGGCCAGAAGCTGTGGGACGGAGGCTCGCTCACGGCGCTATATTCGCCGGCGTTGCGCGATGCGCCCGATCAAGAGGGATTCAACCTCGACCTGGGCGCCACCAACAATCAGGACCGTTGGCTGGTGTCGCTCAGTCAAACCTTTGCCAAGGGGTTTGCGCCCCAGTTCCTGCTCTACGACGAAGAGGCCGCCACGCCGAAGGTGGGATTGAACCTGACGGCCTTGCTCAACGATGCCACGGTGGCGCACATCGAGTGGTCCGGCGGGCGCGCGCCGACGCAGCGCACCGAGGCCTTGCAGACACTGACGCCGGTGTGCGAGTGCGCCGCGTGGCGCAACCGCACCGCGCTCGGTGTGACCCACACCACGACTACGAAGCTGTCCCTCACACTGGAGTATCACTACAACGGCGCCGCCGCCGACGAGTCGGAGTGGGATGCGCTGCGACAAGGGCCGTTGCCCCTATATGGGGCCTACCGTGATCGCGTTCAGAGGGCCCAGGAACTCCCCACCCGGCAGGCATTGTTCCTGTTCGGGCTGTGGCAGGACGCGCTGGTCCAACACTTGGATGTGAGCCTGATGATCAATCACGACCTTGTCGACGACAGCCGCCGGGTGTGGATCGAGGCGCTGTACCACCACGGGCAGTTCGACTTTGCGCTGCAATGGCAGCACAACCGCGGCCACGCGCTGAGTAACTACGGCGCCATGCCGGAGGCTCGAGCGTGGCAGTTCGTCGTGCGCTACTACCTGTGATCAGCGAGGCTGCGATTTGCGCCGAGATGGGAGGCGATTCCTCCCGCTTCTGTCCAATCTGCTGCGTCCGCCGCCCCAGCGACTAGCGCCATCCGTTACACAACGCTCCACTGGCTATCGACCCAACAGCCACCGCCCCAGTCGCTGTAGATCAAAGCGCCCTGCGCGGGTACTGGTGCCTTCGACCACATGACGGCGCACGCCGTCGGCATCCACCACGTCGATCCATACCGCGTTGCGTTCGGGGGAGTACCACCATCGCACCGAGCGCGCCGCGCCGTGGATCTGTGTGCCGACATAGCCTTCGTGGGCTAGCCGTGTCACTTGCAGGTCCGCTGAGGTTTCGCCCAGCGTCGGGGCCATCACCACGAGGAACAGATCCTCCTTGCGTGCCACCGGCGGTCTAATCTCCAGGCGCCATGCCCCGGGGTGTTGCTTGTGGGGCGGCAGACGCCGCATCAAGGCGGTGGCCAGTCCGCGGTCGTCGTAGTTCTTGCCGTCTACCCAGAACTCCTGGCCGTCGCCGCCGACCGCATCGATGCTGGCGTTCTCGGGCCACAGTACCCAGCCGCGCAAGGTCCCGCCACGTTGTTCACGCGCCTTGTTGCCCGGATTGCGCACCACGAATCCGGCGGACTCAATCCAGGGCCACTCGATGCTATGCAGCAGCCAGCGCTTCTCAAACGTTGCCTGAGTGGATTCGGTGTTGTCGAACACGACTACGACGTCGCTGATTCGATCGTAGGCGAACACGCGCCAGAAACGCTCGACCCGGCGCGTGCGAGCGGAGAATTCGCCTTTTCCAGAAAGGATGTTGGTGTAGGCCGGGGTGATGTCGGCCACCGCCACGGTCAGCCCGTCGGCTTCGTAGTACTGCTCGATCTGACCGGCGCGATAAATGGCGTGCTTCTCCTGCCATTCGTCGACGTCAAGCGGGGCTTCTTCCACGCCCCAGCCCGAGCCGATGCGGCGTTGTCCGCCGTCGTTTGCGATGTGCCGTGGGCGGTCGCGCTCGGCCAGTCCGGCAGGGCCCGGCACAGTGTCGTCCGGATCGGTGAAGGTGAGCGTGTTGTGCGCGATGCTCTGATAGGTGTAGTTCATGTGGTGATCGCTGCCGGCGCGGTAGTACAGTCCGCTGTCGATAGCCAGCTCGCCGCCCTTGTATATCGTGAAGGCGCCTTGATCCAGATGGGAATGGGACCAGTAGTTGTTGCCTGCCTTGAAGCTGAGATGGGTGGCATCCGGTGTCCAGTCACTGCGTGCGAACACCGTGCCGATGCCGTCGAACAGCTTCGACAGCGGTAGGCGTGCCAAAGCCGTCATGTCTAGGAGAGTGTCGTCGAGCACCGGCCCGGCGGGCCAACTGGTGGGATTGCGCACATCGGCAGACATCAATGCCCAGTAGGCAGCAGCGTGTCGGTACTCCAGCGCAAGGGCGATGGCGTCGGGCGAGTAGCGGTCGAAGAACGCGGCATCGCCACCTGCCACGTAGCGGCCATCGGGTTGCAGACGATGGATGAGAAAGTCCAGATGACCACGCAGCCCTGGCTCGGTGCGGAACAAATCCTCGCCAGTGGCGTGCCGCCATAGGTGGGGCAACTGAAACACCGATTGTCCGATGCCAATGCCGATGTATTCGCCGCCCTCGTGCCAGCCGCCATGCTGGCCCATGATCTGGCGCCACGCCGGCAGCACGCGGTTCTTCCACATGTCGTAGGTGAAGGCCATGATCGGGGTGGCGCGCGGGTCATCCGGGTACACCGCCAGGGCGCAGGTCATCAGGCTTTGCAACACCGGGTTGTATAGGATGACGTTGTAGGGAGAAAGCTTCTCGTGGCGGATGAAGAGGATCTGATACTCGCAGGCATCGAGCGTTTTGCGGAGCAGTGCGCTGCGCTGATCCGGGCTCCAGAGTTCGAACAGCCAGTCGTAGGCCAGCGCCAGGCTCTTGGTTTCTTCCACGCCACGATAGCTGCGCTCGAATCGCATCAGGCGCTCGTACAGGCGTGCCAGATCGTCGGCATGAGGGTGCTGGCGCAGGGTGTAAGTGGTCGCAGTAAGATCCGGAAACATCGCGCGGTGCGGATTGGGTTTGGCAGGAAATCCCGTGGTGTCGAATCGCGCTGGAACCGGCAGACGCGGATGTTCGGACTTAATCGAAAAATCCGGCGGCAACCGCAGCATGTGTGGCGCCGGCAACGCGCGCCCCGTGGTGCTGACCGCGATGTTCTCTGTCGCCACTCGCCAAGTGACGAGAGCGGATTGGGACAGCCACACACCTAGTGCGAGCAGTGCGGTCAGCAACAAGCCGAAACTTTTCCAGCTTTGCATGTCAGGTCGCGGGTGCGCGTCGAATCCAGGCGCGATGGGCGGAGAAGAAAGCGAGCAGGCTGGTCAGGCCCATGATGATGGCCAGCGTGACATCGGGCAGGCGCCCTGGGATCAGGGATTGATGATGTTCAAGAATCAGCGCTGCCGCCACCATTATCGCCGTGCTCCCCCACACCCACCACCAGCGCCAGAGAGTCAGAGCCGCCATGACGCAGGTGGCCAACGCTACCGCCATCCAGGCCGCGTCGAGCAAAGCTTCGGTACCCACCAGGGGATTCTGCAGGTGGGCCTTGAAGGGGATCCAGTTGAAGGTGTGGAAGCGGGCACGAGTACCCGGCAGAACTTCCGACACGACAAAGCACAGCGCCAGCAATGCCAGCGCTATCAGCGCGAGGCGTGGAGGCGGTTGACGCGGCACCGCCCACAGCAGCGCAAGGCCGGCCAGTGTGCCGGCGAATACTTCCGGCGATAACCCATCGGCGCCCATCAGCACCCGTGCCAGCACGGGCATCAGCAAGGCGGCACAAATCCGCAGCAGCGCATCGGAGGAGGACGGCAGCAGGGCGCGCCACATCAACCCCAAACCTAGTACCGACGTGCCTGCCACCACGGCCTGTCCCGCGCTCCATGGGTCCGCCAACGAGGGCGGCATCGTCACCGCCGCCAGTCTGAGCGCCAGTGCGCCGTGTTCCACCATGGGATTGAGGGGCCATACCTGTACCAATGCCCAGGCGGCATGACTAACCGCTGCCAACCTCAGCAGAGGATCGCGGTAGTAGCGCAGGCGCGTGTCTCCTGGCGCAGCGAGGTGACGACGCCGGAAAAGTGCCGCCAGCACCGCGCCGATCGCCGTACCGGCGGTGTTGGTGATGAGATCGGTCAGCGACGAATAGCGCATGGGCAGAAAGGCCTGCAAGGCTTCGATAGCGAAACTGATCAGTGCGCCGTAGATTACTGCCAGCCCCACCGCCACTGCGACGCGGCGGCCGAGACTCAGCGCCAGCGCGGTCGCGAAGCCCAGTGGTACGAACACCACGATGTTGACGAACACATCGTCAAAGCCCGAGTGCACCGGCTGACGCTCAGCGAGAAAGCCCAGGGCATTGCCCCACTGCCAGCCGTGCAATGGATAGAGGCCGCCGTAGAGCAGCAGACCCGACAGCAACAAAGTGATGACGACGTTACGGCGCATGCCGCGCGACGGGTTCAATCCGGCAGTGGCTTTTCGAGGGCGTACAGCGCCTCGGTGGACTCGCGGGCGCGAATCAGGTGGGTGTGGTCGCCATCCACCATTACTTCGGCGGCGCGCGGGCGTGAGTTGTAGTTGCTGCTCATACTCATGCCGTAAGCGCCGGCGGACATTACCACCAGCAGGTCGCCCTCGGCCAGGGCCAGTTCGCGACCTTGTGCCAGGAAGTCGGCCGACTCGCACACCGGGCCGACAATTTCCCAACGGCGCGCGCCTTCCGCTCGTGGCCGCACAGGGAGCACCTCGTGCCAGGCCTCGTAAAGCGCTGGGCGCAACAGGTCGTTCATGGCGGCGTCGACAATGGCGAAGTGACGTTCGTCGCCCGGTTTGAGAAAGCGTACCTGCGTAAGCAAGACGCCAGCGTTGCCGACCAGGGAGCGGCCAGGTTCCAGCATGACCTTCAACGGGCGCGAGCCGATGGCGGCGCGGATGGCGCTAGCGTAATCGGCCAGCGCCACGGGCTGCTCGTCGCGATAGCGAATGCCCAGTCCACCGCCCAGATCGACATGCTGCAGGATGACGCCGTCACTGGCCAGTTCGTCCACCAGCGCCAATACCTTGCCAAACGCATCGCGAAAGGGCGACAGCTCGGTAATCTGCGAGCCGATGTGGCAGTCGATACCCACGACGCGCAGGTGCGGGCAGTCCGCCGCTATGCGATAGACGCGGCGCGCATCGCGGAAGGCGACGCCGAATTTGTTCTCCTTCAAACCGGTGGCGATATAGGGATGTGTCTTGGGATCCACATCGGGATTGACGCGCACGCTGACCGGCGCGCGCTTGCCCATCTCTCCCGCCAAGGTGTTCAGGCGGCGCAGCTCGCTTTCCGATTCGACGTTGAAGCAGGCGATACCCAATTTGAGTGCCAGCCGCATTTCCTCGTCGGTCTTGCCCAAGCCGGAGAACACGATCCTGTCGGTCTGGCCGCCCGCGGCGATCACCCGCTGCAGTTCGCCTCCCGAGACGATGTCGAAGCCGCTGCCCAGTCGCGCAAACAAATTCAGTATGGCGAGGTT
>Ga0194132_10001971_pt1 | contig 39992 bp, 38 predicted proteins | sample TA2KigOf80mmetaG_FD_148612 | JGI IMG/M metagenome (GOLD analysis project Ga0194132, IMG submission 148612) | Freshwater microbial communities from Lake Tanganyika, Tanzania - TA2015054 Kigoma Offshore 80m | ecosystem: Environmental > Aquatic > Freshwater > Lake | place: Tanzania: Lake...
GCTCTGCCATGGCGGACACCATCTTAGGGATGGCCTCCAGATGAGTAAAGTTCGGAAGTGCGCCAGTTCTGCAATCAGCAGCGCCTATCAATCCTGGACTGCCGCCTACTCCCTTCTATATTCGGTCCCACATATATGTCGACATCAATAAAGGTCAGTGCTCCCCGACGGGAGAAAGTGGGGACTGGTTCTGAACGGAAAAGAAGACATCCGGAACTCGCGCCACGTATTGGTGCGGCCGATCTTCGAGATCGAACTGAATGATTTCGGCATGGAGCAGCAGTCGCCCTGCAAGCCTGGTAGGACCTCGTTCTTTCTCGCCATACTTCTCATCGCCGACCACGGGATGTCCCAACTCCGCCAGATGCACACGTATCTGATGGGTCCGACCCGTTCCGATTCCGACCTGGACGGTGCTTACCACATCGCCGGCGACAAGGGTTGTTACGGTCGTAACCGCCTGCCGTCCTGTCTCGGCATCCACTCTGACCCGCCGCTCGCCGCTCGCGCTCAGATACCGTTGCAGAGGCGAAGAGATCTCCAGCGAATTCACCGCCAGGTGGCCGTGTACGACTGCCCGATAGATCTTGGTGACAAGCCGCTCTCGGAAAGATGCCTGCAACGACTTAAGAACGCGCGGTGACCGTGCGAGAAGCAACACCCCTGACGTATCCCTGTCCAGCCGATGGACAAGCTCGAGAAAACCGTCCGTTACCGATTTCAGGACTTCGATCGCTCCGAGCGAAACACCACTTCCGGCGTGAACGGCAATGCCTGCGGGTTTGTCGAGTACGAGGAGATCGCTGTCCTGATACAGGATGCGACGCTGTAACGATTCGATGAGCTGGCTCGGCGGCCGCACGGCTTCACTGTCCACCGGCGCCGCGATCACGGGCGGGATACGCACGGTTTGGCCGACAACGACACGAAAAAGCGGCTGGATACGCTTGCCATCCACTCTGACCTCACCCGACCGGAGCATGCGGTAGATCCGCGACTTGGGTACTTTCTTGAGTATTTTGATCAGATAGTTGTCTATCCGTTGTCCATCGCTGGCTTGGTCCACGGTTACATTCTGAACGCCGGTCACTTTGCACCCACCCGGGATGTGACACCCTGCTCGCCACTACCATCCTGATTGCTGCCCTCAAATGCCACTGCTACTATCCGGTTGTTGTCGGGGTCGGCGAATTGCCGCCAGGCTTCCCTGTGGCCAAGCATCGTCGCCACCATTTCATCCAAGAAGCCCACCGTCGTAAAGCCGGACCCGTCAACCAGCCGCGTGCAGGACAGCCCAGACCATTCAGGTACAGCCCAGCCTGGCGCCCGGCCCCAGAACCAGGGGACCCTGCAGTCCCCGGATTAAAAAACGCAGGTTACGCCGCGCCAACAACGCGACAAACCGGCCACGGTCCTACAACCGACGCATAAGCGGCGTACGGAAGATCGTGGGATTGAATCGAAAAGATTGAATCAGCCAAACAGGATTGCAAGCAGGATTGAAGGACGAGTGACCACCTTGTCACCGTTCTCCGGAAGAGCCAAACCAGCGGCTAACCCGCTGATTTAACGGCAAAAAGTGCACCCACGGGATAACCAAATCCTGTGCGTAGGCGCGTTCTGTCGTTCTCCCCACACGGCCATTCATTCCGAGCCATCAAGGCGGAAAATGAGTTCGTGTTTCTGTTCCTGTCCTCCTAAGCTCCAGATTTGTCCACCTCGGCGGCCTGACCGAACCAGGAAACGCCACCATGAAGAGGATGTTGATCAACGCTGCACAACCCGAAGAAATCCGGGTTGCAATGGTCGATGGACAGAAACTCCACGATCTTGACATTGAAAACCGCCACCGGGAACAGAAAAAAGGCAGCATCTACAAAGCTCGCGTAACGCGGGTTGAGCCCTCCCTCGAAGCCACCTTCGTCGACTACGGCGCAGACCGCCATGGCTTCCTCCCCCTGAAAGAGATATCCCGCGAGTATTTTCGCAAACAACCTGCCGATATCGGCGGCAAACTGAACATCGCGGAACTGATCGAAGAAGGTCAGGAACTGCTTGTCCAGGTCGAAAAAGAGGAGCGTGGCAACAAGGGCGCTGCGCTCACCACTTTCATTTCACTTGCCGGTCGCTCTCTGGTCCTGATGCCGAACAACCCCAGGGCTGGTGGAATTTCACGGCGCATCGAAGGTGAAGAACGCGACGAGCTCCGTGACGCCATTGCCCAGCTTGAGATCCCGCAGGGTATGGGTGTCATCGTTCGCACTGCCGGTGTCGGCCGCGCCGCCGAAGAGCTCCAATGGGACCTGGAATACCTGCTCACCTTGTGGAAAGCCATTCAGGAAGCATCGGAACGAGAGCCGACGCCTGCCCTGCTCTACCAGGAAAACAACGTCATCATCCGCGCCATCCGCGACAACTTTCGGAAGGATATTGGCGAGATTCTCATCGACGACGACGACGCCTGGCAGGAGGCGCGCTCCTTTATCGAACAGGTCATGCCGCAGAGCGCTCAACGGATAAAACGATATCGCGACACGATTCCGCTCTTCAGTCGATACCAGATCGAGTCGCAGATCGAAACCGCATTCCAGCAATCGGTGAAGTTGCCCTCGGGTGGCAGCATCGTCATCGACATCACCGAAGCGCTGGTGTCGATCGATATCAACTCGGCCCGATCAACCAAGGGCGCTGACATCGAAGAAACTGCACTCAATACCAACCTTGAAGCAGCTGATGAAATCGCCCGCCAGCTGCGCATCCGCGATACCGGCGGATTGATCGTGATCGACTTCATCGACATGGAATTGCTCAAGAACCAGCGGGCCGTCGAACAACGCATGCGCGAAGCGCTCGATGCCGATCGGGCCAAAGTACAGGTCGGTCGCATTTCCCGGTTCGGTCTGCTGGAGATGTCCCGGCAGCGGCTGCGCCCCTCTCTGGACGAAATCACCACAGTGATGTGCCCGCGCTGCTCCGGCAAGGGTGTCATCCGCGACACCAAATCACTATCCCTGGCCATTCTCAGGGTTCTCGAGGAAGAGGCGCTTAAGGAACGTAGCTCGATTGTACGAGCGCTTGTCCCGCTGGAAGTAGCGTCCTATCTGTTGAACGAAAAACGACGTGACGTTTCAGCCATCGAAACCCGCACCAATACGCACATCGTGGTGATTCCCAACGTCAACCTCGAAACACCTCATTACGAGATACAGCGGATTCGGGATGATGCGGTAACTGCGGAAGACAAGGTGCCAAGTTACGAGCTGGCGCCCCAGGTCATCGAGGTTCCTGAAACACCAACAGCTGAGTTACCCGATCGCCCCAAGGCCGCTGTGCGTATGGTGGCTCCAGCTACGCCAGCACCGGTAGTCGAGACCCCCGAGGCGACCGCCCCCGCACCCGTTGCGGAAGCGCCACGCAAATCGCCGGGCTTCTTCAAGAAAATCCTTGTCAGCCTGTTCTCGGACAGCACAGCAGCTCCAGCGCCGTCCGCAACAACGCCCCCACCTGCCGAAGCGGCCCGTCCGCCCCGCGCAGCCGAGCCTCGGGATGGCCGACGTCGGAACAACGAAGGTCGCGGCGGCGGGCGGCGGGATCGCGGCGGTGAGGGTCGCAGGGATGACGCGCGAGATGGCACCGCCGAACGCCCCGCAGACGCAGGCCGCGACGGTCGCTCCGCACGCGCAGGTGACCGCGGCCGCGGGCGAAGTGAACGCGACACCAATCGCGAACCACGGCCCGAACGGGAACTTAGACAGGAGCGAGCCGCCGGGACAGATCGGCAGGCCCGTTCAGAACGGGAAGGCCGCGTGGAACAGGAGCCTCGCGAAAACAACCGCGACGGCAGTCGGGGACGTAGCCGCGGTGATCAAGGCGAAGCCGATGGTCGTTCTGACCGTCCACGACGGCAACGCGGGGAAGATCGCCCCCAACGAAACCAGGGCCCTGCGGCGGAATCCGAACCCATCACGGATGCCGCGGTGACCGGTGAGCCCATGGACATTCCACTCACCGATCGCAAGCCCGGTGACGAAGAACTTGCAAACAGCAAACGTCGCCCACGTCGCGACCGTGGCGCGACAGCCGATCGGAGGGAGGGTGGTCGTCCGGCGCGCACCCAGACCGCGGAGGCTTTATCAGCCCGCGCACTGGTCACCGCCGAATCAACAACAGTCTCGGCCCAAGCGGAGAAGCCTGCCACTACGACGCTGGGGGACGATGTGCAGCCCGTAACTTCCCAGCGCGATACGGCCAGCACAACCAGTGCCTCCCTAGAGGCCAATCTCCCTGTGACGGATTCACCACCATCCGCGGGACCGGCACAACCATCGCGGGACGGCGCGGCCGTTGCGCTAACTCCGCCGGCCGCTGAGGTTTCGAATCACGTTGTTGCAGAGGTTGGACCCCCAGCTGCGGTTGTCCCACCCGCTGCTGAGCCCGCCGCATCGGTTCGGGAGCGCCCGAAACGCGCTTCAAACGATCCGCGTGAAGTCAAACGTCGCGAGCGGGAAGCGAAACTGCGGGCCGAAGGAATCCTGCCACCGTCAAGTCAGTCCTGACCGAGAACCACCGGTTCCAGTTCGAGGGAAACACCGTACCGATCGATGAGATCGGTACGGATTTTTTCAGCCAGCGCCAGAAATGCGCTTCCCGATCGCGCGCCACGGTTCACAAGCACCAACGGCTGGGACGCCCACACACCCACGCCGTTTTCCTCATAACCCTTCCAGCCGGCGCGATCAATGAGCTGCGCTGCCGACAGCTTGACCCGTGCTTCCCCCGGGATCGGATGAACCTGCAACCAATCGTATTGCCGACGGATACGTTCTGCGTCGGCCTCGCCGATCACCGGATTCTTGAAAAAACTGCCCACATTACCAACCAGAGATGGATCCGGGAGCTTCGCAGCGCGAATCGCGCCAATCATCGCGGCCACTGAAACGATCGTCGGGTTAGATCCTGCCACCCTGCTTGCCACTTCCGGATACGTCAGAACTGGAGCGTCATCTCTGCTGAGCGCCAATCGTACGCGGCTGATAATCCAATCGCCGGTGGTCTTGAACACACTGTTCCGATAGCTGAAATGGCAGTCCTCGACACTGAACTCCTGCCACGCCGCGGTGTGCCGGTTGAGTGCCACAAGGCTGTGGAACCGGTCTCTGATCTCAACACCGTATGCCCCGATGTTCTGCACCGGTGCCCCGCCGACAGTACCCGGGATCCGCACCAGGTTTTCCAACCCGTTCCAACCACGGCTGATACAGGTCTGGACCAATCTATCCCAGTTGTAGCCCGCACCGACTTCAATAAGGACCCCATCCGACCTGTCTACCAAAACATCCAGCGCCTCATCGCTGCAGCGGACAATGGTGCCGGATATCCGTCGCTTCAGGACCAGGTTCGACCCGCCGCCGAAAACAGTGAATGCGGAGCCAGCGTCCAGCCCGCGCCGTACTGCATCCAGGAGCGACTGAGGTGAATCCACCTCCGCCAGAGCATCGCTTTCGCTGTCTACACCCAGCGTATTGAAACTTCGAAGTGAAACGGTCAAGCCAACGTTCCCGCGAGGATGCCTTGTCGCCCCGATTTATTCTTTACATTGAATAGACTACGAAAAGTCAGGGATATCCGCTCCGCTTCGCATTGCCTTTCTCGCAACAGCGTGTGTTGCCAATGACCATCCAGGGTCAAGATGCTTCCAGAAGGCAATAGGAGCTGGCGGGATCGATATCCAGGACCTTCCCGCCAACCAAATCTGCGCTCCGCACCCAGACTCAGCACCGCTATGTTTCCGGACACACCGCGTTCATCGTCCCGGTGCCAGCCCATGTAATCCCGTCCAGTTCGATAGCGGTTGACCAAGATGTGATTGAACGACTGCCCGGTCGCAGCACCCACCAACACCCGTAGACCATCGAGCCAAGCGGGCCAGCCACAGCCGACATGGGAACGGGCCGCGTAGCGGTAGTCGAGCCCGGGATCGCCAACCCAGCTAATGAGGCGCGGGACCGGATGAGTCCGGCCAAACAGGGAAAACGTTTCCGCGTGCCAGTCCAGTTCCTCGACACATCTCTGCATCAGCGCGCCTGCAACATCCGCCCGAAGGAAGCCTGTATGCAGATGCACCGGATCTGGAAATGCCACGCTCAGCAACCCGACTGATCAGCCGCATCGGCTGCGTATAATGTCGGCCAGGCACAACAGGCTTCACTCAACAACCGAGGATTTCTCCCTTGAACATTAAGAACAAAGTTGCGGTCATCACGGGCGGCGCTTCCGGTCTTGGTCGCGCGACAGCCGAGATGATCATTCAAAACGGCGGCAAAGTCGCGATTTTCGACCTTAACGAGGCCCTGGCCAAAAAGACTGCTTCAGAACTGGGAAATGGCACCCGCGCCTACACCGTGAACGTTACGGACAATGCGTCGGTGCAGGCCGCGGTTGACGCAGCTGCTGCGGACTTTGGCGGCATCCACATCAACGTGAACTGTGCAGGGATTGGCACCGCCGCACGAACGTTGTCCAAGGATGGAGCACTGGACATAAACCGCTTCAACTTCGTCATTCAGGTCAACCTGATCGGTACCTTTTCGACTCTGTCGAAGTGTGCAGCAGTCATGCAGAACAACGAGCCAGACAATGCCGACGGGGAGCGAGGGGTGGTCATCAACACCGCGTCAGTTGCGGCGTTTGATGGCCAAATCGGGCAGGCCGCCTACTCCGCAAGCAAGGCGGGAGTTGCCGGTATGACCCTGCCTATTGCGCGTGATCTTTCGCGTAGCGGCGTTCGTGTTTGCACCATCGCGCCGGGTATTTTTGAGACACCGATGATGCAAGGTGCTCCCGATCGGGTCCGTGACCCGCTGATCGAGATGGTCCAGTTCCCCAAGCGGCTCGGCAATGCACCGGAGTTTGCCCTGCTCTCCCGCCAAATCATCGAGAACCCCTACCTGAATGGGGAGACGATCCGCTTGGATGGCGCCATCCGGATGGCACCGAAATAACCGGACGACCCGGGCCGTCAATTCGGCGGCCCCTTAGTTTCCGGACCGATCTCAGGTGCGCCCGGTACTCCGGTTAACCCGTTCGAGATCCGCTGCCGTATCCACACCACCCGGGACCGACATCACCGCTTCCAGCACCCGGATGCGGATGCCTGCTTCGAGCAGCCGCAACTGCTCGAGCACTTCGGTTTGTTCCAAGCCGCTGGGTGGCAGACTGACAAAGCGTCGCAACATTCCAACCCGCCAGCCGTAGATGCCGATGTGGCGGAACCACCCCGGTTGGTCGTCCATCCTTTGCCCATTTCCGGATTCCGAGAGTTTTGCAAAATCGCTGCGTCGCCACGGGATCGGGGCCCGCGAAAAGTACATTCCGTTCTGTTCCCGATCCGATACCACCTTGACGACGTTGGGGTTGAAGACATCTTCTATTCGCTCGAGCCGTTCGCAAAGCGTTGCCACGCCCTGACTGCCTTCCGCGAGAGCTGATGCGAGCTGAACAATGACTTGTGGCGGCATGAGTGGCTCGTCACCCTGAACATTGATGACGATGGAATCGTCCGACCATCTCATCCGTTCTGCCACTTCGAGAACCCGGTCAGAGCCCGAGGCGTGGTCTTCCCGGGTCATCATCACTGCGAATCCGGCTGCTTCTACCACCGACGCGATGCGTTGATCGTCTGTCGCTACGATCAACGTTGCAGGCGATGATCTGGCTACGCTCCGCGCAGTCTGCACCACCATCGGTACACCATGGATCAAAGCCAGCGGTTTGGCCGGGAGCCTGCTCGATCCGTAACGTGCGGGAATGACCACATGAAATCCTGTCACTGCTGCCCCTCGGGACGGGTTCGCTGAACCGGATGAATGCCGAGTTCACGGAGACGTGCAGCAAGGGCCGAGAAAAAGCCCGCACCCACGTCTGCAGCAATCGAAAGAACGTGAACCTGCGGCATGTCGAGACCAAGGGAACGCAGCTTGATCGCGTCCTTTTCGGTCACGATCACCGGCCGGCCGTCACCGAAACGCACTTCGCTGCCATCGAACACATGATGATCCGGGAACACATGAAGCTCTGCTTCCAGACCAAGCACTCCAAGGGATTGCGCAAACCGAACCGGATTGCCGATTCCCGTGACCGCATGAACCGCCGTGCCGGGAGGATAGGCTTCCGCCGAGACAGCACCACCCGGAAACATAGGCTGCAGATCAATGGGGCGCACGGTCATGACATGCTCGAAGTCTCCAAACTTCTGTGCGCTACAAACGACGAAGTCGACTTCAGCAAGCCGCGACGGAGGCTCCCGCAGAGGACCTGCCGGGAGCAGCTGTCCGTTACCGAGCCCGCGCAAGCCATCAACTACAGCGATCTCCACATCCCGTGACAATGGGTAGTGTTGCAATCCATCATCGGCGACGATCACGTCGCAGGCATGCGCGGCCATCAGGGCCTGTGCTGCAGCAACCCGGTCAACACCGGCAAACACGGGCACTTGCGTTCGACGGGCAAGCAGCGGCGCTTCGTCACCGAACCGCACCGGATGAGCGTCGAGTGGCACTTGCATCACATCTCCGCTCAGGTTTCCGCCGTACCCGCGCGTAATTACGCCAGGACTGAATCCTTGCGTCTTGAGCCATTCAACCAGCGCGATGACCAACGGTGTCTTGCCGGTTCCTCCGACACTGATGTTGCCCACCACGATCACTGGCGCGGCGAGATGCGCGCGCACCACACCTGGCCGAGTCCAGCGCGCCCGGCGACGTTGCGCGATGCCGCCAAAAATCCACGCGAACGGTCGCAGCAGCGTCAGCCATGCCGCCTCGTCATACCAGGCCTGTTCGATCCACGATCCGGAGCGGTGGGCGGCCGTCATCACCGGGTTTGGGTCGGGTACCTGCGATGCGAATGCCGCCGGCAACCTCGGGGCCATGGGAGCCCGGTCTTCAAACTGCGCGGAATGCAGGGCTGAATAGACGCCATTGCGTGCCAACAACGTGCGGTGATCACCGACTTCTACGATTCGTCCTTCCTGCATGACGACGATGAGATCGGCAGACTCGATGGTCGACAAACGATGGGCAATCACCAGAGTGGTTCGACCTCGCATCACCTCGGCGAGGGCTGCCTGAATGTGGCGCTCAGACTCTGTGTCCAAAGCCGAGGTGGCCTCATCAAGTATGAGGATGGGCGCGTCCTTCAGCAGTGCGCGTGCAATGGCAACCCGCTGGCGCTGGCCACCCGAAAGCAGCACACCATCATCACCAACCAGGGTTTCGATTCCATTTGGAAGGTTGTGGATGAATTCATCCGCGTGTGCACGTGCGAGTGCTTCCCATACTGTCTGGCGGTTTGCGCCTGCAAGCGCACCGTAGGCGACATTACGTTCGAGCGTGTCATTGAAGAGCGTGACCTGTTGTGTGACCAACGCAATCTGGTCGCGCAGTCCTCGCAGCGAGTAAGAGTTCAGTGGTTTGCCATCAAGCATAATCTCCCCTGAATCGACATCGTAGAAACGCGGAATGAGACTGGCGATCGTCGACTTGCCACTTCCTGATTTGCCAACCAACGCGACTGTCTGGCCGGGTTCAATTCGCAGGTTGATGTGATCGAGGACATTGGTTCGACTGCGGTCGTAGGCAAAACAGACGTCCCGGAATTCAAGGCGCCCTTCCACCCTGCCTGCAAATGATTCACCCGTATCGGTTTCACGGGGTGTGTCCAGGTGATCGAAAATATCTTCCGCCGCAGCAAGCCCGCGTTGCAGCTTCGCGTTCACTTCGGAGAGTTTGCGAATCGGCCGTGCCATGAGGCTTGCAAGGCCAAGGAACGTGATGACATTGCCGGCCGTCATCTCACTGCCGACACCGGTCATGAAGAGCACCATGATCAGCGCGGATATCGCCGCCGCAACCAGTACCTCGTTGACCTCGGTACTGAACACCTTGGTCACGAGCATCTTCACGTTCTGGTTACGATTGTTCTGGCTGGCCTCGTGAAAGCGTTGTTGCTCGTAGCGTTCACCACCGTAGATTTTCACGACGCGATAGCCACCCACGGCCTCACCGCTGATATGGGTGACGTCTCCCATCGATGTCTGGATCCGTCGGCTCAGGCGCCGAAATCTGCGACTGGAGAACATCACCACCACACCGAGCAGCGGCGCAGCCGCTATGAAAATCACAGTCAGCTTCCAGCTGAGATAAAGCATGAAACCGAAATAAACGAGAACCTTGCCGCCGTCCTGGACGATCGTCTTGAGCGCATCAGTACCCGTGTCCCTCAGTTGGGTTACGGTGTACGTCAAACGGGAAACTAGGTGTCCCTGAGAACTGGCGTCGAAATAGCGGCTTGGCATCTCCAGCAGGTGATCAAAGAGCTGAACGCGCAGGTTATGGACGACATTCATGCTCACCGTGGAGAGCAACAACTCACCGACAATGTTGCCGAACGCCCGCAGCAATGCCATCGCAAACATCAGGAGCGCGATGCGTGAGGCAGTTTCCAGATTCGCCTTGCCCCAGTTATCGACCAGATCACCGAGCAAGCGGGAAAGATAAGCCTCTGCACCGCTGGCGAGGAAAAAACCCAGCACTGCGAGGATGAAAATGAATGCGTAAGGTCGCACATACGTGAGCAGGCGTTTGTAGTTCTGCCAGTCATTCACCCGCCGTGTCGTCTGTGGTGCGGACTCGAGCGGCGTGTCAGCCATTCTGCGCCGGCTGCTGGGTGGTGATGCGCAGGTTCACCAAACCCGCCTTACCGGCAGCATCCATTGCGCGCACGACAGACTGATAACTCGAAAGTGCGTCGGCGGTGATGATGAGTACGGCATCCGGCGCGGCCCGTTTTTTCGCTTCGGAGAGGGCCAGCACCAGCGTTTCAAGCTGATCATTGATCATCACTTGGCCTTCAACGACATACTCACCGCGCTTGTCGACGAGGAGTTTGATCTTTTCCGGAGCCTCTTCGGCAGCCTGTGCGGAAGCCTCCGGCAGCGAGATGCGCAGCTGCGACTCACGCACGAAGTTGGTGGAAACCATGAAGAAGATCAGCAGCAGGAACACCACGTCGATCAGTGGAGTGATATCAATCGTGGCTTCGTAGCGACCGCGGCGCTTTCTTGACATGGACGCGTTCAGAACCTCGGATCGTCAGAGTCGCTGAACATGATATCGGCAAGTTTGCCCGCTTCCTGCTCGACGCTGACCACCATTTCATCCACACGACGCTGGAAGAAACGATGGAACATCAAGGCTGGAATCGCGACGGTGAGGCCGGCGGCCGTGGTGATCAGCGCCTTCGAGATGCCGCCTGCGAGCAGGCTCGCATTGCCAGCCCCGGCGGCCATGAGTTCGGTGAACACCTCAATCATGCCCCAAACGGTACCGAGCAACCCGAGTAGCGGAGAGATCTGGGCAATGATGCCAAGCGAGGTCAGGTACCTCTCGAGTTCGTGGCTCACTTGATCCGTGGCCTCTACCATCGCCTGTTTGACGACCTCCCGCCCACGGCGATGGTTGGCGATCCCTGCAGCGAAAACGTTGCCGAGGCTACTGCCGCTGCATAACTCGCGAAGTTTCTGCGCATCCAGACCGCCGCTCTTGAGCGGTGTCCACGTCCGCGCGAGCAGATTTTCCGGCAGCACCCGACCTCGTTGCAGGGTCCACAGGCGCTCTCCGGCGATGGCAGCAGCAACAATGCTGCAGAGCAGGATTGGCACCATCAGCCAACCACCAGACTGCAAGATCTCAAGCATCCGGAATCCTCCCCGTAACAGTCCTGTGCGCGACAGGATCGCGCTTTGTATCGCAATCAACTGGCCGTCGCGAGGCTACTGCACGGTCCTGTTTGATGCGAGACACCGTCATAGTGTCCATACCGCCTGCTCCGCCCGCTCTACCAAACCAATCCGCGTGCCGTGATAGGCCACAGACTGTGAACGAGGCCATCGGCCTCCAGCACCCAGTACACATCGTGGAGATTCACCGTCGGATCACAATGTGGAACCACGAAGCGCAGCACATCTCCGAGGCGCGGCCGACTCTGTCCTGATACGACCCGGAACACACCGTGTTCGTCGCCTGCAAAGCGGAACTTGCCCTGTACACCATCATACGGCACCGGGACGCCGCTGTCGGACGCAAACGCCTTGAAACCACCGTTAAGGGTTGCTGCGCCGGCATCAGCCAGCGGCGCACTGATCGCGGTACATGCCACCGTAAGGGCTACCTCGAACTCAGTGAAAGATGCGCCCCCACAACTCTCGATGTCCCGGTACTCGCGGTCCATGAAGAGGTAACTTCCAACCTGCAGATCAGTAATTTCCGGTACCGCAACGTCTATGGCATAGGTCCCTGAGCCACCGCCGGAGACTATCGGCGGCAGCTCATCCGCGGCTGCCTGCGCAAACGCCAAAGCGTTATGCCAGGACTCCAACGATCGCTCCTTTCGCTCACCGAACGAGGCGATATGTTGGAGGTGTCCTGCGTAGTGCTGCACACCGGCAAAGCCGAGGCGCTGATCCGCTCGCGCAGCAGCAACGATTCGCCGAGCCTCATCGAGAACGCGAATACCGGTTCGACCCATCTCGATGTCGATGTCCAGCACAACGCCCACTCGGGCCTCTGCCGGCAGGTACTTCTGCAAAAGTTCGAGGCCCGCCATACTGTCGACGACGAGCAATAGTTCCGCGGCGCGCTGCGACAGTTCAGCCAGAACCGCGACTTTCCCCGGGCTTTGCAGGGGGGACGTAATCAGGACACGTGGCACACCGGCGAGTATCAGCGCCGCTGCCTCTCCGACTTTGGCGGCACACAGTCCGGCGGCTCCATGGGCAAGCTGCGCCTGTGCGATCAACGCGCATTTGTGGGTCTTGGCATGAGGTCGCGCCTTTTTCCGGTGGGCCGCAAGGTGCTTGGACATGGCGGCCAGGTTACGTTCCATGGCCAACCGATCGAGGATCAGTGCAGGCGTGGGCAACGCATCCACAGGCAAAGGCTCCGGAAGCTCAATCGCCTTCGATGAAACAGACTGAAGACGCGTAAAGAGAAGTGACTCGCTCATGAACCAGGAGTGTTGCCGAATCTGCCTCGATAAGCCAACTCCTCAGGTGCTGTATTTTCTACATGATCGCTGACGCGATCCTGTCGAGCTTACGGCCGCTGATAAAACGTGTCGAAACAGTGGTTAGTGGCTTCGACGTAGCCCTCGACGCTGCCACAGTCGAATCGGCGCCCTTTGAATCGATAGGCCAGCACCCGCCCTTCTTTTGCCTGGCGCAGCAGCGCATCAGTGATCTGGATTTCACCATTCCTTCCTGGAGGTGTTTCTTCGATGATGTCGAAAATGTCCGGGGTCAAGATGTAGCGGCCGATGATCGCCAGGTTACTTGGTGCATCTTCGGGCTTTGGTTTCTCGACCATGTCCGTGACCCGCAACAACCGCTCATCGATGGCGGTCCCGGCGATAACGCCATAACTCGAAGTCTGGTCGCGGGGGACTTCCTCGATGGCGACGATGCTGCACTGTTGTCGTTCGTAGAGCGCGACCATCTGTTGCAACACACCAGGCCCGCCGGGCTCGCCAAAACACAAGTCATCCGACAGCACGACTGCAAACGGTTCATGCCCGATCAACGTCCGCCCAGTGAGGATGGCGTGACCCAGACCCTTCATCTGGATCTGCCGCGTGTAGGAAAACGTACATTTTTGAATCAACTCGCGAATGCCGTTGAGCATCGCCTCCTTCGGAGTACCGCGGATCTGGTCCTCCAGTTCGTAGTTGATGTCGAAGTGGTCTTCGATGGCCCGTTTGCTACGGCCTGTTACAAAGGCCATACCGTCGAGTCCAGCTTGCAACGCTTCTTCAACGCCATACTGGACAAGCGGTTTGTCGAGTATCGGCAGAATTTCTTTTGCCATGGCTTTCGTAGCCGGCAGGAAGCGCGTGCCATAACCCGCTACCGGGAAGAGACATTTCCTAATCAATCCAGTGTCCTACGCGTAACTCAGGGTGCGCCGACTATACCCGTCGCAAGTGTTGGGGTGCCGGATCGAAATTCACAGTTCGAACGATCCACGAAGGCCGGGCAGAGGCACGCTTTACTTTGTGTCATCCCTTCAGCGATTGAACGAGATCCGCACAGAGCGCCCTGACTGTTGCGCGTCGGGTTTCTGCATCGACGGGATGACGTTTCATCTGTCTGGCTAGGTACTGGGCGCGCCGGAGTGGGTCGATTTGGGCCCGCCGGACGAGCTTCCCCTGCTCAGGCATCTCATTCGAGGCGTCCGATTCTTCACCGAAGAACAGTTCGGCCTGGATCGCAAAAGAGCCGTTACTTCGTCTGCGTCGATGGGCGACAGGTGACTTTGGAGAAGCAATCTTCATGTGTTCGCCTCTAGGCTCGATTCCCCCCGGGATGAGGTTGTGAGTTCAGCGGGAGCGGACTCTCGTCAGACCAGGCCCTGAATGGCGAAGGAGACGGCCTGACGAACATCTTGTCGTGCAGCGTAGCCGATACTGTATATGCATACAATACCTACAGACCACAAATCTCTACTCGAACCGCAGTTCCCCTCCTTTGCCACTCACGTGGACGGTGCTGCCTGACTTGTAGTCGCCTCGAAGCAGCCGATTCGCCAGCGGGTTCTCGACCCGCTTCTGAATGACCCGCTTCAGGGGCCGCGCACCATACACCGGGTCATATCCTTCCTCGACGAGCAGCTCATATGCGGCCTCATCGATCTCCATACCGAAATCCTGCTCCTTCAACCGCTTGCGCAGATTTGCGAGCTGGATGTCGGCGATATCTCGCATGTGCTCGCGGGAGAGTGGATGGAACACCACGATGTCATCGATCCGATTGATGAACTCGGGGCGAAAATGCTGGCTCACAACACTCATGACGGTACTGGTGATCCGGTCCGCCTGCCCCTGCTCGGTGAGTGTCTGAATTGCTGAAGATCCCAGGTTCGAAGTCATGACGAGCACAGTGTTCCGGAAATCCACTGTCCGGCCGTGTCCGTCGGTGAGCCTGCCATCATCCAGAACCTGCAGCAGCACGTTGAACACATCCGGGTGAGCTTTCTCGATTTCATCAAGCAAAATCAGGGCATAAGGCCGGCGTCTTACTTTTTCCGTCAGCATTCCGCCTTCTTCATAACCCACATATCCCGGCGGCGCTCCAATCAAACGTGCGACGGAGTGCTTCTCCATGTACTCACTCATATCGATGCGCACCAGTGCTTCTTCGCTGTCGAAGAGAAGGACTGCGAGTGCCTTGCACAGTTCGGTTTTCCCAACACCCGTCGGCCCAAGGAACATGAAGGATCCGTTCGGCCGGTTCGGGTCGGAAAGTCCTGCCCGTGATCGGCGTACCGCCTCAGAAACCACCCGCACTGCATCCTCCTGCCCGACGACTCGGCGGTGCAGCTCCGCTTCCAGCTGCAGGAGTTTTTCCTTTTCACCTTCCATCAGTTTGTCGACAGGAATACCGGTCCACTTCGCAACAACCGTGGCGATTTCTTCATCCGTGACGCTGGAAGAAACCAGTTGGCTCTTACCCGGCTGGGCCGACGCCGCCAGAGCTTTCTCAAGCTCCGGAATCTTGCCGTACTGCAGTTCCGACATACGCGCCAGATCGCCCTTGCGACGTGCGGCTTCGAACTCGATCTTGGCCGCATCCAGCGACGCCATGATCTCCTTCGCGCCTCGCTGTGAGGCCTTTTCCGTCGTCCAGATGGTATCGAGCGCCGAGTACTCCTTCTCCAGATCGCGAACCGACGCTTCGAGGTCTGCCAGCCGCTGCCGACTGGCGTCATCCGTTTCTTTCTTCAGCGCCTCGATTTCCATCTTCTGCTGGATCATGCGTCGTTCGAGCCGGTCCATTTCTTCGGGTTTCGAATCCATTTCCATACGGATACGGCTGGCGGCTTCGTCGATGAGATCGATCGCCTTGTCTGGCAGCTGGCGATCGGTGATGTAGCGATGGGACAGCTTCGCCGCAGCCACCACCGCCGGATCGGTGATGTTCACACCATGGTGCAGTTCGTAGCGCTCTTTGAGGCCACGCAGGATGGCGATGGTGTCTTCGACACTGGGTTCATCCACCAGTACCTTCTGGAAGCGACGCTCCAGCGCCGCGTCCTTTTCAATGTACTGGCGGTATTCATCGAGGGTGGTGGCACCAACACAGTGCAGTTCGCCCCGGGCTAGCGCGGGTTTGAGCATGTTGCCTGCGTCCATCGCACCCTCGGCCTTGCCGGCGCCCACCATCGTATGCAGCTCGTCGATGAACAGGATCACACTGCCTTCTTGCTTGGCGAGATCGTTCAACACCCCTTTCAGCCGCTCTTCAAACTCACCTCGAAACTTCGCACCAGCAATCAAGGCGCCCATGTCGAGAGCAAGAACCCGCTTGTCCTTGAGGCCTTCCGGCACTTCGCCATTGACGATCCGCTGCGCCAAACCTTCGACAATCGCGGTTTTTCCCACACCGGGTTCGCCAATGAGCACCGGATTGTTCTTGGTCCGTCGCTGCAGGACCTGGATGGTTCGGCGGATTTCATCGTCCCGGCCAATGACCGGGTCCAGCTTTCCGGCACGTGCCCTTTCGGTCAGATCGTTGGTGTATTTTTCCAGCGCTTCGCGCCCCTCTTCTGCATTTTGGTCCGCCACCTTTTCTCCTCCACGAACGGCTTGTACTGCAGCTTCGAGAGCGGCGTCGGTAACGCCTAGCTGCCGAAGCAGTCGCGCTACGGTTTCGTCCCGTGCCAATGCGAGCAACACCGTTTCCGCTGCGACGAACTTGTCACCCTGTTTGCCCGCGCGGCCATCCGCGAGCGTCAAAGTTCGGGCCAGGGCCGGGGAAAAGGTGATTTCTCCCGTCGGTTTGCCGAGACGGGGCAATCCATCCACCTGCGCACTCACCCGCTCGCGCATGAGCTGAACGTCGGCCCCGGCTCTCGCGAGCAGCTTCTGAACGCTCGCCGGACCGGGCTCGAGCAGCGCAGCCAGCAAATGCAGAGGCTCAAGCGCCGAATGGTCTTTGGTCGCAGCGAGCGTTTGTGCATCGGCCAGCGCGTTCTGCACTGCCGTGGTCATTCTTTCCATGCGCATAGCGCACTCCCGTCCTGTTGTGGACAATCAACTACATGGCGACAAGGTCGAAGATTTCAATGTTTCCTCTGATCGGGAAAATGATCAGGAAGAAGATCAGGAAAAGGATCCGGACAATCCGCACTTCCCGGGCAGCGGACATTGACCATCCGTTGCCTGTCTGTGCGACCTCGGCCGCTAGTGGATGATTGAAACCCGGTTCGACGAAGCTACACACGGGGTGCAGTACATCCTCCGACCCAACCAGTCCTGGACCTGGCGCGCCAACATCTGGTTCCTTGGCGTGCTCTGCACGGTGTCCCTGACAATTGCTTTCACGTTCACCTGGTTTGGCATGTGGATGATCCTGCCCTGGAGTCTGCTGGAACTGGGCGTGCTGACGGCTTGTCTCTGGCTGTGCGTCCGCAGAGGTTATCGGCAGGAGGTCATCGTTCTGCATCCGGAGTCAGTGCATTTTCAGAAAGGGCAACGCCAGGAACCTGTCAGGATCACCTTCGAACGACACTTTGAACGGTTCTTCACGCGGTTCCACGTGGAACGACACCCGCATCCGTGGCGCGATCCGCGGTTGAAACTGTGCTGTCGTGGCGAACAGATCGAGATTGGCGCGTTCCTCCCGGCTGAAGAAAAACAAGCGCTGATTGCCGATCTCAGGCGCGGTATTCGCTACGTGGACGCCGGTATGCGCCAGTAACGCGGATTTTGTGCGCGATAAGAAGCGAGGTGTTCTGGAGTGAGTGAACTCTAGTGGATCGCACCTTGCTCTGCCGTCACTTCAACCCGTGCACCGGCTTGTTGCCAGCGCGCACCCACCTCCGGGTGGGGGTGTCGATACGGGTTGTGTCGACCAGCACTGATCAGCGCAAAACGCGGCCGTGTTCTGGGCACGAACGCCCTGCTTGATGCGGATATGCAGCTGTGATGTGCGCCCAGCATAACGTCGATCCGATCGAGCACCTCCGCGTCAAGACCTCGCAACAAGACAGTTTCCGCCAAACTCCCTGAATCTCCGGTCAGAAGAACCGCCGATACACCATTGTCGACCAGCAAGCCGCACGAAAGGTCGTTGCTCTTTATCCTCGCACCGAATTCAGCGCGCGTTGGATCAGCTCTCGGCAGCGGCACAAAGCGTACCCCGTCACGCGACCACGGCGGAAAGCCGTGGCAGCTCACCCCACGCAGCACCGATTCACCCTACAGTACCAACGTATCAGGGGCGCGGTCGATCAAGTCGGCTGCCGAGGTCCTGGAGGTACCAGCGGCAACAGCACGAGAGGCGTAAGCAATACACGGATTCTCCACGGCGTCGGCAGTATCCACAGAAAGGCAGCCGTGATCGCCACCAGGCTCAGGAGCCATCCCGTGCTGGCGGTCATGATCGCTGCGGGTTCGGATGCGGCAGACAAGAGCCTCAACGTGACATCCCGTGTGAAGTCAGCGATGCGCACGAGCGCCTCCGCCAATCGCTCACACCACGGCAGGATCAAACATCCGGTCAGCAGAAAAGGCAGCACAATGGCACTGACCAGCGGAATCGCCAGGAGATTCACAGCGGGTGCAGTCACACTCACACTGCCGATGAAGAAGGTGATCCACGCACTCATACCCAACGACAGCAGCAGTTGGCTGCTGATAAAGAGCCTCGTTTTCCCAGCGAGTCCCGGTGCCGCCACGCGTCGGCCTGGGCTGCGATCAACGTTGCAACAGCTGCAAAAGATAACCAGAAGCCAGAAGCAAGCACCGCAAGTGGTGATGCGGCGAGTGTCACAAGGAATGCGAGACAGAACGCGCCGACCGGCGAGACCTTCCGCGCGCGCACCAGCACTACGGCACCGATCGCATAACAGATTACCGCACGCACAGCGGGTACTTCGAACCCAGTCAGTGCGGTGTACGCCAGCGCTGCGACAAAGGCGGAAGCCGCCGCGGCGTAGCGCGCGGGAAAAGTCGGGATGAACAACAACACCAACCTGCCAATGAGAAGGCCCAGTACGGCACCAAGAACCGCGACGATGACGATGTGGAGCCCTGAAACGATGATCAGGTGAATGGTGCCGGTCTCGCGGAAGAGCACCCATTGCGCGCGCTCCACCGCAGACCCATCCGCTACGGCGAGGGCGAGCAGGACTCCGCCGTGACGGAATGGTGCGTGAGATCCATCCGGACCATCACCTGCAACGGTAGGCTCGGCAGAACCCGGCGCCCCGACTCTATCCGCCAGCGGCAGGAAGAATTGCCTGATCCGGGCTCTGGTTCGAACGTCCCAGGGTACCGGCGCCGATCCGGTTCGCTCCCCACTTCGAACATAACCGGTACCCGCAATTCCTTCGCTGAAGAGCCACCGTTCGTAGTCAAATCCGGCCGGATTGGCAAAGCCGACTGGCGGCGGCAAGCGTGCATGCACCCGCCACAATTCTCCCACCTGTAGCGAATCCATGGAGAGCGGCCAGGACAGCCGAAGTTCGACGCCTTTCTTCAGATCGCAAGGGACAGGTCGCTGGTTGAGCACAGCCGCACTGACCTGCACCCGAAACGGCCGATAGCGCGCCTCTTCTTCGATCGACGAAACTTCCAGCATGCGAACCGGCAACTCTTCGATGTCCTGCGAACACCCGGACACCTGCCGCTGCACCATGTCTGTGTGTGACTCGATCACCACACTCCCCACAGCGACGAACACGAGCACAACAAGTAAACGACGCAATCGTTCGGATTGCAGACAAGATGTCATCGCAGCATCCGGGCTCTTATGGACATAATCCCCTTATGCCGCGCGATTTCATCAGGCGCTATCTGCCAACGCCCGAAAAGCTGAACGAGTTTTCCGCTTTGCGTCCGCTCGGCAAGCTGATCCACAACGAAGACCTGTGGCACCTGAACCGGCGATCCGCATCAGGTGCGACGTTTATCGGCATATTCTGCGCGTTCCTGCCGATTCCGTTCCAGATGTTGCCCGCTGGCGCACTCGCCATCGCCTTCCGCTGCAACCTGCCCATCAGCCTGGCGCTCTGCTGGCTGACGAATCCGGTGACGATGGCACCACTCATGTACTTTCAGTACCGGTTGGGTTCCTGGCTTCTCGGCAGAGAAATCTCAACAACCGACATCAGTTTATCGACGGAATGGCTGCTGGATAACCTCGTCAACGTGGGTTATCCGCTCCTGTTCGGTTCCGTGGTGTGCGGCTGGGTGCTCGGTCTCACCAGCCTGGTTTTGGTGCGGCTGTTGTGGCGCCTGCATATCATTCGCAGGTGGCGCGAACGCCGCGCCCGGCGTCAAAGGGCCGCCTGACTGACGTGCCCCCGGCTGCATGCAGCCGCCAAGTTACGACGACGGTGTCTTCAGCTTCCGTGTAAGCCCTGTACTGGATGAACCTGCCGAGCTTTTGCAGCCGGGATCCAGGCAGCGAGAACGCAGATGGCCGTTGAGAGTCCAGCGATGATTGCAAGGTCTGAGGGCTCGATCACCACCGGTATCTCAACGAAGTAGGTGCCTTCCAGAAATCGCACACCGGCAAGAGATTCGAGCGCCGCGACCAGCGAATCGACGTGCAGTGCCGCCGCCACACCGAGCACGAGTCCCGCTGCAATGCCGCTGGTGGCAATGAGTGCACCCTGCACCAGGAAGATTCGTTCCACCTGCGACGCGGTGGCGCCCAGTGTGCGTAGGATCGCGATCGCCGGTGTCTTTTCACGGACCAGCATGATCTGCCCGGAAACGATGTTGAACGCGGCTACGGCTACCACCAGCAGGAGCAGAACGAACATCATCACTTTCTCGATTTTCACAGCGCTGAAGAGCTCGCCGTAACGCTCTGTCCACGGAGAAAAGCGCAACGCCGGAAAGTCGCGGCGCAGTCGATCCGCGATCAGCTGCGCATCAAATGGCTCCGACAACTGTAGTTGAACGCCACGCTGACCACCCTGCTCATAAACCACGGCTGGAACATGCGCGAGGCCGATCAGACCGAGCCCGTAGTCGGGTTCGGCATCCAGTCGAAAGGTTCCTGCGAGCCTGAACGTTTCGGTCACAGGACGGACACGATCCGCCTTGGCTGCCAGCAGGGTAACGGTCAGACGATCTCCAGGCAGAACCCCGAGATGATTGGCGAGTGGTTCGCCGAGAACGATGTAACTCTCGTCACCCAGCAACGCTTCAAGTGAACCGCTTTGCAGGTGATCCCGAATCTCGTCCAGCGCGGCGGTGCCTTGCGCATCCAGCGCGAGTATTGAGACCGGCTGGACTGCTGAACCGCGGGATACCATGCCCGTCGCTTCGAAATAGGGAAAGGCTGATGTTATCGCCGGATCAGCAGCGACCTCTTTAGGAACTTCATCCACCGATTCGACGATCAGGTGTGGAATCGCGCGTAGCAGCCGCGTTTTCAGCTCATGATCAAAACCATTCATCACGCTGACTACGACGGTGAGCACGAGAACACCAAGCAGAAGCCCGATCAGCGAAACCCAGGTGATGAAACTCACATAACCCTGACGGCCCGTACGCAGGTACCGAAAGGCAATGTCCGTGGAGACGTTCATCCGCTGAGTCGGCCGCCTTCCAGCGACACTACCCTGTCTACACCCTGGGTCACGGCGCTGTCATGAGTGGCGATGAGAATGCCGATACCCTGCTCACGGCACAGGTTGCGCATCAATTCGAGAACGTGCGCTGCATTGTCACGATCGAGATTGCCCGTAGGTTCATCGGCAAGGATGAGCGCCGGGCGGGCGACCAGCGCGCGCGCAACAGCGACGCGTTGTCGTTCTCCGCCGGAGAGCTCCGCAGGACGATGTGTTGTGCGGTGTGCAAGACCCACCGCTTCGAGCATCACCTGGGCGGCGCTGCCTGCAACGGAAGCCGGCTGCCCGCCCAAACGCAGTGGCATCGCAACATTTTCTTCGGCCGTGAATTCGGGCAAGAGGTGATGCATCTGGTAGACGAATCCGAGGTTACGGTTCCGTATCGCTGCCCGCCCATTCACGTCGGCCGCGGTCATGTCTTCGCCGCGGATCAGAACGCGCCCCTTATCCGCTTCATCAAGCCCCGCCAGTACGTGCAGCAGTGTGCTCTTGCCGGAACCACTGCGACCCACCATCGCCACGAGCTCACCTGCACGGATACGAAGATCCACATGTTCGAGCACCGGAACCCGCGTTTGACCCTGCACGTATGCCTTCGCCAATCCTGAAGCATCGAGTGCGGCTTGGGACGGGCCACCGTCCACCGCGTTCTTAAGGTTCACGTGGCTGTTCCGTTTTGACGCAGCGCATCGTTCATCCATCTCTCGGTTTAAATCCGTCTTGCCGTTGCAACGTTCACAAATCACTCATGCGCCAGGACTACAATGGGCGTCTGGCGTGTAGCTTTCCAGGCGGGAAAAAGCGCAGACAGCACAATGAGGAAAAGGCTGATTCCGACAATAAGCCCGATGTCGCTGGCACGAATGTCTACCGGCAGATAGCCGATGAAGTACTGGCTCATCAGGTCCCGACCGCTGAGCCCGGACAGTAGCATCAGACCATCCGGCAACAACAGCGTGAGCAACACACCACCGATAACACCGGCGAGCAGGCCCGCAAACCCAAGCAAGAGTCCCAGAATCAGGAAGACGCGCAAGACCAGTGTTGTACTGCTACCCATGCTACGCAGAATGGCCACATCGGCTCGTTTCTGGTCTGCAACCATCATCAGCCCCGAGACCAGATTGAACGCCGCCACCGCGACGAGGAACAACAACAAAACAAACATGGTGATCTTCTGCGTGACGATCGCCTGGTACAGGTTGCCATGCACCCGGGTCCAGGGTCGCACCGCAGCGATGTCGTCACCGAATGCCTCTTCCGCAGCAAGCCAGACGTGGTCGGTCGCAAACACGTCCTCAAGGCGCACCTGATAGCCACTGGTACGCGAGCCGATGCGAAAGAGCTTGCCGGCATCAGCGAGATGAACGAACGCTGCACGACCGTCCATCTCCGATTGGGTATTCACCAATGCGGTCACCTGAAAGCGGCGTTGGCGCGGCAACAAACCCACAGGCGACACCACCGGCGTTGGCAGAACCAGCGTCACCGCATCACCGACCCGGACACCAAGCTGCCTGGCCAGACGCTGGCCAAGCCATACTTCGAATTTTCCCGGGTTCAGGGACCCGCTCGTCGGTTCGATGAACTGGTAGAGGTCGGACACTGATCGATGCAGTTCCGGGTCAATCCCGGTTACCAAGACACCGGTCACCTTGTCACCACTGCTCGCAAGGGCGGCTTCTTCAATCACCGGAGCAACGCCTGTGATGCCGGCGCCGGCCAGCAAGGTCGCCTCCCGCGCGGAGTCTTGAGGAGCCGGCTTTTTCAGCCACACCGTGGCATGCGCAGTCATGCCCAGCAATCGCTCACGGAGTTCCCGCTCGAAACCGTTGATCACCGACAGCACGATGATGAGAACTGCAACAGACAATCCAAGACCGACGACGGCTGCAACACTCACGGCTGACAACATGCTTGCCGCGCCGGTGAGGTACCGCCAGGCAATCATCCAGCAAATCAGGGTCGCGTTTTCCCGCGGTGCCTGCGGATGGTGTCCGGGTTGAAGCGAATTCTGGTTCATCAGACGCGCATCTTATGCTGACTTGATGACACGATTCGCCTGTCATTGAACATCATCAAGCCGGAAGCCGCCCAGCGCCGCTACAACTCGCGATTCTCTCCGGATTCTCTGTGTCTCTCTGTGTCTTGGATGCGAACAAGCCGTGCTCGACCATACACCGAGCACGCGGGTCCAACACATCCGTCTTATTCGCTGCTATGGAGACAACAGCGGCGACCGCAACCGGCTCTCATCAACAAGGCAGTCTTGGTGGCCGTTACGCTACGGCCAGTCTCGAAGTCGCCTTGCTCAGCGCGCCGTGAGCGTCGAGTGCTGCTACGCGGTAACTCTCCGCGTGGGTTGGGAAGTTGAAGACGTTTTCGATGTAGGTGTCGATCTTGGCTCCACTCAACAGCCCCATCTGACCGATGTGCACACGTTCACTGGCAAACGGGCCGACCGCGTGTATGCCAACGAGATCCCACTCGGGTGTCATCACCAGTTTCAGCATGCCTTCCTGGGCCTGTGCGATCTGCCCACGGGCGATCTCCTTAAAGTTCGACCGGCCTACCACAGCGCCGGGATATCTCTGCTGCGCCTGGGCTTCCGTCAAACCAACCGAAGCGAGCTCCGGTACGGAATAGATCCCTGTCGGGATGTACTCACTGAACTTGCCCGAGTCCACACCCTGGATGGCGCACGCCACACATCGCCCTTGTTCCATGGCAGCCGATGCCAGTGAAGGCGGCCCGATCACATCTCCCGCCGCAAAAATATGCGGCACATTGGTCCGACCATTCGCATCCACGTCGATCAGCTTGCGGTCATTGACCTTGACGCCAGAGTTTTCAATCCGCAGCCCATCCACCTGGGAGATCCGGCCAAGTGAACACATGGCTTTGTCGGTACGCAGTATGGAACCGTCCTTGAAGGTGCTCTCCACCTGGCTGACACCGTCAAAACGCTCGTCCACCACATCCGCTTCACCGATGAAGACACCGCCGTGTTGTTCGAAATAATCGCGGAAGCGTGAGGTGAGATCCGCATCGAGGAAACCCAGCGGCCGCGCATTCCGGTCCACCAGCGTGACCTGGACACCCAGGAGTGCAAACACGGATGCGTATTCACAGGCTATCACGCCCCCGCCCAGCACAATCATCGTCTGCGGCAGGTAGGCGAGCGACAGAATGGAATCGCTGCCGCAGATGTTTTCGTGGTCGATCGCGACGTGCTCCGGCGCACGTGGTTTCGATCCGTTTTCAAGCACCACAAAGTTGGTACGGATGGTTGAGGTCTTGCCATCGGTATGCCGCACCTTGAGGGTATGGGGATCGTCGAAACTCGCCCGGCCGTGAATGATGTGAATGCCGTTTCGAACCAGCTGTTCGGTCATGTAACTATCATGAGCTTTGATGATGTGCGTAACCTCACCAATCAGCTCGCTCAAACTGCCCTGATACCGCTGCCGCGCGGAGCTAAGCTCAGCGAATTGTTTGCCTGCCTTGTACCGCTCTATTGCACGCTCGTGCAGCGCCTTGCTCGGGATCGTTCCCTGATGCACACAGGCACCACCGATTTCCCTTGCCTGTTCACAAATGGCAACGCGTTTGCCGCCCTTGGCTGCCTGGATTGCTGCTTTCTGCCCTGCGGGACCCGAACCCACGACGATGACGTCATAAACGTCGTTGTTGACACTCATAGGATCATTGACTCCAGCGCATTACTGATCTGCTCTGACTTGGCGAGCAGCTCCTCGATATCCTCGGGATAAAGGTTAAGATGTTGAACCGCGTCGAGTTCAACGATCTGATCTGCATCGATGGTGTCCTGACGCATCGCTACCGCCACTGCACGGCCGGCTTCAACCGTGGCGACTTCATCCTTGTTCCCCGGCGCGTTACCAAAATCGCCAACGTACTGGATACAGGTCCCCACGACTGCAGGCAGCTTCCAGTTGTCGACTAGCGCCGCCCCGGACTCAGACCCGAGTGACGCCATCAGATACTTCGCGTCGCCAAGTGACGGACTCGGTTCACGTTTGGAGAGTTCAACCGCGATCAAAGACGAACCGACGTTGTAGAGCAGACCACCGAGGGAGGAAATCTCAACGTTTTTGCGGGTTGTGCGCGCAAACTCTTTGGCCCAGAGCCCTGTTGCAAACCCAAGTTGCCATGCTTCGTCCATCAACAACTGGAAAGAACATTTGGCAGGGAGCGCATTTTTCAGGGAAGCTGTCAGCGCAATCTCGCGAATGCGCACCATACCGAGTCGTGCAATCGCCTGTTGCAGAGCGACGATTTCCATCGAACCGCGGAACAACGGGGAATTCACCACGCGCATCACGTGGGTCGCGAGTGACTGGTCTTTCTGGATGAGGTTCGCGAGACGCTGTGCATCCGCCGCGTCATCAAGCGTGCTCGACAGCACCTCAAGGGCGACGTTGGGAAGCACGGGGAGTTTCAGGCGCTGCGCCGCAATATCGGTTCGCAGCCGACTCTCCAGTGCGGAGACGTCAGGCCCCGGACTTTGTGTTGCGACGACTGGTGATGACAGGGACATGCTTCGGCATCCCATCTCTGGATGGATGTTTTCAGCATAGACAAAGAAACAGAAATCACCGGCTTGAGACGGGATTCAGGCGCGGAGGGTCAGAAGTCCTTGCGGTCCGGTGGAATCGCCGTTGCATCAAGACCGAGGTCGGCTCCCGGCAAACTGGCCCGATCACACTTCGCGGGATTGCCACCACACACTTCGCAGGCGGCCCCAATGTTCAGCGCCTTCATGCCGCCACAGCTGCCGGCAATTGGCTTACGCCCCAGGATCACCCCGACGGCCATACAGGCCGTGAGCAGCAGCATGGCGAAAAAAGCGAATATGGCTGTGCTCATGGCAGGTCCATCAGGGTTTTCATGGGATCAGTATAAACCGCTTCAAACCGGTCCGAGTCACGAACCAGCATATAAACCGGCAGATTGTTCAGCTTGGCGAGCGCCATCCCCTCCGTGGGCCCAAGTACGTTGAGCGCCGTCGACCAGGCATCAGCGAGCGCCGCTGTGTCGTGCACCACGGTAACCGAAGCCAACCCGTGCATGATCGGCCGGCCGGTTCGTGGATCAATGGAGTGGGATATGCGCTGGCCGTTGAGATCGCGGAAATTTCGGTAGTCACCTGAAGTCGATACCGCCCGGTCCTTCAACACCAGCACCCCTTCGAGCCCGCCGTGGAGAAGCTCTGGACTTTCGATACCGATCCGCCAGCCATTCCCCTTTGGACCTTTGCCGCGTGTCCGCACTTCACCACTGACGTCCACCATCACGTCCGGGCAGCCGGTTTCGTTCATGACATCCGCGGCGAGGTCAACCGCATACCCAGGTGCAATCGCGGAGACGTCAATGAACACATCTTCCCGATTACGCCCTGCGAGATCCGGCGCGATCAACCTATAACCTGCAGTCTCTCGGGAGGGCAGAAGTGCCTGGATCGTCTGCTCAGTTGGCGCCGGACCCGCAGTGCCGCTACCGAAACCCCAGGCTTTGACAAGTGCGCCAACGGAGACGTCGAAGGCGCCATGACTGGCCTTCCGGACTTCCTCCGAAAGCGTCAATATGTCCCAGAGTTCGCTGGGCACCGCCATCGTTTCATTGACGGGAAGCTGATTGAGGCGCATCAGATTCGAGTCCTCCTTCCAGGAGGACATTTGCCGATCCACCCGCTCGAGAGCAGCCACGGCCATATCAATCGATGCCTCAGGGTTGTCGATGCAGCGGGCAGTAATCGAATAATAGGAACCCATGATGTTTCCCTGCCGGGATACATAACCCTGGTCTGAGGGCTGTGAACACCCGGTCACGGCCGCGACCATCAACACAACACGAAATGTCCAGATCCGAACGGTCATGGGAGCGACCTGCGCCAGAATTCCGTCGTGCATTACACCCGAAAAACAACGATGCACAAAGGCACTCCACCTCATCCTCGTGTTCGGCCCAAGATTCACGCATCACGGCCATGCAGTAGGAGCGCCGATGTCATCCGATCACGACTTTCTGCAGGTTCCTCATAACGAACCACACACCACCACTCTGGTGCCGTTGGGATTCGCTAACCGCAACGCGCCGGCAGCATTCATGGGTAGTTTGCAACGTCAGGCCAGCGTCGAGGCCGGACCTCAACTGCGATTCGAGGGACGTGTCAGCCGCATGACCCGGTTTCCTGTGGAGGCGGCGATTGCCATGAACGCACCGCGCGGCCAGCGGGTCGGTCATCACATTGACATGCACTGCTGATTGCTTCAGGTTGCGCGCTCCCGGGGGCGCGGACACCTGACTTACCATGTCGCAGAAATGGCTGACGCTGCTGCTTCTCTTTGGAGCGGCACTCGGTTGGCTGCTTGGCCATCTCTTCGGTGGCACTGCCTGGCTCGACACCGTCATGCAAATGGCGCGAACCGCTTTTCTCGACGGCCTGAAGCTGGTCATCGGACCGCTCATTCTGCTGTCGCTGATCTCCGGAATTCTCAGGCTCTCGGCGACGCGGGAAATGAACCGGATGGGGGGCTATACCCTCACCTATTTCCTGTCCACAACGGCGTTGGCAACCTGCATCGGTCTCTTCATCGTCACGAGTGTGCATCCCTGGACCGATTCACCTCCGATCTCTGATCCGCCGCCGCTGGCACCCGGGATTACATTGATCAGCCCAGAAGACGCCGGTCTTGGTGCACTCTTCACCGGCATCCTCAAGCAGATGCTGGTCAATCCGGTCGCCGCGCTGGCCAATCTGAACATCCTGGGCCTCGTCACCAACGCAGTAATCTTCGGCCTCGCGGCGCTCTTTGTTCTGCCGAAGGAGTCACCCGTCATCACCGCGATTCACGACCTCACGGCTGTAGTCTATCGGATCACCGGCTGGTTCGTGATGCTTGCTCCACTCGGCGTGATGGGCATCGTCTACAACTTCGTCGGCGCCTTGCACACCACTCTGCTGAACCAGTTGTTCCAGTTCGCACTCGTGGTCGTCGCTGCAACGCTACTGCACGGTGTGGTGATCCTTCCTGCCCTCGCCTGGTGGCTTGGCGGCATCACGCCATTGCGGCTCTTCTCCGCCATCGGGCAACCACTCTTCGTTGCGCTCACCACGTCTTCAAGCGCCGCCACTCTGCCCGTTTCAATGCGCGCTGCGGAGCTCCGCCTAGGGGTCAGTCGTCCGACCGCAAGCTTTGTCCTTCCCCTCGGGGCAACGATCAACATGGATGGCACCGCATTGTTTGAAGGTATGGCAGCCGTGTTTCTTGCGTATCTGTTCAACGTCCCGTTGTCGGACGCGGCCATCATCGCGGTGTTCTTCATCGCCATGATCAGCGCCATCGGTGCCCCGGGCATTCCCTCCGGGTCGATGGCTGCCATGCAGATGGTGATGTTGGCCGTAGGCATACCGCTCGAAGCCATCGGGCTTCTGCTGTTGATCGAACGCCCCCTCGATACGATCCGTACCGCGGTTAACGTACAAGGCGACCTCATCGGTTCCGTGATCGTTGAACGTCTGATATTCGGCAAGCCGAATCCTGGCAAAGAAGATCTGATCTGAAGAAAAGACATGGCTGAACATCTAGTACTCATTCGCCACGGCCTCATTGCCGCAAATCGTGAAGGCCGCTGGCACGGTTCAACCGATTCCCCTTTGACCTGGCAAGGCGGACGGCAGGCGAAACGCACCGCCAGACACCTCGCCAAACGACCGAAGCCGTTCGAGAAGATTTATGTCAGTCCTCTGCAGCGTTGCCAGTCCACCGCCGCACCGATTGCCGAATCGTTCAAACTTCAGCCGGTCATCCGCCATGATCTGCGCGAATGGGGGATCGGCGACTGGGAAGACACACCGTATGCCGAGTTGCAGCAAACCCACGACTTCATGGGTCGTGTCCGCACGGATCCGCACTTTCAGCCACCTGGCGGCGGTGAGAGTCTTGCAGAGGTTGCCAACCGCACGGTGGCTGCGATCCGTGAAATCAACGCCGCCCATGACGGCTCCGTCGCCGTAGTCAGCCACGGTGCATGCCTGGCCCTGGCGCTGGCCGTCATCCTCGACAACGACTGGCACCGCTGGGGTGAGTACATGGTGGCCAACTGTTCACTCACGGAACTGGTGTTGAGAGACAATCCCTACGTCAACTTTTTCAACCGCACCGAACACCTCTGACGAATTCCTCGGAAGTGATCGGTCAAAGAGGGAGGGTATGATTCCATGAGCAGGATCCGTTTACTTGCTGACGCAGAACTTGATCCAAACGTACGCGAGCAGGTACTGGCGGTTGAATCTGCCGGCAAGGATGCATCGGTTTTGCGCGCCGTCGGTCACCGCCAGGACATGTTCGACAAGTACTTCCAGTTCTACTACCCGACCCACAATGGCGGCGTAATCGAGCCGGTACTTAAAGAACTTGTCAGGCTAAGAATCGCCAGACTCAATGACTGCTTCACGTGACTGAACGCCCGCTTTCCATCGGCGATGGAAAAAGGACTGACAGAGGCGAAAATCGCTCATCTCGATGAGCCCACCACAGGCAATCCGCATTTCTCGTCGCGGGAACGAATGGCGATCGAATATGCGGAAATGCTCGCCGTGAATCACCACGCCATTGACGATGCGTTTTTTGAACGCCTGCGGGTCGAGTTCAACGACGCGGAGATACTTGAGCTCGGCATGATGATTGGCCAGTACATCGGCTTCGGCCGTCTGCTCAAAATCCTCGACCTCGAACCGAAGTACTGCGAAACCTGAATCGGCATCTAGGCGAAGATGAAGTTCTCCTCCATCTTCGCCCTGACGTTGCCCTGGTGCTCGAAGTACTGGCGGAAACCACCGTTGTAGTTGCCATCCTGGCGTCGGTTCGATTCCCCTTCAAAGTTGTAGTAACCGGGGGTGCATTCCTGATTGCGCCCGGTTTTGCCGCGGTGCCGGATCACCTCATCCACCCACCACTGTTCGGCACTTTCGGTCGTCTCGATGGAGTGATGACCACTGGAGCGCACATGCGCGATGCACGCTGCGATATGATCACCCTGTGTCTGCAGCATGTCAGTCAGGTTGAACTGGAAAGACGCCTGATAGCCACCCATCACGAACAGGTTCGGGTAGCCCGCAGTGTGGATGCCGAGTAGCGTACGAATGCCGTCCGCGTACTTGTCCTCGAGTCGCAGACCGTTGCGGCCGATGATCTGGTTGTAGATACCGGTCTTCTGCACTTCAAATCCAGTGGCGTAAATCAGCACGTCGACCGGATAGACCTTGTCCTCATACACCGGGCCTTGTGGTGCGATCCGGGTGATGCCCTTGCCGTGCGTATCAACCAGGTGCACGTTCGGCTGATTGAAACTGGGCAGATAGTCATTGTGGAAGCACGGGCGCTTGCACATGAACATGTACCACGGCTTGAGTGCGTCCGCCGTGACCTTGTCTTTGACGATCGAATCGATGCGGGCGTGAATGCGCATCATGTAGTCGATGTTGGCGTTCTCTTGTTGCCGCACCTTGTCTTCGGGTGACAGCGCCGCCAGCCGGGCAACTTCTTTCGGATCACGCTCGAACGCAGCCAGCACCTTCTCACGACGCTTCGCCTGCCAGCCGGGCTGCAGTTTGCGCGCCCAGTTCGGATCCGTCGGCCAGTCATCGCGGATATCGATCGACGACGGTGTACGCTGGAAGACATACAGTTCTTTCGCCGTGCGGGCCAGTTCGGGAACGATCTGCACTGCGCTGGCACCGGTGCCAATGATGCCCACGGTCTTGTCACCAAGGTTCTCGAGCTGCTTCCCTGTCCAGGCGTAGTCCCAGCGCGAGGTGTGGAACGAGTGGCCGGCGAACGAAGTCATGCCCTCGATTTTCGAAAGCTTGGGTTTCGACAGCGTGCCGTTTGCGCAGATCACGAACCGGGCGCGCATGTGATCGCCACGATCCGTGCGCACGTACCACATCTGTTCGATGTCATCCCAGCGTGTTTCCGTAACCGTGGTGTGAAAGACCGCCAGTCGATACAGATCATATTTGCGCGCTATGGCCTGGCAGTGCGCGTGGATTTCCGGTCCCTGGGAGTAATGTCGCACCGGGACATAGTCCAGTTCATCGAGCAACGGCAGATAGTCATAGGCCACCACGTCACAGGCAGCGCCCGGGTATCGGTTCCAGTACCACGTTCCGCCGACGTCGCCTCCCCGCTCGACGATCCGGATGCTGTCGACACCCTTTTCATGGAGCCGTGCAGAGGTAAGCAGGGCAGAAAAGCCGCCGCCGATAAACAGCACTTCCACCGCATCGTTCAACGCCTCGCGCGCCGGGATTTCCTGGGAGTACGGGTCGATGGCGTATTTGCCAAGCTCGCCATCCAGATCCGAGGTGTACTGTTGAGTCCCCTCTGGCCGATAGGAGAGGCGCAAATCGCGCTCCTCGGCAAACCGGCGCTTGATGTCTTCGTAGTAGCTCTGCGGCTTCGGTGTTCGTGGCATGGATCAGCTCCCTTGGACCCGTCGATTGTAACCAATCCAGGAAAGCCGGCGAAAAGCGGCCATGTACCGGTCAGCCTCCCCGCAGCCGTGCGGCGCGCGATCCGGAGGGAACGATCCGACCGGGCGCACCCCTTGGTTCCAAGCCGATTCTCGACAATGATGGCTCCATCACTTTTTCGCACCGACCAAACGAGGACCTCCGATGCTCGAATACTGCAAAACCGAACAACGCGGCCACATCCTGATCGTCACCATCAACCGCCCGGATCGCCTCAATGCGCTGCACCCGGCAGCCAACAAGGAACTCGGCGACGTGTTCGACGCCTTCGCTGCCAACCCGGATCAATGGGTCGCGATCATCACCGGAGAAGGACGCGGTTTCAGTGCCGGTAACGATTTGCGCTGGCAAGCGGAAGGCGGCGAACGTGTACCGATGCCGCGTGGCTTTGGCGGTCTGACGTCACGCTTTGACCTGAGCAAACCCGTCATCGCCGCTGTGAACGGCGTGGCGATGGGCGGAGGATTCGAAATCGCGCTTGCCTGTGATCTGATCATTGCGTCCGAAAAGGCAGTGTTTGCGCTGCCAGAACCCAAGGTTGGTCTGGCCGCACTGGCCGGTGGACTGAACCGTCTGCCACGACAGATCGGCGTGAAGCGAGCCCTCGGCATGATCCTCACCGGTCGACACGTGACTGCAGCCGAGGGCAAAGAACTTGGTTTCGTCAACGAAGTCGTCGCCCACGACAAGCTGATGGACGAAGCACTTCGCTGGGCGTCGATGATCGAGGAGTGTTCACCACTTTCCATCCGTGCCAGCAAAGAGGTCGTTTACGGCAGTCTCGATAGTGCTTCACTCGCCGAGTCGATGGCGAAAAAGTACGACGGTGTGAGCCGGATGGTGGGCAGTCAGGATTTCATCGAAGGGCCACGCGCCTTTGCCGAAAAGCGCAAGCCGAACTGGCAAGGCAAATAAGCGACAGGTTCAACCCAGGGAAGCTTCAACCCGCCTGGTCAGCGTCCGCAGACATTGCGGCGCCGACCGCTTCCGCAACCACACCAACGGCAAGGTAGAGGTCGTACAGTGTTCGGGTTTTCCCGCGCGCGAGGATCTCAGCCATGATGTCCATACGCGGAATCGCCACGAAGACGAGGTCCGGTACAGTCGCAAACTGGCCGGGATACGGACATATCGGTTCGTGCGATTGCATGGTCTTTCCTGAAGTCCCCGCTCGGGCCGGACGAATCAACTTTCGTGCCACGCCTGAAAAGCGATGTAACTGACTGATACTTATGAACCTATCGGCACCTCGCACAAAATCCTTGAGCAACGGCAGGAATATTCAGCGCAGCCTGTGTCAGTCATGACCGACCCGGATGCGTCACAACGTGAACAGCGTCACGCAGAGCGGCGGTTCGATATCGAGGTGCAACGCCACCTCACCCGCAACTTTCTCACGCATCTGGTTCACGGCATGCTCGGGCAGACGGGCTTCCGGCTGCTCAACACCCCGACTTTCTTGCCGGCCTACATTCTGCTGCTCTCTGATGGCTCGGACTTTCTGGTCGGCCTTGCCCTCGCCTTACAGTCGCTCGGCGCAGCCATCACGCCGTTTTTTGGCGCCACATTGATCGAGCACCGGCGCAAAGCCCTGCCGGTGGCGATGCAGGTCGGCACGGCTACGCGCACCGCCGCTTTGGTGATCGCCGTTGCCGGTTTGTTTCTTCCGCCCGGTATCGCCCTGCTCGTAATCCTCCTCGCGCTCATCGCCTTCGGCATGTTCCAGGGCATGCAGGGGGTGGTGTTCCAGTTCATCATGTCAAAGGTCATACCCGTCTCGCGTCGAGGCCGATTGACCGGCCTTCGCAACTTCACGGCAGGTATCGCTGCGGCGGGTGCTGCCTGGCTTGGCGGGGAGTGGTTTATCGGTAATGAGCCGACGATAGCCGGCTACTCCTACATCTTGCTCATGGCCTTCGTACTCACCAGCCTTGGCCTTCTTGCACTGATCTTCATGCTTGAGCCTGAGTCGCCGGTGGTGCGGGAAAAGTCAGCCACCGGCATCAACTGGTCGCGGATCCCGGTGTTGCTGCGCAGTGACAAGGCCTATCGGCGTTTTGTTACCGCAAGATCAGTGGCCAACCTTGGCCGCCTCGCCATGCCGTTCTACATTCTCTATGCCGCCGATCACACCGCGTTGACCGGGCCAAATCTCGCGTTGCTCACGATCGCCTTTACACTCGCGGGGAGTACATCGAACCTGATTTGGGGGGCGCTCGCAGATCGCGGCGGCTACCGGCGTGTGATCCTGCTGTCGCTGACGCTCTGGATCTTCGCAACGCTCGCCCTCTTCGTCACCGAAGGCGTTTGGCTCACCAGTCTGGTGTTGTTTGGCATCGGTGCTGCAATCCAAGGGTTCCAGAATGCCGCCTCGAACATCGTGCTCGAATTCGGCGAACGAGAAGACCTGCCCATGCGGCTCGCCATCTCCAACAGCTCATCTGAGCTTGCCACCACCATTGCGACCCTCTCCGCGGGTGGTATCGCCACGTGGATGGGTTATGAGGCGGTGTTTATCGTCTCCATCACGTTCCTGCTCGCCGGCACTTTGCTTATCCGGCGGCAAGTTCCAGATCCACGGCATCGCCTGTCCTGATCAAGACGAGTTATCGAAGTCGTCCAAGCGCTCGCGGTGTCGCAACAAATCTCGTGCTCGAACCACACAAGGCGAACGCTGTTGTCGAAGCCACAGCGGCTCGCTCCCCTGCACGCACGACGCCGTGTTAGCCTACTGTCTTCTTTTTGCGGACAGCCACGATGCTCAAGGTAACCCACAAGGATCTGCTCGATCGCGCCATGGCGGACGTTGAAACCCTTGACCTCGAAGCGGCCAAAGCACTGCTCGGGCGTGACGACGTGGTGTTCGTGGATATCCGTGATCCACGGGAACTGCAGCGCGAAGGCAAGATTCCGGGCGCATTTCATGCACCGCGCGGGATGCTGGAATTCTGGATCGATCCGACCAGCCCCTACTACAAGGATGTCTTCGGCAGCGGTAAGCGGTTCGTTTTCTATTGCCAGAGTGGCTGGCGTTCGGCGCTTTCGACGCAGACCCTGCAGACCATGGGCCTCACACCGGTATGCCACGTGGGCGGAGGTTTTCGCGCCTGGAAAGAAGCCGGCCTGCCCACCGAAGAAGTACCCGCCAAACACTGACAATTTTCCGCAGGGGTCAATCCGTCGTGCGCAACGTAGTGATCTATGTCATGGCGGGCCTCTCGGGCTTTATCGTCATGTCCTTCGAGCTGCTCGGAGGCCGTATGCTGGCACCGTGGTTCGGCAGTGGCACCTATGTCTGGGGCAGCGTCATCACCATATTCATGGCCGCACTTGCCATTGGTTATCTGTTGGGCGGCAGGCTGTCTTTGCACTCCCCTTCGCTGTCGCGGTACGCCGCACTCTTCATCCTCGCGGCATTACTTCTGGCGCCACTCGTGACGTACGCCGACCGGCTGCTGGAATGGACGTTCAACCTCATCGAAGACGAACGCTACGGCTCCTTGCTGGCGGCGACGTTTTTGTTCGCACCGGGCACGGTACTGCTCGGCATGATCTCGCCGTACAGCGTTCGTCTGCTGGTTGAGGATACCCACCGCTCTGGAGCCGTTGCCGGTGTTCTCTACTTTGTATCGACGCTGGGCAGCGCGCTCGGCACGTTGCTCACCTCGTTCTACTTTGTCCTCTGGTTCGAGATGAACACCATCGTGATTGCCCTCGCTGCCACACTGGCTGTACTCGCACTGCTCGGTGTGATTGCAGATCGTGTGACATGATGATGCGTTGTGCCGCTCTCACGCTGTTGCTGTTGGCATTTCCGCCGTTGGCAACGACCAAGACGTTGCACAGTGAACGATCGCTCTATCAGAACGTACTCGTGATTGAGCGCATGGGTGAAATCTGTTTGCAGTTTACCGTGCGCGTAGACGTACGTAACCAGACCTGTATGAAGGTGAATCAACCTAGGGAAATGGTGTTCACCTATACAAAGATGATGATGGCTTCACTCCTGCTGATCGATGACCCCACTTCGGTCCTCGTAATTGGCCTGGGTGGCGGTACTTTGCCGATGGCGATTCAGGAGCTTTTTCCTGGTGCAACCATCGATGCGGTGGAGATCGATCCGGCTGTGGTTCGGGTGGCGGAACGTTTCTTCCACTTCAAACCGGGTCCTAACATGTCCGTGTTCACCCAGGATGCTCGCGTTTTCGGCAAACGCGCTGCCCGGCAGAACAAACGTTACGACCTCATCCTGCTCGATGCCTATAACGGCGAGTACATTCCTGAGCATCTGATGACCGCAGAGTATCTGCAGGAAACCCTGGCGCTGTTGACGCCGGGCGGCATCATCGCCGCGAATACATTCGCGATCAGCCGCTTGTACGACCACGAATCAGCTACCTACGAACATGTGTTCGGCACGTTCCTGAATTTCCGCCAGCCGGACAGCGCCAATCGAGTGGTGTTCGCAAGCAATCAACCATTCAGAACGGAAGAGTTCCAGCGCCACCGCGCCACACTGCTCGATCCCCGGCTACGCCCTTATGCGGTTCAGCTGGCACGATATGCGGGCCGCCTCGACGGTCGCGAGGACTGGACGCGAGGCGCTGAAGTACTGACCGATCAGTTCTCACCTGCAAATCAGTTGAACCGCTGACTCCACAGCGCGGCACGCCCGATCAGGAAATCGCGCTAACCACACAAACAGGATCAGCGCGAATCACGTCAGTCGATCAGATCGCCTTGCCGGCTTTCGCCCAATACTCGTCCTTCAGTAGCCGCTTGTAGAGTTTCCCGGTCGGGTGCCGCGGCAGTTCGGCGCGAAAGTCGATGGTGCGAGGGCACTTCACATGCGAGAGGCGCTCCCGACACCAGTCTAGCAACTCGAGCGCAAACTCTGGCGTTGCATCCTGCATGTCACGGGGCTGGACCACGGCCTTGACCTCTTCGCCGAAGTCTTCGTTCGGCACTCCGAACACTGCAACATCGAGCACCCTCGGATGGGTGATGAGGAGATTCTCGGCTTCCTGCGGATAGATGTTCACGCCGCCGGAAATAATCATGAAGTGCTTGCGATCCGTGAGATAAAGAAACCCGTCACCATCCACATACCCGACATCACCCAGTGTGCTCCATCCTTTCACATGGCGGGAGCCACGGGTTTTCTCCGGATCGTTGTGGTACTCGAACTCGCCTCCGCCAGCGAAATAGATCGTTCCCGATTCACCGCTCGGCAGCACCTCGCCATTGTCATCGCATATGTGCAGCTGGCAGTTGATGGGCTTGCCCACCGTACCCTTGTGGGCGAGCCACTCCTGAGAATTACAGTGCACAAAACCGTTGGCTTCGGTGCCTGCGTAGTATTCGAAAATGATCGGCCCCCACCAGCTGATCATCTCTTCCTTCACCGGAACCGGGCAGGGCGCCGCCGCATGAATGGCGCACTTCAGGCTGGAAACGTCGTACTTCGCACGCACCGCCGGATCGAGTTTGAGGAAACGAACGAACATCGTGGGCACCCACTGGCTGTGGGTGATGCGATACCGATCGATGGCTCGCAGCGCTGACTCCGCATCGAAGTGCTCCATCACCACCACCTGGGTTCCGTGACGCAGCGCGCCCATGGTGAAATTGAGCGGTGCGGAGTGGTACAGCGGTGCAGGAGAGAGATAGATCGAGTCCGCCGTCATGCCCCACAGCATGCCGGTAAGGTTCGGGATATCTGCTCCATACGGCAAAGGAGAAAGCGCTTTCTTCACGCCCTTCGGGTAACCGGTGGTGCCGGACGAGTACAGCATGGACGCGCCTTCCGACTGATCGGCTATCGGCGTCTCTGGCATCGACGCAATCGCCTCTTCCCAGGAGTCGAATCCGGGAATGGTGCCGTCAAGCATGTACGCCTGGGTCACGCCGGGCATCTTGCCCTCTAATCGTTCCACTACATCGGCACGCAGTCGCGAGGTGACGAACACCCTGGCTTCGCAGTTGTTGACGATGTACTCCACTTCATCCGGCTGCAGACGCCAGGAGATCGCGGTGTAATAAAGACCACTGCGCTGCGCTGCCCAAACGATCTGGAAAAAACGCGGATGGTTTTCAAGCAGGATGGCGATGTGATCGCCTTTGTTCAGACCCAGACGGCGAAAGAGATGAGCGCCCTGGTTGGCGCGGGCTTCCAGTTCTCCATACGTCACTGTCTGGCCAGTCTCGGCCATGATGTAGGCAATCTTGCCGGGGTTCTCGGCGGCGATGATTCCGGGGTGCATCAGGCTCACTACTCCCGGGCGTTGAGATCAAGCGAAGCGGAGTTCATGCAGAACCGCAGACCCGTCGGATTCGGGCCATCCGGGAAGACATGACCCAGGTGCGCATCACAGTTCGCACAGACCACCTCGAGACGGCGCATGCCGTAACTCATATCCTCCTTCGTGCGCACTGCATCTTTCGTGATCGGTTGCCAGAAACTCGGCCAACCGGTGCCAGAATCGTATTTCGTATTCGAATCAAACAGGGGTGTCTTGCAGCACTTGCAGTTGTAGATACCCGGCGTCTTGGTGTCCCAGTACAAACCGGTAAAGGCGCGCTCCGTGGCCGAACAGCGAGTGACTTCGTATTCCTCAGTAGAGAGCTGTGCCTTCCATTCCGCTTCGCTCTTGACGACCCGGGGCTCGGATACCTTGTTCATGACCATCCTGCTACCATTTCTTAAGTAATCCCTATCTTAAGCGCGTAACCGCTTGCACCAAAAGCCGTACCGCTGTCACCGGGCAGATCACCATGGAACCGAGCACCCCCAAAATCACTCCCCTGACCTCGCGTAAACCACGTGTCTTCGCCAAGTCGAGAAAGCTGGACAATGTCTGTTATGACATCCGCGGCCCGGTGCTAGATGAAGCCAAGCGCATGGAAGAGGAAGGCCACAAGGTCCTCAAGCTCAACATCGGCAACCCGGCGCCGTTCGGGTTTGAAGCACCGGAAGAAATCCTCCGCGATGTGATCCACAACCTGCCAACCGCCCAGGGGTATTCGGATTCCAAGGGCATCTACACCGCCCGCAAGGCGGTCATGCAGTACTGCCAGCAGCTCGGCATCAAGGGCGTCGACATCGACGACATCTTCATCGGCAATGGCGTTTCCGAACTGGTGATGATGGCGCTGCAGGGCTTGCTCGATAACGGTGATGAGGTGCTGCTCCCGGCTCCGGATTTTCCACTCTGGACCGCCGCCACCACCCTGTGTGGCGGTATCGCGAAACACTACCGGTGCGATGAGGGCGCCGACTGGCAACCCGACCTGGCCCATTTGCGTTCGCTGATCACGCCCCGAACCAAGGCCATGGTCATCATCAACCCCAACAATCCAACCGGCGCGGTGTACGAACAGGCCATGCTGCTCGAGATGCTGGAAATCGCCCGCGAACACGATCTCGCCGTGCTCTCGGACGAGATCTACGACAAGATCGTCTACGACGGTGCGCAATCCACTGCCGTCGGCAGCCTCGCCGAGGATCTGCTCGTCCTCACATTGAACGGCTTGTCAAAAGCCTATCGGGTGGCTGGATTCCGGACTGGATGGCTCGTCGTCAGCGGCGCCAAGGAACGTGCTACCGACTACATCGAAGGGCTCAACATGCTGGCGAGCCTGCGCCTGTGCAGCAACGTCCCCACCCAACATGCGATCCAGACCGCTCTCGGTGGTTACCAGAGCATCAACGAGTACACGGTTCCGGGTGGTCA
>Ga0194132_10001975_pt1 | contig 39941 bp, 56 predicted proteins | sample TA2KigOf80mmetaG_FD_148612 | JGI IMG/M metagenome (GOLD analysis project Ga0194132, IMG submission 148612) | Freshwater microbial communities from Lake Tanganyika, Tanzania - TA2015054 Kigoma Offshore 80m | ecosystem: Environmental > Aquatic > Freshwater > Lake | place: Tanzania: Lake...
GCGCGGATGGGTGGTGGAGATTGGTTCGGGGGCGGCGGCTACAACCCGATGGGTGGCATCACGGGCTTCGGCGGGCAGGGCTTCGGTAGCTACGGCGGCGGCTTCGGCGGCTACGGTGGTGGGCTCGGCAACTGGATGTCCATGCTAGGCGGCGGGATGGGCATGGGTTACAATCCCGCAGCACAGTTCAACCCGTACATGATGATGGGCGGGATGTACTAAGCGCGGTCGTCGCCGCGCAGTCTCTAAGGTTCCACGAGGTCGGTATGTAGTTGGCCTACACCCCAGGTGATAAGTACGTCACCCCAATCGGCATAGGGCTGTTCGACCGTATTTTTGGCGGCAACACGAAGGGTGGTCCGTACGACAACGGAACCCCGAACCCCGGCACGATGTTCGGTGACGACCCGTTCGCCGCCCCGTCGCAGGCGTGGGCGCGGCAGATGTTCGGCATGGGGGTGGCCCCCGAGACGCCCGAACTCACCTGGGCGCGACAGGGTGCGAACAACCGCTTCCTTGGCAACGGCGTGCCGGACCCTGTTACCGGCCTCTCGCAGGGTGGTTGGGCTGACCGCTGGGACCACTGGTTCAACAAGGAACTGATCGGGCCAGATGGTCGCGAGTTGTTCTCGCCGTACAAGATGACCGGCCTGCGTGTCGGGCAGGACTACGGCGTCGATCGCGATGCACAGGGGCAGGTGACCGACCCGTGGCACTCTGAGATGTTCCAGGCCGCGCTGGGCATCAGGAACAACCTGAATCAGGACCGCTGGCTCGACCCTCTCAACGCGATGTCTGGCCTGCGCGACGTGCAGCGTGGGCAGGCTGGTTCGATGCCCGACACGGGCGACTACCTGTCCGTGATGCGCGACGCGACGGGTGGCCCCGGTGCAGCCGACTTCTACGGGCGGCGCGGGGTGGGCCAGACCAACGACCTCGCGAGCGCGAACCTGCGGCGGCTTTCGCGCAGCATCGACCGGGAGGCCGAAGAGGGGCTTGCGATGAGGCTCCCCGAGATCAGCAACGCGATGGAGGCGGCTGGTCTGGGGCGCAGCGGTGCCGGGCAACTGCAGATGCTGCAGGCGCAGAAGGACATCCTCTCGCAAGCGAACCGCGACAAGCAGCGGGTGATGGCCGACTACACGGATCGCGAGGCGAACCGGCGGGCTGCGGCGATCAACCTTGGCTCGCAGATCGGCGCGCAGGGCTACGGGCAGTTCGCGCAGCAGATGGGGCAGGCTGGGCTCGCGGGCTTGGGCGATGTGTTCCAGGCTGGGCAGGCGAACCGGCAGAACGAGCAAGCGCTGTTCTCGCAGATGATGCAGCAGCGGCTGGCGAAGAATCAGGGCGACCAGAACGCGCTGTACCAGATGCTTGGGCAGGCCGGGCAGTTCGGCCTCGGGCAGCTCGACGCGGAGCGCCTTGGGCAGTCGCAGGCGCTCGCGGACTACATGGGCCTCGTGAACCAGCGCGAGGCGTGGCGCGGCGCGAGTCTGAACGAGATGCTGGGCATGGCGGACCGCTCGCGTTCGATCCAGCAAGACATCCTGAACCAGCAGATGCAGGCCGGCTTCATGCCGCTTGACCTGATCACTCGCCTGACGACGGGCATCAGCGGCTCGAACTACACGCCGCAGTCGTCTGCTCCGTGGTGGGCGAGTGCGCTAAGCGGCGTCGGAGATGGCGTCGGCAAAGGGGTCGGCGAGGGTGCCGGAAGTTGGCTCTCCAAGCAGTTCGGGAACCCGTGAAGATCAGACTCGCAAATGTAGGCGACCTCGGGGCGATCCGGGAACTCGTCGAGGCGGTGAGCGTGGAGCTCGAGGACGCCTACGGCACGCCTCGGATGGACGACCTGATGATGGCCGGCATCACGCACGGCGTGCGCGAGGGCGAGGCTGTCGTGGTCGCGGAGCAGCTTGGCGGGCTGGTCGGGTACTGCGCCTGGGTACACCTCCCCTCTTCGCCCGTAGGCTGCGTGGAGGGCATCGGGACGTACGTCGTGCCGATGGCCCGCAAGGAGTACGTGAGCCACGACATGCGCGTGTTCGCGACCGAGCACGCGCGCCGACTCGGGTACGATTTCATTCGCGGGGAACTCGCGTTGAACAACGAGGCGGGACTCAAGTCCGCCCTCGCCAACGGCTTCGAGATTTCCGGCTACACCGTCCGCAAGGACTTGGGAGGCAGTAGATGAGCCCCATCTTCAGCGGCCTAGCAGCCGCAGCGACGGCGATCGGTACTGCCATGGGTGCTACCGGCGCGGCGGCGACTGCTCTCGGAGCAGCGGTCATGGGTGCTGGCATCGGCGGTGGTACCGGTTTGCTCGCGTCCGACATCAAGAACCTCGTCGAGGGTACGTACCCGTGGGAGGATCCGAAAGAGTTCTTTATGGAGGGACTCAAGGGCTCTGCCATGGGGGCGACGACGGGTGCGGTCACGTCCGGCCTGGGCTCGCTGCTCGGTACGGCTGTCGGTCCTGTGATCGGCTCTCTCGGTGGCTCGAAGTCCATCGGACCTGCGGCGGCTGCCATCGGTGAGGGCACGGGCACCATCGCTGCGGAGTCCGGTGCGGTGCTGCCGCAGTCGATTGCGCCTGCTCTGCCGGCTGAGACGACCTCGATTCTTGGAGGCGGCGCGACGCAGCCGCTGGACACACTGAAGACTGCGCTCAAGGAGGCGGTGCCACAGACCCTCACCAACGCAGTCTCCGGGGCTGCGAAGGACTACGAGAACCCGCTGCGTGGCGCGGCGATGGGCGCGGCTAGCGGGATCGCTACGGGCGTGTTCCGTGCCGGCGCGCAGACGGCGTTCAGCGGCATGGAGAACGGATTCTGGGCACCGCAGCCGAAGCCCGAGATCGACTTCAAGATCCAGACGCCGGGGCCGCAGGAGTTCTCACTTCTCCGCACCCCGGACATCGGCCCGCCGCAGCCTACTCCGGGGCCGCAGGCGTCCATGATGCCGAGCACCCCGCAGCCGCAGTTCGGCGGGCAGGTTCTCGGGGCAGCGGCGAGGATGGGCGGCAACATGGCGGGCAGCGCCGCACGGATGGGTGTGGGTAGCGCGATGACCCCGCCGCCGCCGTCCGCTCCGCAGAACCCCTACGCGCCGTTCGGCGTGACGCCGTACTGGATGCAGCAGACATACCGATGATGAACAACTACTCCCTGCAGGACGCGATCGACCCGGTGGAGATCACCCCGCTGGGGCAGGACGTGCTGAACAACCCGCGCGCGATGCAGCGCATGGCGACTGACCTCGCGGGGATGAGCGCGTACCAGGGCGGCGAGGGGCCGGCGATCGGCTACGGCGAGGTTCTAGGCGCCGAGCCTGGCGGTGCGGTGACGGGGCAGCCCGGCGCGACGTTCTTCTCTGCCACGCCCGAGGACGACACGAACATCGTGATGAAGACGATCGGCACTGTCCTCGGTGCCCCGTTCAATCTGTTGCGCGGCGCGAAGGAGGGGCTGGAGGAGGCGATAGGGCATCCGTATGCCATGCAGCGGCAGGCGCAGGACGAGCAGTATGCGATGCTCGCGAGCGTGCTGTCCGACAACGACAGGTCGTTGGTCGGGATGCCGGTGGATCGCTCTGGTGTGAACGCTCGGCAGGCTTACAGCGGCACTGTCGCGACGGGCGTCGCGTCGGGCATCTCTCCGGTTCTGGCACCTCGGAAGACGGGCATTACCGAATTGCTGACGGGAGAGAACCGCAAGCAGCGCGCTCTGCAGATGGCGCGGTTGCAAGCTGCGCTCAAGGCGCAGGGCATCCAGTTGAACATCGAGCAGGCGCAGGCGGGCATCTTCAAGGATCTCGCCGCCGGCACGAACTCGATGGCGAGCGCGCGGCACACGGACACGCAGAACGCGCAGTTGACCGAGTTCGGCCCGCAGAGATGGCGCGCGGACATCAACAGCTTGAACGCACTGGCGAACGAGCGCAACGCCGGGGCCAGCGCCAACTCCGCGCTAGCCAGCCAGCGCAACCAACTGACGCCGGGAATGGTGCGGCAACAGAACGCGCAGGCCGACGATGCGGTCAACGCCGCCATCCGCAATGAAGAGTTGTTTCGGAAGGTCACTCTCCCCGGAGGGCTTGCGGGGAACGATCGAAGCGACCGGATGTTTTGGGATGTTTCCTACCCCGCTGGCATCACCGCCAACCAGCAGAGCAAGGACGCATTCTCTCTTCTGCAGGGGATGCGCGAGGACGAGCGGGCGCAGAAGGCTGCAGAGTCCGACATCGGCATCAAGAAGACGATCAGCGAGATCGACAACGACGCGCTGCGAGCTGCTACTGGTGCGGACTACATCCTCAGCAAGACCAACCTCACCAACGCGCAGGCGGTCACGGAGGGCTTCCAGCAGAGGAAGCTCGACGCACAGACGCAGGCCACGATCTCCATCGCGACGGCTGGCATCGACAAGATCGCAGCCGAGATCGCCGGCATGGCGGATACCTCGCTCCTGACTCAGGCCCGCGCGCGGCTAGAGGACATCAAGAGCGGCGCTCTGATGAACCGCGCCGAGCAAGACAACGCCTACAACGAGGTGCGGCGTGCCTTGCTGGAGACGCGCATGGACCTCGCGCAGCGGGCGCAGGCGAACAACGACCTCATCGCGAAGTCGAAGCTCAAGTTCATCGACGCGGACATCGCGCGCATCGAGTCGATCATCCGGCTGAACGGCTCTCGCGAGACTGCTGTCGGTGTCGAGTCCTCGATGGGCGACGGCGATAGCTCGTTCGGGAAGGCTCTGCTTACGCAGGCTGGCAGGGAGAGTCAGGCGAACCTTAACGCCCTGCTGGGCTCTGCCGCTGCCGGCGTCGGCACTGTGTTCGATCGTGCGAACCGCTATGAGCTTTTGGGCTATGAGCCCGGCAAGGACTTCGGGATCGTCAGGGGTGAGAAGCCGCTGCTGTGGGGGGCTGAGACTCCAGACCGGATCGTGTTCCCGAAGGGCAGCGCGCTCCGTGGTGCCGCCAGGAACGTGCAGGAAGGTGCCCCAGCCGCGAAGCTCACGGCTCCGAAAGAGAAGACTGCCAACCCGAGTCGCGCGTTCGATGACGAGAAGCCGGCGGCAGTGCAGTCGCGCGTTGTACAGGGGCAAACGAGTCGGGCGATGACTGGGCGCGCGGCGGATGTTCTCCGCAAGTACCCGACGCCGGAGGCTGTCGTCGCAGCACAGAAGGCCGGCAAGATTACGTTCGAGGAGGGGGCTAGCGCGCTGGATGCGCTCGGCGTAGCGCGTAGGCCGCGTTCGTGAACCTTGACGACGTATACGAGGTAAAGCCTCCAAGCAGTTCAGGGAGACGTTCTACCAGGTTCGTGAACCTTGACGACGTATACGAGGTAAAGCCTCCAGACCTAGAGGACGAGTACGACATCGAGGCCGGTGCCCTTGAACAAGAGTTCGAGATGGAGCCCGACCTTGAAGCCGAGTACGATCTATCCGAGTCCGACGCTCTGGTACACAGCGTGGAGCGCGCGAAGGCAGACTACCCGACCGCCGGGGAGATGCTCGACCCGGTGTTCGAGAACATGGCCGACCCGAGCCTGTGGGGGCAGATCGGCAGGGTGGCCGCGCCCGCCGTGGCTGGTGCCGTGGTCGGCGCTGCCGTCCCGCCGCTGGGAGCGGGTTGGCTCGCTACGGCGGGTTCGGGCGCTATCGGCGGTATCGCAGGCGGCGCTGTCACTCGGGGCGTCACCAACCTCATCGAGGGCAAGCCGCTGGGCGATGGCGCTACGGCTGGCACGGTACTGACCGACGCGGGGATCGGCGCCGGCAGCAACGTCGCGATTCGCGCTGCTGCCCCCTACGTGGTGCGTGGCGCGCAGGCGCTCGGGCGTGGGGCCGCGAGGCTTGCCGGTCGCCTCCCGGAGCGCACGGCTCCCGTGTCCACCCTACCCGGCTTCGACGACGCGACATCGGTCAGGGCACCGCTCCCCGACGTGGAGCCGATGCCCAACATGATGCACGACCAGCCGGATCTCCGGGTGGCGCGTGACGATCTGGAGATGTCGCTGTGGGACGACGTGCGGACTGGTACGTCCAGCGCCGAGTACGTCCTTAGCCGCAGCCAGAACTCCCAGGCGGCGCAGATCGCCGGCAGGCGTATTCGTGGCATGAACCGCGACACGCACTCCGAGCGCGCCCTGATCGAGGACGCGCGTATCCGCACGGGCGTCGCAGACTTGGACGAGAACGAGCGGCGCGCGGTGACTGTGGCCCTGGCTGGGCGCTTCGACGAGCTTCCGCCACAGTACCAGAACGAGCGCGTGCTGCGTGGGGCGCAACTCGCGCGGGGCGAGGTGTACGCCCCGGCGTCCGACAAGCTGCAGGCGAACCGGGCGGCGACCATCGTCACCGAGGGGCCGAATCGCGGGCAGGCGGTGCCGTACGCACCGCGCGACAACTACGTGCCGTGGATTCCAGCCGAGCCGCGTCGAGGCGCTGCCCGCCTGCGGGAGCTACTGGCGAAGCGTGGGCGCACGCCGCAGACGATGTTCCAGCGCACGGGCGAGCGTGGTCCTGACACGCAGGCGCTGGAAGAACTCTGGGGCATCGAGGGTCCGCAGCCCACGAACTGGGTCACGGACGCCGACGAGGCGATGCGGATCTACATCAGCGGCGGGCGTGGGCGTATTGGCTACCCAGAGTTGGTGGCACGCTCGCGGCACTTCGGGCCGATCCTCGAACAGCACCCGGATGCCGCGCACCCGTGGGGGCACGACGGCAACATCCTGTACCAGCAGATGCTGGAGTCGGGCTCGCCGCTGGAAGCGGAGCTGTTCAAGAGCACGATGGAGGACATCTATCGCCCAGACCGCCCCGGTCCCGGCGAGCGTGCTCTGACGTGGCTCAAGAACCAAGTCTCGCACACGATGCTCGGGCAGACCGCCGCGACGCAGTTGACGCAGGCGGGCACCCCGGCGTGGCGCTTCGGCTTCCTGAACGATTTGCGCGGGAAGTACGACTACCTGCGCGACCCGAGCTACCGCCGCCTCACCAACCTGTCCGGGGCGCAGGACGCCGCGTACGCCCGCGAGCTTGCGGACTACGACGCGGTCGGGCCGCGTGCGACTCGCGTGGTTGAAGAGGGGCTGCGAGGGTTCGGCAACGCGGGGGCGAAGCCGTACTTGCAGGGGATCGTCGAGCGCGCTGCGACGGGCAACGTGAACGCGGCGACGCGGAAGCAGTTGGCCGAGTTGGGGCTGCGGGTCGAGGACGTTGCCGATGGTGTCAACGCGCACAATCTGAAGCAGGCACTGGAGGAGTCCGCGCACCGGAACCAGTTCCACCCATACGATCCCGGCGGGTCTGGTCCGTGGTTCACCGGGCGCACTGGGCGTGCGCTCACCATGTACCAGCCGTTCGGGCACTCCGCGTGGCGCAACTTCCAAGAGGACATCGTCGAGCCGCTGCTCGGGCCGCAGGGCTGGCGCGAGGCTTACAGAACTGGCGACTACTCGTTGCAGGCGCTCGGTGCCGCACGGGCGGCGCGCTTGCCAGTCGCGGCGTTGCCGGCGGCTGTGGCGAGCGAGGCGCTGAAGTCGGTCGGCGGGCTGCGTGAGTTCGACCCGACGCGGGTCGTGACCTCCGCGCTGGAGTCGAACCTCGGCACGCCGGTCATGGTCGCGACGAGCCTCGCCGGCGGCTACCGCCCAGAGAACACGTTCATTCCCCCGTGGCTCAGTCTCGCGGGGCAGCAGGCTCGCAACCTGCAACAGGGGCACCCGGAGCGCGTGCTGATCGACGCTGCAGCATGGGCAGACCCGTCAGGCTGGATGTCCGTAGCACGCCCCGCGTTGCAGGGGCTGACAAGGGAAGAGAGATGACAGACGTAGATTACCGCTGGTGGGCACTGTTCGTTGGTCAGGTGACCGTGGGGCTTGTGCTCGTGTTCTACAAGGACGTTGAGTACGGCAAGCTACTGCTCGCCGCTGCCTTTGGGCAGGGAGTGACGGGCGGCTTCGGCCCGGTGAAGAAGTAGTGCCCCGCAACGACAACGCCCTCCCAGGCGTGAAAGAGCAGTGGGTCAGTGTGCTGATCCGCGCGCTGATCGCGGCGCTGTCAGCGGTCGTGGCGGGCAGCTAGTCGGACTTCGACAACTTGATCGTCACTGTGCGCCCTGCTTGTTTTGCGCGCGGGGGCGTGGACGCTCCCACACATCTACCCGCACCATCCCGTTTTCCAGTGGGGTTGTGGTAACGAATTGCTCTGACGCCGCTGACTCGGCACTCTCCATCGCCTCGATCTCCAGATCGAGGTAGTGCCGCGCCTTCTTCAGATCCTCGACGCCGTCCTTGAACCTGTACCGCGCGACGTACTTCACGACGTTACCGATCGTGAACGGCAGATCCCACGCGCGGATCACGTCGATCGGCTCTGGGTCCAACCGCCGGTAGTGCTCCGGTCCTTCGTCTCTCATGCCGCCCTCCGTGGCTTGCGGGCTCTCTTCGGCGGGCGCTTGGGGACCACCTTGGTGCGACCTGTCCGGTTCCCGTGCGATAGCTGCCAGCGCCAGCCTGGCGGCTTCATCCGCACCAGCGCCCCGCGTATGTAGCCCGCGTCCAGATTGAGCACCGCGCAGATGAAGTCGAACGAGCCGACGTAGTCCGCGTGCGACGCCACCCATCTGCGCGTCTCGTCGTACAGGCCGTCGCCTCGCGCCTTCTTGCCCAGCCGCAGGATCATGATGGCGTCTTCGAGGGCTGCGTACCACAGGCGCTCGCTATCGCTGCGGCAAGCGCGCGACTCTTGCACCTCGAAGTCCATCTCAGCGTCGGAGACTGGTGCCGTGTTGTTGAGGTACGCATCAGCCGTCTTGTTGTGCCAGACGATCACGCCGCTCTTATGCCGTTTCACTGTCTCCACCCAGCAGCCACGCCCACACCCTCCAGGGCAGGACCACGAGCGGGTCGGCTCGGTCGCGCTTCAGCAGCAGGAGGTCATGTTCCCCCAGCCACCGCTCCAGCGTGACGAAGCCAGACCCCGAAGCCCTGCCCTTCACCTCCGCAGTCAGCGTAACCCCACGCACGCTGATGCGCAGATCGCCCGCGTACTGCCCGCCGACTGCGCCCGACAGCGGCACGCGGTGCGCGTCGAGGCCGATGGCGCGGTGGAGTTCAACGAACTCCCTTTCGCGTCGCCCGCCCTTGTCTCGGCTACGCCGCCCGCTCACGCGCTGCTTCTCTTCTTGAATATCTCCTTCCGCTTGGGGGCGATAAGTAACTGCTTTTACTTTAGTCCCACTTGCGCTCATTGGCTGCTCCCTGTCGCTAGTAAAAAGACGGGAGGGTTGCCCCTCCCGTCTCATCCGTCACTTGCAGCCTTTGCCGCGACCGCCCTTGCCCTTCTTCTTCATCTCGCCTCACCCCCTTTCAGGTTGGCCTAGGTCAGCTCGTCACCGCTCCCGACTTCGCGATGAGCGGGTAGTAGGCCGTGAAGGACCACATGATTTGGAGACGATCACTTTCCCCCCTCCGCGAGCTCCAGCAGACTCATCGCACGGTGAAGGTCAAAGTGCGGCACGACAGACTGTTCGCGCTCCGCAGGATCACCGCGATCACGTACCGCCCCGGCACGCGCTGCATGATGGCGCCCGGCTGCGGCCCGATACTCGGCTCAGAGACCGCCCCGTTCGGGCTGTACATCTGCAGCCAGTAGTCCGCGCACGACGTATTCCCGTGGTTCTGGGTCTGTAGCTCCACGAACGGGCCGGGGTTCTGCGCGCTCGGGTCTGGCGTGTGACAGATCAGGATCGGCTCGGGCTGCACCTCGAACGTGATGGTGCGGCTGGTGCCAAGCTCGTAGTCGCACGTCTTGCCGAGTGTGTGCGTCGGTGGGCGTACCGTGGGCGACGGCACAGGTGTCGGCTCGTCCTGGCAGTACAGCTTCTCGCAGCGGCGGATGCACCGCTCGCACTTGGTAGGCTCTGCCGCCGACGACAGCGTTGCCATGAGGGCAAGACTGAGCAGCGCCGCCCCGAACCCACCGCAGAACCACATCAGCTTCGACATCGCTCGGTCGTACTCTCGCTGTGTCACTGGCTCATCTCCTCTGGTTCGGGGCACCCGGCGGCACGGGGGAGCGTACCGCCGAGCACCCCAGGTCACGCACTTGCGTGGCCCGTTCCTCAGAACTCGAAGTCGTCGCTCTGCGCCGGCTGCGGCTTCTTGTACGCCTCCTTGAAGCTAAGGCTAAGGCGCGGCTTGCCGTCCTTGCTGAGTTTCTTCCACCCGGCAATGTCGAACTCGACGCCGTCGTAGTTCCCGTGGCCTCGGTAGTCCGGGTGGGTGCCCTTCTCCTTGCGGTCGTTGGGGAACAGGACGCCGGAGTTCTCTTTCTCTTCGTATGCCACTTACTTCGCCTCCTCGTAGTAACGGTGCAACTTAGTCGTGAACATCTCTAGGTACTCCCGCCCGTTGTATGGACGCTCCGCGAACATCCCTTCCTTAGTGCAGTACACGCCCTTAGTCTCGACTATCGCGTCCTGCATCTGTTGCTCGTATGCGACGGCGTATGCTGCGAGTTGCGCGCCGTGGTCCTTGCGTGGCTGCCCCGACTTCAAGTCGAGAAGCGCGGGCTTGTTACGCGGTCCAGCGTACACGCGGTCGATCGTGCCGGCGAACCTGAGTCCGTCGATGTCGCCCCACACGCGGATCTCGGTGTCGAGGAACAGCGGGCGCGTGGCGCGCTTCCACGCCCGGTACGCATCGAGGTGCGGCCTGACCATCGGGTCCACGCTGCTCTCGTCCAGCGTGCCGTCGTCGTCCCATTCGGTGCAGAGGTGGAACGCCGTGCCGCGCAGGGAGGTCCACTCCGGTATCCGCGATAGATCCTGCCCGAAACTAAGGATCTGCGTCACGGACGGGATGCGGACGCCGTCGAGCGTATAAGTGTGCGACGGCTCGTCGAAGGTGGGGGTCACAGAGGTTCCTTCGACTGCAGCCGCTCCGCGATCTCGCGATAACGGGTGCTCGGAATGTTCTTGCTGCTGCTGATGCCGTGCTCCTTGAGGAGCCACGCCGACACTGCGTCTTTGTCGTGCCCGCCCTCGCGCATCAGCGCGAACAGCCGGCGGCGCTGCCCCTCGTCGATCACGCCCTCTTCCGCCGCCTCGTTCACCGCGTCAGCAGCCTTCAGCGCTACGTCGATGATCTCCTCGTGCTCCGAGGCCGGCTCGGCCACGACCTCGACCTTCGGTGCCCCAGACAGCCGGCGCGGCATCTGGATCGCGGGCTCGGGCTTGGCGCTCGGGATCGTGTCCAGTTCCGTCTCGTCGAGCATCCCCAGCCCGCAGATCGCGAGCGTCGCGCGGCGCTTCGCCTTCGTGGCGCACTTCATGTAGGCGTTGCACAGCGCCTCACCGGTCAGCCCCTTCACCGCCACTGCGCCGATCTCGTCGGTCTGCCGGCCATCGGCTGCCGTAGCGCGCACGGTCACGACGCGGATGCCCTCTTCTGATGCCTGGCTCAGGATCTCGCAGCGGACGCCGTGCTTCGCGGCAAGCTGGTCCGTGCAAGCCTTGAGCGCGTAGAGCGTGAGCTTGCCGTTCAGGCGGATGTACGCGAACGGCTGCGCGCGGTAGTCGAGCCCGGCCACCTCGCAGCGGGCCTTGTAGTACGCGAGCTTCTGCGCGTCGTTGAGCTTGCTGGCGTCGCCGTCCGTGACGAGCGACAGCAGGCTCTTGTCGTCGATGTCGTGCTCCACAGGAGCGATTGCGTGCGTGCTCATCAGCAGTACCCCCAATGGCTGTGCTCGTCGGAGCACGGGTCGTAGTCGTCGCGGCGCAGACGGTCGCGCTCTGCGTCCAGCAGTGCCGCGACGCGGGCACGGAACTGGTGCGGGATGTGGTAGAGATCCCAGTAGTCCACGTCCCAGCGTGCGGTGATGGGGACGCCTGCGAATGTGACTGTGAGTTCCACTAGAACTCCACATCCTCGCAGCGGCAGAGCGCCACGATGTCTCCGCACTGCGGGCACGCCTCGGTCGGCCCACCGAACTCCTCGACGACCTCAAGCATCGCCGGCCCCAGCCGCTGGATCATCTGGAACAGCAGGTGCCGCCCGTGGTCTGCGGCGACGAGGCTGCCGCGTGAGCAGTCGTCGGCGGTGAGCAGCGCGAGCTTCGAGATGCTGCGGCAGAGGTCGATGTAGACCTGCTGGCTCGGCGCGATAGCACAGGTGGGCATCGGCGGGTCACCGACGATGGTGACGCTGTGCCAGCCGTCCTTGGTGCTGATGGTGTTCACTGCGCGTCCCTCCTGTCGAGTGCGCGGATCAGGGCATCCGCGAACGACACTGCGGCGTTGGCCCGCATCTGGACGGTCATGTCCCAGAGTTCCGCCGACTCGTCGCCCGTGAAGAAGTTCGGGTCAGCGGAGAAGCTGGCGAACACGGCGGTTGCGATGCGCTCGCGGCGGTCCTGCGTGCGCGACTGCACCAACTCGTTCGGGTAGCGGTCGTTGAGGTAGTCGCGGAGTTCCACGAGCCCCAGTTCGGTGATCTCCAGCGAGTTGAGTGTCGCCTGGTCGTCGAGGATCGACAGACCGGGCTTCTCCGGGTGGGCGACCACGTCGAAGCGGCTCACGACAGCACCCGATCGAGCTGCTTCTGCAGCGCGTTGTGGGCGGTCATGTGGATGTCGATGCCGGCCCGCTCGTTGCCCGTGATGAGCGCTACGCACTCACCGACGTACATCGAGGAGACGGAGGTCATCCGCGTGGCGGCGTCCTCGTTGTCGATGGCGATCTCGGAGAGTGCCACCGTCGCGCACTCCACCAGCCGCCGCAGGGCAGTGACCAGCTTGCTCTTGTCGTCTGCGTTCACGTTCTCCCCCTTGATCGCTGCTGCGATCCGTTGTGTTGAGTGAGTCTTGACACAGGACTTCGCGCGTGTCAATACTCCCGTCCATGGCGAACGAAAAAAAAGTGTCCAGGCAGCGAGAATACCAGCGCCGGCACCGGAAACTCGGTCTCTGCATGTTGTGCGCGGAGCCCGGTGTGCGGCGTGCGGACGGCAAGCTCGGGATGCACTGTGAGCGGCACCGAGAGTACCTGCGGCAGAAGAGCGCCGAGAGGTACGCGATCTACAAGGCAGCCGTGGCCGCGATCAGGGCGGCGGTGAAGGGGTAGGCGGTGAAGAGCAAATGGCTCCCGACCATGCCCCTGCACGCCGCGAACTGGCTCGCGGACCCGAGGATCCAGATGCACGATGCGGCGGCGAGGTGCGAACTGCTGGAGGCGTTGCTGCGGTCGTGGATGCTGGGAAGGGCGATCCCTGTGCCGGCGCAGATCGCAGAGGCGTACGGCGAGTTGTGGCCCGAGTACGCTGAAGTGCGCGCCGAGCACCAGGCTATCCGCGAGATGCGCGCGGAGATTGGGAAGCTCGGAAACGAGAAGCGTTGGGGCTCGCAAAAGCGATCGCAAAAGGGATCGCAAAAGCGATCGCAAAAGCGATCGCAAAGGGATCGCACCCCAACCCCAACCCCAACAGTATCTTCTTCGAAGATACGTAGGGCGCAAAATGGTCGGCGCGGAACGCGCCTCCCCGACGACGTGGTGTTGAGCGACGAGTGGGCAGAGATCGCGAGGAAGCATCGCGTCACGAACGTCGAGGCTGTGTTCCGTGAGTTCGTGAACTACTGGACAGCCCTTCCCGGCCAGAAGGCGACGAAGCTGGACTGGGCGAAGACCTGGGAGAACCAATGCATCAGGGTCGGCGGCAAGTCGCCCCCTTCCCCACCCTCCGACCCGAGCCGGCGTAACAGCCGCGCCCCGGACGAGGCTCGGCAGAACGTCCCGAGCTACGAGGAGACCCGCGCCCGGTTCGCCGCCGAGGACGAGGAGCGGAGAAGGCAGGAACTGCGCGCCCAGGTGCGGCGGCTGGAGGCTGTGTGAAGCTCGCGCTTAGCAGCGACGGGCTGCGCGATGCGCTGCGCGGGTGGGCGACCAGTTGGCTCGCCAAGGTGCGCCCAAACTGCGACTGGTGCGGGCACAAGCTCTACGAGGTCGACGAGTTCGTCGAGTGGTGTCTGACGCTGCGCGAGGCGTGGCCGTCGCACCTGAAGCGCCTTCCCAGCCCGAGGGTGTTCTGCGGGCAGTGTGCGGTGGGAGCGATCACCGAGTTGCACGGGGGACCGAGGTTCGTGCCCGACTGGCAGGAATCAATTCCATTCTGAGGAGGTGAGATAGGGTGTACGTCTACCGGGCCACGGTGAGCGCCCCCGCGCACGATGGGGACACGCTCACACTCGACATCGACCTGGGCTTCGGCGTGTGGCTACGCGGGCAAGCTGTGAGGCTAGCCGGCATCGACACGCCCGAGATCAACTCGCGGGACGCGGCGATCCGCACGCGCGCTCTGGCTGCGCGCGACCGTGTGCGCGCCCTTTGCCCCTTGGGCCTGGAAGTGACGCTGACTTCCCTGCGGTACGACAGCCGGGAGAAGTATGGGAGGATCCTGGGCTCGGTGCAGCTACCGGACGGCAGCGACCTCGCGCGGACACTGCTCACGGAGGGGCATGCCAGGGCGTACACGGGACGCTGATGCGCCCCTTTGGCCTTAGCTGGGGCTACGACACCCACAGACATGCCCCGTGCTGGCGATTAGAGCACGCTAGACGAACGAAACCCCGGAGAGGCTACCCTAGCCTCAATCCGGGGCTTCGATCGCTCTACGGGGCGGATTGTTAGGTGCTCATTCGGGTCTGCCCGACTTCCTCTTCTGCGGTCGGTCCTAGAAAGTCCTCTACGATGTCGGCAACCCTGGCGTTGTCGGGCGCGGTGCGGCAGTGAATGTTCCCTGCCGCGAATTGCTCACGCCAAAGTGTATCGACGACATGCAGCGCTAAGCGTAAGGATTCCTCACGCGACATCATGGATAGTCTCGGCATTGGCTAGGCGGCGGGTGAGTCGGTCGGAGTCTAGGACGTGCTCGGAATGCTCGCTGCAGTATCGCTCGAATCGCTCGGAGCAGCGCGAAACTACCGCGTGGACGTGGTTGCCGTGACGGTTGCAACCGTACCAACGGCATGCGTTCAGGTGCTCTTGAATGGTCATCGCTTTTCCCCTTTGACCTTACGCTTGTTCACAGCCTTGATGGTCTCGGTCGCAGCTGTGAGCTTGCGAGCGCTCTTGCTCTTGCCGCCCCTTTGGCCTTGGCAGGCCGGGCAGATGAGCGGGCGGTGATGGGTAGGGCAATGCGGATGGTTCATCGTGCGTACTTCTGGAACGATGCGTCGACGATGCGGTAGCTGCTACCTGCGTAGGGCTTGAACGTGCGCCCGATGCGCCACGTCTTGGCAAGCTTAGCCGCGTCCGGCCCCGTGACGGAATCGTGATAGGTGAGCCCTTTCAGGGCTCCGTCGAGAAAAAGCTTTGTGAAATAGATGCGGTTCATAGTCTCCCCCTAGTCCGCAAAAGCGCGGAGTAGAGCCCCCCGTAAGGGGCTCGGTCCAGGCTCTCAGGCGATGCGAGAGACGATGCCGTTGTCGGCCACGTCGAAGATCATACTCGCAACGCGAACCTTCGAGCCACGTCCCATGCGAACACGCGCGGGCTCGCTGTTGCCGTGCCGTCCCATGTGCCGCCCGACCAGCCACGCATAGGAGTTGGCAGACGTGGCGAGGTAAGGGCAACGCGCAGGCGTGCCGTCGGTAGTACCGACCGTGTAGAAACCCTCTCTGGCTACTGCGGTAAGATCGTCCATGGTATTCTCCTTTGCGCGCGGGCTCTCAGCGAACGTCGATTGAGACGTAGTGCCAGAGTTCGCAGTCGCAGTCGTCGGGCGCCGTGATCTCGTCCGAGATACTGGCGATATCCGCTTCGATCTCGGGTGTGATCTCGTATCCGCCGCATGCCAGCTGCTCTGCGGCGTCGTCTGCCGCCTCGCGCGCCGATGCGCCGACGCCCGTGGCGCAATGATCGTATTCTGTGAACGCAACGCCGTGCCCCTGGAAATACTGCGCGTGGTCAACGCCGTGGTCGACAATGCGGTATGCCGTGATCTTCGTATCCATGTTCTCCCCCTTGCGGCATGTGCCGCGTTACGCGCGAAAAGCGCGGAAAAGAGCCCTCTCGGGTAGAGAGGGCTCGATCCGGGCTCTCAGATCCAGCGGTGCAGGAGTGCGTACCCGCCGTCTTTGTGCCAGTGGGTGTGTCCGCGCCCGCAGCCCACGCACGTCGGCCCATGGTTGCCGTCACAGTGCGGCGCGTAGTCGCGGTCGCCGTTGCTGTGGTCGTGGCTCGGGCATGCGCCCGACCAACGGTGCGCGGCGTCGTTCGGCTTGCCGATGCAACCGAAACCCTCGGGATAGAGCGTGCGCGATAGGGAGTAGGCGACGTGAAAGCCCATATCCATGCCGCAGCCAGTCACCTTGACGCCGCCGCGGTCGCGGTCGAAGCGCATATCCAAGGCACGCGCGACAAGCCACGAGACGTCTTCCTCGTTCTTGATGACGCAGACGGTCCGTTGCATCCCGCTACGCGAGACGTGGCGAAGAAGCGTTGAGACTGTCGAGCCTGGAGGGTACATTTCGCGGAGCTTCTCGATCGCCTCGGCGCGGTCTTTCTTTTTCTCGGCTGTCTTTGTCATGGTCTCCCCCTTATCCGCAAAAGCGCGGAATGGAGCCCTCTCGGTTGAGAGGGCTCTGTCCGGGCTCTTGCCGCGTCAGTCGTCGCCGTAAGCGGATTCGATCATGTTCCCGCAGTGGTCGCAGACCAACTCTGAGTCTTCCCAATTTACGTCGACCGCGACGACGCGCCATCCATCGGCCATCTTGCGGCGCACGGAATCGCAGATTGCGCGCCACATGGTGCGACCACAGCTAGTGCAGAGCGCGGCGCCGTCGTCGGTCAGCAGGAACATCGGGTAGCATCCGGGAAACGTGTATTTGTCCCGGATAGCTTGCTTGATTTCGCGCGTCGTCGCGTTGGTCATTTTCTCCCCCTTGCGGCTCCACACCGCGTCAATGTCTGATAGAAGTGTCGGCTTCCTGCTCTCTGTTGTCAATACGAGAGACAGAGAAACAGAAAATAGATGGCACGGGCTTTGCCAAGCATGCGAGCCTGTGCGAGCATGCGGCGCATGGAAACCAAGGCATGCGCCATCTGCGGCGTCGAGATCGGCGCAGGGAAGACATTCTGCAGCACGGCCTGTCGTGTCGAAGGCCTCCGCAGGCGCAGCAAGCAAGCGCCAGCTCCCACACAAGCCCAGGATCCCGCGCCAGAGCCTCTCAGGCCGATGGTCTATGCGCCGCCCATGCACGAGGAAGACTGGCGAAGGCCGCGCCATGCCATGGAGGCCGCGGAATCATGGAGCCGAAAGCCTACGCGCCATGCCACCCAAGGTGCATAGAGGCTCCAAGCGTCCAGGCAAGGACGAGAACTCCATGGTCAAGCGTCTCGAAGGAGCCATGGAGCTTGTCGGCGGAAAATCCGCGTCGGATATCCAGACTTCGCAGGTCCGCTCCAAGGTAGAGCACTGGCAGGAACTCGGCGGGATCGTAGCCGAGGCCGCGAACTACGCCGCAACCATCGCGCACAAGGCACTGGCCGAACAGGTACTGGCCGGCGAACTAAAGCCAATGCCCGGACTCAAGGACATGGTTACGGTCGCGGCAATCCTGGTGGATAAGGGCGCCGTAATAGACACGACACTGTCGACCCTTGGTCAAACTCGCGGCGCCGACCTTTTGGACCTGGAGAAACGCATCGCGCTCCTCCTCGCAGCTCAGACCGAGCTGCAGCGCCGCGCCCAGGCTGCCGCGCCGGTCGACGTGACGCCCAAGACCTGACCGGGTGCCGGCGTCCACCATCACCCCCCCGCGCGGAGATTACTCCGAGGGGCCCCAGAAACTTCGGCGCCGCTTGAAGTGTCAAGCACAGACGGAGCGTAGCGAGTCGATCTCTCGTTGTAGCGCAAGGCTCTCGTGGGCACCGAGCGGGTGGTCGGGGTATCTGCGGTTGAAGCGCGCGACGTGCCTGTCCCAGTAGTACTTCTCGCGGACGACCATGCGGAGCCAGTGGTCGCGCTGTTTCGGGTGGATCAGGACGATGTAGTGCTTGCCGTCGAAAGTAGGCGTCATAGACGTAACTGTCGCCTGAATATGCCCCCCCTACCCCCCCGCTGAGTCCGCAGACCGGCGTTGATGCCTAGCGTGGGTTAGGAGGCTGTCGTCGGCTGACGGCTTCTTGTGGTGCTCCGTCTAGCTACCGCTCATCGCGGCTTTCGACTTCGTTGTGCCCCGCCTCTCTAGAGGCTCTCCCTGCTCCGGCTCTTGGGTTCCTGCCGTCGCGTTCTGTGTTGTGCCACGGAACGTGTAGTCGGGGAAGTGCTCAGTGGTAATATTCCGGCCTTCTTAGATGCTCCTCGGGTATGCCCAGCGGTCCGCGGAGAGTGAGAGCCCGCGAGCCTGTTTCTCTGCCAGGAACCTGGGCCAGAAGACCTTGAAGCACTGTGGGCACATGTCGTTCGGGTGCTCGCCGCGCAGTAGTGGGTGCGGGCAGGGGCCGATGTCGGCGGCTTCGATGGCGTCGCGGAGCAGCCGGTCGCGGGTGATCTGCTCTTCGTAGAGGCGTTGTTCGACGACGCGATCCCGCATCCACTGTGGGCGTTTCTGCTTCTTGGCGGGTTTGGGTTTTGGCGCTGGTGGAGGGAGTTGCGGCGCGAGCTTGATTGTCTTCGGGCGCCAGATTTGTGGCTTCTTCTCTGGTTCGACCGGCGGCGCCTCGGCGTAGAACTCCGGGGTGAGGATCGGGGCTCGCCTGACGCGGCTCGCGCGTTCCATTTGCGCGGTGGACGCGAAAATACGCTTCGGGCGATGCACTCGTCGCTTAGTCGGCTGCGATAGCTCTGCAGCTTCGCGGTCCCAGACGCGGAATGGGACGTGTCTGGTACGCATTTGCCCGTCGCTGCCGACCCAGTAGAGGAGTGCTCCCTGCATTTCCCGAATTAAATCATAATTCCCCACCCCCGGCGCGTATTTTTCCTATGGGGGCTGCATTTCGTCTGATATTTTGTGCGGCGTGATGTGGGAGCCGAAGGTGATGGTGAAGCAATCGGGCCGGTGCCGGCGGCATCCTGGGGTGTGCCAGGGGAAGGTGTGCCGCATCCGGTACGCGAACGGGTCTTTCGACCATCGCTGCCAGCGGTGCCGGAAGCCGATCCGGTGGGCCTTGGAATTGTGCGCTGGGTGTAGCGGCGAGCGGAGGTGGTGATGTTCCTGCTGGGGTTCGTGGTCGGGGTGTCTGCGACGGTGCTGGCGCTGATCTTCTGGCTCGCGAAGGAGGGGTGATGTCCAACTTCGTTGACGAGCCGCCGAGTCTGAAGGAGCGCTTCGACTCGATCGAGACGGTCCTCGCGATCCAGCGCAAGCGCCTGGAGGACATCGAGGACTCGTTGAAGGCGCTGAAGCAGGCTGTGGGTGTCGTGATTCTGGGGCTCTCCGGGCAGCCGGTGAATGTGGGGCAGGATCTGATGGCGAAGCTCGGGTTCAAGGTGTCGACCATCGTGCCTGCGATCGTGAAGCCGTCGTGAAGGACGGGGATCACATCGCAGAGTATCCCGCCGGGCACGTACCTCGGCGCGCCGTGGATTGGTCGAAGGTGATGTGGATTACCGAGACTTCGGGTGGGTATGCGACGCTGATCTTCGACAAGGATGTCGACAACACTAACTGGGCGACCATTGATGCCACATTCGACAAGGCTGTGGCTGACTGGAAGCGGTACAAATACGACGCGGATCGCAAAGAGCGCCGCAAGTGGTGGAGGTGTTGGTGAAACTCCCACCGCCAGGATTCCAGCAGCCCATTCCCGACCCCGATCCCCGCGAGAAGCGTCGCGAGGGATTCGAGAAGCGCCGCAAGGAACTCGAGAAGGAAGGGGTTCCCATGTGCGAATGCACCGGACTCCATTTCATCTACTACGGTCGCTGTGAGCAGTGCGGGGGGTTTGAGTGATCGCCGGTTACACTGACAGGCAGCAGATCGCGATTGAGAACCCGGAGACGCGCGACCCGCAGAACTGGATGTCCACCACCAACCCGTTCACGCGGGTGGTGCGCCGGTTCCAGCGCGACAAGACCAACGTGCTGCAGTTCGTGAGCGTGCTCACGGTGGACGACGACAGTCCGTACGTGTGGCACGCGCGGGTGGGGTTCCTGGAGCCGATTGGCGAGTGGGCGGATCGCTTCGTGCCGATGCGTACGTGGACTGACGGGATGCAGTTGATGGCGCGCGAGGAGATCGCGGAGCTGCTCAAACTGCCGAATCAGGATGTGAAGGTCGCGAGCGGCATCCGCCCGAAGGGCAACCCTACTAACCTGCACGGGTTCGTGCGCCTGACGCAGTACGAGGTGTCGTGGCTGCGTGGGGTGCAGGAGGGGACGATCGAGCGCGAGAAGAAGCTGCGTTACCCGGAGCGTGAGGCGCCGTAGCTTGGCGCGTAGTTAGCTTTGTGCGACACTGCGCGACCAGTGATCGGCGGCAAGATTATCCACGGCGACTGCCTCGACGTACTGCGGACTCTCCCTGCCGCTAGTGTAGACTCCGTCGTCACCGACCCGCCGTACGGGCTCGCGTTCATGGGCAAGCGGTGGGACTACGACGTGCCGAGCGTCGAGGTCTGGGCCGAGTGCCTGCGGGTGCTGAAGCCCGGCGGGCACCTGCTCGCGTTCGCCGGCACGCGCACGCAGCACCGCATGGCGGTCAAGATCGAGGACGCGGGCTTCGAGATCCGCGACATGATCGCGTGGGTGTACGGCTCGGGTTTCCCGAAGTCGCTCGACGTGAGCAAGGCGATTGACAAGACGGCTGGTAGTAGCGGTGAGCGTGGCCCGATGAAGCGCGGCGGCGAACGACTCGCGAGACTAGCCGATGGCAGGCGTAATGGAGATGGCCGATGGGGCGATGAGTCCGGGCGCGATCCGTTTACCTACATTGCCACCACCGCTGCCGCTCGTCAGTGGTCCGGCTGGGGCACCGCGCTCAAGCCCGCGCTGGAGCCGATCACCGTGGCGCGGAAGCCGCTGGTCGGCACCGTTGCGGAGAACGTGCTCGCGCATGGGACGGGGGCGATCAACGTCCACGGGTGTCGGATATCGGCATTGACAGGCCAGCGGCCCGATGCTACATCGACCGCATGGGCACCAGAAAAGAACCTCTGCGATTCGTGTGCAGGGCTTGCGGAAAGCCCTGCGAAACCCGGAACACCGGCAACAAGGGGCAGTTCTGCGGGAAGCCCTGCCGTGCCGACTACGAGCGGAAAGGGCGAGATCGCCCGCGCCGATACCGGCAAGGCCGATACTGGATGCTCTGTTGGACTGTTCCCGGAGGAACCGGCGACCGACCGAACCGCCGATTCCAGTTTGAGCACCGGCGCGCTTGGGAGGATGCACACGGGCCAATCCCGGCAGGCTACGAAATCCACCACGTCAACGGCGACGGATTCGACAACCGACTTGAGAATCTGCGCTGCGTGCGGATGTTCGATCACCGATCAGGGCATAAGCGGAAGTACGCTAGCATCGCAGACCGCAACGCCGAGTACGCCCGCCGGGCAAGGGAGCGGCGCAGCCGGAAGATGGCCGAGTAATTTCATCCACGACGGCAGCGACGAGGTGGTGGGGCTGTTTCCGAATGTGAAAGCGGGCGTGGCCGTGCGGCATCGCAGCGGCGGGAAGAACTGTCATAGCGACACCGACAAACCGCCAATGGATGACATGGGCTACGGCGACTCCGGCTCCGCCGCGCGCTTCTTCTACTGCGCAAAGGCGAACAAGCGGGACCGTGGCGATGGTAACAACCACCCGACGGTCAAGCCGACCGACCTGATGCGCTACCTCTGCCGCCTCGTGACGCCGCCGGGTGGAACGGTACTCGACCCGTTCATGGGCAGCGGCAGCACCGGAAAGGCCGCGCTGCTTGAAGGCTTCCGCTTGATCGGCATCGAGCGCGAGGCCGAGTACGTGGAGATTGCGCGAGCGCGGATTGCCGCGATCGACCCGCTGTTCGGTGTAGCGGTATGATCGGCGGCAAGGCGATTGATGACCCGGCCAAGTTCGTAGCGGACCTGTCCGACGATGAGTTGAAGAAGCTACTCGTCGAGACGACGCACGAGGCCGAAGAAATCCAGAAGACTACCGCGTTCCAGCGGTTCCAGCCCCTTCCCTACCAAGTCGACTTTCTGAAGTCCCAGGCCGAGGTCCGAGCCTTCATCGCCGCCAACCAGATCGGCAAGACGGCCACGGGGGCCATCGTCACCATCGGCGCGGCGCTCAACGACAAGCCTGCGGCGCTGGGTGGCTCCGGTGCCGGGCGCTGGCCGCGCGACAAGCAGCGCGGCAAGCGGTACTTCGTCGGCGGCGAGACGTTCGACTCCTTGCGGGACAACATCATCCCGAAGCTCCGCGAGTACGTGAGCCTCGGCTCGATGCTGAAGGGACCGCCGAAGCGCAACGCGCAGGGGCTCGACGTGACGTGGAAGTTCGTCACGGGTGCCGAGGTCCACCTGATGTCCTACCAGCAGCCTACGGATGCGTTCGAGGGGGCGCCGTGGGACGGTGCCTGGTTTGACGAGCCGCCGCCGCAGACGATCTTCAACGCGGTGCGACGCGGCCTGATGGCGCGCAACGGCTGGACCATCATGACGATGACGCCGCTCAAGGAGGCGTGGATTCTCGACGAGTTGATCCGCCCGTCCGAAGACCCGGAGCACCCGTTGTATGGCAAGGTCGAGGTGTTCGGCGCGCGGATGCACGATAATTGCTTGGAGTGTCACGGCGGTTATCTGCCGCACGACCGCATCGAGAGCTTCCTTGCTTCTCTGCCGCCGAAGGAGCGCAAGGCGCGCGAGTTCGGTGAGTTCTTGGACCTGCAGGGGCTCGAGTTCGACTACGTGACGGACGAGACGCACGTTGTCCCTGACTTCGACACGTACCGCGCGTGGCCGATTGTCGAGATAATCGACCCGGCGATGAAGCGCCCGCTGCACGCGATGTGGTTCACGGTGGACCCGGACGAGTATTGGTACTGCGTCCACGCGGCGCTGATACCCAACGACGGGTTTCGCCGGATGGTGATGGACATCCAGAAGCACCGGGCGTTCGTCGGGCGGCAGCCGGACGTTGCGATCATGGATCAGCGCGGCGGGCAGCACCGGGTGGACATCGACCGGCAGATGGACTGGTTCCAGAAGTTCCACGAGGCCGGGATCAGGTACGAGAAGTCTACGGACGGGCATGTGCAGAGCTTGCACGACTGGCTGCGCCCGCAGTTCGACCCGGTGAAGGGTGAGCGCCTGGTACCGAAGCTCAGGTTCTTCAGGCACGTAGCGGACATGGATCAAGGCCCGATCTGGGGCTTCAGGAGGTTTGTATGGAGTCCAACGGACTCGACGAGACGGCAGTACGAGCAGAAGGGCAAGGACTGGGTGGACTGCGCGATGTACCTGCGGCTAGCGAATCTGACGCACCGCCGCCTAAGCGCAAGAGAGGACGCCCCCGAAAGGTCAAGCCTTGCATCGACGTACTCGACGCAGCGGGAGTCGACGCGCCCGCAGCGGCGGAAGGGGCCGGCACTGAGCAGCAGCTACGGCCCGTGGGAGAAGCTGATTCAGAGAGGCTACTCCTAGAGGCGTACCATCAGGGCCGCGCCGACCTGATGGCGACGTTGCCGCCGACGCGGGAAGCGATGGCGTGTGCCATTGGTGCGCTGATTGTCGATGACCCGCGCGAGTTCAACGCCTGGATGACTCAGGGCGTGGTGCTGCTCAGGCAGCAGGCGCAGGCAGCCAAGGATGCCCGCCGCCCGCGTGGCGTGATGGTCGAGGACGGCGCAGAGGAGCAGTCGTCTGGTATTCCGACCGACTCGGGCGACGACGCACACGCAGCTTGGTTCGCGCGCCGGCACGGCGGCTTAGTTCCGCCGCAGCAGTACGAAGCACAGCCGCAGCAAGTTCCCGATCCTAACCTTGCGGCGCTTGTCCAGCAGGCGGTTATGGAGTACATGCGGGCTAGTGGCACGCAGCTTGCACCGCTTTCGCCTCCTGCGACGGGGCCGTACGGACCTGCGGGGTATGCTTATCCGGGGCACTACTCGCAGCCTGTACTCACCCCGCCGCTCCCCCCTGCCCGCCCTAACTTCTGGTACGACCCGAGGCGACGCTAGATGCTGATGCCCTCTGGGATGGGGTTCGCGCCACCGCAACAGGCGAGCCTCGCGACGCCGTTCCCCCGCATCAAGTGGGGCGACTACGTGCGGATGGGCGATCCGATGTCGCTCGGCATCGTGAACCCGGAGAGGGCATCGCGCCTCGACGACGTGGATCTCGCGCACTTGGTCGACCAGTTCCGCATGGCGTCGGCAAACGCCCGCCGGCCTCTGGAAGCAAAGTGGCGCTTCCACGAGGATATGTACCGGCTGCGGACGACGGACTCCCGAAAGCAGGAGTGGCAGGCGAACCTTGCCATCCCCGAGCTGCAGTCCAAGGTCCGCGTCGCGGTGTCGATGCTGCAAGGGGCGCTGCTCGACGCGCCCGAGTGGTTCCGCACGCTCAACCTGTCGTCGCTCTACTACGACGAGTACGTGCGCGCGATTCAGCAGTGGGTGGACATCGCGCAGCAGCAGGCCCGGCTGGTCGAGAACACGCTGGCGATGTGGGAAGAGGCGTTCGTCCTCGGCACGTCGTTCATGCGGATCAGCGCCGAGGACTTCGTCGAGCACCGCCCGAATCTGGTCGAACCGACGCAGCAAGAGTTCATGCAGTGGCAGTTCATGGCGCAGCAGGCGATGATGGCTGGGCAGCAGCCCCCGCCCCCGCCAGAGCCCTACGTCACGGCACAGGGCGAGAACCGCGTGCGGTTCGTCTGCGACTGGCGCTCTGCGTGGTGCGTGTTCCCCGACCCGTACGCCTCGGACTTCTACAAGGGCAAGGGCGTTGTCGAGGAGTCCCGCGTCGATGAGGAAGACCTCGAAGAGCTTGTGGCGGTTGGGGCGTACGACTCGCTCGACGACATCGGTGAGCCGACTCCTGAGACCGGCGAGTACGACAAGCTTTGGGAGCGCGAGCTAGCGGCGACGAAGGGCAACCGCCGCCGGCATCTGGTGCAGGACTACACTGGGAACATCTACGACCGCGAAGGCAAGATCGTCGCGAAGAACTGGATCGTCACCGTCATCAACAAGAAGGCGGTCGTCCGGGTCAGCCCGAACCCGATCTGGAGCGGCAAGAACAGGTACATCTGCTCGACGCCGATTCCGTTCCGTGGGCGTCCGTGGGGCACCGCCCTGGGCGAGGCCGACGCGAAGATCCAGCAGGAACTGACCAACGTCCTGAACCTGATGGTCGACGACATCAAGTACGCGGTGCTTGGTGTGTTCCAGATCGACGAGGGGAAGTGCGACGAGCCGGTGATCCCCGACTCCGTGGAGCCCGGCAAAATCTACCGTGGCCGCGAGAAGTTCCTCGACAAGATCATCTTCAACACGAACGTCAACCAGGCGTGGCCGGTCTACCAGAAGCTGGAAGAGATCGGGCAGAAGGAGACGCAGATCTCCGCATTTGTGGACGGTAGCCCGAACACGCGCGGGAGGCCGACCGCGACGCAGGCGCAGATCGGCGCGAACACCACGACGGCGTACGTTCACAACCTCGCGCGCCGGCTGGAAGAGAACGATCTCGAGCGCGCGTTGAACCTGCTGTTCGAGCATGTCGTGCAGTTCGGCTCGGATTCCAGCGACCCGCGCCTGCGCGAGGTGCTGGAGACGTTCGGTGGCCCGCAGATCCTGATGGATGAGCGGTATCGCTACAAGCTGCTCGACGTGCCGTACAAGATTCAAGTGCGCGGCCTGTCGATGATGATGAGCCGCGACACGATGGTGCAGCGGCTAATGCAAGTGTTCCAGCTTGGCGGGCAGCTTGGGTTGCCGCCGCCGAACGCAGTCATCGCCTACTACGCGATCATCTCCGCGATGGGCTTCACGCCAGAGCAGCTCGGGCTTCCGACGAACCCCGAGCAGATGCAGATGATGCTGATGGGGATGCCGCCGCAGATGAACCCGCAGGGTGGTGGCGGTGCGCCAGAGCCCGCTCCCGGCCCGCAGGGCAATATGGGTGAAGTACAGACTCAGGGGCCACCGATGGCAGCCTGAAGGAAAGTGCCCCTGCTGGGTGGATGCGGCGAACATCCTCGTGGAGCCTGTTCGCTCAAATCCCCGACGACCCAGCAGGGGCACTGCTTGATGATACCGCGCGGCGCTCCACCCGCTCAACCCCCGATCCAGCACCGGGGTCAAAATAGTGCGATGGAGCCGGTGATTCCGGCAGAAAGAGAGAGGGTGACATGCCCGCACCGCAGTTCAGGGAGACGTTCTACGCAGGAATGGGCGCGACCAATGCGTACCTGACTGGCACGGCCAACACGACGGCGGCGCAGGTCGTCGCCGCTCCGGGTGCCGGGAAGCAGCTCCGCCTGAAGGCGTTCCGCTTCGTCTATGCGCTCAACGACAACAGCCCGCTTGACGTGACGTTGAACCATGTCTGGCTGGCTGACGGTGCGACCGCCATTTGTGGGGTGGCCTCTATCCCCGGCAAGGATGCGACGTACCTCCACACGACCGAGGGCGATACGCGAGTCGTGGTTCTACCGTCGCAGGGTATCATGCTCACGGCGAATACGGCGCTCAACATCGACTTCACCGCGACGGACACGGACGTCGGCTTCCAGCTCAACGTCTGGTACGATACGCTCGGTTGATTGCGTAGGGGGCGGGTCTCGGCTCGCCCCCGCCGCAGTCGTCGCTGCGGTAGATCCTCACGGCTCCGCGAGGTCGGGCATGAAGTGAAGCGTCTACTCCTCGCCGTTCTGCTGCTGTGCGCGAGCAATGCGTTTGCTGCCGGCGGCGGGCCGACGAATCCGCTCTATGTGCGCGAGCAGCAGGGCACCACCCTCACGTTCTTCGAGGTGTCGTGCCCCGACAATACGACGGACGGCATCGCGCTCGTCACTGCCGCGCAGGCTGCGAATGCGCGGTCGATCCTGTTCCAGAACACCAACGCAACGGCGGGCAACTACGTCACAATCTGCCCTGTCGCGTTCGCGACCGACGTTTGCGACACGCCGGCGGAGGGTCTGACTCTCTGGGGCGCCGGCAGTCTGCCGATCGACCGCGCCATCCGTGACGGCGCCTGGTCGTGCATCAGCGGCACGGGCGCTGCGATCACTGTCGAAGTCCTGATCGAGAAGTAGGTCGGGAGGGTTCATGCCGCTATGGATTCTCCTCGCGGTCCTCGTGGCTCTTGCTCTGCCTACCTCCGGGGCGTGGGCCACGGGGCCGCAATTCGGGCCACTGTCCGGTGGCGGTGGCGTCGTTGCCAAGACGTGCTCTGCCGGCGACTTCTTCTCCGCTGTCGATGGCGGTGGGAACTTCACCTGTTCCACGTCTGCCGGTAGCGGTGACATCACCGCTGTCGGTGACTGTGCGAACGGTGCGTGCTTCGACGGGACCAGCGGCACGACGCTGACTGCTGCGGCTGCCGGTACGTTCGTCCTCAACTCGCAGACGAGCACATACGTCAGCGTGGACACGAATAACGACAGCACCAACGCTGGATTTGTCATCGGCAGGGACGCGAGTGGAGCTGGTGCGACTGCCCTGTTTCGTGTTATCGAGGGCGGTTACGCCGACTTGAGAAACGGAACCGACCTTCGGTTTCACGACACGGACGACAGCAATTACGTGATGCTGTCTGCGCCTGCGCTCGGTGCGAACTGGACGTTCACTCTGCCTGCCGACGATGGCGCGCCGAACCAGTTCCTCCAGACAGACGGCTCTGGCGTGGCAACGTGGGCCACGGTCGACACCTCGACCACGAACGAGATCGAAGTCGTGGACGAGGCGTACTCGGCGGCCAACTTCAACGGGGGCACGACGAGTGGCGTCTCGCAGGACGACCTCTACGACCTGATCCATGCCGGGGACGCCGACGACGATGGGAAGCCGGACATCCTCGATACGACGACCAACGGGTTCGTCAAGACGACGGGTGGCACCGGGGCGATCTCGATTGACACGAACACGTACCTGACCACAGCCGCTCCGGTGGATGCGACCTACATCACGCAGACATCGAACGGGACTTTGACCAACGAGCAAGCGATGGGCGCGCTCGGTACCGGTATCGTGATCAATACGACGACGACCGGTGTGCAGTCGATCTACGCCGGTACGAGTTGCACCAATCAGTTCCCGCGCTCATTGAATGCGAGCGGTGCCGCGACGTGTGCGAGTGTGGCCGTGTCCACGGACACGACCGGCAACTTCGTCGCGACGGTCGCAGGCACGTCGAACGAGATCACCAGCACGGGGTCTGGCTCAAACAACGCTGCCGTCACGATGTCTCTGCCGGCGACCATCGACCTCGGCGGCAAGGACTCGTTCGAGGTGCCAAACAGCGCGGCACCGTCCACCACCGTGTTCGGACAGATCGCAGGGGACAACAACGAATGGGGGACTAACCGTGGTGCGCTTCAGTTCTTCGACGGGACATCGGAAACGATTCTCATCGGGGTGCTGGAGAGCGTTCCGCCTTCTGACAAGTCTGTTCCACGGTTTGACAATTCGACCAAGACGATTTCGTGGAGTAGCTCTAGTGCCATCGTCCCAGATGCGGGCGCTGGAGGTACGGCTACGCGCGTTCCCTACTGGAGTGACGCGGACACTCTTACCGACGAGGCTGCGTTTACCTACAACGCAGGTACCGACACCCTGACGGCGGTCAATTTTGCTGGTAATGCCTCGACGGCGACCACGGCCACGACGGCGATCGTGGCGACCACGGCGACCACGGCGAACGACCTGTCCAATGGTGGCGTCAATCTTCTGCTGCCCGACATCGACGGGACTGGCTTGAGCATCAACACCATCCCCGACCCAGACGAGCTGTTCGTTGATGGGGCAGAGTTGGCCACCGTGACTTGGGGCAGTGGCAGTGCGGTCAACTGGACCTTCAACGCTTCGGCTGGCACCGACCCATCCATCTCCTTCGGAGACAACGCCATCGACTTCAACGCCAGTGGTCTGACTTTGGGCGACACGGATAACGCGAGCATCACCTTCGACAATTTCGGGGTTAACCCGTCTATCACTGGTGGGCCGAACGAACTCATCTTTGACGTCAATAAATTCACGCTCGGGAATGGTGGTCCATCTTCCATCGACCTTGTGAGTAACCTTGCCGGGGCCACGGATCCCATCTTGAGGTACGGCAATGCAGCACTCACGGTGGTCAACGCTGGGCTCGTCCTGAGCACTACTTCCGGTCAGGGGTTACAGGGTGGTGGACTGTCGACTGACTGTGACGGTTTGACGAGTAAGCTGCTCTGGGACACCACCTCAAAACAGTTCTCTTGCGGCACGGACCAGACCGGCGCTGGCACGGAGAACACGCTTCTCGCTGGGCGTGCTGGCACCGGCAACGACACGATCATTTCGACGGGTGCCACCGGCACGCTCTACGGCAGCAACAACGCTTCGGGCAGTTCGCTCACTTTGCGCGCAACAAGCGACAACACGACGAGCGGCGAGATCGACCTCAACGCGCCGACCGTCCAACTTTACCAGTCGTTCCCCCCATCGAACACGACTGCTCAGATCCTGATGAAAGCCACGCCAACCTCGACGCTTTCGGGCAGCGGCGTGAACTACACGATGGTTGAGTCGGCTCCGGTATTCTCTACCGAAGACGTGTCTGCCATCGCTCACTTCTCGGTGCGCGGTTCGCTCGCGCGAACTGGTTCGGTTGGTGGGGCGCTCTACGCTGCTGTTGGCTTCCTGAATGACCCGACGTTTACGAGCACCACGTCAGGTGGGCCGCTGTTTCAGGATGCGTTTTACGACAGCACGTCCATCGCCCAGACGGCAGGGACGGCGGTGCAGAACAACTGGGTGCCGATCTCATTCCTGTCCCAGCCCGAGATTGCGGCGACGGGAACAGCGAGCCTCACGGTTGCCAAGATGTACGGAGCCCATATGAGCCCCGGATTCGAGGAGGTGTTTGGCGCAACGCTCGCGCTCACCGATTACGCCGGGATCAGCGTAGCCACCCCGCGCGAAACCGCAGCATCATCCGGCACGCCCGCGATTACGAACTACATCGGCGTTCGGCTTGAGGATCTGGCGCTTGCTGGGGTGGTCACGAATCCGATCTCGGTGCTGTCGGAGGGTACGACGACTCAGATGCGACATGCGGGACCGGCTCGATTTGGCGCGACGGGCGCCCCGGCTACTTCGCCAGTCTCGTTCGACCTCGACGTGCAAGGGCCGACGAACATCAACGACTATCTGGAGATCGGTGAGGGCATCGCGGATCTCACGACCAACACGGTCAGTGTCGTTGACTTTCAGCCGTCCACTAATCTCGACATCACTGGGAATGGCACGCTGCGAGGAATGAACTTCAGTCCAACTACAACCACGACGACCGCCGGTCCAGTCATCGCTGGGTTCCAATTTGCTCCGGCACTAACGCATTCGGGGTCTGGTGTTGATGTTCCGCAGGTGTACACGATTAACGTGGAGGGAACCTCTACTACAACTGGAACCGACACCTACTCGACCGCCTCACTCATGCGCCACGTCAGAACCTACACGACCGCTACCACAGACGCCGATCCCGTATCGTCGCTCATAGCAATACTAAATAATCCAACGGTAAGTTCAACAGGAGCATCCGGTACGGTTAATGTTACTACCGTGGGGTCCTTGAAACATAATCCGACCGTTTCTCTCAATGCGTCTGGCACCACGATGACACTACTGGAAGACATAGGGGTACAAGTTGTCGGCAACTACACCGAGACGACGGGGACGCTGAACGTCACGAATCGCACCGGCTTTAAGTTTAACGATGTCGCTAATACCGGCGCCTCGGTTGAGAATAACATCGGCTTGGACATCGCGGCGCTCTCCACGGCGACAAACAACATCGGCATCCGCAACGCCGACACGACAGTCAACACACCGCCAGCAACGGTGACTGTTGGTGCTGGATTTACGCTATCCCCAGCCGCAACATCTTCAAAGATCAACGCAGCGACTGCGCGCACGTCGAGCACAACCACTGCGATCAATGACGGTGTCGCGGATGGTCAGGTTTTCACCGTGATCAACGTGGACACCACGGACATCATTACGATCAAGGATCAGGCAAATACCCAACTGGGGAACGATTGCGTGCTTATGCCGCGATCCTCGCTCATCGTGCAGTGGTCGTCCGACGCTTCCGACTGGATCAAGGTGGCGTGCTCTACTGCGGATCTGGCTCCGATCACTAAGAAGGTTGCATCGGACGTGACGAATGCCACGACGAACATCGCTGATATCACCGGACTCACCGGCTACCCGATGGTCAGCGGGGCGCGCTATCGTATCCAGGGAAGGCTCATCTACTCCACGTCTACCGCTACGACCGACATTGATCTCGCATTCAATTTGTCGGCGGCGACCTCCTCCAGTATCGACGTGACGACTCAGTGCCAACTCACAACGGCGACCGCAACCACGACAACCGTGAACTATGCTCGGCACACCGACGATGACACCAAGGTGTGGGTGGCCGATACGGGTATCGTCAGCAACCAGGTGTGCCTCATCGAAGGAACCATTCTCAATGGCAACGCGAATGGAACTCTGGACTTGAGGCAGGCAGCGCACGGGGCTGGTGTGCTGACCATTGTTGCCACCGGCTCTTACGCCACCATTGAGAGGATGCCGCTGTGAACAAGCTGAAGTGGGTCGCGTGGCTCTTGGTCCTCGTGCCCGCCGTGGCATGGGGGTTGTCATTCACGAAGAACGAGGTTCGGGTGGACGAACTCCGGGTGTGCATCCAGCGGACGCAGGGAGATCCGGCGTTCATCCTGTTCTTCAAGACCTTCGATACTGATGGCTCACTGGTGCGCGAGTTCGCTGGCCGAGATGTCTGGAACCAGTTGAACGCCACCCAGAAGAACCAACTTCGCGACATCATGAATGCGGTCGCGGATGAGATCTATTCGCAGGAAGCCATTCCTACGCCCTCTCCGGTGCCAACGCCGTAACCATTGAAGCTGCCATATGGGGGTTAATTCTCGCCTTTGCCATTGGTTATCTCGCATGGTTGGTAAGTAGATGACTAAGTCAGATGCACGCATCCTGATGCTCCGCGCCATGGCGCACCTCATCGAGACGGCGCACGAGCGCGGCATCCGCTTCATCGTCCACGAGTTCTACCGGACGCAGGAGCGGCAGAACCAGATGGTCGCGCAGCGCCTAAGCAAGGTCAGCCGCAGCCAGCATCAGGACTGGCTGGCGATCGACCTCGTGCTGCTTGGCGACAAGGATCAGGCGATCTGGACAGACCACCCGCACTACCACGAACTGGGCAAGGTTTGGCGAGAGTTCCACCCGCTGTGCAGATGGGGCGGCGACTGGAAGTCATTTGTGGATATGGTGCATTTCGAGATCAGCAAGAAGTGGGCTGAATGGAGTGACCCATGATTGCTGTTTTCGAGTACCTGATTTCCCACAACCTGCTGACGCCCGGTGTCTTGGCGGTCGCAATGGCTGCCGTAGCCTACCAGCAGAACAAGAGTGTGCGTGAGATACAGGGCGAGATGAAGGTCATGGCACAGCAGCAGGTTGAGACGGCGAAGGTTCTTGCCACCGTGTCCGCGATCTTGGAGCGCATGGACGAAACCGGGACGCGAGCGGAGCTTCGGCACCGTGAGGGAGTCCAGGGACGCTGGGAATCTAGGGCCGGGAAACTATAGCGCGATGCTTGCCAGATGCGCGGAAATTTCGTAAGGAGCGAAATGTGAAGAAGTCAGGCATGGTAGTCGACAAGATGCGTGGCTCCGTGACCGGCGTCGCTGGTCGGACGTTCATGGCTAAGAAGCCTGTTGTCGTGCAGCGTAAGCAGGGGCATCTGGAGCGCCCGGCGTCGCAGGAGCTTGCGGTCGGTATCAAGGGCAAGGACTGCTGCTAGATGCAGGCCGACTTGGATCGTATGCGACTTGAGTACGAGCGCATGAAGGAGAAGCAGGACCGAACCGGGAAGTACGGTCGGATTCGCTTCTGGGACAACATGGCCTACGATTGGGACGACGACGACGAGGAGGAAGCGGAGTGAAGCTGCGCCACCTCCACGCCGTCGATGACGAAGCTCGCGTTCTCGCCGCTGAGAACCGGGAGACGTGGCAGGATGCCATCGCTGGCTACTGCGCGCGGCGGAAGAAGACCTTGGAAGCCGAGTACGCGACCAAGGCGAGCTTCGACCGCGCCGCGATCCGGCTGCAGGCCAAGTGCCTCACCGAGATCCTTGGCCTGCTTACGCAGGGCGTCATAAAGATCCCCGACACGCCGGCAGTGATCGAGCGCCGCGTGGACGAGGATAGTTCGGACTACCTCGTGCGCCTGGGCTCGCTGCTGACGCCGGCGGGCTGGGAGGCGAATGTCCTGCCGGTCCTGTTGGAGCGGCGTACGCAGGCGATGTCGGCGGCGTTCGAGGACGACGACGAGGAGCGCAACGTCGCCCTTGTGACAGAGATCGACTATTTGCATCGCTTCCTGAACTCCGTGGCGCAGAAGGCGCAGGAGGCTCGGGGCACTCGCGGGATGTCGGCCCGCTCGGCCAAACGGCACCACGAGGCGGCTATGTAGAGTGTCGGAGGTAGCGCAGCCCGAGGCCATTTCTCGGGACGACTTCATGCAGTTCCAGCAGCAGGTCGCTCAGTTCGCGCAGGCGCAGGCGAACGAGGTCGCGAACCTGAAGCAGCAGCTAGCGGCGAAGGCGCAGACCGCGCAGCCGCAGCAGCCCAATCTCCCGCCGGATGTCGACGAAAAGCTCCGCGAGGAGATCATCGGCAACCCGCGTCGGTACACGGCAGAGGTCGTCGCAATCGCCAAGAAGCAGGCGCGCGACGAGATCATGTCGGAGATCCAGAAGGACCAACTTGCCCGCGAGCAGCAGGCGATGGCGCAGGCGTTCTGGGGACAGTTCTACGGCCACAACGGAGACCTGCAGGCGTGGCAGGGCGAGGTCGCGCGGTACTTCTCGCAGACCGACCCGAACGCCGACCCGTCCGCGCGTGCCAATTGGGCAGCGGAGCAGGTTCGCGGGCAGCTTGCGGAGTCGTCCAAGCAGCAGCGCATGGCAGAGGAGCGGCAGAAGCGCGGTGCGCGGCAGGCGGCTGGTGCGCCGGGCAACATGGCGTTCCCGCCGATGGCACAGGACGGCCTGATGGACAACGGCCCCGAGAGACTGTCGTCGAAGGACGTGCTGATCGAGGCGATGGCAGAGCATGAGCAGTCTCGGGCGAGACGGATGTGGCACAACATCGACACGCCCGAGTATCGGGCGGCGGCGAAGGATCGCGCGTCGCGAGTTGTACTTAAGAGGAGCGCCTAAGGGCGTTGGCGTGGCTTCGTCGAGTCGCGGAAGTCTAACCGTAGGGCACCACGGGTGGCATATGACAGGTGGCAGGACTCTCTTGGAACAACTCTGCTGAAAGGTTTTTCAGCAACAACACCCTGTCGCGCAAGTTCCGCGCGATGGGCCAGCCGATGGTTCGCTATCGCCAGTTCTGCGACAAGGACCCGCAGTACGGCAAGCGCAGCGGCCAGAAGCTCCTCTTCAACAAGAAGAGCGACGCATCGGGCAGCGCGATCGGTGGACGCATCATCGGTATCGGGCAGCCGATTCCGCGCGGGCGCTTCGAGACGTTCCAGGGCGAGTGTGTCGCTCTGCCGTCTGGCTACGCCATCCCGTGGGAAGAGGAGTTCGAGACCTTTTCGGAGTTCGAGGTCCGCGACCCGATCAGTTCGACGCTGACCGACGACATGGTCAAGGCGCTCGACTGGCGAGCGTGGGACCAGTTCGACGACACCGACGTTGCGTACACGCCGCGCGGCGCGATCGACACTCCGACGTACGACTGGACTTTCAACAATGCGGTGCCGTCCAATGCGGCCACGCGCGACTGGCAGCTCTGGGACTACAAGAACATCATCGACGCCTTGAAGAAGGGCCGCTACGGCGGCAGCACCGGCAAGCAGGTTCCGCCGTGGGACGGCGTGAACTACATCTGCATCGGCGGTGTCGACTCGCTGCGCGCCCTGAAGGACGATCCCGATTGGGAGAAGGCGCAGTACTACGGCGACCCGGAGAAGCTGTTCTCTGGCGAGACGGGCCGCATCTACACTGGTCGCTGCATCGAGGACAACCACCTCGCGTCGACCATCAACGGCTTCAAGGGTGAGGCGGTCATCTTCGGTGCCGACGCGGTCATGGAGTGTGTCGCGACGCCCGAGGAGATCCGCGAGGGCATCCCCGGCGACTTCGGACGAGACATGGCGCTCGCTTGGTACTACCTCGGCGGGTTCAAGTGCATCTGGGATTTCAGCACCGATGGTGACAACCGGATCGTGAAGATTCGCGGCACCGCGAACTGATAGCCGGGAAGGGGCTTAGGAGAATACAATGGCTGAAGGTTACAGCATTCCGGCACAGTACACGACCGGGACCATGGACATCTCGGGTGCGAACGCGGTCGAGGTGATCTTCGCGCGGCACTTCAAGCTGCTGGAGATCCGTGTGTTCGTGAGCGTTGTTACGGCGACTGCCGACGAGACCATGACGGTCACTCGTCGTGTTGTCCCCGGACAGACCACGAGCGCGGTCAATATCGGTACGTTCGTCGTCCCGTCTGGCCTTGCGGTCGGCTCGGAGCGGCGCGTGTCGACGGCGGCCATCGCGGACACGCTGTTCAACTCGGGCGAAGGCTGCCACATTCTTTGTGGCAATTCGACCGGGACGGGTACCGTGTACTTCGCGCTTATCGGCTACCACTACGACGGCGACAACCTGAATCCGCAGCGGGCGTTCACCACGACCAGCACCAAGGCGGTGTCGGGTGGTGCGGGGACGATCAGCTACGGAGCCATGACGGCGACCTGATGACGAACGACCTGGGCAAGCAGGGTTCGCGCCCTGGCTCGACGTATCAGGACATGCGTGCGAAGGCGCGGGCGGGGTCGCTCGCCGGGAAGTCCTATCCCGGCGACGGCCTCCGCTCGGGTCCGAGCACCACGTCCGAGGGTGCGAAGGCCGCGCGCGTGGGCCAAGGCACGGCCATCGTGCGTCGGTCGCCGATCGGTAGCCCGAACACGGGCAATAGTCCGTATGAGCGGCAGCAGCCGAGGAAGCCCGGCGCAGAGGGCATGTGAGTCAGTTTTCAGAGGCGCTCGGCAAGAAGCGTCCGGGGCCGCAAACGGACGCTCGCCGGGACCGCAACGATCACCTGCGTCAGTGGGTGAAGCAAGGGTACCGCACCGTTGGCGACCAGAGGGGAAATTCGGGGCAGAGTGCAGCGAAACCTCGGTCGATCCGGGGTGACGAGCACTGAAGACTCCGACGTAGACGGCTGGATCAACTACGTCATCCGCGAGGACATCTGCGCCGACCATAGCTGGACCGGCATGGAGTTCACGCGCACCCGCACGCTGACTGCGAGCGATGCGGACTACACTTGGCAAAACCCGACCACGCACAAGGACTGCCAGTGGATCGCCATTCGCTACGCGAGCGGGCAGGACTACCAGATCATCCCCGAGGTGACTCTGGAGGTGATCCACGACCACACGGTCTGGACGGAGCAGAACGAGGGCTTCCCCCGCTGCTGGGCGCGCGATGGCGATGGCTACGTGCTGCGCCCGATCCCCGACGACACGTACGCGATCCGCGAGCGCGTCTGGGAGTACCCGGCAGAGATCGCCACGGGTGCGGGTAGCGACAGCAGCACGAACTTCGTGACGCTGTACTGGCCGAAGCTGCTGGAGTTTGGCGTCACGGCGCGCGGGTTCCTCTACTACGACGAGCCCGAGCTCTACGCGCAGTGGCAGCAGGCTTACGAGACGGAGCTCCGCAAGGCGGTGAGCGTAGACCGGCGGCGCATGTCGCGGTCGCGGTCGACCATGCGAATCAGCACGGTGGCCGGGCGTCCTAGCCCTGGTCTGCCTGGTTGGGACATTGGCGCGCGGATTCCCCCGTACGGGTGGGTCTGAGTGGACACGATCGTCGACGCGCTGAACCGGCTGGCGGGTGTCCTCGCTGGTCAGGTTCAGGTCACTATGCTGGAGGGTGGCACCGGGCGTAACGTGTACCAGAGCTTCCAGTCGAGCATCACCGGGACGAATACGGCGACGGTGTGGACGCCGCAGACCGGGCGACGCTACGTGCTGCGCGGGTTCGCAATCACCGCCGTCGTCCGCACGGTGCTCGCGTCAGCCTCGGCGCACGCATTGTATTTTCAGGATTCTGGCACAGGCACGCCCACCGTGGCTCCCATCGGGGCGTACGGCGCGACGGACGCTATTGGCACTATACTGACGGGTAGTAGCGGCCCGTTCGTGTGCCAATTGCACGAGGGTGTTCGCGGCTCTGCGGTGGATACCGTATTGCGGGTGGCTGCGGGCAACGACATCGGCTCGGGAGTCATTCGCTTCACGGGCGTTGTCTGGGGCGTCGAGGAGAGCACCTGATGCCCCGTCAGTCGCGTAGAGTCCCACTCGGGCCGCTCCTCGGCGTCAGCGGCCAGCGCACCACGGATCGTGAGATGGGCACGATCATGCGCGGTGGAGCCTACAACGTCGAGTGCATGGATGGCGAGTGGTGGACGCGCAAGGGCGAGGAGAAGGTCGCCGTGCGCTACGGCTCGACCATCTGGCGCTGGATCTTCGACGTAGATCGCGACACCGACATGACGATCATCTGCAACGAGTATTATGCGTTGCTCTGGTCGCGCAGCGCGCAGCAGGTGTCCCCGCTGTACAGCGCTACTGGTAGCGGTAGCACCACCTTCACCAACAACAGCACTTCGGCATCTATCGCGACGTACACGCCGGTCGTCGGGCAGTTGATGCTCGGCGGGTCGAGCGGGTTTACCGACTCGGTGTACAGGGTGACTGCGGTAACGGGCGTCGGCCCATGGACGATCACGCTTGAGCGTCCGTACGAGGGCACGACTGGCTCGACCACGTTCCGTTACATTGACATGCTGGCGCGGGATACGACCGGGACGCAGGCGACGCACAGTACCAGTGGCTCGTTCCGTGGGTCCGCTTTCATCTTCGAGCAGTTGGTCACCTATGCTGCGGCAGGTGTCCACACATCGTCCCCGGCGGTTACTGGTGGGAACCGGCTGCTTATCATCACGTCGAACGTCGGCGTGCCGGTTGCGATTGATGTAGACGCGACCTCCGCGCCGAAGCGTCTGATCTTCTACAACACGGCGCTTGGGACTCCTTCGCAGATTGGCAGCGACACAGCCGACGATCTGCTCATCCCGCGTGGTGTCTGGGCGACGGTCTACAAGGGCAGGCTGTGGATTGCGTACGCTACTGACCCGAACGGGTGCTGCGGCGCGCGGACGGTGTGGTACTCGCAGGCTGGCGACTGCCTGAAGTGGCACACGGGGATTCAGGGGCAGACTGCCGCGCCGAACTTCGTGACGTTCAGCGGCGTTGGCAACTCGATCAACGAGATCAAGACGCTTCAAGACTCGATAGTGATTCACCGGGAGGACTCGCAGATTGTTGGCAACGCGACAGGTGGGACACCTGCGTTCTCGTTCCGTGAGAACGAACAGGGCATCGGCACCAGGGCGCGCAAGCCGAGCAACCGTGTCGTCGTGGCGAATGGCGTCCACTACATCTGGACGCAGCGTGGCCCTGCTGTGTTCGACGGGAATCGCGTCACGCTGATCGCGCGGGAGGTCTACCGCGAGTTGATGACGCGCCAGTTCATCGGGTCGAACACCGGGACTGGTATCGTGCTTCACGACCCGGTCTATGGGCGCATCTACTGGTACGGCGGCACCCGTCCGTCTGCGGCGCTGCCTGCGGCAGAGACCATCACGTACACGAGCGGTGACCAGACGCAGAATTATGGCACCGTCTTTGTTTTCGACTACGTGAACGAGCGGTACTGGTTCGAGGATCGCCCTGCGACGTATGGCGGTGGGTTCGCCACGCTTGAGACCTCGGGGGCGATCCCGAGGTATCTCGCCGCGTCTCGCATGGACGGGACGATTGTCGCGATCACGAACCGAACGAAGGGCAAGGACGCATCGCACCTGACGCCCGAGACTTCGGGCAGCGACGTAACGGTGTACGCGCAGGTGGAGACGCCGTGGCTGGACTTCGGCAGCACCAACCGCAAGCATTTGCGGGCTGTTGAGACGATCGAGCGTGGTCCGGTGAGTGGCGCTAAGTTCGAGCCGATCTCGGACGTGTCTGGTGGCAACTGGTGGCTGCGCTGTCAGGTGTACGTGGATTACAACGGGTACGCCGACGAGGCCGATGTTGGCACGGTGTACGCGAGCACGTCGGCGCAGGCGACGACGGTGGGCGTGGACCGACAGCCGCCGTTTTTCGTGCGCCGGTTCACACCGCGAGCGCACGGTCGGCAGTTCAAGCTGGTGTTTTCCAACGCTCTGACGAGTGCTGCGACGACGGCGTCGTACAAGCAGGCACCGTTTCGCATTCACGACATCGTTTGTGACCTTACTGAGCATCAAGGGAATGAGCCCAAGACTGAACTCAGCGAGTCTTCAATCTCGGAGTGAGCATGTACGACCCTAACATGATGAATCAGGGCGCATTCGGCGCGAATCGGGCTGGAATGGGCTGGCGAGCATCCCGGCGTGAGCAGCAGGGGCAGCTTGCGAACCAGCAGAACCGCATGGGGAACATGCAGGACCGGATGTACAACCTGCAGGAGCAGTACAAGGGTGCTGGGTCCGATCAGCATGCGGGTATTCAGGGTCGCATGGACAGGCTGCAGGGTCGGATGGACAGGCTGCAGGGCAACATGGGCGATCCGAACGCGACGGGTGCGAACCGCGC
>Ga0194132_10001980_pt1 | contig 39868 bp, 39 predicted proteins | sample TA2KigOf80mmetaG_FD_148612 | JGI IMG/M metagenome (GOLD analysis project Ga0194132, IMG submission 148612) | Freshwater microbial communities from Lake Tanganyika, Tanzania - TA2015054 Kigoma Offshore 80m | ecosystem: Environmental > Aquatic > Freshwater > Lake | place: Tanzania: Lake...
GCTTCGGCGCGAAGCCGGGCCGGCCGAGATCGACGCCGCGCATCGCAGACTGTTCGGCGCGCCGCCGCCCGGCGGCTGGCACGCCGGCCTGCGGCTGCCGCCGCAAGCCACGGTTTCGGAGCTTTACGGGCGAATTCCGGAATGCGACGCATTCCGGGCGGCGTGCGGGCGGATATCCGCAAGTTACGCGTGGTAGCCGATACCGCCGTTTGGCTTGCAGTTCGCATGGGCCATTCGCTATAGCCCTTGCACTATGCGGCACTAAGGAACCGGCCAATGCGTGGCGCGCTTGGCGGCCCGCGCGTGCTGTTGCGCCGGCTTCGCGAAGTGATGGCGGAGCCGGTCAGCGCGCAGGAACGCCTCGACAAGGTTGTCGTACTGATCGCCGCCAACATGGTGGCGGAGGTCTGCTCCGTCTACGTGTTGCGCGTAGACGGCACGCTCGAACTGTACGCCACCGAAGGCCTCAAGCGCGAAGCCGTCCACCAGACCGTCCTGCGCCAGGACGAAGGCCTCGTCGGCCTCGTTGCGAGCGAGGCGCAGCCGGTCAATCTCTCCGAGGCGCAGACGCACCCGGCCTTCTCCTACCGGCCGGAAACCGGCGAAGAGATTTATCACTCCTTCCTCGGCGTGCCGATTCTGCGCGCCGGCAACACGCTCGGCGTTCTGGTTGTGCAAAACCGCGCGCGCCGCACCTATTCGGAGGAGGAAGAAGAGGCGCTGCAGACCACCGCCATGGTGCTGGCGGAGATGATCGCCTCGGGCGAGTTGCTCTCCATCGCCAAGCCGGGCGCCGAGCCCGCAATCCGGCCACGGTTGCATCTGACCGGCCAGGCATTGTCCGACGGCATCGCACTCGGCCACGTGGTGCTGCACGAGCCGCGCGTCACCGTGAAGGACGTCATCGCCGACGACGTTCCCAAGGAGCTGAAGCGCCTCGACGAGGCGATCGCCACCTTGCGCGCCGATCTCGACCTCATGCTGGAGCGCGGCGAAGTCGCAGACGGCGGCGAGCACCGCGACGTGCTCGACGCCTATCGCATGTTCGCGCACGACAAGGGCTGGCTGCGCCGCTTGCGCGAAGCGGTGATGACCGGCCTCACCGCCGAAGCCGGCGTCGAGCGCGTGCAGTCCGACAACCGCGCCCGCATGCTGCGCGTCACCGATCCCTACCTGCGCGACCGGCTGCACGACCTGGACGACCTCGGCAACCGGCTGATGCGCCAGCTCATGGGCCAGGACCACGCCCCGCCGCGCGAGCAGTTGCCGGACAGCGCGATCCTGGTGGCGCGGTCGATGGGCCCGGCGGCGCTGCTCGACTACGACCGCCGCAAGCTGCGCGGCCTCATTCTGGAAGAGGGCGGCCCGAACTCGCATGTCGCGATCGTCGCGCGCGCGCTCGGTATCGCCGCGGTCGGCGAGATCGAGAACATCTCGGGCCTTGTCGATCCCGGCGACGCGGTGATCGTCGACGGCGCGACCGGCGACATCCACATCCGGCCGCCGAGCGACATCGAGAGCGCCTACAGCGAGCGGGTCAAGCTGCGCGCGCGCCGGCAGGCGCAATACCGCGCGCTGCGCGACAAGCCCTGCGTCACCAAGGACGGCGAATCCATCGCGCTGATGATCAACGCCGGGCTGCTGGTCGACCTGCCGCATCTGTCCGAAACCGGCGCCGGCGGGATCGGGCTGTTTCGCACCGAATTGCAGTTCATGATCGCGACCGAAATGCCGCGCATCAGCGAGCAGCTTGCGCTCTATCGCGCCGTGCTCGACTCCGCAGGCGACCGGCCCGTAACCTTCCGCACCCTCGACATCGGCGGCGACAAGGTGCTGCCCTACATGCGGGCCGAGGTGGAGGAGAACCCGGCGCTGGGCTGGCGCGCGATCCGGCTCGGACTCGACCGGCCCGGCCTGATGCGCAGCCAGATCCGCGCACTGCTGCAAGCCGCGGCCAGCCGCGAGCTGAAGGTGATGTTTCCCATGGTCGCCACCGTCGCCGAGTTCGACGAGGCCAAAGGCATGATCGAGCGCGAGCTCACCTCGCTGCGGCGGCGCCGGCACAAGCTGCCGGACCGCGTCGAAGTCGGCGTCATGGTGGAGGTGCCCTCGCTGCTGTTCCAGCTCGACGAACTGATGCCGAAGGTCGATTTCCTGTCGGTCGGCTCCAACGATCTGGCGCAGTTTCTCTATGCGTCCGACCGCGGCAATCGCCGGGTGGCCGACCGGTTCGACCCGATCTCAGCGCCGATGCTGCGGGCCCTGAAGATGATCGCCGAGAAGGCGCGCGCCGCCGGCAAGCCGGTGGCGCTGTGCGGCGAACTGGCATCGAAGCCGATCGGCGCACTGGCGCTGGTCGGGCTCGGCTACCGCGCGCTGTCGCTGACGCCGTCGGCGCTCGGCCCGGTCAAGGCCATGCTGCTGGAGCTCGACGCCAAGAAGGCCGAGGCGGCGGTCGTTCCGCTGCTGGAAACGGCCTCGCCCAGCCCCAATATTCGCGAGCGACTGGAAAGCTTCGCGGCCTCCGAAGGCCTGCCCCTGTGACGACCATTCCCGAAGCCAAGCTCGACGCGCTGCTCGCCCGGCACGCGGCGATCGAAGCCGAGCTGGCGCAGCAAATGCCGGCCGAGACCTTCGTCAAGCTGTCGCGCGAATTCGCCGAACTCGATCCGGTGGCGGACAAGATCAAGGCCTTCCGCAGCCTTGCGTCCGAACTCGCCGAATTAGAGGCCCTCGCCGCCGACCCGGCGGGCGATCCCGCAATGCGCGAGATGGCGGTCGAAGAAAGGCAGTCGCTGGAGGACAAGCGCGTCAAGCTCGCCGAGGACCTGCGGCTGGCGCTGCTGCCCAAGGACGCCATGGACGAGCGCAACGTGATTCTCGAAATCCGCGCCGGCACCGGCGGCGACGAGGCCTCGCTGTTCGCCGGCGACCTGTTCCGGATGTACGAGCGCTATGCCGCCCGGCAGGGATGGACCACCGAACTGCTGACGGCGAGCGAAGGCACCAAAGGCGGCTACAAGGAAATCGTCGCCGAAGTGCGCGGACGCGGACCGTTCGCCAAGCTCAAATTCGAGTCCGGCGTCCACCGCGTGCAGCGCGTGCCCGAGACCGAAGCGCAGGGCCGCATCCACACCTCCGCCGCCACCGTCGCCGTGCTGCCGGAGGTCGAGGACGTCGACATCGAGATCAGGGACGACGACCTCAAGATCGACACCATGCGGGCGGGCGGCGCCGGCGGACAGCACGTCAACAAGACCGAATCCGCCATCCGCATCACGCACATCCCGAGCGGCATTGTCGTGGCGGTGCAGGAGGAACGGTCGCAGCACAAGAACCGCGCCAAGGCGATGGCGATGCTGCGCGCCAGACTCTACGACGCCGAAAAGACGAAGCTCGACAAGGCCCGCGCCGCCGAGCGCAAGGACCAGGTCGGCAGCGGCGACCGCTCGGAGCGGATCCGCACGTACAATTTCCCGCAAGGCCGGGTCACCGACCACCGCATCAACCTCACGCTCTACAACCTGCCCAAGGTGATGGAGGGCGAGGCTCTGGGCGAGATCGTCGACGCTCTGGTGGCCGACCATCAGGCGTCGCTGCTTGCGGCCGAGGGAGCGGCATGATCGCGGCGCACGCGCTCGCGGACGTTTCCGGCATTCGCGGTGCGACCGTCGAACAGGCGCGCCGCGTGCTGGCGCAGACGTTCCGCGAGGCGGGACTCGACTCGCCGGACCTCGATGCGCGCCTTCTCGTCGGCCACGCGCTGGCGCTCGATCGCACCGGGCTTGCGGTCGACGCGGCACGCCGTCTGGACGGCGCGGAGGCGCAGCGTATCGGCGCTCTCGCCGCACGCCGCCTCGCCCGCGAGCCGGTGGCGTACATCATGGGCATCAAGGAATTCTGGGGCCTGCCGCTGCGGGTGTCGCGTGCGACGCTGGTCCCGCGGCCGGAAACCGAGACCGTGGTGGAGGCGGCGCTTGCGGCCGTCGGCGGCAGGCGCGAACGAACGCTGCGCATAGCCGACATCTGCACCGGCAGCGGCGCAATCCTGCTGGCGCTGTTGAGCGAACTGCCGAACGCCACCGGCATCGGAACGGATATCAGCGCCGACGCGCTCGCGGTCGCGCAATCCAATGCCGATGCGCTCGGGCTCGGATCGCGCGCGCAATTCAAGGTTTCCAACTATGCGGCCGCGCTCACAGGCCCGTTCGATTTGATCGTCTCCAACCCGCCCTACATTGCGAGCGCCGACATCGACGGTCTTGCGCCGGAAGTCCGATGCGAACCGAGACTTGCGCTCGACGGCGGCACGGACGGGCTCGAAGGCTATCGCGCCATCGCCCGTTCGGCGCGCGGCCTGCTCGCAACGGACGGCCGGCTGGTGGTCGAACTGGGCGCCGGCCAGGAGGCCGCGGTCGCTTCGTTGTTCAAGTCGGCCGGGCTTGCGCCGGAGCCTGCGCGCACCGATCTGATGGGCATTCCACGCGCGCTTCCGGCGGGTGTTGCCTTATTGACGCCATGACCGAACAGCATTGTGAAACCGCAAAAAAGCACTTGGATTATCCCTTCAGAGGGACTAGCTTCTGGCCACGGAATCGACCCGATGGTCACATCGCTCAAGCCCGGGGCTGAAGCCCGGCGAGGCGGGCGGTGGACTAGAGAGAACGCCGGGTCAGACGGCAAACAGGATCGCCGAATTCGGGTCAGAAGGCTGCCGGCCGAGCGCGCATCGGGCTAATACGACGCATTAACGACAGCGACGCCCAAGATGAGACACAAGCACCGCCGCGGCTGGATCGCGGCCGGGGGAAAGTTGCGGCCAGCGCGATGAACCGGAGCGTTCAGCCGGCTTGCGCGGGCGCAATCCGCACCGTTGCGGCAGGCGTCGCGAGTTGGGACGCGTGATTACTCGTTGGGTGAATGAACCGGCGGCATCGGACCGCTGCAAACAGGAGTCGGCGACAGGCGAGCCATGAGAAACGGTCAAAACAAGCGCATGCGGGGACGCAACCGTAACAAGGGGCATCACGGTCATCACCACAATCCGCTGACGCGGGTTTACGAGTCAAACGGACCGGACGTGAAAATCCGCGGCACCGCGCATCACATCGCCGAGAAGTATTTGCAGCTGGCCCGCGACGCTGCGTCATCGGGCGACCCCGTCACCGCCGAAAATCACTACCAGCACGCCGAACATTACTCGCGGCTGATCCAGGCGGCGCAGGAACAATTCCGTCAGCAGAACCCGTACTACCAGGCGCCTCCCGGACCCGGCGAAGCGAACCGCGACGAAGCCTTCGACGACGACGGCGACGACACCGGTCAACAGCAGCCGCAGGCGCAGCCGAACTTCGGCGGCGGCCAGCAGCAGCCCTATCCGCCGCGCGAGCAGCCGCAGCCTTATGGCGGACAGCCGCAGCAGCACCAGGGCCGCCCGCAGCACTATCAGCAGCAGCAACCGCAGCAGTATCAGCAGCCGCAGCAGTATCAGCCGCGCCAGCCCGAGCCGCAGCCCGCGCCGATCGACGTCAGCGACGGGGAACGGCTGCCGTCGTTCATCACCGGCTCGCAGGCGCAGCAGCCCGCGATGGGCAACGGCCAGAACGGCCACGACAACAACCAGGGCGGCGGCGAGCGCTTCCCGCGTCACCGCCGGCGGCGTCATCGCGGCCCGCGGCAGGACGGCCAGCCCGGCGGACAGGACTTCCGCGGCGGCGACGAAGGGTCCGACGACTCGCGTCCCGGCAACAGCTAAGCGAACGGTCTTTCGATTGCAGCAGAGCCGGGCCGCAAGCCCGGCTCTGCCTTTTCGGGAACCTTGAGCCTCTTGTTTTGACGCGTTTTCTTGACGCGACCCGGTCCCCACTTCGCTCGAAAACGCTATAGCCGTGCTGCGCCGCGCGGAGCCGGCGACGGCGCCAGCGCCGGTTCGAGCGCCGGCAGGAGCTTGCGCTTTTCGCGGCGCGCCGGGATCGCGCGATAGACCTGCTTGGTCGCCTCGACGATGTGCATGCCCGCGAACGGCGCCGAGATCGTCGCGCCCGCCCGCTCCCAGGCCACCGCCGAGCGCAGGAACCAGCCGCGCGGAATCGGCGGCACGTAGAGCGCCTCGCCCCACGACACCGGCGTGAACCAGGCGTCGCGCAACAGATGTGTGATCTGGGTTCGCGAATAGGGCAGGCCCTGGCCGAACGGCGTCGTGTCCATGCGCGCCCACAGTCCGCGGCGGTTCGGCACCACTGCGAGCAACTGGCCGCCGGCCGCAAGCACGCGCCAGACTTCGCGCAGCAATGCCGTCGCATCGTGCGATATTTCCAGCGAATGCACGAGCAGCACACGGTCGACGGCGGCGTCCGGCAGCGGCAGCTCGAATTCGTCGACCAACGCCGACAGCGCCGGTTGCGTGCTCGGCCATTTCACCACGCCTTGCGCCGCCGGCATGAAGGCGAGGCAGCGCTCGGCCTCCTCGCGGAACGGCCCGAGATAGGGCGTCGCGTAGCCGAGACCGACCATGCGCAGCCCCTTCGCATCGCTCCAGCGCCGCCGGATGGCGCGCCCAATGAAGTGCCGCGCCACCGAACCGAGCCGGTTGGCGTAGAAGTCGCGCAGGTCGACGACGTCGATGCTCATGTGGCAATCCTATCACGGTCCGCCCTTCGGCCGGACGTTCTAGGCCGCGGCAGGCCGTGCTACGGTCGGTCTATAGCGTTTTCGAGCGAAGTGGCTTCCGGTTCGCGTCAAGAAAACGCGTCAAAACAGAAAGCTAGAACCGCCGAGGAGTCGAAATGCCCGCCGAGATCAAGCTGTTTCCCTGCCTGAAGGACAATTACGGCGTCCTGATCCGCGACACCGAAACCGGCCGGACCGCCGCCATCGACGCGCCGGAAGCCGCGCCGGTGGAGGCCGCACTCAAGACCGCCGGCTGGAAGCTCGACGACATCCTGGTGACGCACCACCACGGCGACCACACCGGCGGCATCGCGGAGCTGAAGCAGAAGTACAAGTGCCGCGTGGTGGCGCCTGCGGGCGAGGCGTCGAAGATTCCGCTGGTCGACGAGACCGTGCGCGAGGGCGACACGGTGAAGGTCGGCAATCTCACAGCCAACGTGATCGAGACGCCCGGCCACACCGCGGGCCACATCACGTTCTGGTTTCACGGCGAGAAGGTCGCGTTCGCGGGCGACACGCTGTTCTCGATCGGCTGCGGCCGGGTCATCGAAGGCAGCGCGGAGACGATGTGGGCCTCGCTGAAGAAGCTGCGCGACCTGCCCGGCGACACGCAGGTCTATTGCGGCCACGAATACACGCTGGCGAACATCAAGTTCGCGCAGACGATCGAGCCCGGCAACGCGGCGCTTGCCGCGCGCGCCAAGCAGGCGGCCGATCAGATCGCGGCGGGCAAGCCGACGATTCCGACCACCATCGACGAGGAGAAGGCCGCGAACGTGTTCCTGCGCGCCGACGTGCCCGCGGTCGCGGCCGCGGTCGGACTTGCGGGGAAATCGGCGGCGGAGGTGTTTACGGAAGTCAGGGCGAGGAAGAATAAGTTTTAGCCGCTCGTGTCCCGGGCGACCCCGGCGCTAAGCCGGGGAGACCCGGGACCCCGGTTGAGTCGGAAGCACCGATGCCGACGTTCTATGTGTACATTCTCGCAAGCCGCTATCGCGGCACGATGTATGTCGGCGTCACGAACGATCTCAGCCGAAGGATGGGCGAACACAAATTTGGAGTCGTTCCGGGATTCACAAGGCAATACAAAGTGAACCGCCTCGTCTACTTCGAAGCCTACACTTCGATCCTAGAGGCTCGCGCGCGCGAACGGGCGCTGAAGCGCTGGCATCGCGACTGGAAATTCAAGATTATCGAAGCGATGAATCCGGATTGGCGCGAGTTAACGCCAAGCCTGATTGCGGTCGTATAGAACCGGGGTCCCGGGTCTCGCTCCGCTCGCCCGGGACACGCGCGCCGCGTCAATCCTTCGCGCGCTCCACGTACGACCCGTCCTCGGTCATCACCACGACGCGGGTGCCGGTGTCGATGAACGGCGGCACGTTGGTGCGAACGCCGTTGGAGAGCTTCGCCGGCTTGTACGACGACGACGCGGTCTGGCCCTTGGTGACCGGCTCGGTCTCGACGATCTCCAGCACCACCTTCTGCGGCAGCTGGATCGCCACCGCGTTGCCTTCGTGCATGCTGAGCATCACCTTCATCTCGGGCTGGAGATAGAGCTTGCCGTCGCCGACCAGGTCCTCCTGCAGGGTGATCTGGTCGTAGGTCTCCGAGTTCATGAAGTGGTAGCCTTCGGCGTCGCTGTAGAGGAACGTAAAGTCGCGGTCCTCGACCACGGCGCGCTCGACCTGGTCGGTGGTCTTGTAGCGCTGCGACATCTTCACGCCGTCGCTGATGCGGCGCATGTCGATCTGGGTGGTCGGCGTGCCCTTGCCGGGATGGAAGCTCTCGGCGGTCAGAACGACGCAGAGCCTGCCGTCGAGATCGAGAACGTTGCCCTTGCGGACCGAGCTGGCGATAACCTTCACAGGGAATTCCTCTTGCGGACAAAGGGGCCTGACAGCCCTCCAATTCGGGGCGCAACATACCGATCCTGCGCCGGTATGCCAGCCTTTTCCGCAAAAACGACGGGGCTTTCGTGACCATCCTCTCCTCCCCCTGGTGGGACCGTGACGTCTATGCCGACCGGCGGCCGTTCCTGCTGGCGCGGGGCCGGATTCTAACGGCGCTCAGGGAGTGGTTCCGGCAGCGCGGCTTCCTTGAGGTCGAGACGCCGGCGCTGCAAGTCTCGCCCGGCAACGAGACCCACCTGCACGCTTTCGCCACCGAGCTTGCGGCCCCGGACGGGACACGCACGCCGATGTATCTGCACACCTCGCCGGAGTTCGCCTGCAAGAAGCTGCTCGCCGCGGGCGAAACGCGGGTGTTCACCTTCGCGCGCGTGTTCCGCAACCGCGAGCGAACCGCCCTGCACCATCCGGAATTCACCATGCTGGAATGGTACCGGGCGAACGAGCCTTACGAGGCGCTGATGGAGGATTGCGCGGCGATCCTCGCCGAGACCGCCAAGGCCGCGGGCACCGGCGTGCTGCGCCACCGCGGCCGCGAGGCCGATCCGTTCGCGCCGCCGGAGCGCGTCGATGTGACCGGCGCGTTCGCCGCGTTCGCGGGCATCGACCTGATGGCGACATTACCCGGCGGCTGGCCGGACCGCGATGCCTTCGCGGCGGCGGCGCAGACCGCGGGCGTGCAGACCGCCCCCGACGACGACTGGTCGGACATCTTCAGCCGCGTGCTGGTCGAGCGGATCGAGCCGCGGCTCGGGCGCGACCGCGCGTCGCTGCTGGACCGCTATCCGTCGCCTGAGGCCGCGCTGGCGCGCCCCGCCGACGATCCGCGGCTCGCGCGCCGTTTCGAACTCTATGCCTGCGGCGTCGAGCTTGCGAACGGATACGACGAACTGACCGACGCCGCCGAGCAGCGCCGCCGCTTCGAAGCGTCGATGGCCGAGAAGCAGCGCCGCTACGGCGAGCGCTATCCGATCGATCCTGACTTTATTGCCGCGCTGCCGGCCATGCCGCAGGCGAGCGGCATCGCACTCGGCTTCGACCGGCTGGTGATGCTCGCAACCGGCGCGGACCGGATCGAACAGGCAATGTGGGCGCCGGTCGCGGGCGGAGAGCGCTGAACGCGTCGCATTGACCGGCGCACAGCGGCGGCCCTAGGCTTGCGCGGGTGCCCAAACGCCGACGGCGCAGCCGCCAACGAGATCGCAGCGGGCACGATGCCGAGGAGGAACATGTCATGCGCGTCACCCGCACCTTGACCCGTGCACTCGCCGCTGCGGCCTTGGTCGCCGGCTTTGCCTTGCCCGCGAACGCCCAGTCCTATCCGTCGCGCAACGTCACCATGATCGTGGCGTTCCCGGCCGGCGGTATCGCCGACATCATCGGGCGTCTGGTCGCGACCAAGCTTTCCGACCGGCTCAAACAAAGCGTCGTGGTGGAGAACCGCGGCGGCGGAGGCGGCAACATTGCCGGGCGCGCGGTGGCAACGGCGGCGGGCGACGGCTACACGGTGCTGACGACGACCACATCGATCGCGGTCAACCACACCGCATCCAAGAATCGCGGCTTCGAGACCCGCGATCTGCGCCCCGTCGCGATCGTGGCATTCACGCCCGACGTGCTGGCGGTGCATCCGAGCAATCCGGCGAAGACGCTGAAGGAGTTCATCGCCAACGCCAAGGAGAAGCAGTTCACCTACGGCAGCGCCGGCCCCGGCACCGCGCCGCAGATCCACGCCGAATATTTCTTCGGCCACCTCGCCAAGGTGAAGTATGTGCACGTGCCGTTCCAGGGCGGCGCGCCGGCGATCACGGCCGCGCTCGGCAACCACGTCGATTCCACCCTGCTGTCATTCCCGCCGATGGCGCCGCATTTGCGCAGCGGCGCGCTGCGCGGCCTCGGCATCGCGAGCGAGAAGCGCAACAAGACCATCCCGGGCGTGCCGACCTACGCCGAGCAGGGCTTCCCGAACTTCTATTCCGGCTCCTGGATCGGCATTTTCGCGCCGGCCAAGACGCCCGACGCTGTGGTGGCCCGGCTCAACGCCGAGATCACCGCGCTGATGAAGGAACCCGACGCCGTCGACCGGCTGACCAAGGCCGGTTTCGATCCAATGACGAACACCGTCGCCGAGGCCGAGGCCTACTTCAAGCGCGAGATCGAAAGCTGGGGCAAGATGGTCACGGCGACCGGCTTCTCGAATTGAGCGCTTCGCCCCCGGCGGCTGTCATCGCCCGCGAATGCGGGCGATCCAGTAACCATTGACACTTGTAGCGGGCACGGCCGCGCGTTATCGGTCGCCACGATTGCCGGATGCCCCGCCTTCGCGGGGCATGACGCCGAGGCCGCCATGAACGCCGCGCCGAAAACCCTGCGCCATCTCTCCGAACTGCAGGCGGAGGGGCTAACGCCCGACGCCAGGCGCGCCGCGCTGGAGCGCGTCGCCGCGCAATACGCGGTCGCGATCACGCCCGCAATGGCAGAGCTGATCGACCGCACCGATCCGGACGATCCGGTCGCACGGCAGTTCGTGCCGTCCGAGGCCGAACTGGAAACGCGGCCCGAAGAACGCGCCGATCCGATCGGCGACGATGCGCACAGTCCGGTGGCGGGCATCGTGCACCGCTATCCCGACCGCGCGCTGCTGAAGCTCACCCACGTCTGCGCGGTCTATTGCCGGTTCTGTTTCCGGCGCGAGACGGTCGGTCCCGCGGCCGAACCGCTGACGCCGAAGCAACTCGACGCCGCGTTCGGCTACATCGCCGCGCATCCCAAAATCTGGGAGGTCATCCTGACCGGCGGCGACCCGCTGGTGCTGTCGCCGCGCCGGATCAAACAGACCGTGACGCGGCTCGCCGCCATCGATCACGTGAAGGTCGTCCGCGTGCACACGCGCGTGCCCGCCGCCGATCCGGCGCGCATTACGCCCGCGCTGGTGCGCGCGCTGAAGGCCAAGGGCAAAGCGACCTATGTGGTGCTGCACGTCAATCACGCGCGCGAACTGACCGAGGCCGCGCGCACGGCCTGCGCGGCGTTCGTCGACGCCGGTGTTCCGATGCTGAGCCAGTCGGTGCTGCTCAAGGGCGTCAACGACGATCCCGAAGCGCTCGGCGCGCTGATGCGGGCGCTGGTCGAGTGCCGGATCAAGCCGTACTACCTGCACCACGGCGACCTTGCGCCCGGCACGGCGCACCTGCGCACCACCATAGAACGGGGCCAGTCGCTGATGCGCGCGCTGCGCGGGCGATATTCCGGCTTGTGCCAGCCGGAGTATGTGCTCGACATTCCCGGCGGCCACGGCAAGTCGCCGATCGGGCCGGGCTATCTCACCGGCGAGAACGGCGGCTACACGGTCGAGGACTACAACGGAGCGCGGCATTGCTATCCGCCCAAGGCCTGACCGCCAAGGAAATGTCCGCTGCCGACGTGATCCGGATGCTGGAACTGAAGCCGCATCCGGAAGGCGGCCACTTCCGCGAAACCTTCCGCGACCCGCGCACGATCGAGGGCCGCGCCGCCTCCACCGCGATCTATTTCCTGCTGGCGCGCGGCGAACGCTCGCACTGGCACCGCGTCGACGCCGCAGAGGGCTGGCACTGGTACGCGGGCGCGCCGCTCGATCTGCAAATTCATTCCGGAATTGGCACCGAGACGGTTCGCCTCGGCGCCGATCTGGCCGCGGGCGAGCGCCCGCAGGCCGTCGTTCCGGCCCACGCCTGGCAGGCTGCCGAAACATTAGGCGACTGGACGTTGTGCGGCTGCACGGTCGCGCCGGGATTCGAGTATTCGGGCTTCGAACTGGCGCCGCAGGGATGGCTGCCATGACCGGGCATTGAAATCCAGCCGGCCGGACCGCCCGAAGACGCGGCACAGAGCGCATCGTGCTTGTCAAGTGACGGACGCACACGCCCGATGGCCTCTGCCCGTGCCAGATAGGCTGTGATATCCATTCATTCCGATGGGGACCCGGCGCCAGACCGGGCGGGCGGAATTTTCGTCGATGCCTAGTTTGTGTATATGCCCGGGTCGCGGCAATGCGCGGTTGGCCGTCGCTCGACGGACGCTACTTGCCGGCGCGGCTGTTGTAGCGCCGTTGACATTGGGGCTGTTGGCATCGAACCCCGCCGGTGCGGCCTGCGTCCAGGTCGGCCAAAACGTCACCTGCACCGACACCACGTTCAACTACAACTCCGGCGCACAGGCGAACCTGAACGTCACCGTCCAGGCGGGCGCCATCGTTATCGGCAACAACGGCAACGACGCCATCCGGATCTCGAGCACCACCAGCGCAACGCTGACGAACAACGGCACCATCGACGGCTTTGTGACGATCCTCAGCACCGTCGCGGGCTCCGATACGTTCACCAACAACGGCATCCTGAAGATCACCGATCCGACCGCAAATCTTCAGGAACACTCGATGGTCGGCACCAACTTCACGCAGACGGCCAACGGAACGCTCTACGTCCGCGTCGATTCCAACGATTTCTATGACGGCATCTTCAGCCGGTCGGCCAACCTCAACGGCGGGCTGGTCGTGGTCGTGCAGCCGGGCCTGTATGGCGCCCAAACCACGTTTACAAAGGTGATCAACACATCGACCGGAACAGCGGGCGGCTTCAGCAGCATCCTCACGTCGTCGCCGTTCTTTACGGCACGCACGGCCGTCAATGCCGACCCCAACGATCTCGATGTCATCCTGACGCGCGTCGGCTTCGGGTCCATTCCCAGCATGACCCCCAACCAGCGCGCCGTCGGCAACGCGCTGGAGGGCAGCTACTCGACCACGCTGACCGGCAACGCTGCGACGCTCTACAGCAACCTGCTCGCCGCCAACTCCGTGACGGTCCTCGACAACATCTCCGGCGAAGGCACCAGCGCCACGCAGAATGCGGCGTTCGGCGCCGGCTCGTTGTTCAACAATGCCATGCAGGGCCAGGGCCTGTTCGGCCCGAACGGCGCGATCAACGGCCTGCTGCCGCTGCCCTACGCCGAACCGGCCAAGCCGCGCGGCCACGAGGCCTTCGCCGCGCTGAAGGCGCCGGGCAAGCCGCAGGCGGGCGAGCCGTCGCGCTGGCGCGTCTGGGTCGCGGGCTTCGGCGCGTCCCGAGGCTTCGACGGCCAGACCTCGACCGGCAGTTCGAACCAGTCGGTCCGCAACTACGGCGGCGCGCTCGGGGTCGAGCGAAACCTCAGCCACGATCTGACATTCGGCGTCGCCGTCGGCGGCAGCGGCTCGAACTTCTCGGTCGGCAATCTTTCGACCACCGGCAGAGTGACCGGCGGCCACATCGGCGCCTATGCGGTCAAGGCCTGGGGCGCGGCCTATGGCGCAGCGTCGCTCAGCTACGCGCTGTTCGAGAACGACACCCGGCGAACGATCGTCGGCGTCGGCACGACCGAAACCGCCACCGGCCGATTCACCAGCCATCAAGTCGGCGCCAGGATCGAGCTGGGACGCCGCCATGCGCTGGGCCCGGCCGCCGTGACGCCGTTCGTCGCCATCGAGCCCGCCGCGCTTTGGCAGCAGGGCTACACCGAGACTGCGTCGGGCATTCTCGGCCTGTCGGTCGCCTCGCGCACTGCAACATCCCTGCCGTCGTTCCTCGGCGTGCAGATTGACAGCCGGCACACGCTGTCCGGCGGTGCAACGATCGCACCCTACGCGCGCGCCCCGTGGGTACACGAGTTCCTGCCCAATCGCCGCGTGACCGCGACGTTCGTCTCGATCCCGACCGCGACCTTCACCGTCGACGGCGCCCGGCCGGCGACCGACGCCGCGCGAATCGACGCCGGGGCGAAGCTTGCGCTCCGCCCCGGTCACGCAGTGTTTGCGAATTTCGCCGGCGAATGGTCGAGCCGGACCGACAGCTATTCGGCGACCGGCGGCTATCGCGCCACTTGGTGATGTGGCCGCAGCGCCTTCAGCGCGGGCAGCGTGACCAGCGCGAGGATCAGGCCGGCGAAAATCTTCATGACGCCGACAAGCGCGGCACTGGCGGCGAGCGAGGTAGTCGTCAGGGCCGTTGCTCCAAGCGTTTGAAGAGCCAGCACGCTGGCGGAGTAGAGAACCGCGATGTCGACGCTGTACGCCGCGGCCATCCAGACAACCCACAGCAGCGCACCTTGCGCGGCGCGGCGGATCACCAGCGCCTCGACAGTTCCAAAGACCGCGCCCAGCAGCGCACCTGCGATCAACGCGGCCATGAGCCCGCCAAAGAAGAGCGTGGGGGCAATCGATGTCGGCGGCGCCACGGCGGGCGTCACTCCAAAGACGTTGCCCAGGACGAAAAACGCGGACATGTAGCCGGTCACGACGATCATCCAGAGCGTCATCGGAAACTTCGGGACCGCAACCTGCAGGACCGCGCCGCGCATCCACGCGAAGGCCAGCGCGAAGATCACATCGGCTGCGACCGTCAGCCCTAGCGCGATCCGCTTGAGCGTCACGCCTGCCGCTGGATCCTCGGCGCCGATCGCGACCGAGGACAGGTAGGCGATACCGGCCGCGGCCAGAAAGACGACCTGTGCGCCGACATGAGCCAGGACCCATTGGCGGCCGAGAGACGGATTGGAATGTTGCGAATAAACGTCAAGCGCGGCCGACATGAATCGCTCCTCTTGCAACAGCGTTCGGCATGGCGCCAGCCGACGAGCGCGGCGTATCCGCGCCGCGGCCGCCGTCCCGTCATGCCCGCAGTTTGGTCGGAGCGGGCCGCGCGCAGGTTCAAAGCAGAAAATGTAACGTTAACAGTGGGATAAGACAGGCGCCGCCGCGGTCGGGCCTGCTGCGGTCACTCCGCCGCCATCGGCCTTGCGGCCTCCCGCATATAGCCCTCGCGGGTCTGCGGCAGCTTCCAGCCGAGCATGCGGGAGGCGACCAGCGTGCGCAGCACCTGCGCGGTGCCGCCGCCGATGGTGAACATGCGCACGTCGCGCGCCATCCGCTCCAGCGGCAGATCGCGCGAATAGCCGCGCGCGCCGAACATCTGCAGCGAGTCGTTGACGATCCTGATCGCGGCTTCGGAAGCGAAAATCTTGGCCTGCGCCGCCAGCATCGGATCGGGGAACGCGCTCTGCCCGCCCTGCCCGCGCGAGCGCGCCGCGGCGTGAAGCATCAAGCGCGCCGCCGAGAGCTGAATCTGCATGTCGGCCAGCATCCACTGCAGGCCCTGGAACTCGCCGACCGGCCGGCCAAACTGCTCGCGCTGCTTCACCCAGCCGACCGCGAGGTCGAGCGCGCCGGCGGCGATTCCCATCGCCACCGTGCCCGCGCCGACGCGCTGGCTGTTGTAGGCATTCATCAGGTCGGCGAAGCCGCGCTTGAAACCCGACGGCGGCATCACGACCATGTCGGCGGGCGCCTCCATGTCCTCGAACGCGAGCTCGCCTTCCGGAATGCCGCGCAGGCCCATGGTCTTTTCGCGCCGGACGATTTTCAGGCCCTGGGCTTCGCCGCGCACCGCGAGAAAGCCGCCGATGCCGAGTTCCTCGCCCTTCTCGTCGAACACGCGGGCAAAGATCAGATGCAGCTTGGAGACGCCGCCGCCGGTGATCCAGTGCTTGCGGCCGTTGACGATGTAGCGGTCGCCGCGCTTGTCGGCGCGGGTGGTCAGCGCGGTGGTGTCGGAGCCGGCGTCCGGCTCGGTGATGCAGATCGCGGGCTTGTCGCCGGACAGCACCAGCGACGCCGCGAGCTTCTTCTGCTCCTCGGAGCCGTAGGCCATCACCGTGGAGATCGCGCCCATATTGGCCTCGACCACGATGCGCGCGGTGACGGTGCAGCACTTCGCCATCTCCTCGATCACCAGCACGGTGTCGAGGAACGAACGCCCCTGGCCGCCGTAGGCCTTCGGGATGGTCATGCCCATGAAGCCCGCCTCGGCGAGCGCATTGGCGACGTCCCAGGGGTATTGCTCGGTGGCGTCGACTTCGGCCGCGCGCGGCCGCGCCACGCGCTGCGCGAATTCGCGGGCGCGCTGCTGCAGCGCGAGTTCGTCGGAGTTCAGGCCGTGACTCATGGCGTCCTCTCGGTGGCACGCCGAGGCGTGGCACTGAAATGAATGTGAAATTGTGCCCGCCAGCGACGGACATGGTCAAGCCGCCGGTCAGGCCGCGCGGACCTTTTCGAGAAAGCCATCGATCAGATGGCCGAACTTTTCGGCCGCGGCTGCGGAGGCGGCCGACGAGGCCTGCACGTCGGCGGCGGCCGCGCGCGTGCGTTCCACGCTGCCTGCGAGCTCGTCCACGGTGCCGGTCAAACCCGCGGTCCACGCCGCGGTATCCTGGACATCGCGAAGGATCGAAGTGGTTACGCTGCTCTGCTGCGTGACCGCCGTGGAAATCTCGGTGGCATGAGACGTGGCAATCGCGCCTGTGGCGTTGATTTTCTGAATGGCATCGACGACGCCCGACGTTTGCCGGCGCACCTCGGACACCTTGGCGGCGATGTCGCCGGTCGCCTTGGCGGTTTGCGCCGACAGCGTCTTGACCTCGGAGGCAACCACCGCAAATCCCTTGCCGGCGGCCCCGGCCCGCGCGGCCTCGATCGTCGCGTTGAGCGCCAGCAGGTTGGTCTGGCGCGCGATCGAGTCGATGAAGGTCGCAACATCGTCGATGCTTTGCGCCGAGCCGGAGAGACCGTCGATCATGCGGGCCGCTTCCCTGGTCCGCGTCGCCGCGTCCCCGATTGCGGCTTCCGCCATGCGGACCGACATCGAGATGTTCCCGATCGACGCCGAAAGCTCCTCGGCGGAGGCCGCCACACCCGCCACGTTTTCGGACACTTCGCGGGAGGTCCGGGTTGTCCGCTCTGCGGTCGACTTCATGTCCGAAGCCGAGGCGGCGAGGTTCGTCACCGCCTTGCGCATCGCATCGACCGAGGTGACGCTATCCCCCAACGCGTCCCGGATCGCCGCCTGGAATTCCGCGATATTCTTCTCCAGCCGCTCGCGCCGCGAATCGCGGTCTGCGGCGTCCCTGGCGCGCTCGCCTTCGAGGCGCGCCCTGACGCTGGCGTTTTCGCGGAACACCGCGAGCGCGGACAGCACCGCGCCGATTTCGTCGGCGCTCGCAGGCTTGGGCACCGGGCTCGCAATATCGCCTTCGGCGATACGCGACACGGCTGCAATCGCGGCTTCGAGCGGCCGCCTCACTCCGAATTGCAGCACCAGCCATCCGATGCCCAACAGCGCGACGATGCCGGCGACGAGCGAAGCGACAATGGTGTGCCGCGCTTGCGCCGTCCGCCGTTCGAACGCCGCGACGGCGGCGCGTTCGCCGGCCTTGGCCAGTTCGTTCGCTTTGAGGATGAGCTCGCGAACCCTGTCGGTGTGCTTCACGGCTGCAACCAGATGGAACATCATCTCGTCGCGCTGATCCAGCTCGATCTCTTCCCTGATTTCCCGCCACGCGCGCACCGACGACGCCAGAGACCGGGTCAGCGCTTGCTGATCCTCGGGAGCCAGGATCTCGGCCAGGAACGGCTGGATTTGCGCGTGCAACTTCCGAAAGTGAGCGAGCGTGGCTTCGCCGTCGGCAAATGCCTGCTTCTGCTCGTCCGGGGTCAGATCGAGGCCGAGCGACGCGAACGCCGTTGCGGTGCGCAGAATGCTCACCGCGGCGTCGTGAATGGCCTCACTGCGGCCCTCGGCGGAACGTTCATGCTGCAGATGAGCCTGCAGAGCCGACAGCTCATGCAGGCTCAGTCCGACAACGGCTGCCGTCGCAACGGCTCCGAAGACCAGGATGCCCAGGATCCGATGCCGCAACCCGATACGACGCAGCATGGCCTAGTCCCGTACACGATCGAGCGCGGATCGGTCTCTTCGCCGGAAGCTCAGCTCTTGTGCTCTTCGACGACGTTTCCGGTGATCGGATGAAAATACACTTCGATCCGCTTGCCGGACGCATCCTGCCCGTAGATTTCGTAGCAGTTGCCGGTCGTCACCTTGAAGACGCGGTATTTGTAGCCGAGCGTGGCGATCTTGGCTTTCATATCGCCTTCGCTCATCCATTTCGATCGCGGCTCGGTCGTGCAAGTCGGGCCGGCGAACGCAGGGCCCGTGCAAATCAGAACGGCAAACGCAGCGGCAACGTAACGCATGGCGATCCATCCTTCGCAGAAGCGTGAGACTGATTTTTAACCATGCCGAACGGGGCTTAAGGCGCCGTAAAAATCACCCCTCGCCGCCGTGGAATTTCCGCGGCGGCAACGGTTAAGCGGCATTAATCATTGTGACGGCGGCAATCGCCGTCGCGCGCGGCTTAGATGAAGTACTGCCCGCCGTTGGCGCTCAGCGTCGAGCCGGTGATCAGCCCGGCGTCATCGGAGGCCAGGAACACCACACAGCGCGCGATCTCCTCCGGCTCGCCGAGGCGGCCGATCGGGATCAGCGGCAGGATCGACTTCTCCAGCACGTCCTTCGGCACCGCCTGCACCATCTCGGTGTTGATGTAGCCCGGCGCGATGGCGTTGACCGTGATGCCGGCGCGCGCGCTCTCCTGCGCCAGCGCCTTGGTGAAGCCGAGCTCGCCGGCCTTGGCCGCGGAATAGTTGGTCTGGCCGAGCTGGCCCTTCTGGCCGTTGATCGAGGAGATGTTGACGATGCGGCCGAACTTGCGCTCGCGCATGCCCTCGATGACGTTGCGGCACATGTTGAACAGCGAGTTGAGGTTGGTGTTGATGACCGCGGTCCACTGCTCGGGCTTCATGCGGTGCAAGGTGGCGTCGCGGGTGATGCCGGCGTTGTTGACCAGCACATCGACCGGGCCGATGTCGGCCTCGACCTGCTTAAGCCCCGCCGCGCAGGCCTCGAACGACGACACGTCCCACTTGTAGACCGCGATTCCGGTTTCGGCCTTGAACTTCTGCGCCGCCTCGTCGTTGCCGGCATAGTTTGCGGCGACCTTGTAGCCCGCCGCCTTCAGCGCCTTGGAAATCGCAGCGCCAATGCCGCGTGTTCCACCCGTCACCACCGCTACGCGTGCCATCGTCCGTTCTCCCAGTTTCTTCTCAAACCCACCGGCACTCACACCTTAAAGACGGCAATGGCCGGCACAAGGCCGGCCATTGCGCAGTCTTTGACGCAGTGCGAAAGCGTCGGCGTTCCACGCGACTTTCGCGGTGCGCGTTCGCTACCGCTCCAGGCCCCTTTTGGCGGTGCGTCTTCGCTACCGCTCCACGCACATGGCAATGCCCATGCCGCCGCCGATGCAGAGCGTGGCGAGGCCTTTCTTCGAGTTCCGCTTCTGCATCTCGTGCAGCAGCGTCACCAGAACGCGCGCGCCAGATGCGCCGATCGGATGCCCGATGGCGATCGCGCCGCCGTTGACGTTGACTTTGTCCGTGTTCCAGCCGAGGTCCTTGTTGACCGCGCAGGCCTGCGCCGCGAAGGCCTCGTTGGCCTCGACCAGATCGAGATCCTCGACCTTCCACCCGGCCTTCTGCAAGGCCGCGCGCGACGCCGGGATCGGGCCGGTGCCCATGATCGCCGGATCGACGCCGGCATGCGCCCACGACACGATGCGCGCGAGCGGGGTCTTGCCGAGTTTCGCCGCCTCGCTCGCCTTCATCAGCACCACCGCGGCCGCGCCGTCGTTGATGCCTGACGCATTCGCGGCGGTCACCGTGCCTTCCTTGTCGAAGGCGGGCCGCAGCTTCGAGATGCCTTCCAGCGTCACGCCCGCTTTCGGATACTCGTCGGTGTCGACCACGATATCGCCCTTGCGCGACTTGATCGTGACAGGCGCGATCTCGTCCTTGAACTTGCCGGCCTTCATCGCGGCCTCGGCCTTGTTCTGGGACTTCACCGCGAACTCGTCCTGCTGCTGGCGTGTGATCTGCCACTTCTTGGCGACGTTCTCGGCGGTGGTTCCCATGTGATAGCCGTTGAAGGCGTCCCACAGGCCGTCCTTGATCATGGTGTCGACCATCTCGAGGGAACCCATCTTGGTTCCGTTGCGCAGGTGCGCGCAGTGCGGCGCCTGGCTCATGGACTCCTGGCCGCCGGCGACCACGATGTTGCTGTCGCCGTTGAGGATCGCCTGATAGCCGAGCGCGACCGCGCGCAGGCCGGAACCGCAGAGCTGGTTCACGCCCCACGCCGGGCTTTCGACCGGGATGCCCGCGCCGATCGACGCCTGGCGGGCCGGATTCTGGCCCTGACCGGCGGTCAGGATCTGGCCCAGGATCACCTCGGACACTTGCGACCCTTCGACACCGGCCCGCTTGAGCGCCTCCTTGATGGCGACCTGGCCGAGCTCGTGGGCTGCCAGTCCCGCGAAAGCCCCGCTGAACGAGCCAACCGGCGTCCGAGCCGCGCTGACGATGACGATATCGTCCTGCATTTCGACTTCTCCCTGCGTTACTGCGGTCGCAAACGACCGCAGCGGGTGAAAAACCCCTTGTTTCTTTGATAGTACGCCGGACCGTGCCCGCCAAGGTGGCGCACCGCACAAAACGGTGGCCGCCTATGCGGAAAACGCCTATTTTGACCGGCGGAATGGCAATGGCCGGCGGGGGCCGGCTTCGGGGGAAGCGACCAGCGCATGGCAAAATCCGAAGAGCCCATCAAAATTAAAAAATACGCCAACCGGCGGCTCTACAACACCGGTACCAGCACGTATGTGACGCTCGAAGACCTCGCCACGATGGTGAAGAACGGCGAGGATTTTACGGTCGAGGACGCCAAGACCAACGAAGACATCACCCGGTCGGTGCTGACCCAGATCATCTTCGAGCAGGAAAACAAGGAAGGCGGGCAGAACCTCCTGCCCATCAACTTCCTGCGCCAGCTCATCCGCTTCTACGGCGACAGCATGCAGATGCTGGTGCCGCGGTACCTGGAAGCTTCGATCGACTCGCTGACGCGCGAGCAGGAGAAGTTCCGCGAGCAGCTCACCCAGGCCTTCGGCATGGGCGGTTTCGGCGCCATCGAGGACCAGGTCCGCCGCAACATGGAGATGTTCGAGCGCAGCTTCGCGATGTTCGCGCCGTTCGCGCGGCAGGGCGGGCAGAGCGGCCAGCCAACCGGCGAAGCGCCGGGCCCGGGCCCGGACAAGCCGCCGGGCGACATCGACGATCTCAAGCGCCAGATGGAAGAGATGCAGCGCCGTCTCGACCGCCTGAGCGACAAGGACAAGTGACGCGACGCGCCGTCCCGGAATGACAGCGGCTAAGGCCGCATGCTCTTACGGCGATCGACCGGCGCGACCGTGCCCCACGGCCGCTCGACCGAGCCAAGGCCGATCAGCGCGCCCTGCAGATGGTCGCAGCCCCAGGCTTCGAGTATCTGCGCGGCATGCTCGTCCTGCACCCACTCGGCGACGGTCTTGAGCCCGAGCCGCCGCGCCAGATCGATCAGCGTGCGGACGAAGGCGCGGTCGTCCTCGGATTGTGCGACATTGCGCACGAACGCTCCGTCGATCTTCAGCAGATCGACACCGAGCTTGCGCAGATTGCGGAACGACGTATAGCCCGCACCGAAATCGTCGATGGCGATGCGGCAGCCGCGGTCCTTGACGCGGCTGACGAAGCCGCGGGTGTCGTCGAGGTCCTGGATCGCCGCCATCTCGGTGATCTCGACGATCAGCCGCTCGGCCACCCCCGAATGCGCACGCAGCAGCGCGTCGAGCGCCGACCACCAGTCGGGATCGACCGTCGACGCCGGCGACACGTTGACGCTAGCATGCAGGCCCGGAACCGCCGCCATTTCGCCGATCAGCAGTTCGAGCACGCGATGGTCGAGCAGGCGGACCAGCCCCAGCCGCTCCGCGACCGGGATCACATCGTTGGCCTTCAGCAAAGAACCGTCGGCGCGCTTGATGCGCAGCAGGCATTCGTAGAACGCGGGCTTGCGCGTCGCCGCGTCGACCGCGGGCTCGAACGCGAGCACGACCCGCCGCTCGTTCAGCGCCGCCACGATCTCATCGCCCGAGCGGACATTCTCGCGGCGCATCGCGTCGCGCTCGACGTTCGGCCGGTAGACCTGGAACGAACCGCGGCGCTTGGCCTTGGCGCGCTCCAGCGTCTCCTGCGCGCGCGCCAGAATTTCCTGCACGGAGCGCGCATGGCGCGGCGCGGTGACGCCGCCGATCGTGACCGTCGCTGCGACCGGCCCCGCCGCGGTCCGGATCACGTCGTCGCGCACGCCGGCGAGGAACCGCTCGGCGGCGCGCTCCATGTCCTCTGGGCCGCAGTTGTTGAGGATGACGCCGAACTTGTTGCCGGAGAAGCGGCCGATTTCGTCACCGCCACGCATCTTGGCGCGCAGGCGCTTGGCGACCGAGCCGATCACCTCGTCGGCGACGTCGAAGCCGTAGGCCTCGTTCAATCGCGACAGATTGTCGATCGCGACCAGCATGAACCCGCACGAGCCGCGCTGGCGCGCCGTCTCGTCCATCGTCGCCTGCAGCACCTCGGCCAGCCGCCAGCGATTCATCTCGCCGGTCAGGCTGTCGAAGCGGGACAGGAAAGCGAGCCGCTCCTCCTGCTCGTGGCGTTCGTTGATCGTGCGGACAACGCCATGTGCGCGCGAAGGCTTGCCGGACGCATCGGCGAACCAGCGCCCGGTGTCCTCGATCCAGAGCACTGCGCCATCCGGGCCGGCGCGCAGCGCGTATTGCAGCTGATAAGCGACGCCGCGGCCGTCGTCGCGCTGCGACGATTTCATGACCGCATCGAAACGCGAAGCCGTCGTTGCGGGATCGAGCAGCTTTGCATATGCGCGCCCGCTGGAGAGCGCCGCGGCATTCTCGGCCTTGATCAGCCCGGCCGCATCGCCGCCCCAGGTCAGCGCGTCGCTTGCAATGTCCCAGCAGTACGGCACCTCACCGACCGACGCCATGATCGCTGCGGCATCGACTGCAGATTCCGTTGCCGGCGCCGGCGCGGGCGGCGCGAACACGTTTGCACCCGCCGTCGATTCGATTGGCAGTTCGGATCGCCGCGGCGGAGCCGCGAACACGTCCGGCGCGCCGTCCGGCGACGTGCGGAACACGGGCGCGCGGGTGTCGCGATCTTGCATTTCCGTCGAACCTTTTTGGGATGTCCGCGTTGCACCAAATGACGACATCGCGGCACCGAACCGGAGCGTACGATTAGCCGAAACCCATGAATAAACGGCAAATCGCCGGCTTCGGGCCGGTCCGAGCCGCGGCACGCGGATTGCGGAGTCCACCTCAGGCGGGCGCGTCATGTCCCGCGATGAGACAGAGGCGTGTCATGGTGGAAGCAAGCGATTTACCATCTTCGAGCCGGGCGCTCGTCGTGCGCGGAAGCAACGACAACACGCCGCCGGGCGGCGGCGCGCAAGTCCGCATGGGCGCAGGCTTCCTCACGCACCTGATCGCGACGCAGTGGAAGCTGCCGCAGGCGCGCGAGCGCCGCCGCGCCGAACCGGAAGACGCGATCGCGGCCTACAAGGCCACCGTCGCGCGAATTCAGGCGTTGAACCGTCAGTAACCGATTGCGTCAATATCCGAGCGCGCAACCGTCCTTGCGCGGCTCCGAGCCGCCGATCAGCACCCCGCGCCGCCAGTCGATGCGGATCGCCTGTGCGCCGCCCCACGGCGTCGGCGCGGTGACGACATCGTGGCCGCGCGCCTTCAAGCCCTCGACAGTCGCAGCCAGCATGCCGCGTTCGACGACCGTGCGCTCGCCCTCGAAGAACGCGCGCGGCGCATCGATCGCGGCCTGCACGTCCATGCCGAAGTCGACCATGTTCGTCACCATCTGCACGTGGCCCATGGGCTGATAGTGCGCGCCCATGACGCCGAATGTGGTGTCGCAGCGCCCATTGCGCATGGCGAGCGCCGGGATGATCGTGTGCATCGGCCGCTTGCCCGGGCCGAGCGCGTTCGGATGGCCGGGATCGAGCACGAAGCCCGAGCCGCGGTTGTTGAACAGCACGCCGGTCTTTTCGGTGCAGATCGCCGAGCCGAATGACGAGTAGAGCGAGTTGATCAGCGACACCGCCCGGCGGTCGCGGTCGACCACCGTGAGATAGACCGTGTCGCTGCCGGGCGTGGGCGCAGCAGGCAGCGGAACGCGCTTGTTCGGATCGAGCCGCGAGGCGAGGCGCTTCGCGAACGCCTTGTCGTTCAGCGCCTCGACCGAGACTCGCATGTGCGAGGGCTCGGCAATGTGCGTGTCGCGCACCGCAAAGCCGAGCCGCGCCGCCTCCAGCATCAGGTGGAAGCGGTCAGGGCCTAACGGATCGAGCTTCGACAAGTCGAACTGCTCCAGCACGTTGAGCGTGACCAGCGCGGTCAGCCCTTGCGTGTTCGGCGGCAGCTCCACGAGATCGACGCCGCGGTAGTTCGTGGAGATCGGCGTCTGCGCCTCGCCGCGATGGCGCGCGAAGTCGTCCTCGGTGAGCACCGAGCCCGCGGCCTGCAGCGTTGCGACCATGTCGCGCGCGACCGGACCTTCGTAGAACGCGCGCGGGCCGTCTTTCGCGACGGCCTTGAGCGTCGCGGCCAGCGCCGGCAGCTTGATCGTGTCGCCCTCGGCGGGCGCCTGGCCGCCGAACAGATAATGTTTCGTTGCGCCGGCGCTGTTGCCGAGCTTCGTCACCCAGCCTTTCCAGTCCGCGGCAACGCGCGGCGCAACCGGAAAGCCGTGCTCGGCATAGCGGATCGCGGGCGCCAGCGCCTTTTCGAGCGCGATCGTGCCGCGCGCCTTCAGGATCGCGTCCCAGGCCTCGATCGCGCCCGGCACGTTGACCGAATGTGGCGAGGTCGCCTCGATCGCGCGCATGCCCTTGGCGAGCAGCGCCTCGGCGGAGGCTTTGGCGCCCGAGCGGCCGCAGCCGTTGTAGCCCCACACCGGCTTGCCTTGCTCCGAGATCAGCACGAAGCAGTCGCCGCCAATGCCGGTCATGTGCGGCTCGATCACGCACAGCACCGCGACCGCCGTCACCGCAGCATCCACGGCATTGCCGCCGGAACGCAACACGTCGATGGCGGCGAGCGTCGCCAGCGGATGCGAGGTCGCGGCCATCCCCTCGCCGGCGATGACCGGCGAGCGGCCGGGAAGGTGAAAGTCTCTCGGCATGGTCGGCGGCGCGTCAGCCCGCCATCGCGTCGACTTTTTCGATGGTCATGTCGCGCTGCGCGGTCCTGAGCGTGACGATGAAGCCCCCGAGCACGTCGACGATGCTGAGCATCATCAGGATGAAGAACGTCGAGGTCCCGGCCTGCCTGACCAGCAGGAACTCAAGCAGCATGACGATGAACAGCGCCAGCGACAGGATGTGGTCGACCATCGACCGCACGCCGATTTTGGTGGCCTTGAAGATTTCCAGAGGCAACAGTAGCACCGCAATGGTGATGATGATGTCCGACGTGGTGATGGACCAGCTTCCGCCGGAAACCAGCGTGAACGAGGTGATCGTGTCGGTCCAGTTCACGCCCGGCGTCAGAAACGCGATCATGTTGTAGATCGCGAACGGCACGACCAGCAGCGGGAATCCGATCAAGTACATGGCCGAACCTCCTCGGGCTTGCAGCGCGATTTCAATAAACCGGATCCAATGGACCCGTTACGCACGCCTCGGGGGACAACCGCAGAACGGGGCAGCGATCAGACCTCGCCGCCCTTCGGCTTGAGCACCGCGCGGCCCTTGTACATGCCGGTCTTCAGGTCGATGTGGTGCGGGCGGCGAAGCTCGCCGGAATCCTTGTCTTCGATGTAGGTCGGCTGCTTCAGCGCGTCGGCCGAGCGGCGCATGCCGCGCCGGGACGGCGAGGTTTTCTTCTTCGGCACAGCCATGGGATCGGTCTCCTGAAACAACGGCGCATCGGACGCCGGTCGGTCGTTACCTGTTGGAAAGCCGGGCTTATAGAGGAACGCCCCCGGCTAGGCTAGGGGGTTCGCAAACACGCATCGATCGGCCCGGAACGGGCCGCGCGGCCCTGCACGATCCCCGCGATCCGCCGGACCGCGGGACCCGGCTGGCGGGCGTTGCGGCGCCTCGGATTGGGCAGAATCGCGGCCATCAGCGCCGCTTCGCCCGCGCTCAAGTCCCGGGCCGGCTTGTTGAACGCCCGGCGCGCGCCGGCTTCCACGCCGAACTCGCCGCGCGGACCCCATTCGGCAATGTTGAGGTAAATTTCCATGATCCGTCGCTTGGACAGCACAAGGTCGATCCACAGCGCCAGCGGGAACTCCAGCGCCTTGCGGACCATGCTGCGCCCCTGCCAGAGGAACAAGTTCTTGGCGACCTGCTGGGTGATGGTCGAGCCGCCGCGCATTTCGGAGATGTCGTCGGCCTCCCGATAGGCCTCGCGGAGCTGGCCCCAGTCGATGCCGCGATGACGGCAGAACTGGCCGTCCTCGGAGGCGATCACGGTGCGCGGCAGGACCGGCGCGACGCGATCCAGGGACACATTTGTCCGCACCACCCGCGCCCCGGTAACCCAGCGCGCCATCATCAGGGTCGAGACCGGATCGACGAACCGGTAGACGGGCGTCAGCAGATAGGGCAACAGCAACAGGATCAGCACCGCCGCAATCGCCACGCGCGCCACCCGGCCCCAGACGCTGCGGGGTGCGCCGCGGGACGCGCTGCGGGGCGAACCAATGCTTGTCATTGCGCGTGAGTTAAGCACAATTCCTCCCATGTCACGCCCGGCCGCCAAAACCGAACCCCGCCAGGACGCCTCGTTTCCCGCCCGGCTCAATGCGGCGGCGGCCGAAACCGAGCGCCTGCTTGAGCGTCTGATGTCCGACGCCCTCGTTGACGGCGAGATCGCCCGCCCGGCGCGGCTGATGGAATCCATGCGGTATTCCAGCCTCGGCGGCGGCAAGCGGCTGCGGCCGTTCCTCACCGTAGAAACCGCGGCGCTGTTCGGGGTTCCCCGCGAGCGGGCGCTGATGGCGGGCGCAGCGGTCGAATGCATCCACTGCTACTCGCTGGTGCACGACGACCTGCCGGCGATGGACAACGACGACCTGCGCCGCGGCCGGCCGACCGCCCACAAGGCGTTCGACGAGGCGACCGCGATCCTGGCCGGCGACGGGCTTCTCACCTTCGCCTTCGACATTCTGGGACGGCCGGAGACCCATCCCGATGCCGCGGTCCGGATCGCGCTGGTGACCGGGCTCGCGCGCTCGGCCGGCCTCGGCGGCATGGTCGGCGGCCAACTGCTCGACCTCGCTGCCGAAGGCCGCTTCGGCCGCAACGAAGCGCCGCAAGGCGAGCAGGGCGTGCTCACCATGCAGGCCATGAAGACCGGCGCGCTGCTGCACTTCTCCTGCATGGCGGGCGCGATCCTCGGCGGTGCGCAGCCCGACAAGCGCGACGCGGTCAGCCGCTACGGCAAGATTCTCGGCCAGGCGTTCCAGATCGCCGACGATCTGCTCGACGTCGAGGGCGACGCCGCCACGCTCGGCAAGGCCGCCGGCAAGGACGCCGCCCACGGCAAGGCGACGCTGGTCGATCTGCTCGGCATTCCCGGCGCGCATGCGCGGCTCTCCGCGCTGGTCGCCGACGCCGAGGCCGCGCTCGCCCCGTTCGGTGCGGACGCGGCAACGCTGACGGACGCCGCCCGCTTCGTCGCCGAGCGCCGCGCCTGAGCGGGCGCGATGATCGCGACCTTCCAGATCCTGCTGTTTTTTCTCGCGGTCCTCGTCATCGTCGCGCTGATCGCCGAGCGCCTGAAAATGGCGCCGTCGATCCTGCTGGTGCTTGCGGGCGTGGCGCTCGCCTTCGTCCCCGGCCTGCCGCGCATCAACCTGTCGCCCGAGTTCGTGCTCTACCTGCTGCTGCCGCCGTTGATCTATTCCGCGGGCGTGGCGATGAGCTGGCGCGAGTTCCGCTACAACCTGAGGCCGATCGCGCTGCTCGCCTTCGGCTGCGTGGTGTTCACCACCTGCGCGGTCGCGGCCGCGCTGCATTACGTGCTCGGCTGGCAATGGGGCGTCGCCTTCGTGCTCGGCGCAATCGTGGCGCCGCCCGACGTCGTGGCGCCGCTTGCGGTGGCGCGCCGGCTGAGACTGCCGCGCCGGCTGCTGGTGGTGCTCGAAGGCGAGGGCCTCGCCAACGACGCCACCGCGCTCATTCTCTACCGCTTCGCCGTCGCCGCGGTGTCGATGGGCGTGTTCTCGCTGCCGCAGGCCGCGGCCACGTTCGGGCTGATCGTGGTCGGCGAGATTCTTTACGGCACCGGCGTCGGCTGGATGAGCCTCAGACTCCGTCAATGGGCGCACAACCCGCGCGCCGAGATCACGCTGTCGTTGATGACGCCCTACATCGCCTACTGGCTGCCGCTCAATCTCGGCGGCTCCGGCGTGCTGGCGACCGTCGCCGCGGGGCTCTACGTGAGCTGGAACGGCCCGCGCCTGATCTCAGGCGCGACGCGCCTGCAGGGCATCTTCTTCTGGGATCTGATCGTCTATCTGATCGAGGGCTTCCTGTTCCTGCTCACCGGGCTGCAGGCGCGCGTGCTGTGGGAGACGGCCCAGTCGTTCTCGCTGCGCGAACTTGTCGTCGCCACACTGCTGGTGACCGCGGTCGCGATCGTGGCGCGCTTTGCCTGGGTGTTCCCAGCGGCTTACGTGCCGCGCTGGATCAGCCCGTCGCTGCGCGAGCGCGATCCGTACCCGTCGTGGCAGCTCGTCTTCATGCTGTCGTTCACCGGCGTGCGCGGCGTGGTCTCGCTCGCGGCGGCGCTGGCGATCCCGCTCACCATCGAGAACACCGACCCGTTCCCGCAGCGCGACCTGATCCTGTTCGTCGCCTTCGGCGCGATCGTCATCACGCTGGTCGGACAGGGCCTGATGCTGCCGCTGGTGATGCGCTGGCTCAAGCTCGCAGGCGAAGGCGAGGCCGAGCAGCGGCGCGAGCGCGAGGCCGAGCTTGCGGCGCGTGCGGAGGCGATACGTGAGGCGCACCGCCACCTCGACACGGTCGCCGCCGAACGCAAGCTCGGCGCCGCGGTGGTCGAGTTCCTGGAAGCGCGGCACCAGCACCGGCTGCGGCAGGTGCCGGCGACGATCGACGAAGCGGCCTTACGCTCGCAGCTCAACGACGGCCTGCGGCTGGAACTGATCGCAGCCGAACGCACGTTCCTTCACGACATGCTGCGGCAGGGCAAGATCACCGACGAGTCGCGGCGGCGGCTGGAACGCGAGCTGGACCTGGAGGAATCCGCGATCTTGTCCAACGGCGAAGGCGACACGCCGCTGTAGATTTCTTGTCTGAACATGATCTTGTCCGACCTTCCTTCGCCCGCCGAAGCTGGCTTCGCGAAGGCGGGAAATCCGTTCCCCTCCCGGATCAAGTCCGGGACAGGCTTTTTCGGGATCATGTCTAGCGCGCGCCGCTCCACCACAGCTTCAGCCGCCGCCATTGCCGGCGGGCCTTGCTGGACAGCAGCGCCAGCACGATGCCGATCACCAGGATCGGCATCACGATCAGCAGCAGCCAGGCCATCGCGAAGAACGCCAGCGCAGCGATGAAACCGACGATCACCAGCCCCAGGATCAGAGCCGGAATGCTCGGGCGGCCGACATAGATGCGCTGCGTGCCGTCGGTTTCCTCGACGCGCATCCAGATACCGCCGGGCCCGCGCTCGGCACGGCTGTCCCGGCCGGGCGGGATGATCTCCGGTTCGCTGCGGGGACGCTCGGGACCTGAAGGGTGGTTCGTGGACATGGCGGGTAATGTGGGTCGGCGGCCGGCCGGTGGCAACAGCGGCGCGCCGCGTCAGAACGGCCGCTCGCCCTTGATCGTGACGCGGTTGCCGTAGCGGGTGTGCGGCCAGTAGTCCCACATCGCGCGGTGCTGGGCGCAGCGGTTGTCCCAGAACGCGATGGCGTTCTCGGTCCAGCGGAAGCGGCACTGGAACAGCGGGTTTTCCGAGTGGTCGTAGAGATAGTTAAGGATCGCGTCGCTCTCGTCGCGCGGGATACCGACAAGGTGCGTGGTGAACCCGCGGTTGACGTAGAGCGCCTTCTTGCCGGTCACCGCGTGCGTGCGGACCACCGGATGCTCGGCGCGCGGATACTTCGGCTTGTCGGCGATGCCGTGGTTGGCGTAGAGGCCGCGATACACCGGCTCGCCGTCGTGCACCGCGTTGAGCCCTGCGAGATAGGTCTTCATGCGCTCCGACAGCGCGTCGTAGGCCGCGTACATCGAGGCGAACAGCGTGTCGCCGCCGTGCGGCGGGCACTGCTTGATGTGCAGGATCGAGCCCATCGGCGGCTCCTCGTCGCAGGACACGTCCGAGTGCCACCCCTCGCCGTTGGCGCGCGGCGAGTTCTTGTCGGCGTGGATTTTCATCAGCGCCGGCTCGCCCTCTTCGTGGGGCGCTGCGGGATGGATGTGCAGCTCGCCGAACAGCCGGCCGAAGGCCAGATGCTGCTGCGGGGTGATGTGCTGATCGCGGAAGAAGATGACGAGGTTCTCGGCGAGCGCCCGATGAATTTCGTCGAACTGGCGGTTGGTGAGCGTCTTGCCGAGATCGATGCCGGTGATCTCCGCGCCGATGATGGGCGTGAGCTTGTCGACGCCGATGGTCTCGTAGGGCGCGCCGTCGTCGACGACGTGACGGATGCGCGGGCCGTCCTTGTTGGCGATCGAGCTCATGGTGTTTCCTCCGGCAGCTTTGCCCATCCTATCCGCTTGTTGGGCAAGATTGCAGCCCGTAGCCCGCATGAAGCGCAAGCGGGATGCGGGCAGGTTTCGCCGCGCATTCCCGGATTGCGCTTCGCGCTATCCGGGCTACCCTTGCTGCAACCCACATGAAGGAACGCCCTGTGCCATCATCCGCGCAACCTCCGTTCAAGGCCGAAGTCGTCGGTTCCCTGCTGCGGCCAGCCGCGATCTTCGAGGCGCGCGACGCCCGCGCGCAAGGCCGCGCCAGCGCCGAAGAGCTTTGGGCGGTCGAAACCAAAGCGGTCGAGGATGCGGTCGCGCTCCAGCGCAGCGTTGGCCTCAAGGTCTGCACCGACGGCGAGTTCCGCCGCCGGCACTGGTTCATGGACTTCATCGAGCGCATCGACGGCGTCGGCTTCGAAGGCTCGCTGCCGACGCGGTTCCACAACGAGGGCGGCGACATCGAATTCGCGCCGCCGCGCGTGGTGGTGAACGGCAAGCTCCGCCGCTCGCAGCCGCTGTCGGTGCATCACTTCGAAGGCCTGAAACCCATCGCGGAGCGCGCAGGACTTGTGCCCAAGCAGCCGATCCCCTCGCCGACGCTGCTGCATTTTCGCGGCGGGCGCGCGGGCATCGACAGCACCGCGTATCCGGACCTGAAGGAGTTCTTCGCTGACCTCGCCAAGGTCTATCGCGAGGAGATCGCGGCGCTGTACGCCGCCGGCTGCCGCTATGTGCAGATCGACGAGACCAACCTGCCGTTTCTCTGCGACCCGAAGATGCGCGAGGGCGCCAAGGCGCGCGGCGAGGACCCGGAAGCGCTGCCGCGGACTTACGTCGCGCTGCTCAACGACTGCCTGCGCGACGTGCCGGACGACATGACCGTCGGCATCCACATGTGCCGCGGCAACCACGAGAGCGCGTGGGCCGCGGAAGGCGCCTACGATCCGGTCGCGGAGCTGGCGTTCGGCGGCATCGACGTCGACGCGCTGTTTCTGGAATACGACAGCCCGCGCGCGGGAAGCTTCGCGCCGCTGAAGTACCTCGGCAAGGGCAAGACCGCCGTGCTCGGGCTCGTGACGACGAAGAAGGGCGCGCTCGAAACCAAGGACGAGCTGAAGCGCCGGATCGACGAGGCCGCGCGCGCTACGCCGCTTTCGCAACTGGCGCTGAGCCCGCAATGCGGGTTCGCCAGCACGATCCGTGGCAATGCGCTGACGCCGGACGAGCAGAAGCGAAAGCTGGAGTTGGTGGTCGAGGTTGCGAGAGACGTTTGGGGTTGAGCGACGATCGCCGCGACCGGTGAATGCAGCGATGCACGATCCACGCGCTGTCATTCCGGCCGAGCGAACGAAGTGAGCGAGAGCCGGAATCCATATTCCCTGTCTCGCCATGATCGCACCATTCGTGGTTATGGATTCCGGCACTCGCTTCGCTCGGCCGGAATGACAGCCGAGAGGCTGTGCCTGGCGAATTAAAAGCCAACGCTCCGCAGGTCCGGGGGACTTTGTTTCGGGCGCCCGGAAAGCCCGCGTCCCTGTTTCCGTTGCCCCTCGAAACGAGGGGATGGAGCGCCGGGAGGCGCCAGGGCGCTGGCGAAGCGCCCTTTGGCGGACGGTTATCGGACGTCCGCCGCACGCCGAGCTTCCGGGACCCAAGTGAAGTGAGGGGATGGGGGTCCCGGGGCGCGCGGGCCCTCGGCGAAGAGCCCTGCGCCTCCCGGCGCTCCACCGGGCGCGCGTTGTCGGCGCACCCGCCCCGCTCCGTCTCCGAACGTCCCTATAGAAGACGCCCTCGAATGAGTGAGGCTGGAAATATTCCTAGCATTAGATAGGAATATTGTCAAGAGCCGAAAGTGAGATATAAAGTCAGGCGCAAGTGCGAAACGGCGTTTCGGATTTCGCTGCGCCTAATCCAGACTAGCGTAGGAGAGACATCGTGATCGGAGCACCAATTGGCGGAGCGCCGATCGGCGGCGCGCCACTCGTTTACATAATCCCAGCGGCACACACCAAAGAGGGCAAAGAACGGTTGCGGGACTACTATGAGGCGCTAGGCCGCTTCGTGGACAAGTTCTCCCGCGTCGAAGCGGCGATCACCCGCACGCTTTGGCACTACGCGAAGACGTCGCCAGAGATCGCCAAAATCGTTTTCAGTGGGGCAAAGCTTGACAGTTCGACGCAATACATCAAACAAATCGCAAAGGCGACCAACGTCAGGCAGGAATTGCGTGACGATCTAGACGACGTGTTCCAGCAACTGGGGATCATCAACGGTGTGCGGAACGGCGTGGTCCACTATGGAGCGGAGTTCGTCGCGGAAGGCAACGCGATTGTGTCGGACGCCCTGAAGGCAAAGGGTGAGCCCTACTCGTTCCCAATCTCACCCGACGCTCTCAACGACATGACGGCTGATCTCGACAAAATCATAGCTCATCTAAAAACTCAGCACCTTAACGACCACCGTAGCTATACGATCCTCGGCAATCCCATGCACTCTTCATGGCGATACAAACATCCGGTAGTGCCAAAGACACGACAAGGGAAAGCTGAAGATCGGCGCACTCAAACGCGCGATCCAAAATAGCGACCTTGTAGCTCGCATGAAGCGGAGCGGAATTTGGACATAGGAGCCCCGGATTTCGCTACGCTCCATCCAAGCGACGCTTGCTTAGCCTAGTAAGAACCCCGGAAGATGCCAGGCAAGAATTGGCCCTGCAGCAATCGAAAACTTTTCGTCATTCGTATGCGGTACGCAGAGCATTCCAATGGCGGCGCCTTCTTCATCAATGATTGGCGAACCGGACAATTGGCTATGCACTTCGACCGGCGCATTCCTCGCACTAAAAGGCGCTTCGTATAGTATCAGCTCTCGATCCATATAAGCGATGTATTCGCTCCATTGGTTGTCCTGTGTGAACAGCCAAATTCGATGATATGTCTCGACACCTTCACCTAGTCCTCTTGGTCGTCGAATTCGGTAATGATCATCCCGACCCGTTATAGTGCCGCCGGTGTATTGCGTACCCTCGTGCTCCAGTGTTTCTGGAAGCTCCATAAGAATCGCTATATTGGACACAATATCAGCGAACGTGCATATCGCAGACCGCGAAGGAGCTTCGCCGAGTCTTCCAATAATGTTCTCGTATCGGACCGTTTGGCCTGTCTCGTCATATTCAAAGGGGTGAAATTTCGGCAAGTGTGGAAGACAGCTTAGTGCAGTAACAATTTGCCCGCCGCAGACAAAGCCGCGGCTATGTTTGCCAACCTGCACAATCGCGCGCCTTGCGCGCTCAAAATCTATTTTAGACAACGTGGAAGTGCGGCCATGCCAAGCCATTCAAGTTGCTCCATCACAGCAACAGCCGATCATTACAAAAATGGCTCGTCAATTGATGGATCGCGCCTACGTCGCGGCTCCCAATACTACTCCGCCGCCGTCCTCGTGCCCTGGCCATACCGCTTCTCAATATAATCCACCACCAGCTTCTGAAAATCCGCCGCCACCGTCGGCCCGCGCAGCGTCACCGCCTTCTTGCCGTCGATGAACACAGGAGCTGCCGGCGCCTCGCCCGTGCCCGGCAGCGAAATGCCGATGTCGGCGTGCTTCGACTCGCCCGGCCCGTTGACGATGCAGCCCATCACCGCGACGTTCAGCCCCTCGACGCCGGGATACTTCTTCTTCCACTCCGGCATCGACGCGATGATGAACTTCTGGATCGAGCCAGCGAGCTCCTGGAACGTGGTCGAGGTGGTGCGGCCGCAGCCGGGGCACGCCGCGACCAGCGGCACGAAGGTGCGGAAGCCCATGGTCTGCAGGATTTCCTGCGCGACCTTCACCTCCAAGGTGCGGTCGCCGCCGGGCTCGGGCGTGAGCGAGACGCGGATGGTGTCGCCGATACCCTGCTGCAGGAGAATGCCGAGCGCCGCCGACGAGGCGACGATGCCCTTCGATCCCATGCCGGCCTCGGTGAGGCCGAGGTGAATGGCGTAGTCGGAGCGGCGGCCGAGTTCCGAATAGACACAGATCAAGTCCTGCACCGCAGACACCTTCGCCGAGAGAATAATGCGGTTGCGCGGCAGGCCGATCTCCTCGGCGCGCGCGGCCGAGAGCAGCGCGGACTGCACCATCGCCTCCTGCGTGATCTCGCGCGCCTCCTTCGGCGCGTTCGACTTCGCGTTCTGGTCCATCAGGTGCGTGAGCAATTCCTGGTCGAGCGAGCCCCAGTTGGCGCCGATGCGCACCGGCTTGTTGTGCTTGATCGCCATCTCGACGATGGCCGAAAACTGGCGGTCCTTCTTGTCCTTGAAGCCGACGTTGCCGGGGTTGATGCGGTACTTGTCCAGCGCCTCGGCGCAGCCGGGATGCTCGGCGAGCAGCTTGTGGCCGATGTAGTGGAAGTCGCCGACGATCGGCACGTTGCAGCCGATCTTGAGCAGGCGCTCCTTGATCTTCGGCACCGCGGCCGCGGCCTCATCGCGGTCCACCGTAATGCGCACGATCTCGGAGCCGGCGTTGGCCAGCGCCGCGACCTGCCGGACGGTGGAATCGACGTCCGCGGTGTCGGTGTTGGTCATCGACTGCACCACCACCGGCGCGCCGCCGCCCACCGTGACGTTGCCGACCTGCACCGGAACCGACCGGCGGCGGGGCTGTAGGGAAGCCTCGGACATGGGTTACTCCTGCTCGGGAGACATATAGCCCGTCTTTCGCGACATTTTCACCTCCCCGATCCGGGCGAAAATCCGATCCCCACCCCAACCCTCCCCCTTTCAGGGGGAGGGAGCGCACGTGGCAACGCCGCGAACCGGCCGCAGTCAAGGCGCTTGCGGGACGACCTTCCTCCCCCTGAAAGGGGGAGGAATGAGGTGGGGGTCTCCGCCTTCCCCTCACCGCGGCCGGTTGACCAGCACCAGCCCCGCCGCCACCAGCACCACCGCCGCCGCGAACGCCCAGGTCAGCGGCTCGCCCAGCACCAGGTGCCCCGCGGCGACCCCGAACAGCGGGGTGAGGAAGGTGAAGGCCGACAGCCGGCTGGCCGAGAACCGCTGGATCAGCGCGAACCATGCGATGAAGGTCACGCTCACGATCAGCGTCTGATAGCCGAGCGAGCCGAGCGCTGTGGCGGACGGCACGCCCGCGAACCGTTCGCCGAACGCGAGCGCGCCCGCGCCCACGATCGGCACGCACAGCACGAGCTGATAGAGCAGTGTCTTCTCCGGCGAGACGCGGTTAAGCGCGCTTGCCTTGATCACCAGCGTGGTCGCGGCCCAGGCCGCGGCTGCGGCGACCATCATGGCGTCGCCGAGCCATTGGTTCGGATCGGCCGCGGGCGCGGGCACGCCGAAGGCCAGCACCATGCCGGCGAACGACAGCAGCAGCCCCGCCCATTGCATGGCGCCGAAACGGTCGCCCGGCAGAAAGAAACGCGCGCCGATCACGACGAAGAACGGCGCGAGATAGATGAAGAGAACGGCGCGCGAGGCGGTCGTGTAAAGGAGGCCGCGGTAGATCAGCAGGAACTCCAGCCCGAACAGCGCACCGACCACGAGGCCCGTCATCAGCGTGCCGTCGCGCGCGGCGATTGGCAGACCGCGCAGCCGCATCCAGGCGAGGACGATCGCGGCGCCCAGCGCGGTGCGGATCGTGCATTGGGTGAGCGGCGGCACGTCCGCGATGGCGAGCTTGATCGCGACCTGGTTGAAGCCCCAGGCGAGGCACAGCAGCACGGTGAGCGCCATGCCGGCGGCGTCGAGCGGACGGGCGTGGCTCGCGGGAATTTCGGCGATCTTCGGCAATGGCTACGCCGCGTCGCGGCAGTGCGCGCAAAGTCCGGCGATCTCGATCACCGGCGTCTTGGGCGTGAAGCCCGCGCCGCGCGCGGCGGATTTCAGTCCGTCGGCGACCGCGGCGGACGACGCCTCGCCGACCGAGCCGCATTGCTCGCAGATCATGAACACAGCCAGCTCGCCCTTGGCGTGATCGCCAACGCAGGCGAAGAACGCGTTGCGGCTCTCGATGCGGTGCACGAGTCCCTGGTCGCGCAGAAAGTCGAGCGCGCGATAGACCGTGATCGGCGCGTGGCGCGAGCCGCCGCTGGCGGCGCGGTCGATGATCTCGTAGGCGCCGAGCGGCTTGTGGCTCTCCAGCAGCACCTCCAGCACCTGCCGCCGGATCGGAGTGAGCCGCTGCGCGCGCTGCTTGCACAGCGCCTCGGCATGCGCGAGCGCGTCCGCGGTGCAGCGCGCGTGATCGTGGCCGGGGGCGTGAAAGACCGTTTGGGACATGCAAGGCTCGAAGCGCAACATAGGCCGGGGCGGCGGCAAATTCACCCCGGACCGCCGCGCGTCCCCGGCCGCGCAAACTTGCAGCAGGCCCTGCGAAGGTATTTGTTGCAATGCAGCAATACAATCGCCACGTTCGAGGTCTAACGACGGAACCGGGCCGGGCCCGGCGGTCCAGGACATATACCCAAGGGATTCCATATGCTTAAGGGAAAGAACGCAGTCGTCACGGGTTCCACCTCGGGAATCGGACTGGGCGTGGCGCGGGCGCTCGCCAAGGACGGCGCCAACGTCCTGATCAACGGCTTCGGCGACAAGGCCGAGATCGAGGCCGCGCGCACGGCGATCGAAAAGGAGTTCGGCGTCAAGGCGATCTACTCGGGCGCCGATATGACGAAGCCCGCCGAGATCGCGGCGATGATCGCGACGGCGGAAAAGAGCTTCGGCTCCGTCGATGTGCTGGTGAACAACGCCGGCATCCAGCATGTCGCCCCGATCGAGGAATTCCCGGTCGAGAAATGGGACGCGGTCATCGCCATCAACCTGTCGGCGGCGTTCCACGCCATGCGCGCCGCGGTGCCCGGCATGAAGGCACGCAAGTGGGGCCGCATTATCAATACGGCATCGGCGCATGGCCTGGTCGCCAGCGGCGAGAAGGCCGCTTACGTCGCCGCCAAGCACGGACTCGTCGGCCTGACCAAGGTGGTGGCGCTCGAAACCGCGAACGACGGCATCACTTGCAACGCCATCTGCCCCGGCTGGGTGTTGACGGCGCTGGTCGAGCGGCAGATCGAGGCGCGCGCCAAAGCGTCCGGGAAGTCAGTCGAGGCCGAGAGCATTGCGCTGCTGTCCGAGAAGCAGCCGATGCACAAATTCAGCACGCCGGAAAGCATCGCCGCGCTCGCGGTGTTCCTGTGCAGCGATGCGGCCGCGACCATCACCGGCTCGGCCTACTCCATCGACGGCGGCTGGACCGCGCAGTGATGAACCTGTTCGCCCGTGCATTCAAACGTTCGAATGCGCCCAAGAGTACGCATAAGCCGGGCGGCAAAAAGCGCATCAACCTCGCGCTGCAAGGCGGCGGCGCGCACGGCGCATTCACCTGGGGCGTGCTCGACGAATTGCTCGAAGACGGCCGCATCGAAATCGAAGGCGTGTCGGGCGCGTCCGCCGGCGCGGTCAACGCCGTCATGCTGGCCGACGGGCTCGCCCGCGGCGGACCGGAGGAAGCGCGCAAGCGTCTCGCAGACTTCTGGCGCGCCGCGAGCCGCGACGGCGACATGTCGGCGTTCCAGCGCGCTATCTCCGACCGGCTGTTCTCGCTGATCCCGATCGCGGGTGCGCCGATCCAGACCTGGTTCGATACCGTGTCGCGGTATCTGTCGCCCTACGATCTCAACCCGCTCAACATCAACCCGCTCAAGGACCTGATCGAGAAGTTCGTCGACTTCGACGCCGTGCGCGGCAGCGGCCTCCAGCTCTTCGTCGCGGCGACCAACGTGCACACCGGCCGGCTGCGTATTTTCGACCGTGCGACGATCACAGCGGAGGCGGTGATGGCGTCGGCCGCGCTGCCCTACGTGTTCCGCGCGGTCGAGATCGACGGCGTGCCCTACTGGGACGGCGGCTATTCGGCGAACCCGCCGATCTTTCCGTTCTTCCGGACGACGCAGACCGAGGACGTGCTGGTGGTGCAGATCAATCCCGTGCTGCGGACCGCGACGCCGACCTCGGCGCGCGAGATCATGAACCGCGTCAACGAGATCACCTTCAACGCCTCGCTGGTCGCCGAGTATCGCGCCATCGAGTTCGTGAGCCGCCTGATCGACGGCGGACGACTGCCGCGCGGCACCGGGCCGGGCGAATACCGCCGCATCAACGTGCATCGCGTCGACTTGGGATTCATCGGCAAGAAGCTGACGCCCGCGAGCCGGCTGAACACCGATTTCGACTTCTTCGAGATGCTGCACCGCGCCGGCCGCCGCGCCGCGCGGCGCTTCCTCGACCGGCATTTCGACGACATCGGCGTGCGCAGCACGATCGACCTGCGCGCCGAGATGCGGGTCGAGCAGGACGAGCCGCTGCCTGCGGCGGCGGGCGGGCAAGCCTGACGCAATCGGGGCTGATATAGTGGCGGCATGACGACGACGCTTGCCACAGCCAGCATTGGACCTGCGCGCCTCGACGTGATCGTCGCGGACATCACGACGCTCGCGATCGACGCCGTCGTCAACGCCGCCAACGAGTCGCTGCTCGGCGGCGGCGGCGTGGACGGCGCGATCCACCGCGCCGCGGGCCCGGAGCTGCTCGCGGAGTGCCGCACGCTCGGCGGCTGCCCGGCCGGCTCGGCGAAGATCACGCGCGGCTACCGGCTGCCGGCGAAGCACGTCATTCACGCCGTCGGTCC
>Ga0194132_10001983_pt1 | contig 39822 bp, 27 predicted proteins | sample TA2KigOf80mmetaG_FD_148612 | JGI IMG/M metagenome (GOLD analysis project Ga0194132, IMG submission 148612) | Freshwater microbial communities from Lake Tanganyika, Tanzania - TA2015054 Kigoma Offshore 80m | ecosystem: Environmental > Aquatic > Freshwater > Lake | place: Tanzania: Lake...
GCTCCCCATCCCCCTGCCCGGTAGGCTGCAAGCCAGTTGTAGATGCAGGCCCGGGCAAAACCCAGTGCCTGGATCACCACCTCTGGACTCTCGCCCGCTTGCACTCGCTCGACGGCGCGGATGCGGATCTCTTCCAAGGTCTTGTGATCAAGAGATCGGGCATCTCGCTTGGGCATGATCCATTTTACCAGATGTCTACCTACTTATGCACTCATTAATAACAAGCTTGGCTAGGGGACTTGTTATGCGAAGTCAACCAACTAAGGGCATCAATCAATTCGAAGGCTTGGTGAAGCAGTATGACCGCCGGGGCGTGGAGGATTTTTGCAAGGACTGGCTGGCGAAGTGCCGTGCTGACGGGGTGACTCCTGACTTCAGGATGGCGAAGACCGTGGTTTCGGGCCTTCGACGCAAGCGGTGGTTTCCCTTGCTCAGGCAAACGGCGCTTGAGATTTTGGAACTGGGCCAGCGGGATCCGTACATCGAGCGGATGCTGGCGCAGGCGTTGATCGAGGAGAAGTTGTATGCCGAGGCTGCCGGTCTGCTTTCTTGTCTCACGGCGGGAGAACAAGGTCATGAAGCGCATGGGTTGACGGGGCGGATTCTGAAGCAGATCTTTCTCGACGGCAAGGACGAAGAGGAACGGGCGCGGACCTACCGGTTGGCAATGCGCCACTATGAGTTGGGGATGAGGAAGTCTCCGCCGCGTGACCTCACGACAGCGAACTGGTTCGAGATTAACCGTGTGGCCCTGTCGGCCCGCGCCGAGCGCGAAGGCCTGGTGCGGCGCGATGAGATCCCGTGGAGGGATTGGGCCCGGAAGATTCTCGACGAACAGCGGCCCATAGACAACCCCTGGAGCCTCGCCACACAGTTAGAGGCTGCCGTTGCCCTGGGCAAGAGTGACCTTGTGAAGAACCTGGCGGAACGGTATACCAAACACAAAGGCACCGATGCCTTCGAACTTGGTTCCACAGCGCGGCAGTTGATCGAGGTCTGGCAAGCCGAAAAGAATCAACTGGCGATGGCCGCAGCCTGCAAGTTGAACGAGCGGGCGCTCAAGCTGGGGCAAGGCAGTCTGATGACTCTCTCCGCCAGGGGACTGGCTACCGGGAAATACGAAGCCCGGTACTCAGACGCCCGCCTGTTCCAAATCGATTGGCTGAGGTTGGGCCTGGAGCGCGCCAAAGGGGTGGCTCGGATTGAGCAGCGCCAGCAGGGCCAGGGAACTGGCTTCCTTGTGAATACGGCGGACTTTTTCCCGGGCCGGAAAGGCAAGCTGCTACTGACCAACGCCCACGTGATCCCGAAGGACGGCATTCGTCCCCCGGAGGCGTGCACGGCGCACTTCATGGCGCTTGGCGTGACGGTGCCGCTCACGCGCGTGGTTGCTACCTCCCACCAAGAGGAACTGGACTACTCCTTCATCGAAATGGCGTCCGACGTGGGGACCGATCCGCTGCCGCTCTCCAAGAGGGCGTTGGGCGGGAGCGGCCATGTCAACGTCTACATCATTGGCCACCCGGCGGGCCGGTCACAGGAGATCGCGCTGAACGACAACCTGTTGATCGCGAGTGACGGCAGGTTGCTCCACTACCGGACCCCAACCGAGGGGGGCAGTTCGGGCAGCCCGGTTTTCGATGAGAACGAATGGGAAGTGGTGGGGTTGCACCACGCGGGAGACGCTGAGCCGAAGCCCGGCGTGCTTGCGAACGAAGGGATCGCGATTCCGGCGATTCGCAAGGACCTGAAACGCCGGAGCAAGCCACAGCGCGCCAAGCGGGCTCGTGCGGCAGTACAATGACGCCAGGTCCCCCATGCAACCACTTGCGCTGGCCGTCTTCTGCGCCGCGATAGCTTCCGCGGCCCCGCTCACCCTGCGGCAAACGGGCTTTACCGCCGGCGCCGATGGCCGTCCGGCCGGATGGACGGTGTGGAGTGCGCGGCCCGACACCATGCCTCGCACCTTCGTGGACCGGGCCCGGTCGCGAACCGGCGTGGGCTCCCTGGGTATCTCCGGGAACAGCAACGCAGCCGCGCACGGCGGCTGGGAGCACAGCGTTTCCGGCGTGAAGCCAAATGGCTGGTATCGCGTCACGGCGCACTACCGGGCCGAGGGCGTGGCGAGCGAAGCGTGGCAGATTGTGGCTCGGGTGGATTGGCGCGATACGGCAGGCAAACGCGCGGGCCAGCCGGAATATGTCCATCGCGCCCGCCGTGAAGGCGCCTGGACTCGGGTGACGGCCGACATTCCGGCGCCCGGCAACGCATCTTCCGCCGTGGTGCAGCTTTATCTTTCGAACGCGCCGCTGGGCACAGTGTGGTGGGACGAAATCTCGCTGGAAGAGATTCCCGACCCAGGCCCCCGCAAGGTGACCGTGGCTTCGGTGAACCTGCGGCCGCGCAACACGAAGTCCTCCATGGAGAGCGTGGGGCAGTTTCTTGAAGCGATTGAAGCCAGTGTGAAGGGCAAGACCGACATCATCCTGCTGCCCGAAGGCATCACGGTGGTTGGCACACCGTCCACCTACGAACAGGTGGCGGAGCCCATTCCCGGGCCCACCACGGAGCGTTTGGCGGCACTGGCCCGGGCGCGCAACTCCTATGTCGCGGCCGGCATCTACGAGCGCGAAGGCGCCACGGTCTACAACACCAGCGTGCTCATCGACCGGCGCGGCGAACTTGCAGGCAAGTACCGCAAGGTTTATCTTCCGCGGGAGGAAGTGGAGCGCGGACTGACCCCCGGCAACGACTATCCGGTCTTCCGGACGGACTTCGGCACCGTGGGCATGATGATCTGCTACGACGTCTTCTTCGCTGACCCCGCACGCGCGCTGGCGACCCGCGGCGCCGAGATCATTCTGATGCCCATCTGGGGCGGCAACGAGACGCTGGGGAAGGCAAGGGCGATTGAGAACGGAGTCTTTCTGGCCGCGTCGGGCTACGATTACCCGACCTATGTGATGGACCCGGATGGAGAGATTCTGTCACAAGCCACCCAGCGCGGGTCGGCTGCGATCTCGACGGTGGATCTGAACCGGCGCTATGCGCATCCACACCTGGGGGACATGCACTCACGGCGCATGAAAGAGCTGCGGCTGGACATCGCGCCGGCGCTCCCCGGGCTTGAGCAGTAGAAGCGCCCCTTACTCCCGGTCGTCCAACTCGATGAGCGCCGCGGCCAGCAGCGGGACCATCAGTTCGTGGTGCCCGGTGATGGCGTGACCTTCGCCGCCCGCGTTGGCGTGCGGCCGCGACACGACGTTGGCGCGCGGACGGTAGTGCTGCAGAAAATCGAAGTTCACGGTGGTGAACTCGCGCAGCGGAACGCCCACGTTGCGCACCACGGAGACAGCTTTCAGAAACACCTCCGGCAGCACGACGGCGGACCCCAGATTGATGTAGACCCCGCCCTGATGCAGGGCGGCCACAAGGGAGCAGAACAAGCGGAAGTCGTGATGCGTGGCGGCTCCAATGGCGGCGCCGTCGGCTTGGGGGAACGTGTGGGGCGTGTCCGTGCCCATGGCCACGTGCACGGTGACCGGAACCCGGGCCTCGTAGGCCTGATGGAGCAGGCTGAAGGGGGCAAACTCCGGCACCGCGATCTCATGCAGTCGCGCGCCCAGCGATTCACCGATGCCGCAGCCCCGCGCGGCGCCCGCGGCGATGGCCTGATTCATTTCGCGGCCGGTCTCTTCGGCGGAGCCGAAGCGGCCATCGGGCAGCACGGACTCGACATCCTCACTGGTGCAGCCGGCGATGGCGATCTCAAAATCGTGGATTGAGGTGGAACCATTCATGGCGAACGCGGTGGCATAGCCGCGGCGCATCAGATGGAGCAGCGTGGGCGCCAGACCGCACTTCACGACGTGGCCGCCCATGCCCCAGATGATCGGCTTGTCCTGATCGCGGGCGCGGCGAAGAGCGGCGAGAACGGCGCGAAAAGAGTCCGCGGCGAGGATGCCGGGCAATCCTTCGATGAGCGCGGCGAGGCCCGATCCCTTGCGGTAAACGCGGGCCATGTGCTCAATGCGGACCTTCCCGCCGCGGTCGCGAATGGGGATTGTGTTCAGGCCGCTCAAGTCGAACGGCTGCTGCTGGTAGATGCTCATGCGGATTCCTTCATCGCAGGATTTTCTCCAGCGCGCGCGCGGTATAGCTGCGGCGGCTGCGCAGGATCTGTTCCGGCGTGCCGGCGGCGACGATCTGGCCGCCTTTCTCGCCACCTTCGGGGCCAAGGTCCAGGATCCAGTCGGCGGACTTGATCACATCCAGGTGATGCTCAATGACCAGCACGGTGTTCCCCAGGTCCACCAGTTTCTGAACCACTTCCAGGAGCCGGCGGACATCCTCGAAATGCAGGCCGGTGGTGGGTTCATCCAGAATGTAGAGCGTGCGGCCGGTCTGCCGCTTGCTGAGTTCACGCGCCAGCTTGATGCGCTGGGCCTCCCCGCCGGAGAGCGTGGTGGAGGACTGCCCCAGGTGGATATAGCCAAGGCCGACGTCCACCAGGGTTGCCAGTTTCGGCTTGATCTGCGGGATGTTCTCAAGCACCGCCAGGGCATCTTCCACCGTGGCCCCCAGAATGTCGGCGATGGAGTGGCCCTTGTACTTCACCTGCAGGGTTTCCGAGTTGTACCTCTTGCCGCGGCAGACGTCGCAGGTGACATAGACGTCGGGCAGGAAGTTCATCTCAATGTGCTTGAGCCCGTCGCCCTGGCAGGCTTCGCAGCGTCCACCCTTGACGTTGAAGCTGAAGCGGCCGGCCTTGTAGCCCCGTTCGCGGGACTCGGGCAGCATGGCAAAGAGATCGCGGATGGGTGTGAAGAGCCCGGTGTAGGTGGCAGGGTTGGAGCGCGGCGTGCGCCCAATGGCGGACTGGTCGATCTCGATCACCTTGTCGATCTGGTCCTGTCCCTCAATCTCGCGGTGGGCGCCGGGCGCGGCCTTCGAGCCCCAGACGCGCTGGGCGAGCGAGCGGTAGAGAATATCGTTCACCAGCGTCGATTTACCGCTGCCTGAAACGCCGGTGATGACGGTCAGAGTGCCGAGGGGAAACTCGGCATCGACATTCTTCAAATTGTGTTCGGTGGCGCCGCGCACGATGATGCTGGCGCCGTTGCCCGGGCGGCGGCGTGCGGGCGTAGCGATGACGCGGGATCCGGCCAGATACTGGCCCGTGAGCGAGGCCTGGGTGCGGGCGACATCGCGGGGTGTGCCTTGGGCCACCACCTCGCCGCCCAGGCGCCCGGCGGCGGGGCCCAGATCGATGACGTAGTCGGCGCGCTCGATGGTGTCGCAATCGTGCTCGACGACCACGACAGTGTTGCCCAGATCCCTCAGCTTGAAGAGGGTATCGAGCAGACGGTCATTGTCGCGCGGATGCAGGCCGATGGAGGGTTCATCCAGCACGTAAAGAACGCCGCGCAGGCGGGATCCGATCTGGGTGGCCAGCCGGATGCGCTGCGCCTCGCCGCCGGAGATGGTGGAGGCGGAACGGCCCAGATTGAGGTAATCGAGCCCGACGGCCTGCAGAAATTCAAGGCGCTGCTCCACTTCACTGACGATGCGGCCGGCCACTTGAAACTCGCGTTCATTGAGGCTCCAGCCCTGCACCGTGGTGAGGGCGCGGGAGACGGGTTGCTTGACCAGTTCACTGATCGTCATGCCCTTCACTCGAACGGCGCGGCTCGATTCCTGAAGACGGTCGCCGGCGCAGGCGGGGCAGGGCGTGGCGGACATGAATTGGCCGAACCACTCCTTGTGGTTGTCGGAGCAGTCCTCGTAGACCTTGTCGAAAGCCTTGAGCAGGCCGCGGAAGGAGCCCTGGCCGTACAGCAGCGCCTGCTGCTGCCTGGGCTGCAACTTCTGCCACGGCTTACCGATGTCGATGTTCAGGCGGTAGCCCGCATCGGCCACCAGCTGGCCCACCCAGTTGGAACTGGTGAAGAGGCCCAGGGCGCCATCGTGCAGGGGCTTGGAGGGATCGGAGATGATCTTATCGGGATCGAAGGACCACTTGTTTCCCAGGCCGGCGCATTCCGGGCAGGCGCCATAGGGGCTATTGAAAGAGAATGACCGCGGCTCAATCACCGGAACGCTCGCGCCGCAATCCGGGCACGCCAGCTTCTGCGAGTAGAGCTTCTCTTCGCCGTCCACCACGGCCACCACCACCAGGCCATCGGCCAGTTTCACCGCGGTTTCCACGGACGCTTCCAGCCGCTTCTCGATGCCGGGCTTCAGGAGAAGCCGGTCCACCACGATTTCGATGGTGTGGTTGCGCCGCTTGTCCAGCACGATGCCGTCCTCGTCAAGTGCATGCATTTCGCCGTCGATACGCGCCTTGACAAAGCCCTGCCTGGCCAACTTTTCAAGTTCCTTCTTGAACTCGCCCTTGCGGCCACGCACGATGGGCGCCAGAATCATCACACGCTGATCCTGGCGGAGGGAGTAGATCTGATCGAGAATCTGCGCGGTGGTCTGGCGGCTGATCTCCGTGCCGCACTGCGCGCAATGGGGCACGCCAATGGCTGAATAGAGCAGCCGCAGGTAGTCGTAGATCTCCGTGATGGTGCCAACGGTGGAGCGGGGGCTGCGGCTGGTGGTCTTCTGCTCGATGGAGATGGCGGGGCTGAGGCCGTCGATGGAGTCGACATCGGGCCGCTCCATCTGGTCAAGGAACTGGCGGGCGTAGGGCGAGAGCGTTTCAACGTACCGGCGCTGGCCTTCGGCGTAGATGGTGTCAAAAGCCAGGGAGGACTTGCCCGATCCGCTCAGGCCGGTGATCACCGTGAAGGTGTTGCGCGGGATTTCAACGTCAATATTGCGAAGATTGTGCTGCCGTGCGCCGTGCACGGTGATTCGTTCGAGCATCCGGTGATGACCGCCGTCCGGGGGAAACTCCATTCTCCCATGGACCCCGCCGCCACCGCCCCATGGCCAGCAGGATCGCGATGCCGGCGGCCGCCAGGGCCACCGTTCCGGGTTCAGGCACCTCATGCCGGATGAGGGGGTTGACGGCTTCCAGGATCAGACTGGTTCCCGTGTAGACGGTCCGCCAGGTGAACGACTCCAGATCGGGCAGGATGATGGTGGAAAACGTGCCGTGGCGGCCGGCGAAGGTCATCAGGACGAAGGCTCGCCCGTGGGTCAGAGTGCCGGGGTCGAACCCGGGGTCGAGTAAGACGTGCAGGGCCCCGTCGAGATATGCCGTGCCAAGAATGTCGAGCGTGTCGTAAGTCAACCCGCGCGTGAAGCCCGCGATGGCCAGCAGCAGGCGGCCGGCCAGCCGGGCATCGCCGGTGACGGTGTGACCGCCGCCAGCGCCAAGGGTGCCGACGCGTCCCACATTCAGATGGCCAGCGGTTGTGCCAGACCCACGATAGTGCCCGCCTTCCACGGTTACGTTGGCACGCAGGGTGCCGTTCACCACAGTTTCACCGGCAAGCTGGATGAACTCATCGGCTTGCAGCACGCCCGTGCGCGAGATCCAGATTTCGCCGCCATCCAGCGTGATGAGGCCCGCGGCGTCCAGCCGGCTGGCCCCCTCGACGCGGAGCGTGGCGTCGAGCAGCCGGAGCGGCCCGGTGGTGAGCCCCGCGCCGGCTTCCAGATAGAGCCCGCCGCGTTCCATCCCGGCGAGCGCGCCGAGGGACTGGGAGACACCATCGTGAGTGAACAGGGCGCCGGGCCCCTTCAAGCGCACGCGTGCATCCTTCATCAGGGCGATGGGTGTGCCCGCCGCAAACATAAGGGTGGAGTTATCGGCCACTTCGTAGTCGCCGCCTGTGAGGGTGCCGGTTGCGGCATCGAAGTTGCGCCATTGGGCGGCGCTAGCGATGGTGAGCGAACTGCCCTCGGAAGTGGAGAGAATGCCGGTGTTCAGAAACCATCCGCCGGTATTCGTGATCGCGATTCCGGCGCCTTCCGCATGCAGCCATCCGGCGTTCGTCAATTCGGAGAACTCACGCATCTCGGCGGAGCCCGAGGCCAGAACGGCCAGCCGGATGCGTTCCGAACCGGTCTCGCCGCGGATGACTGCGTTGGAGAGCACTACGGTGGCGCCCTCCAGGGAGTGCATGGCTGAGCCCGCGAACTCGACGACGCCTGAATCGACGCGGATGAGGCCCAGGGTGGCGAATCTCGCTTCAGGCAGATCCGCGGCGAACCGCAGCGTGCCGCCCACGTTGATAAATCCGTCTCCTTCCGCGGTGCCCCCGCCAGCACCGAAATTGCGCAGTTCCACCACGCCGCCGGGGGCTGCCGTCAAGGTGTCCGTATTGAAGAAGCTGCCTCCGCCGGAGCCATCCACCACCAGCGTGCCGCCGGCCGCGGCGCCCATGAGGAATCCGTTGAAGATCACAGCCGCAGGCCCGGCTTCCAGCCGGAGCACGCCGTTTTCCGCCACCGCGTGACCGGCATTGGTGAACGCCGTTCGAACAACGCCGTTGCCGGTGAGGATGCCGCTGTTCTGAACGAAGCCCGTGCCCTCAATGACGGCACCCGGGCCATCCATGACAAGGGAGGATGCGTTGGGCGATTCGATCACCAGCGTGCCTGCGCCCGAGGCCTCAATGCGGCCACCCGTGAGATACGCCTGGGTGCTCAGGGAGAGGTAAGCGTTCGAGGCGCTGGTGTCGAAGGCGAGAGTGCCGCCGGCGAGCATGTGAAGCTCGCCGCCGGCGTTGACCATACCTGCAGCGGGATTCTCCGCGTGATTGGCGGTGCTGAGTTCCAGCCGTCCGCCGGAGCCGATCTCGGCGGCGGCCGCCGAGCCGATGGTCAGCTGGTCAGTACGCGTGGTGGTGGTTAAGATGGGCCGTCCCGCGAGCACCAGGGCGTGGAAGTTCCCGTGCGGGCCATTCATCGGGACACCGGCGGACCACAGCGCCTGGGAATTCCAGTCGCCGGAGCCGCCGATCCACTCCGTAATCGATACCGGGGAGGCAGCCAGCCGACTGCCCCAGGCGAAGGTCAGGACGAACCCTAACCACACCCTCCGCGGCGCGTACCGGGCGCGCAGCATTCAAATTTCCTCAAATATTCCGGGCTATTTCCAGTGATACTACGATGGCCGCCCATAAATCAAGCGCTGTCAGGAAATGAAAACACATCAGGGAGTGAGGCGAAAGTTCCAGAAAATTACGTGAATAAAGTACTATCGACCCGAAAAACAGTTGCGGGCCCTTGTTGAACGAATCGGCAGGGGCCGCGGCGTGCGGATTGTTCTCTCACGTCGCTTCTACAGCTTTCCCGGAAAATCGGTTCGTAGAACGCGCAACGAGGTTTGGACCGTGGGACGCCGAAGGTCCTCCTCATGAACCATATCCGAGATGCGAGTGACCTGTTGATGGCCAACAGCCGTTCAACGGGCGTTTCCCGAGTGTGACCGGTACATTCATGGACCGCTCGGGCTCATGTCCTGCTCGTATGAGGAACCGCGCAAGACGGACTCGCCCCGGCTCTAAGTTGATTATTTGGAGCCGCGCCGGAGCGGCCTTTGCCGGCTGGCAACCCCTTCACGCGGCATGTCGAGCGCTCAAGGCGGATCGCGGCATCGTTGCGACTCACCGGCAGCGCGGCCGAGGCTGGTCCAATGTCACTGCCAACGCCCGGCGCGCGCGAACCGCGAGCGTGCCTTGAGTATGCGGCTGCGCTGGGCTAGTTCAGGACCGGCTCACAGCCGTTCACTGGGAGCCTCACCCAGCATGACGGTGACCTTCATGGACCGCCCGCCCCGGAAAATGGTGAGTTCCACCGTGTCGCCGGCGCGCTTCCGGTAGATCGACCGGATCACCGCGTCGCTGCGATCGCAGGGCTTACCGTCGATGGCTGTGATGAGGTCGCCGCCGATGCCCACCGGGGTGTTGCCGATGATGACTTCGCGCCGGGCGCCGCGGATGCCAGCGGATTCGGCGGCGGAACCGGGTACGATGTCCTGCACCAGCAGACCGCCTTCACGCGGCATGTCGAGCGCCTCGGCGACATCGCCGAAGATGTGCAGCGTGGTCACGCCCAGACGGGGCCGGGCGTACTTCTTGCCGCGGATGAAATCCTCCATCATGCTCTTGGCGCGGTTGATGGGCATGGCGAACCCGATGCCGATGTTCCCGCCAGGCCCATAAATCGCGGTGTTGATGCCGATGACGCTGCCCTGCGAATCGAGCAGCGGGCCGCCGCTATTGCCCGGGTTGATGGCTGCGTCGGTCTGGATCATGCCTTCCAGCTCACGCCCGTCCTGATCTCGGATGTTGCGACCCAGCGAACTGACAATCCCCGTGGTGAGCGTGCCTTCCAGGCCGAACGGATTGCCAATGGCGAGCACCTTCTGGCCCACCTGGATATTGTCGGATTCGCCCAAGCGCAGGAAACTGATGGCGCCCTTGGGTTGAATCTGGATGAGGGCCAGGTCATTGTTGGGGTCGCGGTCGAGCAGCTTGGCCTTGTACCGGGAGCGGTCCGGCAGGGTCACCGTGATCTCGGGCGCGTTGCCTGAGACCACGTGGTTGTTGGTAAGGATGTAGCCTTTTTCGTCGATGATGAAGCCGGAGCCGGAGTTGCTGGCCGGGTAGACCTCAAGGAACCAGTTGCGCCGGTAGACGGTGCTCGAAATGTTCACCGTGGCGGCGTGAGCCCGCTTGTAGATGTCGATGTTGTTGAGTTCGTCGTTGCTTAAGCCGGCCGAACGGGCGACATCGGGTCCGGTCCAGCCCGCGCTTCCGCCAGTGGCGGTGGCGCTCAGCAACTGCCGAGGGTTCCAGCCGGCGCGGCCGGTGAAGTACACGAAGCCGCCCACCAGCAGGGCGGCGAGGATCAACGTTCTGGCTTTCATGCGGCGATTCTCCGTAGCGAGCCGAGAACGGCCCGTGTCTGCTCAAGCGTGCTCTCCACGGTGGTGGAGTTATCAATGACGTAGTCGGCCAAGGCGCACTTGGCGGCGGCGGACCACTGGCCAGCCATGCGAGCCTGGGCCTGCCCGGCCGTCATCCGGTCGCGGGCGACGGCGCGCTCCACCTGTTGGTGCGCGGCGCACACCACCACCACCACCCGGTCGAAGTTCCGGTGGTTGCCCGATTCAATCAAGAGCGCGGCTTCCACAATCGCAATCTTATCAGGGTGAAGCCGGGCGGTTTCGGCCAGCCAGGCCTCCTCTAAGTGAAAGACGGCGGGATGCACCAACTTGTTCAGCCGTTCCAGCCTTTCCGGCCGTCCAAACACCTCAGCCGCCAGGCGGCTTCGTACTATGTCTCCATTGTCATCCAAAATCCCCCGGCCGAATTCGGCCACGACGGGTGCGTAGGCTTCACCACCCCGGGCGATTGCCTGGTGTCCCAACTGGTCCGCTTTTGCCAGGTGGCAGCCCTGTGAAACCAGATACTCCCCCACCATACTCTTACCGGATGCCAAGCCTCCGGTTAAGCCCACCCGAAGCATTCAGACTCCGGCGCGGCGTTCCGCCGCGGCCACCGTGTTCACCATCAGCATGGCAATGGTCAGCGGACCGACGCCCCCGGGCACCGGCGTGTAGGCGCCGGCCAGCCGCGCCGCATCGCCGGGGTGGACGTCGCCCACCGTGGCGCGGCCTGTCCGCCGGAAGTTCTCAAGCCGGGCGGCATCGTGCGCCAACAGGCGTTCCGCCAGATCCGCATTGGTAACCTGATTGATTCCCACGTCGATTACGGTTGCCCCGGGTTGTATGAACTCTTCCGTGACAAACCCCGGCCGGCCGATAGCGGCCACCAGGATGGATGCCCGGCGGCACACCTCGGGAAGGTTGGACGTGCGAGAGTGGCAAATGGTCACGGTGGCGTGCTCGTGCAGCAGCAGCATGGCCTGCGGCTTACCCACGATGTCGCTTCGGCCGATGATCACCGCTTCCTGGCCCGCCATGGGAATGCCGTCGCGGCGGAGCAATTCAATCACACCGGCTGGAGTGCAAGGGCGCGGCCCCGGCTGATTGGCCACCAGCAGGCCGGTATTGCAGGGGTGGAAGCCGTCGACATCCTTTTCGGGCGCGATGGCAAGCAGCACCTGTCCCGCATCCACATGGCGAGGCAAAGGCATCTGCACCAGGATCCCGTCGATATCGGGCCGGCGGTTGAGCGTTTGGACAACATCCAGCAGTTCCCCGGTGGTGATGGAAGCGGGCGGTGTGAGCTTTTCGGACCGGATTCCAAGCTCCTCACAGGCCTTTTCCTTGTTCCTTACGTAGATGGCGGAGGCGGGGTCATCACCCACAAGAACTACGGCAAGCGCCGGCGGGTGTTTGGCGGCGCGTAAGCGGGCGATTCGGGGCAGCAGTTCCAGGCGGACCTCGCTGCCGGTTTTCCTTCCATCGAGAATTCGGGCTGGCATGAAACTGGGGTGTCTAGGCGGCGCGCCGCCGCAGATGATATGAGATGGCTCCCACGGCAGCCAGGGCGGCGGTGGCGCCCACGATGACCGGCTTGAACCACACACCCACGGCCGTGGTGACGGCGGCGAGACTGACAAACATCAGTGGGATGAGCGGATAGGCAAAACTCACCACGGCGAGCCTCTGCCACCCCGGCCGTTGGCGGAACTTGAAAATCGACGCGACGGCCATGGCAGCGAAGAACCCCAACGTGACCCCGATGAAGAGAACCAGGTCAGGGAACGGCGTGAGGGTCATGACGATGGAGCAGGCACCCTGGCAGAGAATGGCGGCGGCCGGCGTGCGCCACTTGGGGTGGACGCTGCCCGCCCAGCGGAAGAAGGCACCGTTGCGCGCCATGGCGTAGTAGACTCGCGGGCCGACAATCACCATGGCGTTCACGGTGGAAACCAGGGAGAGAGCCATCAGCGCGCTGAACACGCCGCCGATGCCGGAACCAAACAGGTTGGATGCCGCGAGCGATCCGATGGCAATGACGCCTTTCATCTGCTCCATGGGGGCGGCGTAAAGGAACACAAAGTTGAGCAGGACGTAGAGGGTGGCAACCAGGATGGTGCCGCAGGTGAGAGCCAGGGGGAGTGTTCGCTTGGGGTCCTTGATCTCCTCGGCAACATAGGTGGCGGCGTTCCAGCCGCTGTAACTGGTGTAGATGAAGAACAGACTGATGGCGAACTGCGCCGCCAACGGGAACGGCGAAGTGCGCACGGCGGGCTGCGAGAAGTGCGCCCAGTTGCCGGCCCCGGCCAGGAATCCGAAGACGATGAACGAAGCGATGACGGCGATCTTGATGGCTGTCAGGGCATTCTGCACGCGCGACGCCGGACGCAGCCCCACCAGGTTGAGCACGGTGAGGGCCGCCACCAGCGCGGACGCCGCCGCCTGCGCGCCGCCAATCTTGATCTGGAACCAGGCGGGTCCCAGCGTGAGCAGCGTGTTCGATTGCTTGAGAGCGGGGTTGAAGTATCCCAGGTAATCGCTGAAGGCGAGTGCGGAGGCGGCAATGGGGCCGGAGAAACCGGCGACAAACGACACCCACCCTACCATGAATCCCCAGGCGCCGCCGTAGGCTTCCGTGAGGTAGACGTACTCGCCGCCGGAGGAGGGGAAGTTGATGCCAAGCTCCGAATAGACGAATGCGCCGGCCAGCGCGGCGACGGCACCCACGATCCAGATGCCAATGAAGAGGTTGACGTCGGCCAGATCGCCGGCCAGGAATCCACTGGTGGTGAAGATGCCGGTGCCCACCATGTTCGAGATGACGAGGGCGGCGGCGCTGCCCAAGCCCAACTGCCGTAAGAGGGCGGGTTTGCCGTCGTTCGAAGCGGCGGGGGCGGTCTTCACGGATGCCATGTTCAACCCATTGTACCCGCTGCGGCCGGCTCGAAAAGCGGCTTTTCCTTACGCGAGCAATCGTTCGAGCGGCGTTTCCCTGCCGATGACGAACAGTGTCTGGCCGCGGCGCGGGCGTGCGCTCAGGTGCATCATCAGCACGAACCCCGCCGCATGGGCTCGAATTTCGCGAGCCGGGGCGCCATGGTCCGAAAAATCGTGGAGGCGGCCGATGAGCGCGCCCGCTTCCACGCGTGCGCCTAGATCCACCACCGGTTCCCACACGCCATCGGCGGGGCAGGGGCGATAGTCGTCCAGATTCTCCGCGCTCACGATCACCGGCGGACCCGCGTCCTCCGCGCGCAGCCGGCGCACGGGCCCATCCACCAGCCCGTAGTGCCGAAGAACGTTCAGGGTTCCCTCATAGGCGTAACGCACGCCAACGGTGGAAGTGGTCTCGCCGCCGCCGAACTCGCTGCCGATGGTGATCTTGCCTTCCGCCTCGGCCTCGTCGGTGAGCAGACCGCTGGCCATGGTGCTGGCGTAGATCATGATAAACGGCGGATCGAACAGCGCCGCAACGCGGGCTGTTTCCTCGCGCTGCGCGCGGCTGGGAATCGGATGGAAAGAGGTAACGATGGGGAAAGCCCCCTCCTTGCCCCCGGAGTGGATGTCGATGACCACTCGCCCGCGCGGAAACACGAAGCGCTTCACGAAGTTCGAGATGCGATAACTGATGCTGCCACGCGGATTACCTGGGAAGGCCCGGTTCATGTTGACGCCATCCAAAGGAGATTCGCGTTGATTGGCCACGCAAGCGCTCTCGCTCAGACGCGGCATCAGCACCACGTGGCCCGACATTTCCGCCGGGTCCAGATCCGCGCACAGGCGCTTCACGCCGATCTGCCCTTCATACTCATTGCCGTGCGTGCCGCCGAAGATGAGGATGCCGTTTGGATTCGTCCCGCGATGGCCGTTGATCACCGTGAGTGGCACGAGTGAATAGCCCCAGGTGCCGTCCAGGTGGAACGCCACGTTGTAATGGTGCTTCCCGGGACGGTCCCAGTCAATGTGCGCGGGGTCGAAAATGGTTTCCGGCATGGCGGTTACTCCAGGCCCAACAGGGCGGTTGTCTCGCGCTGGAGCATCGCTTCCATCTTCTCCATGTTCAACCGCGGCAGCGCCGTGCCTTCCAGCATGTTGTTCAGGGCGCGCATGCCGGCAATGCTCGCATCCACGGTGGTGAACGGGTAATCGCTGCCGAACAGAAGCTTGTTCCAGACCCCATATTCCTGCACCAGCATCAGCGAATGGTAGAGCTGGAACGGACGGTAGTGCAGCGCGGAGACATCGGCGTAAAGGTTCGGGTGCTTTCGAATGGTGGCCACGCAGTCGCCCTCGTAAGGGTGGCCGAGATGCGCCAGGATCATGTAGACCTCCGGGAATCGCATGGCCACGCGATCGAGCAAACGCGGCAATGTGCAGTCCAGGGGCGCCTGGGAGATGAACGTCGTGCCGGTGTGCAGCAGCACCGGCAGTGCGTGCCGCGCGGCATAACTCCAAAGATCGTCGAGTTCAGCCGAGCCGGGGTCGAAGCCGGCATACATGGGCATGAGCTTGATGCCGCGCATGCGCAGGTTGCGGTGGCCCTCTTCCATCTCATCGCGCCAGCCGGGCTGTGTGGGATCCAGGCTCAGGAACGGGATGAGTTGGCCCGGGTGCTCATCCGCATAGGCGCGAATGGCATGGTCGGGCACCCAGAGTCCGGCGCGGCGCGCCTTGCCGCCAAAGACCACGGTTTTGTGGCAGGCGGTGGCGGAGGCGTGATACTCCTCCCAACGGACGGTGAGATCCACTTCCTGGTCGCCGCGGGCCCGGCGCGCCTGCGAACGGAAGTCGTCGCTGAAGTGTTCCGGATACCGCCAGAAGTGGCTGTGGACGTCGACGACCATGGCACTCATGTCTTTAGTTCAGCCAGGATTTCGCTGGCCACCTGGCGCGCGCGATCGACCTCGCCGCGCTCAAAGCTGATGGCGCCCACACGCGGGTGGCCGCCGCCGCCGTAGCGTTCGCAGATGGAGGCCAGGTTGTGTTTCAGGTCGCCCGTGGCCCACGGGTTGGACCCCACCGATACCTTGGTGCGGAAGCTGGCCAGCAGAACCGACACGGTGTACACCGACTGTGGGAACAGGTGATACGGAATGAACTTGTTGTAGCCGTCCAACCCTTCGTTCACCAGGTCGAAAAACAGCACGCCGTTGTCGCAGTGCGCCGTTCTACCAATCACTTCGATCGACCGCAAGTGGCGTTCGTGCAGCGGCTCATAGATCTCGCGCACTTCCGGCATGGCGATGATCTCATCCAGCGTATGATGGCGCATCCAGCCAATGATCTTCTGCACAATGCCGGAGCCCTTGGCGGCCTCAATCACCAGGGTCAGCTTCATGGCGGGCGCGGCCAGTCCCGTGGCTTCAGCGGCATCGCGATAGAGCGCGCCGTCGATCACATCGGCCCACTGAACGAGGTCGTCGAGATCGTTGGGCTGGTAGCCCCAGCGCTCACGGGTCATGGTGGCGATGTAGCGGGTGCAGGAGCGGTAGCCGGGGTCGAACATCTTCCGCCCGCTGACGTCGCGGGAATGATGTTCGGCGTCCTCCTGCGTGAGGAACGCACTCTGGTGATGATCGAACCACCAGGTGAGCTTGTCGTTGCTTGAGTACTTGAAATCGACGATGGCGTTCTCATCTCCGTCAAACAGCGAGTCCTCGAAGATCTGGGAGGCCTTGTGCGCCATTCCCGTATAGAGAAACTCCGCGCCGGGATGGACGTGGTCGCCGATGAAGCGGCTGAAGTAGGCCGCCGAAGCCGCGCCGTCGAAGCAGTGGTCGTGATAAAGAATGCGAACCCGCATGGGACCCCGAAAATGGAGCAGGAAAACCTCCTAGCTTGACGCAAAGCGGGGGTCCAGCGCAACTATACTGAAGAAACGTGTCTTCATCCTTGCGGCGTGCTGCCGTTATCCTATTCACGCTGGCCGCCGTCTATGTGGTGTACTTCCATGGGCTCAATGGTGTCGGGCTGCTGGGGCCGGATGAGCCGCGTTATGCGGCTATTGCGCGTGCCATGGAACTGAGCGGTGATTGGGTGACGCCGCGCCTGTGGGGGTCGCCTTGGTTTGAAAAGCCGGCGCTCACCTATTGGCTGGGTGCGGCGGGCAGCGCGCTGGGATTGCCGGGCGACGTGGCGCCGCGAGGCCCGGTGGCGGCCTTGAGCGTTGCGTTCCTTGGGTTCTTCTATTGGATGGCGCGGCGCGAGTTCGGGCCGGGGGCGGCGGCGTACGCGACCATTGTCCTGGGCACGTGCGCGGGCTGGCTTGCCTACTCCCGGATCGCGGTGACGGACCTTCCATTGGCCGTATTCACCAGCGCGTCGCTGCTGGCGGTTCTGCCGTGGATGCGCGGGGAAAGTGGCCGATGGGCGCTGATGGCGGGCGTCCTGCTGGGTGTTGCCGCGCTGGCCAAGGGACTTGTGCCGCTGGTGCTGGCGATTCCATTCCTTTGGGCCGTATGGGTGCGCCGCAAGGCGAGCCAGCCGGTGGCACGCGGCGTTGCCTGGTTCGCCTTGGCATTCGCTGCCGCCGCGGTGCCGTGGTTCGCGCTGGTGATCGCGCGCAACGGGAATGCCTTTGTGCAGGAGTTCTTCTGGAAGCACCACCTGGAGCGGTTCGCCAGCGGGTCCCTGCAGCACGGCCAGCCGTTCTGGTTCTACTTGCCGGTTTTGCTGGGCGGCCTGTTTCCGTGGAGCGTGCTGCTGCTTCTGTTGCCGGAATCGGGCTGGCACAAGGACGCGCGACGCAAGCTGCTGCTGATCTTCGTGCTGTTCGGATTCGTGTTCTTCTCGACCTCGGTGAACAAGCTGCCCGGTTATCTCTTGCCGCTGGTACCGGCCGTTGCACTGCTTGCGGGCCTCCGGTTGGCGGAGTTGCCTGTCGCGGGCCCGTTTCTGGCAGGGTCGGGGATGCTGGTGGGGCTGGCCCCGGTGGCGGCGCGCGTGTTGCCCAAGGCCATCGAAAGCGGCATCACCAAGTCAGCACTACCGGAACTCGATATCCGGTGGCTTCTGGGAGCGGTGTTTTTCGCCGGCGCAGTGACCTGGCTTGACCGGCATGGACGCCGCGGCGCGGCGGTGGCCCTGCTTGGCACCCTTACGGCCGCCGCTGTCTGGCTGGTGCAGCGCGAGGTGTTCCCGGTGCTCGAACAGAGGGTTTCCGCCCGGCAGGTCTGGAACACGTTCGAGGCAAAACGCGGCCAGCTCTGTATCGCCGGTATTCACCGGAACTTCCGCTACGGGCTGAACTACTATGCGGGCGAAGAGCTGCCCGACTGCACGGCCACGCCAAAGCCCTGGCGGATCGAGCAGTCCCCGGGAGCGGTTCCCCGGCTTGTGGAAGTCCCACGCTGAAGGGATCCCTGTTGCCACGCCTCCAAAGTGTGGTTTTCACCGCGGGCTGATACACTGGCGCTATGCGTTTCAGGATGTTTCTGCTCTCGCTGCTCACCGCCACAGTCGCCCTTGCCCAGGAAACCCGGTCCACCATCGTCGGCCGCGTCACCGACGCCTCGGGAGCCGTTGTCCTCGGCGCTGAAGTCCGCGCCACGAATGTCTCCACGGGCGTAGCCGCCGCCGCCAAAACCAACGAATCCGGCAACTTCACTCTCCCCTACCTCCTGCCAGGACCCTATAGGCTTCAAGCCTCGCTTCAGGGATTCAAGACCTTCGTTCGGGAAGGCATTGAACTCCGCACCAACGAGGCCGTGGAGGTCAATGTCTCTCTCGAAGTGGGCGCCACCAGCGAAACCGTGGAAGTGAAAGGTGAAACGCCGCTGCTGCAAACAGTGGATGCTTCGCTCGGCCAGGTGGTTGACCAGCGCCGCGTCCAGGAACTGCCCAGCTTCGGCTCCAGCCCCATGACGCTCGTCCAACTCGCCCCCGGTGTCATCAACTCCACCGACATGCGCCTGGCCAAGGCCGGCTCATTTTCCATCAACAAGAACAGCCAGTTCTCCACCGATGGCGCGGGCCAGTACAACAACGAATTCACGCTGGACGGCGTTGCGAACACCCAGGCCCAAGGCACATCCGGCCGGGTGGGCTTCATCCCTCCGCAAACCGCTGTTGGCGAATTCAAGGTGCAGACCGCCGCGTACGACGCCAGCGTGGGCCACACTATCGGGTCCCTGGTCAATGTCAGCACACGCAGCGGCACCAACACACTCCACGGCGAGCTTTACCACTGGCTGCGAAACTCCGCCTTCGATGCACCCAATATCTTTCAGAACCGGGCCGGCCAGAAGCTGCCCGTCTACCAGGACAACCGGTTCGGCGGCTGGGCGGGCGGACGCATCGTCCGCAATCGCACGTTCTGGTTCTACAACTACGAAAAGAATTCGTTCGGCGTCCCGCAGTCGTTCGTCAACACCGTACCTACCGCCGCCATGCGCCGCGGCGACCTCGGCGAACTCCGCCGCCTGGGCACCAACTATCAGGTCTACGATCCACTGTCCACCGCGCCTGCGGCAGCAGGAACCTTCTCGCGCATGCCGATTCCCAACAACCTGATCCCGCCCTCCCGCATCGATCCGGTGGCCCAGAAGATCCTGCCCTTCTGGCCCGAGCCGAACGCCGGCGGCACCGCGGAGGGGCGCCTGAATCACTTCCGCACCACCAAGGCGTTGGAGGACACCTGGGTCCATCTGATCCGCCTGGATCACAACTTCAACGAAAACCACCGAGCCTTTGTCCGCATGTCGACTGACTTCTGGAAGGAGGACAAGAACCGTGTCTTTACCACCGGGGCCAACGGCATCATCCTCAACCGCCAGAATCGCGGGCTCACCCTTGACGACGTCAAGGTCTTCAGCCCCACCTTTCTCATGAACGTCCGCTATGGCGTCACCTACGCGAACTTCACCGAGAAGACCATCCAGCAGGGCTTTGATCTGGCGAGCCTGGGGTTCTCGAGCCGCCTCACCGGCCTGGTGGACAGGGCGATCAGCCGCTTCCCAAACGTCGTCGTGGGGGCGTTCACGCAGCTTGGGAATTGGGAATCCGGCGACGGTGGCAATTACTCCACGGTTCATTCCAGCGGCGTGACCTTTACCAAGCTCGCCGGCGCCCACGCCATGCGCTTCGGCGCCGACTATCGCGTTTACCGCGAGAATCAGGGCCGCTATCCGCTGGATGTCGCGCCGCAGCTTTCTTTCGACACCACCTACACACGTGGACCGCTCAACACATCGGCCGCGCCCGCTCTGGGCGGCGAGCTGGCTTCATTCCTGCTGGGAGTGCCCGCCGGAGCCATGACCCGCACGGCTCGTCTGGCCGAACAGGACAAGTGGTTCGGAACATACATGCAGGACGACTGGAAGGTGACGCGCAAGCTGGTGATCAACTGGGGCATCCGCTATGAGTTGGAAACGCCCGTCACAGAACGCTACAACCGCTCCGTGGCCACGTTCGCCTTCGATCAGGCGAGCCCCATCGAAACCGCCGCCCGGAACAATTACACCCCGGCGATCGCAATCCCCGAACTGGCGCCAAGCGCGTTCCGCGTGCGCGGTGGCCTCATCTATGTGGGCCAGGGCGGCAACGGCCGCACGTACTGGCGTGGCGAGCGCAACAACATCATGCCGAGGCTCGGCATCGCCTATCAACTCGACAGGAAGACGGTGCTGCGCACCGGCTATGGCCTCTTCTTCGATACGCTGGGCGTCAACAAGACGGACTCCATCGCCACAGGATTCAGCCAGTCCACGCCAATTCAGGCTTCGCTTGACAACGGCCTCACCTATGTCGCCACCACGGCGAATCCCTTTCCCAACGGTCTGATCGAGCCTTCCGGGGCCGCCGGCGGCCTGGCCACCAACCTGGGCCAGGCCATCAGCTTCTTCGAGCCGCGGCGCAAGCAGAGCTACACGCAACGCTGGTCGTTCGGATTCCAGCGCGAACTGCCCATGCAGTGGCTGGGCGAAGCGATGTATGTCGCCAGCCGCGGCACCCGGATCGGCATTAATCAGAACATCAACAACACACCGGCCGAGTACCTAAGCCGGACCGGCACACGCGATCAGCGCACCATCGACTATCTGGGCGCCAACTCACGCAGCCCCTTCTCCGGCCTGCACCCAATCTACGGCCAGAACATCTCCCGTGCGAATCTGCTGCGGCCGTATCCGCAGTTCGGCGGGATCACTGTAAACGTGCCCAACGGATACTCCTGGTACCACTCGCTCCAAACGCGCCTGGAACGGCGCTTCGCCAAGGGCTATACCCTGATGTTGGCCTACACGTGGTCGAAAACGATGGAGGCGATTGAGTATCTGAACGCCGTTGACACCGTGCCCTACGAATCGATCTCTTCGTTCCACCGGCCCCATCGTTTCGTCGTCTCAGGCATCTGGGAACTCCCCTTTGGCCGGGGCCGCCACTTCGCCGCCACAGTGCCCCGCGCCTTGGACCTTCTGGTTGGAGGATGGCAATTGAACGGCGTCATGCAGCGCCAAACCGGGCCGCCGCTCAACTTCGGCGACATCTGGACCCTCTTCAGCGGAAACACCCGGGATATCGTCCTGCCCAAGTCGCAGCGCAGCCCCGAGCGCTGGTTCAACACCGCCGCCGGCTTCAACCGGAACAATGCGCAGCAACTCGCGTCGAACTACCGTGTCTCGCCGCTGCGCTTCCCGGGTATCCGAGGCGATGGCCAATCGCGGTGGGATCTGTCGGCCATCAAGAATTTCCGTGTCACGGAAGGCATCGGCATCCAATTCCGCGCGGAGTGCCTGAACGCCATGAATCATCCCAACCTGTTCACGCCGAACACCGCGCCGGCGAGCACTGCTTTCGGAACGATCACGGGACAGGACGTCCCGCGGTCCTGGCAGTTCGCCCTGCGCCTCACGTTCTGATCCCCGGCGCCCGTGAGTTCGCCGGACGCAAGCTTGGCAGGGTATGGGTCAGCGACGCGGCTCAGCCAATGACTGAGCCGCCGTGATCGATTTCTACAGCAACTTAGGCGTGCCCCAGTGCGTCCGGTACACCCGCTTCACCTGCGCGTTGGCAGCCGGGTCCGCGGGGATCGACTCCGTTTCCTGATCGAAGGTCACATTGTGGCCCGTGCGCGCCACGATGTTCGCCAGGTGGCAGTGGATGGCCGAGAGGTGGCCTTCCATGATGTCGGCCGGCGGAAGCTGGCGCGAACGGATACACTCAACGAACTTGCGCTGGTGAATGGCATCGTCGTCGCCGGCATCATCATGCTGGATCTGCTTGCCGTCCTTATCGAACACCTTGTAGCCCCAGCGGCGGTTGTACTGGCCGATGTGCACCATGCCTTCGGTGCCGTAGACGCCGACGCCGTTCTCAATGCCGTTCATGCCGTAGGGGTTCCAGATGCGCTGCTCCCAGATCATGCTCTTGCCGTCTTCGTAGTCGAAGTTGGCCAGCATGGTGTCGGGCGTTTGCTGGTCATCCTTGAAGAAAACCTTGCGGCCCGATCCACTGACACGCGTGGGGTAACTCACACCGAGCGCCCAGCGCGCAATGTCAATCTGGTGGGCACCGTCGTTGCCCGCGTCACCGGTGCCGAAATGCCAGTGCCAGTGCCATTTATAGTGGAAGCGGTTTTCGTTGAATGGAATCCACGGCGCGGGGCCCAGCCACGTTTCATAGTCGACGCCCGGCGGCACCGGGCCGTCTTCCTTGTGGCCGATGTCGTCGCGCAGCTGGATGTTCCAGGCCTTGGCCATCAGGACCCTGCCGATCTTGCCGGACTTGATGAGTTCGATCGCACGCACCGTGGATTCGCGGCTCCGCGATTGCGTGCCCACCTGCATCAGCCTGCCGTTGCGGCGCGCCGCGTCGATCATCAGGCGCCCTTCGCGGATGTTGTGTGAGCACGGCTTTTCGACATAGACGTCCTTGCCGGCATCGGCCGCCAGAATGGCGGCAGGCGCGTGCCAGTGATCGGGGGTGGTGACGACGACGGCGTCGATGCCCTTGTCTTCGAGCATGCGGCGCATATCGTTCGTCTCTGACGGTTTCGGGATGCCCAGCTTCAGCGCCACCGCCTGGGCCTTTTCCAGTGACGCCTTGTCGGCATCGCAGAGAGTTTTGACGTTCACGCCGGCGATCTTGCCGTAGCTGCCCAGCAAGTGCCGGCCGCGGCCGCCCACGCCGATGATGCCGACGTTCACCTGATCGCTGGCGGCTACCGCTTTCCGGCGCACCGCCGTGGCGGCCAGGGCCGCACCCATCATGAAGTATCTACGATTCATCTGCAGTTTCCTTTCTTGACGTTTACTTGAGGCCCTGTTCGAGATTCCGGATATGGTCGGCGGCGAGCCGGGCCACGGTCTCGCCGTCTGGCTTAAAGTCGAAAACTTCCACCGAGAGCCACCCCTGATAGTTGAGATCGCGGAGCGCTTGCAGCACGGGCATGAAAGGGAACTTCCCCGCGCCTGGGTATCTACCATCGAGCTCATTGAGGTGGACATGGCGGATCCGGCTGAAGTGGCGCCGGATCACATCCGGGAGCGGCGCCGTTTCGGCCGTCGTGTTGTGGGTGTCGAACATCGACTGCACGGCCGGGCTCTTCACTTGCTCCACAATGGCATTGGCCTCGGCCATCGTATTGATGACATTGCACAGATGCGGCGCGAGCGGTTCCAGCAGAATCGTCACGCCCCGCCGGTTGGCGTGGGGCGCCATTTTGATCAAAGCCTCGGTCACACGCTTGGCCGCGTCCGCCGGCGTGACGCCGTCGATCGCCTGCCGCTGCCTGGACGACCCCAACACCATTACCGGTGACGGACCGAGATCGGCGGCCAGATCGATGAGGCGCGCGAAATAGTCCAGCGTGCGTGCGCGCACGACGGCGTCTGGTGTCGTGAGATGCAGGCCCTTGGGCTCCTTGAGGAACGAATGAAGTCCGCAGAAATGCAGGCCATTCACTTTCATCTGTTGCTTCAGCGAACGGCGTTCCGCGGCGGTGAGTGCCGCGGGATCGCCACTGAGGTTTGACGGATCGATCTCCAGCCCGGTATAACCCGTGCGGCGGGCCGACTCGCAGATACCGGAGAACGACGCCCCGGAAAACGTCTCGCTGCAGATCGTCAGACGGAAGCGCCCGGCGGCGGCACCGAGGAACGGCGCTCCCGTTACACCCAGCATGGTACGGCGAGACATCATAAATTGAACAGCCTTTTGGCGTTGGCCGTGAATACTTTCGTTTGGTCGCCGGCGGACAGATTCAGACTCTCCACATGCCCGGCGATGAGCGATGGATCGACCCACGGATGATCGCTGGAATAGAGCATGCGATCCACGCCGACAAAGTCAATGCCATAGCGGATCGCCATCGGGATGGGCGAGACTGTGTCGAGGTACACGCGCTTGAGATACTCGCTGGGCGCCATGCGGATGTTCTCCGCGCCGCGCTTGAGCACCATCGTCTGGTGATCCACGCGCCCGATGAGATAGGGCAGCGCGCCGCCCACGTGCGGGCAAACCAGCTTGAGGTTGGGGTGCTTGTCGAGCACGCCCGACAGAATCAGACGGCAGAGCGCAATGGTGGTGTCGAACATCAAGCCCAGCATCGGAGCCATCTGATACTCGCTGACGGCGCTGTAGGTCATCGGCAGGCCCGGATGCAGCAGGATCGGAACGTTGCGCCGCTCGGCCTCGGCGAAGAGGGGACGGTAGGCGGGCTCGTCGGGGAACTTGCCGTCGAGATTCGAGTAGAGCAGAATGCCCTTCATGCCGAGCTTGCCGATGGCGCGGTCAAACTCCTTGAGCATCGCGTCCGCCGAATGAAAGGGCAGCGTGGCGAGCCCGAAGAAACGCGTGGGATGCTGGCGGACGGTGCCGGCAATGAAGTCATTGAGCATGACCGCCATCGCAGTAGAATCCTGGCCGAACAGCTCCGGACCCGGATCGTTGATGCTGAGCGCGGTCATGGCAATGCCGGCCTTGTCCATGTCGGCAATCTTGGCAGCCACATCGGTATGTTTCGGCATCAGGCGGCGATGCCAGTCGCCCACGACGACGTAGCGGTCGTCGCCCTTGCGGTACACGTAGGGTGACGTCTTGCGTTTCTCAAGGAGCTTGAGGAAGTCTTCGGAGAAGAGGTGGCTCTGCGAGTCAATGCGCGATCCGCGCGTGGCGGCCGCGGTGGAAGTGTTGATGCTGGTGGCGGCAAGGGTGCCGGCGAGAAACGTTCTGCGCTGTTGGGTCATAAGAGCATCTGCTTAACTACTCTGCCGCCCACGTCCGTCAACCGGAAATCGCGTCCCATGTGGCGATACGTGAGCCGGGTGTGTTCGAGGCCGAGCGTGTGAAGCATGGTGGCCTGGAGGTCGTGAATGTGCACGGGATTTTCGGCCACCTGCAGGCCGATCTCATCCGTCTTGCCGATCACCTGTCCGCCCTTGATGCCGCCGCCCGCGGCCCAGATACTGAAGCAGTTCGGGTGGTGATCGCGGCCCGGGTCTTCGTCGACGCGCTCAAACTGGCCCACCGGCGTGCGGCCGAATTCTCCCGCCCAGACGAGCAACGTGGAATCGAACAGGCCGCGGCTTTTGAGGTCGCCAATCAGCGCGCCGATCGGTTGGTCGGTGATCGCACAGTTCTTCTTAAGCTTGCGGTTCAGTTCCTGATGATCGTCCCAACTGGCGTGCGCCAACATCACGAAGCGAACGCCGCGCTCCACCATGCGGCGGGCGAGGAGGCAATTGACCGCATAGGGATGCGTGGGTTCTTTGTTGACACCGTAGTCTTCGAGCGTCCTGGCGGACTCCTGCGAGAAATCGAGAAACCGCGGGGCGGCGGACTGCATGCGGAATGCGAGTTCGTAGGAGTGCACGCGGCTTGCAATTGAAGCATCGCCCGTATCGTACTGGCGCTCCTCGTTCAGCTTGCGGATCAGATCGAGCCGTGCGCGCTGCGTTTCGGGTGTGACGCCGGGCGGGTTGGGCAGATAGAGAATCGGCTCGCCCGAGTTGCGGAACACGGTACCGGCGTAGGTGGATGGCAGAAAACCGCTGGCCCAGTTCATGGAGCCGCCGCTGGTGCCCTTGCCGGAACTCAGCACCACGAACGCCGGCATGTCCTGCGATTCACTGCCCAGCCCGTAGGAGACCCACGCGCCCGCAGTGGGCCGCCCGAACTGCGTGGAGCCGCTAAACAGCAAGGCTTGGCCAGGATGGTGATTGAATGCTTCCGTGTGCATTGAGCGGATGAGGCAGATGTCGTCCGCGTGAGCGCCGATGTGCGGGATGTAGTCGGAAAACTCGGTGCCCGATTGGCCGTGGGGTGTGAAGACGCGCTCGGTACCCAGCACCTTCGCATCCGGTTTGACGAAAACGAAGTTGAGATCCTTGCTCATCGATGGCGGCAGCGGCTGGCCGTGCCATTTCTGCAGCGCTGGTTTGGGGTCGTAGAGATCGAGGTGGCTGGGGCCGCCTTCCTGAAAGAAGAAAATGACGTTCCTGGCTTTGGCGGCGAAGTGCGGCTTCTTCGGCGCCAGCGGATTGCCGCCGCCGGCCTCGGCCGCGCCCAACAGATTCGAAAGCGCGACGCCGCCGAGCATGCCGCTGAAGGAGCGAAAGAAGTCGCGGCGTTGTTGGATGCGCAGGTACTCGCGGTCGTAGTGCATGGTGGATTCCGTTACTCGCGCGTGATGAACTCGTCCAGGTTGAGAATCGCGCTGGCGAGGCCGGTCCAGGCGGCGGTTTCGACGCGCGAGACGCCGGGGACTTCCAGGGGGAAAAGAACGGCGGCGGCCTTGGCGTCCCGCTCAAACAGACCGGTTTGCTGCTGGTAATAGCCGCTGGCAAACTCCGCTTCGCGCCGGCTGGGCGGGCGGCTCAGGCAGATTTGAAAGAGATGCTCGATGCGCGCGGCGACCGATGGAGCGGGCTGCTCGCGCAGGAGCCGCGCCGTGAGGGCTTGCGCGGACTCGACGAAAACAGGATCGTTGAGCAGGTTCAGCGCCTGGAGAGCGGTGTTGGAGCGGTCCCGCTTGCAGGCCGCGAGGCTGGCGTCCGGCGCGTCGAAGTTCATTAGCTGCGGATACGGCACCGTGCGCTGAAAGTGGATGTAGAGTCCGCGCCGGTAACGATCGCGGCCCGTGCTCTCCGGCCAGCCTGCGTCAGTGCCATAGGCCAGTTCGATCACACCCTTGGGCATGGGCGGGCGAACGCTGCGGCCGCCAATGGCGGGATAGAGAAGTTCGCTGACGTGCAACGCCGAGTCGCGGACCAGTTCGGCCGGAAGGCGCAGGCGCGACTGATGCGACAGGAGCGCGTTGCCGGGATCGCGGGCATCCATATCCGGGCGGGCGTGCGAGGACTGGCGATACGTGGCGGAGGTCACAATGAGCTTGATCAGCATCTTCCGTTTCCAGCCAAGGTCCATGAAGCGCGAAGCGAGAAAATCCAGCAGTTCTGGATGCGATGGCTTTTCACCCTGCGCGCCGAAGTCCTCCGGAGTCCGCACGAGGCCGCGCCCAAACAATTCCTGCCACACCCGGTTGACCGTCACGCGGGCGGTGAGCGGATTCTCCGGAGACACGAGCCAGCGCGCCAGCGTCAGCCGCGGCGGGGCGGCGCCGAGAGGTGGAGCGTGGAGGAACGCTGGAACAATGGGGCTGACCGGCTCCGCAGGCTTCTTCCACTCGCCTCGCGTGAGAATGTGGGAGGGCCGGGTAGCCCCCTCGGCCATCACAGGCGCTTCGCTCAACGCGGGATAAGCGCCGCGCAGTTCGCGGAGTTGCTTCCGCGCTTCGCCCCAATTCAGTTCCTTCCACAGTTCCTTGCTGATGACGCGGTGATAGTTCTGGATGAAGTGATCGGTCATCGCGTCGGTCTGCTTCTGGGTTCGCTGCGCCGGCGGCGTGTCGAGAATCTGCAGCGCGTGGTCCAGGTACTTCGTCAATGCGTCGAAGGCGTGATCCCAATCGGTCCACTTGCCGGGAAATGCGCGCGCCTCCTTCATGCGTGCTTCCCAGGCCGGTTGGTAATCGGCCACCTTGTACCTGGCCAGGATCTCCTCGCGCTTGTTGCGATAGGCTGACAGCCGGGCGAGGTACGGGCCCATCTCGCCGGCCAGCGGCGCGTCGACGTTCATCTCGGCGGTGGAGTTGAAGAAGGCGAACATCTGATAGAAGTCGCGCTGTGAGATGGGGTCGTACTTATGGTCATGACATTGCGCGCAGCCAAACGTCAATCCCAGCCAAACGGTGCCGACGGTGGCCGCGCGGTCGAGAACCTGTTCGACGCGAAACTGCTCGATGTTGACGCCGCCTTCGCGATTCGTGAGTGTGTTGCGGTGGAACCCGGTGGCGATGCGCTGGTTGAGCGTCGCGTTCGGCAACAGGTCACCGGCGATCTGCTCGACGGTGAACTGGTCGAACGGCATGTCGGCGTTGATCGCGTCGATCACCCAATGCCGCCAGCGCCAGGCGTGCGGGCGCACGTAGTCTTTCTCGTAGCCGTCACTATCGGCATACCGCGCCAGATCCAGCCACGGGCGGGCCCAGCGCTCACCATAGTGCGGCGATTCAAGCAGGCGATCCACCAGGCGCTCGTAAGCGTCGCCGCGATTATCGCCGAGGAACTCCGCCACTTCGCGGGGAGACGGCGGCAGGCCGGTGAGGTCAAGCGATACTCTGCGAATCAACGTGGTTTTGGCGGCCTCGGGCGAAGGCTCCCAGCCTTCTCGTTCCAGCCGGGCGAGGATGTAACGGTCAATCTCATTGCGCGCCCACGTCTGGTTGCGCGTGGCGGGCGGGGCGGTGCGCGCCACAGGCTGGAACGACCAGTGCTTGCTCTTCGCGCCGGTGGCGGCCGCGGCAGACACAGGCCAAACCGCGCCCGCATCGATCCATTCTCGGAGCTTGGCGATCTCCGCCGCGGTTAGTCGCGCGCCCACCGGTGGCATCACGCGCTTGTCTTCCAGGCCCGCCACTAGGCGCAGCAGGAGGCTGGCGTCGCTCTTGCCGGGCGACAGCACTCGCACCGCATCGTTCCGGTTGTCGAGGCGCAGGCCCTTCATCTGCGTACGGGCGCCATGGCAGGACACGCAACGCGCCGCCAGGAGCGGTTCGATATCGCGCGCGAAATCCACCGCCGCCGCGGCGAGCGCCGGCAGCAGAATTCCATGCAGAGCCACGAGGAAGCTTCTCATGCCAAACCCTTCTTCAAGAGTTTACCGACCGGCTGGCCGGCCACGTCCGTGAGCCGGAAATTGCGGCCCGAATTGAGATATGTAAGGCGCGTGTGATCGAAGCCCAGCGTGTGCAGAATGGTGGCCTGCAGATCGTGCACGTGAATGCGATCCTCCACCGCCTCCAGGCCCAATTCGTCGGTCTTGCCGACCGTTTCGCCGGCACGGATGCCGCCGCCGGCCATCCACATGCTGTAGCAGTTGGGATGGTGATCGCGGCCGTAGCCGATGTCGGAACGCTGCTGCTGGGTCATGGGAGTGCGCCCGAACTCGCCGCCCCAGATGACCAGTGTCGAATCGAGGAGGCCACGTTGTTTCAAGTCGGCAATCAGCGCGGCCGCGGGTTGATCGGTGACTCGGCAGTTCTTCTCGAGATTCTTGTCAATATCGTTGTGGTCATCCCAACTGCCGTGCGACACCATGATGAAGCGAACGCCCCGTTCCACCATGCGGCGGGCCAGCAGGCAGTGCAGGCCGTATTGGTGCGTCGGCTCGCGATGTACGCCGTATTGGTCCAGCAGATGCTTAGGTTCGGAACTGAGGTCCAGCAACTCGGGGGCCGCCATTTGCATCCGGAACGCCAGTTCGTAGGAGGCGATGCGCGCGTCGATCTCCACGTCGCCGGTTTCGCGGCGCCGCTTTTCATTCAAGCGCCGGATAGCGTCCAACCGCGCACGCTGCATCTCAGGCTTAAAGCCGTCCGGGTTGGACAGATACAGAATCGGGTCGCCGGTGCCGCGAAGCGGCGTGCCCTGAAAGGCCGAAGGCAGAAAGCCGTTGGACCAATCGTTGGAGCCCGCGCTGGGCCCGCTGCCGGAACTGAGCACGACAAAACCTGGAAGGTTGCGCGACTCGCTGCCAAGGCCATAGCTCACCCACGCGCCCATGGAAGGACGCCCGGGCTGCATCGAGCCGGTCATGAGCAGAAGCTCGCCGGGATCGTGATTAAAGGCATCTGTGTGCAAGCCGCGGACGATGCAAAGATCATCCGCGAGGCGAGCGGTATACGGCAGCAAGCCGGAAATCTCCGCACCGGACTGGCCGTGGCGCGTGAACGTTCTTGGGCTGGCCACGGCATTGGCATTGGGCTTGATGAACGCGAGCTTGAGATCCTTGGTGACTGAGATGGGCAGCGGGCGGCCGTGCCATTTGCGGAGTTCGGGCTTGTGATCAAACAGGTCGATCTGGCTGGGTCCGCCGGGCATGAACAGGAAAATCACGCTCCGCGCCGTGGCGGGGAAATGCGGCGGTTTCGGCGAGAACGGCGTGGACTCCGTAGCCAAAAGGTCACCCAGCGCCAGGGCTCCGAAGCCAGAGGCGGCGCGCAGGAAATGGCGGCGGTTCAGCAGCATGCTATTCACGGGTGATGAACTCGTCGAGGTTCAGCAGAACGCTGGCCAGCCCGGTCCAGGCCATGGCGGGCGGCTGGGTCTTCCAATATGATTGCAGCCAGTCGCGTTCGTCAGGCGCCGCCAGGCGAGCGAGGCACAGTTCAAACATGCGGTCCAGCCGCGGCCCGAAATCGCGATAGCCTTCTGTCTCGGTGCGCCATGCCAGCGTCCGGGCTGCTTCGACGAACGCCGGGTCATTTAATAGATTCAACGCCTGGAGCGGCGTGTTAGACCGGCCGCGGCGGCATAGCGCGCCGTAGCCGTTGGGGGCGTCGAAGTTGACCATCAACGGATACGGAGCGGTGCGGTTGAGCTGGATGTACATGCCGCGCCGGTAACGTTCGCGCCCAGTGCTTTCCTTCCAGTTTTTTTCGCCGCCCGGTTGCGGCGGGCGTACACTGGGGCCGCCGATCTCGGGCGAAAGCAACCCGCTGGCCGCGAGCGCGCTGTCACGAATCGCTTCAGCGGTCAGCCGGAGGCGCGTCTGGCGGGCAAAAAGTTTGTTCTCCGGATCGCGCCCGGCCAGATCGGCACGCGAGTGGGACGACTGGCGGTAGGTGGCTGACGAAACGACGAGGCGGTGAACATGCTTGAGGCTCCAGCCGCTCTCCATAAACTCAGCTGCGAGCCAGTCCAGCAATTCCGGGTGCGTGGGACGCTCACCCTGATTGCCGAAATTCTCAGAGGTTCGCGCCAGGCCGCGGCCGAAGTACTCCTGCCAGATGCGATTCACGGCCACGCGCGCGGTGAGCGGATTCTCCCGCGACACCAGCCAGCGCGCGAGATCAAGCCGTGTGGCTCGTCCGCCCGCGGCGTCGAGTGGCGGCAGCGCGGCGGGCGTGCCGGGTTCGACGGCTTCGCCCAATTGCTTGAAATCACCTCGTATCAGCAGATGCGTCTTGCGGTCGAGCGCGCGCAACACCGGCGCTTCGCTCACAGGCGGCAACGTGGCGTCGAGTTCACGCAGTTGCCTGGCCACTGTGTCAAACTTCAGCTCGGCCTTGCGCTCCTTGGAAATCACGCGCGCGTAGTTGCCGAGGAAATAGTCTGTAAGGATCCTGGCCTGACGCCGCGTGCGTGTGGCGGCCGGTGTGCGGAGAATCTTTTCACCATCCTCACAGTCAGTACGGAGGTCGTCAAAAGCGTGGTCCCAATCGAGGCGCTTGCCCGGGTGCACGGCCGCCTCGATCATGCCGACCTCCCATTCAGCCTGCAACCTGGGTACGCCGTGGGCCTCGAGAATTTCGCGCCGTTTCGCATCGTAGGCCGGCCGCGCTTGCAGATGCGGTCCGAGTTCGCCCGGCATCGGCGCATCCATATGGTCTTCGTCCGCGTCGTTGAAGAAGGCAAACAGCCGGTAGTAGTCGCGCTGGCTGATCGGGTCGTACTTGTGATCGTGACACTGCGCGCACCCGACGGTGAGTCCCAGCCAGACGGTGCCCACGGTGTTGGTGCGATCGATCACCTGTTCCACACGAAACTGCTCCGGGTCAATGCCGCCTTCGCGATTGGTGAGCGTGTTGCGGTGGAACCCGGTGGCGATGCGCTGATCTCGAGTCGCGTTGGGCAGCAGGTCGCCGGCGATCTGTTCGAGTGTGAATTGATCAAAGGGAAGATCGCGATTGAGTGCGTCGATCAACCATTGGCGATATCGCCAGGCGTGTGGGCGGAAGCGATCGGAGCGGAAACCGTCCGAGTCCGCATAGCGCGCCAGATCCAGCCAGTGGCGGCCCCATTTTTCACCGTAGTGCGGCGACGCAAGCAGCCGGTTCACCTGACGCTGCCATGCATCCGGCTGCTGGTCTTCGAGGAAACTCGCCAACTCAGCCGGCGTGGGAGGCAGACCGATCAGATCGAGCGACAGACGGCGCAGCAACACTGCCCTGGGCGCTTCGGGCGAGGAAGCGATGCCTTCTTTCTCCAGCCGCGCGCGGATGAAGCGGTCCACTTCGGGAAGCCCGGTGGCGTTGGCCTTCGGCGGCTGGGGGCGGCGCACCGGTACTAGCGACCAGTGGTCCGCCGCATGCACTGCGGAGGCCAGCAACAACACGACGATGCCAGGACGAATCGACATGTCTACTGAGCCGCGGCAAACTCCTTCCAATACGTCTTCGGGTCGCTGCCTTCGTGAATCGCGACGCCGTAGCGGAAGCGCAACGTGCCGCCCGCCGGATTTTCCATTTTCCCATCCATTGTTCTGTCTTTGGTGAAGCCGCGCACGCCGAACGGATTGGCGGTGTGGACGCCGTAGTCGCACGTATGCCGGTAGGTCGGGTAGCGGGGCTTGGACGGATGATCGAGGATTCCCACGCCGCGTCTCGCCCTTTCAATCCAGCCACTCATCTTCAATCCACCCACTCATCCGCCGGGTCGAACTTCGGCATCGCCACGATCAGCACCTTCATCCGGCCAATCGCGCGATGCCTCACACCGGGAGGGATCAACACACAGTGGCCGGGCCGCACCGCCTCCACCGCGCCGTCGAGTTCCATTCGGGCGTCGGGACCGCACTCCAGGAAGTAATAGGTCTCTGTGAGCCGCTTGTGATAATGCAGCGCCGCATCCTCACTGATCTCCGTCACGTGGATCGTGGCCGGGAAGTCGGGTACGTCGGCAAATGCCCGGCGCGCGGTGCCGCACGGACAAGGCACGCCTGGTATAGACGCGAAATCCACGATCATGGGCTGCAACATCAAACCCGCCTCAATTTAGTGACTCGCCCCACTTCCACCCACTCGGTGACAAAGATGTTGCCGGCGTGGTCGAACCAAGCGCCGTGCGGGCTTACGAATTTTCCGGCGCGAAACTCGCTGCGCGGTCTCTTGCGCAGTTCCTGCCAATCGCCCGTTGTGTCTTCGCCGAGGTGCGTGATGACATTGTTGTCGCGGTCGAGCAGGGTGACGCGCGCGGCGAGATCAGGGATCACGGCCACGCCCTTGCGCTCATGAAAATGGCAGGGCAGGTTGACGCCGCCGGCAAAGCCAATATTCCGCCCATCCAGCGTGAATTTCTGCAGCCGGTTGTTGGAGCGATCCGCCACCAACAAGTAGGGCTCCTGGCCGCGCGTGTCGATCATCAAGCCATGCGGCGCGGCGAGCTGACCCGGGTCCTTGCCGTTGCCGCCGAAGGAGCGAACAAACTTCCCCCGCGTGTCGTACTGATTGATGTAGTAAGAGCCGTAGCCGTCGGCGAGATAAACATCCCCATTCGGCGCGATCGCCACATTCGTCGGACTGAACTTGGTGGAACCATCGGGCTTGTAGCCGGGCGCTTCCTTCGGATAGCCGATGCGCAGGACTTCCTCGCCCTGGAGCGTCATCTTCACCATCCACGTGTCCTTGGCGCTGATGCCGCCGCCCGGGCGCCCCTTGCCGGTGTCGACAAAGTAGAGAAACTCGTCGCGGCCCTCTTTGCGCAGATGCAGGCCGTGCGCCCCGCCACGAAACGCCGCGCCCCAGCTCCGGATGTACTTGCCCTTGCGGTCAAACACCACCAGCGTGTCGTGGCGCTCGGCAGAGGCGTGGCTGGTGTGCGCGATGTAAATGTGGCCTTGCGAATCCTCCACCACGCCGTGCGTGTTGCCCCAGCGAATGCCGGCGGGCAGTTCGCCCCAGTCGTGAATCGCCTCGTAGGTGTGCTCGCCGGAACCAAGGATGGGCGGGCGCGTGCCGGACTTGGCGGCCGCTCCCAGGATGGCGGGCGCCGCGGATAGCAGCAGGCTTCTTCGTTTCATCGGTCAGTCTCCTGTCAGTCGGTGCCCAAGTGGCGCTTCAGAAACTGCAGGTCGCGCGCCGCGGCCTCGTAGCTACGATCATATCGTTCGGTCTTCGTCTTGCCGCCGGGATCGTATTCAATGTGGAGCGAGATGGGACCGGCAAACGGCGTCGACTTCAGCAGCGCACAGAAGGCGGGCCAATTCACCAGTCCTTCGCCGAGCGGCACCCAGCGCGTGCGCCAGCCCTGGTTGGTTTTCTCCCAGACAAAATCCTTGATGGCCACCATGAGCAGCTTGGGCGCAATGCGTCGGAAGTTGAGGGTCCAACCGGTCTTGCCCCCTTCAATCGTGGCGTGCGACGGATCGAAGAAGAAGCCGACGCGATTCGGGTCAACGCCCTGCATCGCCTCCCAGGAGTCCCAGAGCGAACAGCCCACCGAGTCGCCCGCGTGATTGTGCATGCCGGCGCGCAGGTTGAGCCGCGCACCCAGTTTGGCCAGCCCTTGCAGCGCGGCGCGGGTGGAATCGATCGTCTCGCGCCAGCGCGCCAGATCGTCGTAGTGATAGTAGCCGAGCTTGTAATAGCGAATTCCCAGTTTGGATGCCGTCTCCAGCACGCTGCGCGACACCGGGTCGTCGGCGGACAGCACGGTGGTGGTCATCATCGGAACGGTCAGCGAGTACCTGCTGAACGTCTCCACCGCGCGCGGCAGATCGGAGGCCACACTGGCAGGTTGGACCAGGCCGCCCTTGCGCACCGTGAGGTCAGGCCCGGTGACGCCGAGATCCTTCAGCATCCGGCCCACTTCCTCGTAGGAGAACGCCGCCAGATGATCGGTGAACAGGCACACGCGGGAGGCGAGGTCCGACGGAGCCGCGGAGGCTGCGGAGGCGGCGCCCGCCATGGCGAGCATCGTGCGACGCGACAGATCCACCGCTACACTCCCTTTGGCGTGGACCAGTGTTGCCGGTACTGGCGCGCAACCAGGCGCTGAGCCTCGGCGTCCCCCACGATTCGCTCGGCGTTCGCATCGTAGCGGATCGCGCGCCCGGTGCGCGCCACAATGTTGCCCAAGTGGCAGAGCACGGTGGAGAGGTGGCCCGCCTCGATATCGGCAGTGGGCGGTTTGCGGCTCTTGACGCAATCGATGAAGTTGCGGGCGTGGTAGTTGAAATCGGGCGACGGCTCGCGGTCGGAATGAATCAGCTTGCCCGTGTTGTCGAAAACGCGGAATTCATGATGGCTGCCCTGCCAGCGGCCCACCTGCGCCATGCCCTCATCGCCATAGACGGCTACGGCGTTCTCGGAGCCTTCCATCCGATAGCGATTCCACAGGCGCTGCTCGAAGTGGATCAGCCTGTCGCCGTAGTCATAGGTGATATTCATCGTGTCGGGCGTTTGCTGATCGTCGTCGAAGTACAACTTGGAACCCATGCCGGAGACCTGACGTGGAACGCCCGCGCCCATGGCCCAGCGCGCGATGTCCAGCCAGTGCACGCCATCGTTGCCGATGTCGCCGGTGCCATAGTGCCAGTGCCAGTTCACTGTTGCGTGATAGCGGTTGCGGTTGAATGGCATTTTGGGCAGCGGGCCCGTCCAGATGTCGTAGTCCACTCCGGCGGGCACCGGCTCGTCGGCCTTGCGGCCGATGTTGCGCCGCATTTGCACGTTCCACACCTTGGCCATCAGCGTCCTGCCGAGTTTGCCGGATTGCACGTACTCGACGAAGCGCTGCGTCACCGGGCGGCTCCGCGCCTGGATCCCCATTTGCACAATCCGCTGGTTGCGCCGCGCGGCATCCACCATGAGACGCCCTTCACGGATGTTGTGCGAGGCGGGTTTTTCGACGTAGACATCCTTGCCCGCGTCGCAGGCGAGGATGGTGCCGGGGGCGTGCCAGTGCAGGGGAGTGGCCATGACAATCGCGTCTACGCTTTTGTCGTCGAGCACACGACGGATGTCGGTGACCAGCCGCGGCGCCTGACCCTGCGACTCGGTCACCATCTTCATCACCTTGCCGATGACATTCTCGTCGACATCGCAGATCAACGGAATGCGCACGTCCGGCAGCGCGCCGAACCACTGCGCCATGGCCTGCCCGCGCCCGCCGACGCCCATCAGGCAGACTGTGACCTTGTCGCTGGCTGCGGCGGCCCGGCGGCGCCCGGCGACTGCTGCCGCGCCCATTACGAAGTACCGCCGGTTTACCATCGCCGCGTTTCCTCCCGTTCTAAAACACGAACCGCGCGTTGAGCTGAATCTCTCTGGCGCCAGCCGTGCTTGTGATGCGTCCGAAATTGGCAGACTCCACGTTGGTGTCGGGATTGTTGTAGTTGGTGTGGTTCAGCGAGTTGAACAGATCCGCGCGGATCTGGAGGCGATAGCGCTCCTTGAACGTTACGTTCTTGCCAAAGCTCACGTCGGAGTTCCAGCGGCCGGGGCCGCGCAGCGCATTGCGGCCCATATTGCCGAGACGGATCGCATTGCCGAGGTTGTTCTCCGGTACGGCGGCGAAGGCCGAACGGTTCAGATAGACGAGCGTCTGGCGGTAGTCGCCGAGGATGGGCTGGCCGCCGAGGTAGTCCGGACGCGTGCCGCCGATGCCGGTGGGGTGGCTCAGATTGATGGCGCCGCCCGTTTGCGCGGTGATGATCGTCGACACCTGCCAGCCGCCGAACGCTTGACGCACCACGGCGTTTGCGTTGGCGAGGCGCGGCAGTTCATACACCGCATTCACATTGACCACATGCAGGATGCTGCCGTCGGCGATGCCGCGGTTCGAACGGAGATCGTAAAAATTCGGCGTGTTGGTGGACGTCCAGCCGATGTCGCCGGCGCCGTAGGCGAGCGCCTTGGACCAAGTGTGATGGAAGTTCGCCGTCAGCTTTTGCGACATCCGGTAGCGCAGCGAAGTCTGCCAGGAGTTGTACCAGGTGCTGTCGGAATTGTCCCAGTAGTCCATGCGCGCAAACAGCGGGTTCGGCCGGATGCCGGTGAGCGGGTTCACCTCGTTGGCGTTGCGGGCGGTATGCCACTTCACGCCGCGGTTACCCGCGTAGGCCGTCTCCAGAGCGAGCCTGGTGGAAATTTCGCGCTGGTAGCCGAGATAGAGGTTAAACGCATAGGCGGACTTCAACTGCGGATTGATCACGCGCGGCGAGCCGCCGCTGGCGCCACCGCTAACGAGCCTGATGACGTCTTCGTTGTATTGGGGATACTTCAGGTTGAACCGCAAGGCTTCGGCGCGGCTGAACTGCGAACGGAACGGGTCGGTGAGTGAATTCTGCACCGTCTGAGTCACGGTCTCGCCGGCGAGGTTGCTGAACATCGTGCTCGCGCCGCCGCGAATCACACTCTTGCCGCGGCCATCGGGATTGTAGCTGAAGCCCAGCCGCGGGGCAATGTTGATGGCATCGCTGTCGTAGGGGTTGTCGATGGGGCGAATGGGCGTGTGCACAAACGTGCCGAAGTCGACAAAGCCGCGGTTGTAGGCGTGCGGCGGACCGCCGTTGGCGGCTCTTGCGACGTAATTGCCGAAGTGGTCGTTGCGGACGCCTAGATTGATCACCAGCTTCTTGCTGACGCGGAAATCGTCCTGCATAAAAAATCCCCACTCCCTGGACTTGGCCGTGTAGAGGTCCGTCCCAAACGTCATCTGCACCAGGTTGGGAATGTTGGCCAGCAGATCCGCTTCGTTCTGGAAGCGAATGGAGGGATTCTCGATGTTGGCCCGTCCGATGGAGCGCCGGAAAAACACGCCTCCGAACTTGAACGAGTGGCGGCCGCTGACAATAGCGACCTTCTGATCGAACGAGTGATTCGGAGCGCCGAGGGTGAGGATCTCGCCGCCGCCGCCAAACCCCAGAGCGTTGATTTCGGGAATGCGGCGTCCGCCGAACTTGCCTTCCTGCTTGCTGGGATCCTTCAGGTTGAAGATCGCATCCAACCGGTCGACGACGTTCTTGTTATAGCCATAGCGGCTTTCCGACGTCCAACGGCTCTTGAAATAGGTGAAGATGCCCGACACGCGGTCCGTCACGCCGGTGAATTCGCGCGAATTGACCGTCTGCACGCGCGGTTGCACACGAGAAGGACGAAAGCGGGTAACGGTGACGGAGGCGCTCATGTTGTCCTTGATGCGCCAATCGGGCTTGATCACCATGTGGTTGTCTTGGTTCTTGAGTGACCCGGCGCCGAGGTATTGTCCTGTCTGTCCGGCCAGGTTGTGCGGCTGATTCGGCAGGGGAAGCGTGTCGAGAAAGATCTTGTACGCCGGAACGGCGCGCAGCATGTCGGCACGGAGGCGCTCGGTGGGCACGTTGCCGCTCACAGCCGCGAAGGCGCGCTCGCGGTAGCCTTCGTACACGAAGAAGCCGAACAGCCGGTCCTTGAGAATGGGGCCGCCCAACGAACCGCCGAACTGGTTGAACGTGACGCCCGGCTTGTTCCGGAGGAATTGCAGGCGGGCGTTGAGATTCTCGGCGCGGAAGTTCTCAAACAGGCTGCCGTGGAACTGATTGGTGCCAGACCGGCTAAGGATGTTGAGATTGCCGCCCATGGACCGCGTGTATTCAGCCGGGATCACGCCTTTGACAATTTGCACCTCGCTGACGGCTTCGATGCTGATGCCGTTGATGTAGTTGAAGTCGCCGAACATGGCCAGCGACGGGCGTTCCGGATTGCCCGTGGCGTCGGTCCCATCCACCGAAACGCTGGTGCCGCCGCGGCCCGCGCCGTTCAGGTAGACATCGCCGCCGCTCCGCGTGACGCCGCTACTCAGCGTGACCAACCCAGCAACATTGCGGCGCGATAGCGGGAGTTCATTCACCTGGGTGGTGGTAATCGCCTCGCGCTGCTCCGCAGACACGGTGTTCACCAGGGCGACGGCCGAGGTCACTTCCACCGACTCGGCAACCGTGCCCACTTCGAGCGCAAACGTGCGGCGCAAGCTCTCTGCGGCGCTCAGCGGAATGCTCTTATTCAGGGACGCCTTGAACCCGTTCGCCTGGATTCGGAGCGTGTACGTTCCTGCGGGTACGAAGTTGAAGGCGAACTCACCCGAGCCGTCGGTGGTTTGTTTCAGGGTGCCTTGCGTTCCCTCGTTGGTGAGCGTGGCTTCTGCGCCGGCAATCACCGCGCCCGTGGGGTCCGTGACGATGCCGTAGAACGTGGCCGTCGTGACTTGGGCGTGCAGCGCGGGCGTGGCGAGCAGCAGAGCGATGGCAAGTTTGTTTTTCGGATAGCGAAGCATATGTTTTCCTGGACTGGATGAATGCTATCACATCGTTTGCCTATCAAGGAGGGTTGAGCATTCCGCTTGTCGCGGCCACGTGAAAAGTTCCTAATCGAGCCAAGTAGACCGGGATTTCCATTTTGGGCCTCCCGGACGCCCACAGTGTACACCAACGCCTCACTCCCGTGCCGGAGTTGATCAGAATCCCCTTTCCGAGGGCGGGCCAGTGCCTGCGGATGGCTTCTTTCGACCATCGCACAAAAACGAAAACTGACAACATGCCTGTTTCCAGCAGTTCTTTCGACACCTCTCCCTCCCAGCCTCCTTTCTCTCAAGATTTCCACCTCTCCGGGCCGATCTTCACCCCGCCGGCAGCGCCTCGATCCGCCGCACCATGCTCCCGAACAGCCGGCGCGTCAGATGGCTCTCAGCCAACATCAGCCAGTAGTAGCGGGCGTG
>Ga0194132_10001984_pt1 | contig 39813 bp, 34 predicted proteins | sample TA2KigOf80mmetaG_FD_148612 | JGI IMG/M metagenome (GOLD analysis project Ga0194132, IMG submission 148612) | Freshwater microbial communities from Lake Tanganyika, Tanzania - TA2015054 Kigoma Offshore 80m | ecosystem: Environmental > Aquatic > Freshwater > Lake | place: Tanzania: Lake...
ACTTGTCCAACTTCTGTTGCAGCTTTTGTGATTGCTCCACCTTTAGTTTTTGGGTTGTGCATAAGAGCTGGAATCAAATGGAGCGCATCGGTCTCAGTCTTTTCAATAATCCTTGCCATTGTTCGCACGGCTTCGGTTGCATAATTACCAACGCTGGTTTCGCCTGAGAGCATCAAGGCATCTGCTCCATCTAGAACGGCGTTAGCGCAATCCGTTGCCTCAGCTCGAGTCGGGCGAGCGTTGTTGATCATTGAATCAAGCATCTGGGTTGCAACAATTACCGGCTTAGCCTGTTCGCGAGCAAGTGTGATGCAGTGTTTTTGAATTAGCGGAATATCCTCAATCGGCACCTCAACGCCAAGATCGCCTCGAGCGACCATGATTCCATCGAAAGCCTCGATAATCTCAGGGAGGTTTGCAACAGCTTGTGGTTTTTCAATCTTGGCGATTACCGGACGGCGAATGCCTAGTTCATCCATGATCTTATGGACGCCATCGATATCTCGTGCACTTCGAACAAAGGAGAGCGCGGTGAAATCTGCTCCGGCCTTTAAGCCCCAGCGCAAATCCTCAATATCTTTATCAGATAGCGCAGGAACAGAAACTGCGACTCCGGGGAGATTTAAACCTTTGTTATTTGAAACGGTTCCAGCTTCAACGCACTTTGTTTCAACTTCATTTGTAGATACCTTTGTAACCTCAACGGCAACTTTTCCATCATCAATAAGAATGCGATCGCCGACTTTGCAATCTCCTGGCAGACCTTTGTAGGTAGTGCTAACTCGATCCTTAGTTCCAACAACTTCATCAGTAGTAATGACAAGTTTGTCATCTACCTTCAAATCATGAGCTCCAGCTTCAAATCTTCCTAACCTTATTTTTGGACCTTGCAAATCAACCAGGATTGCTACAGCAACGCCTTTTTTTGAGGCAAGTTCGCGAACTAGCTTCAGCTGCACCTCATGATCTTTGTAATCACCGTGAGAGAGATTTAGCCGCGCAACATTCATTCCGGCATCAATTAGGGAACCTAACGCATCAGCGCTTGATACAGCGGGGCCAAGAGTGCAGACAATCTTCGCTCTACGCATTAGCCAACCTTATTCCATCCCACCAATCGGAAATAAGTTCACTTAATAAATTCACTCGTATCAGACGACGAGTGGCCGCGCAGTAGGAAGGATTGGGGCCGGGAGTTGAGTCCTTCCCATCAAATATTCATCGACGGCTGCGGCTGCGCTTCTTCCCTCGGCAATTGCCCAAACAATCAAGGATTGGCCACGGCCTGCATCTCCGCAAACAAAAATCTTCTCAACACTTGTTGCATAAGAATTATCACGTTCAATATTTCCGCGCCCATCAAGCTTTACTTCTAGATCTTTAACTAACTTGTTCTGTTCGGGGCCGACAAAACCCATTGCTAAGAGAACCATGTCCGCAGGAATAACTTTTTCGGTGCCAGAAATGGGCTCGAATTTTCCATTCTCAAACTTTGTCTCTACAACCTTTAATCCAGTTAGGTTTCCATCTTTATCTTTGATGAACTCCTGAGTTGCAATGGCGTACATGCGCTCGCCAGCTTCTTCATGCGCGCTACTCACTCGATAAACCATCGGATAGGTTGGCCAAGGTTGAGATGAAGGCCGCTCTTCGGTTGGCCTTGGCATGATTTCAATTTGGGTGATGCTCGCAGCTCCTTGACGTATCACAGTACCAAGGCAATCTGCTCCAGTATCACCGCCACCTAAAATAATTACAGTCTTACCCTTTGCGTTAATGACAGGCTCTTCTGCAAGTTCGCCAAGCGCTTGCTTATTTCCCCAAGGCAAATACTCCATTGCTTGGTGGATTCCGCGCGCTTCTCTTCCAGGAATATTCAAATCCCGGGCAATAGTTGAGCCAACGGCAAGAACGACTGCGTCATACCGCAACTTCAAATCATGCGCAGTTAAATCAACGCCAACATTTACACCGGCACGAAAACGAGTGCCTTCACGTTGCATCTGATTTAGGCGACGATCCAAGATTGACTTTTCCATTTTGAATTCTGGGATTCCGTAGCGTAGAAGCCCGCCAATCTTCTCAGCGCGCTCGTACACGACGACGGTATGTCCAGCACGTGTTAGCTGTTGGGCTGCTGCAAGTCCCGCAGGTCCAGATCCAATAACCGCAACAGTTTTACCGGTAATTCGATCCGGTTGAAGTGGTTTTACATTTCCAGCTTGGAACGCCTCTTCTATTGTGCGCAGTTCAATCTGCTTAATAGTGACTGGATTTTGATTTATGCCTAGTACACATGCTGTCTCACACGGAGCGGGACATAGCCTTCCGGTGAACTCTGGAAAGTTATTGGTTGCGTGCAGGCGATCAATTGCATCAACTTTTTCATTCCGCCAAATCAGATCGTTCCACTCAGGAATTAGGTTTCCAAGAGGGCAGCCTTGATGACAGAAAGGAATTCCACAATCCATGCAACGTCCCGCTTGACGTTGCAGAGTGGAGAACTCTTGCTCCTCGTAAACCTCACGCCAATCTCTAATCCGTACATCAACTGGGCGGCGCTTTGGGGTCTCTCGATCAAATTTTAGAAAGCCTTTTGGATCAGCCATTTAGCACCTCCATGATCGCTTGTTCAACTGGCTTACCCGATTTTTTAGCAGCTGCAATTACATTTAGGACTCGGGCATAGTCGCGTGGCATGATTCTTGTGAAGCGAGTGGATGAACTCTTCCAATCCTTCAATAGTTCTGATGCCACCTTCGAACCCGTTTCAGCGTGGAACTTCGAGACGATCGCTTCTAGTTTTTTCTTATCCTCATCATCTAGTGGCTGTAAGTCGACCATCTCGGTATTGACTAATTTCGGATCTAGATCAAGGAGAAACGCAACTCCCCCAGACATTCCAGCTGCAAAGTTTCTTCCAGTCTTCCCAAGTACCACAACCACACCGCCAGTCATGTATTCGCAGCCATGATCCCCAGTGCCTTCGACTACTGCAGTTGCGCCAGAGTTGCGGACGCAGAATCGCTCGCCAACAACACCGGATACGAATATCTCACCGCCCGTTGCGCCATAACCAACAACGTTTCCAGCAATCACATTCTTACTTGATTCGAATTCTGCTTTCTCATCTGGCCTTACTATCAATCGGCCACCCGAGATTCCTTTGCCCAGGTGATCATTGGTATCGCCGTAGAGACGAATTGTGAGTCCCTTTGGAATGAAGGCCCCGAGTGACTGACCGGCTGAGCCATGCAAGGTGACTTCGATCGTATCTCCAGGTAAACCATTACCCCCGAAACGCTTTGTGATTTCTGAGCCCAGGATCGTTCCCACGGTGCGATTTCTATTCCTTACTGGAAGAGAAATTGAGATGTGCTCTCCTGTCACTAGAGCTGGTGCTGCAAGCTTCAACAACTCGTTATCAAGTGCGCCACTTAGACCATGATCTTGTTCGACCGATTTCTTTCGCGCAGGATATTTAGTGCTGACTGGGAACTTTAAAATTGGTTCAAGATTTAGCCCAGATGCTTTCCAATGTTCAACCGCTTTGCGCGTATCTAGAACTTCAACTTGTCCGATTGCTTCATCAAGTGAACGGAAGCCCAACTTTGCCAACCACTCACGGACTTCTTCTGCGATGTACTCAAAGAAGGTCTCAACAAATTCAGGTTTGCCAGTAAAGTGTTTGCGCAGTTCTGGGTTCTGGGATGCAACTCCGACTGGGCATGTATCTAGATGACAGACTCGCATCATTACACAACCCGAAACAACGAGTGGAGCTGTGGCAAATCCATACTCTTCGGCACCGAGCAAAGCAGCGATGATCACATCGCGACCAGTCTTCATCTGGCCATCTGTTTGTACTGTGATTCGATCTCTTAAGCCATTTAAAATCAAAGTCTGTTGAGTCTCAGCAAGGCCTAATTCCCACGGAGCACCAGCGTGCTTTAACGACGTAAGCGGTGACGCACCAGTTCCGCCATCATGACCAGAAATTAGAACAACATCAGCATGCGCTTTTGAAACACCAGCGGCAACAGTTCCTACTCCAACCTGGGCAACTAACTTCACATGAATACGAGCGTCACGATTCGAGTTCTTTAAATCATGAATCAGTTGGGCGAGGTCTTCAATTGAGTAGATATCGTGATGAGGAGGCGGCGAGATAAGTCCAACTCCAGGAGTTGAGTGGCGCGTCTTTGCAATCCACGGATAGACCTTATTTCCAGGAAGTTGTCCGCCTTCACCAGGCTTTGCACCCTGTGCCATTTTTATCTGCAGATCATCGGCGTTAACAAGATATTCGCTCGTAACACCAAAGCGACCTGAGGCAACCTGCTTTATAGCCGAACGTTTTGAGTCGCCATTTTCAAGTGGTTGAAAGCGTTCCGGATCCTCACCACCTTCGCCAGTATTTGATTTCGCGCCAAGGCGATTCATTGCAATCGCAAGAGTTTCGTGCGCCTCTTGCGAAATCGAACCGTATGACATCGCACCGGTTGAGAATCGCTTTACGATTGATGAGACAGGTTCAACTTCATCGATTGAAATTGGCTTCAACTTCATCGATTGAAATTGGCTTTCGGACTCCCTCTTTAAATGTAAAGAGTCCACGCAAAGTCATGAGAGCTTCTGATTGTTCATCAATTCGGGTTGTGTAACGTTTGAAGATGTCATAGCGCTTAGCGCGGGTAGCGTGTTGCAGCGCAAAAACCGTTTCGGGATCAAAGAGATGTGGCTCGCCTTCACGGCGCCATTGGTACTCTCCGCCGATCTGTAGCCGCTTGGTATTCGGGATCTCTCCTCCGGGTGGGTATGCAATGTGGTGACGCTTAATTGTTTCTTCAGCAATCACTTCAATTCCAACTCCACCGAGTCTTGAGGTAGTGCCAACGAAATACTCATCAATTAACTCTTGTGATAGCCCTAGGGCTTCAAAAACTTGCGCGCCCGTATACGAAGCGATTGTTGAAATGCCCATCTTTGACATAACTTTTAAAACACCTTTACCAAGCGCCTTAATTAAGTTGTAAACCGCTTTATCTGCCGTTACATCCGTGATGATTCCATGAAGCACTAAATCTTCCGCAGATTCCATCGCGAGATAAGGATTTACAGCGGCCGCTCCATAGCCAATCAAGAGAGCGACATGATGCACTTCTCTTACTTCGCCGGTTTCAACAACCAGGCCAACCTTGGTGCGAGTCTTTTCGCGAATGAGGTGATGGTGCACGGCAGCAGTAAGTAATAAAGAGGGTATTGGTGCGTTCTCGCCATCTCCATCTCGATCCGAGAGCACAATGATGCGCGCACCCTCGCTTATTGCCGCTGAGACTTCAGCTCTAATCTCCTCAAGTCTTGCCTTTAGACCCTCCCCCCCATCTGCGATCGGGAAGAGTCCACGAACCACATAGCTAGAGAAACCAGGATTATTTCCATCAGCATTCACATGGATGATCTTCGCTAGTTGATCGTTATCAAGAACTGGGAATTCAAGGGAGATCTGCCGACAAGATGCTGGGCCAGGATCTAAGAGATTATGTTCCGGGCCAATCGAGCTGCCTAGGGAAGTAACGAGCTCCTCGCGAATTGCATCGAGGGGTGGGTTAGTTACTTGGGCAAAGAGTTGAGAGAAGTAATCAAAGAGGAGTCTGGGTTTTTCAGAGAGAACGGCCACAGGGGTATCAGTGCCCATTGAACCGATTGGTTCTGCTCCAGTCCTAGCCATCGGAGTAATAATCATGCGCAACTCTTCTTCGGTATAACCAAATGCACGCTGTCTTCGTAGAACCGATGAGTGCGGATAGAAGATGTGTTCGCGAGCCGGAATATCCTTAAGTCGCACCATTCCAGCGTGTAACCACTCGCTATAAGGTGCGGCGTTAGCTAACCCATCCTTAATTTCATCATCTTCAATTATTCGACCATCATTTAAATCAACCAAGAACATCTTGCCTGGTTGCAATCTACCTTTACGCAAGACGCGATCTTGTGGGATATCAAGAACGCCAACTTCACTTGCCAAGACAACAAGTCCATCCTTTGTGATCCAGAATCGACTTGGTCTTAGCCCATTTCGATCTAAGACAGCCCCAATCAAGTTTCCATCAGTAAAGGTGATACATGCCGGTCCGTCCCACGGTTCCATAAGGGAAGCATGGAATCGATAGAAATCTTTTCTAACTTCAGACATGGTTTCGTGGTTCTCCCACGCCTCAGGAATCATCATCAAGACTGAGTGCGGAAGTGAACGGCCACCCAGGTAGAGAAGTTCTAGAACCTCATCAAAGGAGGCGGTGTCGCTTCCATTGGGATCAACAATCGGAAAGAGGCGCTTTAAATCCCCTGGGATTAACTGGCTTTCAAGAAGTGATTCACGCGCGGCCATCCAATTGCGATTGCCTTTAACGGTATTGATCTCACCATTATGGGCGACAAATCGGTATGGGTGAGCAAGAGGCCAAGATGGAAAGGTGTTTGTGGAAAATCTTGAATGAACCAAGGCAAATCTTGATGCGAACTTTTCATCGCGCAAATCTGGAAAAAATTCAGAGAGCTGATGGGTAGTGAGCATGCCTTTATAGACGATGGTCTGGGATGATAGTGAGCAGAAGTAGATTTGAAGTTGATGCTCAGCACGCTTTCTAAAACAGAAAGCTTTCCTATCTAGTTCAATACCACGCTCGCCATTAGAGCCAGCTAAGAAGATCTGTTGAAAGTTCGGCATGATTGAGGTTGCAGTGTCACCAAGACTTGCTGAGTCGATCGGAACTTCGCGCCAACCTAGAAGTTCCAGCCCCTCTTCTTTCGCTAAAACCTCAAGGCGTGCTAACTCCTTAAATTCTTTTGGAATGAATGCAATACCGGCTGCATAACTCCCTAATTCAGGGAGTTTGAAGGAGAGAACGCTACGGAAGAATTGATCTGGGATTCCGATGAGAATTCCTGCGCCATCACCGCTATTTACTTCCGCGCCTGATGCGCCCCGATGTTCAAGATTTTTAAGTGCTTCTAGACCTTGCTCAACTATCTCGTGCGTTGCATTCTTATTGAGAGTCGCGACCATGGCAACGCCGCAGGCATCATGCTCGAAGGATGGATCATAAAGACCATCTCGCTCCGGCAGAGCGCTAAAGAGTTGTGAGAATGCCATCAGACTCCATCCCTTAATTCAATAAAGTCGTTAGCTCACAGAGTTAGCTGAAATGACTTGTTGGGACGGCAATGGCCCGGTGGAAGGGAAAATCTACCAAAGAAACTAAATACCGGATATCTGAGCGATCTGGCCTACTGCAGCGGTTATGGCCATTCCAAGCGCGCCACCCAAAACAATGCGAATTGTGGTTCGGCCAATCTTTGCCCCAGCAGTCTTTGCGCTGACAACACCCGCAGCAACTAGGCCAAGGAATGAGAATCCAATGATTGAGAGCGCCTCCTCGCCCAGGCCCGGTGCAAAAGCTCCTAGAAATGGAATCAGTCCACCGGCGGTAAAACTTAGGGCCGAGGCAAACGCTGCTTGCAAGGGCCGCGCTTTCGTTGCTTCGTTCTGGCCAAGCTCATCTCGTAAATGCGCGCCAAGTGCGTCATGTTGATGAAGTTCCTTCGCAATCTGCACAGCTAATCCCCGCGAAATTCCTCGTGCTTGGTAGATCTGAGTTAACTCTTCCAATTCACCTTCTGGATCCTCTTTAAGATGTTCCATCTCAAGAAGTCGATCGGACTCCTCGATGTCATTCTGCGAGCGAACTGATACATACTCACCGACAGCCATAGACATCGCACCTGCTGCAATTGCGGCCGAGCCGGCTGTTATGACAAATTCATTTTTTCCAGCTGAAACAATTCCGATCATCAGCGAAGCCGTTGATACAAGACCATCATTGACGCCAAGGACAGCAGCACGCAACCAACCAGCACGGTGGGTTTTGTGGTCCTCGATCGGCTTATTTATATGATTGAGATTCATGACTTAACTTTACTTTGACCGGGACGAATTAACCTATAAGCAACGAAAGTGGCTGAAACGAAGAGAATGAGACTGGTCCAAATATTAAGCCGGAGCCCTAAAATCAAATTACTCTCATCTATTCGTAGCGTTTCAATCACACCACGTCCCAATGAGTAAAGCGCTACGTAAAACGCAAAGATGCTTCCCTTTTGCAAAGCGTGACGCCTACCAAGCAGAACAAGAAGTGCTGCAATTAGAAAGCACCAGAGTGCTTCGTAAAGAAAAGTGGGATGAAAAGTTTCAAACTTGGAGTAACCAAAAGGGCGATATCGAAGTGGTATCTCTAGCGCCCAAGGCGCATCAAGAGGTCTGCCAAACAATTCCTTATTAAACCAATTACCAAATCTTCCAATTCCTTGAGCCACTAATAGGCCCGGTGCAATTGCATCTGCAAAACTCGCAAAGGAAATATCGGCACGTTTTGGATGTCTTCTATATGCAAGAAATGCACCGAGTGCACCGAGGCTTATCGCCCCCCAAATCCCAAGCCCGCCTTGCCAGATATAGAAGGCCTCGATGGGGCGTCCGCCTTCACCAAAGTAATCTGATGGAGAGGTAATGACGTGATAAATCCTTCCGCCAACGATTCCGGCGGGAACGGCGAAGATTGCGACATCTCCTACAACTCCTGCTGCTCCACCCTTTGCGACAAATCTTCGACTTCCAATCAGGACTGCGGCGACGATTCCCAAAATAATGCAGAGGGCATAGAAATGAATGGTCAGCGGCCCGATTTCAAGTAGAGACCGGGTCGGTGAGGGAATGCTTAAGAAGCTCACTCTTGACTTTCTTTACTTGGCTGCTTCTACAGCCGCCTTGAACTCCTCAACGTTAAAGTCATTTGACTTACGCTCCCAGAGTTTGCCATTTATAAAGATTGTCGGAGTACCTTGAACTTTGTTTTTCGGCATGGACTCCGCAACTTTTTTCACAGTATCACCAAATTCATTATTGTTGACACAGTCCTTGAAACTCTGAGTTGTGATTCCCAATTTTTCGCCAATGGTAATCAAATTCTTATTTGAGAAGAGTCCGGAGTTCTCAGCTCCTTGCACGTTATAGATAGCCTTATGGAAATCAAGGAAGCGGCCCTCTTCAACTGCGCAATATGAAGCATTAGATGCTCGAACTGACTCTTGACCTAAGAAGGATGCCATGTGATAAACAACTTTGGCTTCTTTATTTCTTATTAACTCATCTACATACGAACCATTTGCCTGTTCAAAGAAGTTGCAATACGGGCACTGGAAGTCCTCCCAGATATCAATTTGAAGAGTTGCATCAGGGTTAAAAACAATTCCGTAGTCATTTGTCTCACTTACAGTGCCAACTAGTGGCTCACCCAGCGATGAAGTATCAAGGTTCTCGATTGCTAACGGAGACTCCGCACTGCTTCCGGATTGCCTATCAAGTACAGTGAAAACTCCCAGGATAAGAATTACGAAGCCAATCATTCCCAAAACAAGATTCCTCGTAAGGGTGTCACCTTTTGGCTTCTGGTCTCTTACTCGCTCTTTCGCTTGCTTGGGCACCTTTACTCCTAGCGTTTGCGTTACTTAATCGATAGAAAAAATTCTAAGGCATAAGGGCGAAAGAGTCCTCTTACCTTCTAACCGCCTCAGATAGTTCTTGCGAGAGAGCGGTCAGGCTTCGATTTGCCTCTTGCTCATCCCCATTTTCAAGTAATAACTTAATGAATGCTGAGCCAACAATCACGCCATCGGCATATTTGGCGATCTCGCTTGCTTGTTGGCCATTTGAGACCCCAAGGCCTACTGCTACAGGAGTTTTTGATACCTCTCTAATACGCATCACAAGAGATTCAGCCGCCCCGGATAAAGCGCTCCTTGTGCCGGTAACTCCCATCAAGCTTGCCGCGTAGATGAAGCCAGAACAGTTTGAAGTTACTTTTGAGAGTCGGGCATCTCTTGTGCTGGGGGCAACAACGTAAACGCGATCTAATTTAGAGTCCTGCGTTGCTTTAATCCAATCTTGCGACTCCTCGATTGTTAAATCAGGAGTGATTACGCCACAACCGCCTGCGTCTCTTAGCTCCTGTGCGAAAGCATCGACTCCAAATTTTTCGATTGGATTCCAGTAAGACATAACAAGAGTTGGAACCGTACTCGAAGCAACAATTTCGAATACTTCTTTTGCACCAACACCATTCGCTAACGCAATCTCTGATGCTTGCTGGATAACAGGGCCATCCATTACTGGATCGCTATATGGAAATCCGACTTCAATTAGATCAACGCCACCATCAATCATCGCCTTAATCGCCGACTTGCAACGCTCCATATTCGGAAAGCCCGCCGTCAGATAGCCGATTAAGAGCGCGCGATTTTCTTCCCGCGCTATTTCAAAACTTTGACCAAGAAGGTTCATTGAACTCGGCTTGATTTCTAGAGTGGAATTCCGAAGTAATTTGCGGCCGTTTGAACATCTTTATCTCCGCGACCAGAGAGATTAATCAGGAAGTTAGCTCGCTCCCCCAGCTCTTTACCTACTTTGATTGCACCAGCAAGGGCATGTGCTGTTTCAATCGCCGGAATTATTCCTTCACTCTTTGATAGAAGGGCAAAGGCTTCCATTGCTTCCTTGTCGGTAATTGCTCGATATTCGGCTCTGCCTGATTCATACAAATAGGCATGTTCTGGTCCCACACCTGGGTAATCCAGGCCAGCTGAGATTGAGTGAGATTCTTTTGTCTGACCATCTTCATCTTGTAAGACATAGGTGCGAGTTCCGTGGAGTACACCGGGGGTTCCGCCAACTAACGTCGCTGCATGTTTTCCACTATCTAGCCCTTCCCCGCCGGCTTCAAGGCCAATCAAGCGCACTGATTTATCGCCAATAAATGCAGAGAAGATTCCGATTGCATTTGATCCACCACCAACACAGGCCAAGACCGCATCAGGCAGGCGTCCCGTTAACTCCAGGATTTGAGCGCGCGCTTCATCACCAATAATCCGATGGAAGTCACGGACCATGGTTGGGAAAGGATCCGGGCCAGCAACTGTGCCTAGAAGATAATGAGTAGTTTCAACATTTGTTACCCAATCACGCATCGCCTCATTTATCGCATCTTTTAAAGTCCGTGATCCAGTCGTAACTGGAATTACTTCTGCGCCAAGGAGTTTCATCCGAGCAACGTTAAGCGCTTGTCGCTTTGTATCTTCCTCACCCATGTAGACAACACATTCAAGACCTAATAAAGCAGCTGCAGTTGCCGATGCGACTCCGTGCTGACCGGCGCCGGTCTCAGCGATAATGCGTTTCTTACCCATCCGCTTAGTGATTAAAGCTTGTCCCAAGACATTATTTATTTTGTGACTTCCGGTGTGATTTAAATCTTCACGTTTTAGAAAAATTCGAGCTCCACCCGCGTATGCAGAGAAACGATGGGCTTCTGTAATTATTGAGGGCCTTCCGGTATAAGTCCGGTGCAATTCCATCAATTCAAATTGAAAGTCTGGATCTTCTTGGGCGCTTTGATGGGCTTGGGCCAATTCATCAAGGGCCGATACCAGCGCTTCGGGAACAAAACGACCACCGAACTTGCCAAAGTGCCCAACAAGATCAGTACTCATGAGATAACCATACTTTTCACTTCATACTCTCGCAGGATAGAAAGTCCTTTATCAGTTCAGCCGGGTTTGAGGCCTTAACTAAAGCCTCTCCAACCAAGATCGCATCCGCACCGTAGTTTCGAGCAAACTGCGCATCCGCTTTCGAACTCATCCCTGATTCAGCCACTCTTAATACCCCGTTAGGAATAAGAGGTAAGAGTTTTCTAAACGCACCTTGATCTACCTCTAACGTCTTTAGGTTGCGCGCATTTACTCCAATTACTCTTGGGTTTATTGAAACCGCACGTTCCAGTTCCGCCTCATCATGAACCTCCACTAAAACGCTCATACCAAGGCCGGTGGCGAGATCCGAGAAGTCTCTTAGTTGGTGATTATCTAAAGCCGCAACAATCAACAGAATCAAATCAGCGCCAAACGCTCTACTCTCTTCAATTAAATACTCACTAACAATAAAGTCCTTTCGAAGCATGGGGATTTCAATTACTTCCCGAGCTGCTTGGAAATCCGCAAGGGATCCCTTAAATCTTCGTTCTTCGGTGAGAACACTTACGACTGATGCGCCGCTCTCAGCATAAGTTTTTGCAAGATTGGAGGGGCTAGGGATATTGGATAGATCACCTTTACTTGGTGAGGAGCGTTTAACTTCTGCAATCACAGAGAGGCTCTGACCTGAGAGCGCCGCAATCGCATCTCTTGCCTTTGGGGCTCTCTCGATCAGTTCTCTTAAACGAGCTTTATCAATCCTTCTGCGCGCCTCATCTTCTTTCACGCCTTCAATGATTGAATCCAAAACGCTCACGTTAAAGTCCTTAATTGATTTGCCGCTTCAATTGCGCCGAGCACAGCAGCCGCTTTATTGCGACATTCTTCCTCTTCATTTACAGGTATTGAATCAGCAACTATTCCCGCGCCTGCTTGGACATATGCAACGCCATTTTTTATAACTGCTGTGCGGATTGCAAGTCGGAAAGGTTCATGTTCTTCGATGATCTCCATCGCGCGTGGCTTCGGCGCTCCAGAGAGTGTTCCTGCAGGGAATACCGAATAAAGCGCATCAATTGCTAACTTCTTATCGCTGAGATCACCAAGTACCGTTGAAACTATATGCATTACATGTGAATATCGCTCTAGTTGCATAAATTCAACAACCTTTACTGAACCTGATTTACACACACGACCCAAGTCATTTCTACCTAGATCAACTAGCATCAAATGTTCCGCTCGCTCCTTAGGATCTTGCAGCAGCTCTTCGCCGAGCCTTACATCCTCGGCTTGATCGAGTGATCGTTTTCGCGTTCCAGCAATTGGGTGGACCATGACTTCGCCATCTGTAACCTTCACGAGCGCTTCGGGGCTAGATCCAACAATCGACAGGCCATCTCTAAAGCGGAATAAGTACATGTACGGGCTTGGATTGTGCAGCCTGAGCATTCGATAAACATCAAAAGGATCATTCTTAGATTCAATCTCAAAGCGCTGCGAGAGAACGACTTGGAACGCCTCTCCGCTTCTAATCTCTTCTTGAATGCTCTCTACAGATTGGATATAGCTATCACTTTCTGTCAGGCGCCGAAATGATGGAGCAGGACGAGCATCGATATGAGAAATTTGCTCTCTACAGATTTGATATAGCTATCACTTTCTGTCAGGCGCCGAAATGATGGAGCAGGACGAGCATCGATATGAGAAATTGTGCTTTGAATAGGACGCTTTAGCGCTTCTCGCATTACACCGAGGCGAACCAGCGCTGCTTCATAGGCCTCATCAACTCCATCATCAGAGCCATCCCAATTAATTGCATTTGCAATGAGAGTGACCGTTCCTTGTAGGTGGTCATAGATAGCAAGATCGGTAGTCAAGATAAATGCAATTTCAGGGAGATTAAGTAGATCACTTAAAGTACTTGGCAAAGATTCGAGGCGACGAACTGCGTCGTAGCCCATGTAGCCAACGAGGCCGCTAGTTAAGCGCGGCAAACCTTTTATTCTGGGAGCGCGAAGATGCGCGCTGGTTATTCGAAGCGCTTCAAGTGGATCAATACCAACGGGCGCACCGGCAGGCGGGCGTCCAATCCAAATAGCGCGACCAGCTTCCTCCGTAAGCGTTGCTTCACTATTTACTCCAATGAAGGAGTATCGAGACCATGCTCCACCATGTTCAGCAGATTCAAGTAGAAATGTATTTTCACGATGCCCTGCCAATTTGGCGTAGAGAGTTAATGGGGTTTCGCTATCAGCTAGGAAGCTCTCGGCTACCGGAACGACATTATGAGTTTTTGCGTACTCACGAAACTCTTCGAGGCGAATTGGCTTCATCGTTAATCTTTTAACTTTGAAATAGATTCATGGAAGCAACTCTGCTCTCCAGTATGACAAGCCGGTCCGTGGCTCTTTACCTTTAGCAAGAGCGCATCGCGGTCACAATCAATCGAAATAGAAATTACATCTTGAAAATTCCCAGAGCTTTCACCTTTAACCCAGAGTTGATTCCTGCTTCTACTCCAGAATGTGGCGCGCTTGCTCTCCAAAGTCTTCTCAAAAGCTTCACGATTCATCCAGCCCAACATCAACACTTCGCCGGTATCGCCTTCTTGCAAAATTGCCGCCACGAGGGCTTTCTCATCTTTAAAGATAGATGCCGAGTCCATGCTCAATTCTCGCTTACGCCATGAGCTTCGCGCACAACATATCCGCTCCTTGAGAGCGCCGCTTTAACCTCACCAATTCGATAGATCCCGAAGTGAAATACGCTCGCAGCCAATAAGGCGTCTGCGCCCTCGGCTAAAGCCCGCTCAAAATCAAGTAGATCACCGGCTCCGCCACTTGCAATTAATGGGACATCGCAAATTTGCCTAACCTTTCGAATCATCTCTAAGTCATAACCCGATCTAGTTCCATCGCGGTCCATCGAGTTAAGCAGTATTTCGCCGACACCACGTGATGCAGCCGCTTCAATCCAATCAAATGCATCAAGACCTGCGCTCTCACGACCACCATGAGTTGTGACTTCAAAACCAGATTTTGTGCGCGCTCGCCGCGCATCTACAGATAAAACAAGAACTTGTGTTCCGAATCGTTCCACAATATCTGAAATCAATTCTGGGTTTCTAATCGCAGCTGTATTTATCGAAACTTTATCGGCGCCTGCTCTGAGAAGTTGGTCTACATCATTAACCGATGAGATTCCACCGCCAACTGTTAGCGGAATAAAGATCTGATCGGCGGTGCGCCTTACATTCTCGAGCGTTGTTCCGCGTCCCTCGACTGATGCTGAAATATCGAGAAAGGTGATTTCATCAGCACCTTCCCTTGCATAGATTGCAGCCATCTCCACCGGATCGCCGGCATCCTTTAGATTTACAAAATTGATGCCCTTTACGACTCTTCCATTAGATACATCAAGGCAAGGAATTATCCGAGTAGCAAGAGTCATGAGCTCACCGATAGCGCTTCTTCTAGAGTGAAAGCTCTGGCATATAGGGCTTTCCCAACTATTGCACCTTCCACTCCAATTCCAACCAATTCCTTCAATTTCTTTAGATCATCTAATGAGGAAACACCTCCAGAGGCAATTACCGGTTTATTCGCAGCGGCACAAACTTGTTTCAGTAACTCAAGATTTGGACCTTGCAACGTGCCATCCTTGTTCACATCGGTAACGACGTACCTTGCACATCCCTCGCTATCAAGACGAGCTAGCGTTTCAAACAAATCCCCACCATCTTTAGTCCAACCCCGTGCAGCGAGTGTTCTTCCTCTTACATCAAGACCTACGGCGATCCGTTCCCCATGTTTGGCAATAACAGATGCCGTCCATTCAGGGCTTTCTAGCGCTGCGGTACCAAGGTTTACTCGAGAGCAGCCAGTAGCAAGAGCGCGATTTAAACTTTCTTCATCTCTGATTCCGCCCGAGAGTTCAACTTTGATATCTAACTTAGAGATAACTTCACGGAGTAAATCTTGATTCTCACCAGTACCAAATGCGGCATCAAGATCAACCAAGTGAATCCACTCTGCACCGGCGTTTTGAAATGCCATAGCTACTTCGAGTGGTTCACCGTATTGGGATTCAGCGCTGAGTTCGCCACGTACTAATCGGACCGCTTTTCCGCCACGAACATCGACTGCTGGGAGAAGTATTAGCTTGCTCATATTGAACTCACCCAATTTTTCAATAATTGAAGTCCAGCATCTCCGCTCTTTTCAGGGTGGAATTGCACTGCGCTAAGCGCGCCTTGCTCAACTGCGGCAATGAAGGTTTCACCATAATAACTAGACGCAATTGATACTTCTTTATTAGTACTTAACGCTGCATAAGAGTGAACAAAGTAAAAACGTTCGCCCGCTATTCCAGCTAACAAATTCATTTGTAAAGTCGTATTCACTTCATTCCAACCGATATGCGGTAGGACTGGGGCGCTAAGGCGCTTGACTTGCCCAGCCAGTAAACCCAATCCAGTATCCGATGATTCGTCACTTCGTTCAAACATAACTTGCATCCCTACACAAATACCCAGCGTCTTACGGCCGACCTTCAATCTCTCCTTAATTACTTGGTCACCTCGAACCGAATTGAGTTGCTTTATGCAGCTACCAAATGCTCCAACTCCAGGAACTACTAACCCATCCGCATTCAAAGCGACTTCATATTGCGAAGTGACTTCTACTTGCGATCCAACTCGCTCTAGCGCTCGCTGCGCTGATCGAATATTTCCTGAGCCATAGTCAAGGATTGCAATCAAAGAACGCCCTTTGTAGAGGGAACCCCAGTCACGCGCGAGTCGAGTGAGACTGCATCACGGAGCGCCCTAGCTACAGCTTTGAATTGCGCCTCAAGAACATGGTGGGCATTGCGTCCCTCTATAACTCTTATATGTAGCGCGATCCGAGCTTCAGCAACAAATGACTCCCAAATGTGCTTTCCCAAAGTTGTATCAAAAGTTCCAATTAACTCAACGATCTCAGGTTGGCGGTGAACAAGATAAGGACGTCCCGAAAGATCAACAGCCGCTTGCACCAGGACTTCATCCAACGGAACTAAAGCATCGCCGAATCTACGAATTCCGGACTTATCACCAAGGGCTTCGCGCAGCGCCTGTCCCAGCGCCAATGAGGTGTCTTCGACTGTGTGATGTGAATCGACATCAACATCACCCTTGGTCGAGACTGTTAAATCAAAGCCACCATGCTTGCCGAGTTGGGAGATCATGTGATCAAAGAAGGACACGCCGGTTTCAACTGAGATCTTTCCAGTGCCATCAAGATTCAATTCGACTTTCACTTCAGACTCTTTGGTTGATCTATCGACCTTTGCTATCCGTGCCATGTTCGCATTATCCCCTAACTGATTCTCTAAGTGCGGTTAAGAAAGCTTGATTCTCCTGCGCACTTCCGATTGTGACCCGCAACTTCCCTTCTAGACCTACATCTCTAATCAAAACGCCTTTTTCGAGAAGTGCTCGGAAAAGTTCACCTGAACTACTCTTGAACCCACCAAAAAGAATGAAATTTGCATCACTTGAATAAACTTTCAATCCCATATCAACCAGTGCTACGGCCAACTCATTACGAGATTCGATCAATCGCTTAACATCAAGCTTGAGCGCATCTCGATTTGCGATCGCAGTTCGCGCTGCTGCTTGAGTTAGCGCACTTAAGTGATAGGGCAACCTAACTAGTTGGATGGCTGAAATGACCTTCGGATCTGCAATCAAATATCCAAGACGGGCCCCCGCAAATGCAAAGGCTTTGCTCATAGTGCGCGATACCAAAATATTTGGAAAATCTTTTATTAAAGAAATCGCGGAGGGCTGGCTGGAAAATTCAGCGTAGGCCTCATCCACAACAAGAAGTGCACCTCTAGCCATCAATCGCTCAGCGAGCGCAGATATCAGCGCAATTGGCGTTGAAGTACCAGTCGGATTGTTTGGTGTTGTAATAAAGACGATCTTTGCCTCAGTCTGACCTGCTGAAGCAGAAATCTGATTTTCGCCGATCTCATAATTTTCATCTCTTGAAATCGCAATCCACTTCTTTCCGACTACCTTTGAAATGAGTGGATGCATTGAGTATGAAGGCTCGAACCCCAGCGCAGCGCCCTCAAAGGCTAAGAGAATTGATTGAATGATTTCGTTGCTTCCATTTGCCGCCCAGACCCACTCTTTATCTATTTTGATTTCATTCTCACGAGAAATGGAATTTGCAAGATCTTCGCGGAGGCTTATCGCATCTCGATCTGGATAGCGATTCAAGTCTTCTAATACCTCCGCGATTGAACTCTTTAAAGACTCTTGGAGGGCCTCACTTAATGAATATGGGTTCTCATTTGTATTTAGGCGCACCTCTACATCTAATTGGGGGGCGCCATATGGAGATAGACCTGCAAGATCAGAACGAATAGGCAACCATTTAGGCCAGTTTGTACTCATTCGAATCTCGCCTTAATTGCTTCGCCGTGGGCTGGCAGATCTTCAGCTTCGGCAAAGGTAACTACGCTCGGTGCAATCTCACGAAATGCGCGCTCGTTGTAATTCACAAAGTGAAGTCCACGTAAGAATGTCTGAACTGAAAGGCCACTTGAATGGCAAGCACAGCCACCAGTCGGTAGAACGTGGTTTGAACCAGCGAGGTAATCTCCAAGTGAGACTGGCGCAAAGCGCCCGAGGAAGATTGCGCCTGCATTTCTTATCTCTGCACTTGCTGCCTTTGGGTCTCGCACTTGAAGTTCAAGATGTTCAGCTGCGTAGGCATTAGCTACCTCGAGGCCATGTGCTAGATCATCAACAATTGCGATAGCAGATTGTGTCCCAGAGAGAGCTTCGGTAATTCGTTCACGATGTTTTGTGCGAACAACGCGAGAGATAAGCTCTCTCTCTACATCGGCTGCGAGCGTTAAAGAATCAGTGATGAGAATGGCGGCGGCAATCGTGTCATGTTCAGCCTGGCTAATTAGATCGGCGGCAACTTCACCAGCACTTGCACTTTCATCAGCAACTATCGCAATCTCAGTTGGACCGGCTTCCGAATCAATCCCGATTACACCTCTAAGCGCCCGCTTTGCAGCAGCAACATAGATATTCCCCGGCCCGGTCACAATATCTACGGGCTCGCTAATCATCTTTCCGTCATCATCTCTAATACCAAAGGCAAAGGCTGCGATTGCTTGCGCACCGCCAATTGAGTAAACCTCATCTATCCCAAGCAAAGCGCAAGTTGCTAAGACCGTTTCATTTGGCCAACCATCGTTATCTCGCTGTGGCGCCGAAGCTAGGGCAATGCTTTTCACTCCAGCAATTTGAGCCGGAACTACATTCATTACTACTGAGCTGGGATACACCGCGCGCCCGGCTGGGACATAGAGGCCAACGCGATCAACTGGAATCCATCGCTCTTCCACTTCCCCACCGTCAACAACCCTTGTAACTGAAGTCGCGCGAATTTGATCTTTATGAACAATTCTTACCCTTCGAATTGACTCTTCAATCACGGTGCGCAGAGCCGGATTCAATTTTGTTAATGACTTCTCGATTACTTCACGTGGAACTTTTATATTTAAGGGGCGAACTCCATCAAACTTTTCAGATAAATCATTCAGATCAGAGACGGAGCCCGTCTTAACTTTATTGATGATTGGCGCAATTTGCTGGAGAGCCGCATCAATGTCCATCGCGGCACGCGGCAGAGCCGCTCGATACTCACTTTTTGATAGCCGTTTTCCCCGTAGATCGACTCTTCTAATTGGGCAATTCACTAAATTCACTACCCCATTCTAGATAAAGTGGCACTCACTCGCTTCTTAATATTTTGGCTATTTAAACCAGGCAGTCCGGACCAAGTATTGATTTCAAATCGGCGCTCAAACTTGGAGAGGCTGTGACTCTTAATCCATCGTCGAGTCTGAAAGTGGTCTCCTTTGCACTGCCCTCTATTCGAAGGTGGACTTCACGCGTTCCAGGATGCGAGCGGAGGATCTCCTTCATTCGATCTACAAGAGGTGGAGTACATCTTTGAGATTCGATTCGAATAATGAATGGTCCTATTGGAGCTTGGTTCACATTGGGAATTGACATATCAAGGGCGGTAAAGCGCGGTGTATCTTCACGTTTATCAACACGACCACGGATACTTACTATCCGATCTTCAATCAAACTAAGAGCATGTTGCTGGTAGGTATTAGCAAAGAAGAGCACATCGATTGCGCCCTCTAAATCCTCAACAGTAACTATCGCCCAGTTAGATCCCTGTCGACTTACTTTTCTCTGAACATTAGTTATTAGCCCAGCAACAGTGAAGATACTCTCGTGGGCCACATTCTCATCAAATAGCTGGCTTATTGGAATATCACGAACGCTCCGCAAAACATGTTCAATTAGCCCAGCAACAGTGAAGACACTCTCGTGGGCCACATTCTCATCAAATAGCTGGCTTATTGGAATATCACGAACGCTCCGCAAAACATGTTCAACGCCGAGTAAGGGATGATCTGAGACATATAGACCCAACATCTCGCGTTCATAGTTAAGCGCAAGAGCTTTATCCCATTCATCGCGTGGGATATCTAGAACGACTGAGGAGATAACGCCTTGGGCCTCGCCGCCACCAAAGAGATCAAATTGACCAATTGATTCAGCGCGCTTGCTCTCCGAGATTGAATCAATCGCTTCTAAGTGAACTGCCATCAGGCCTTTTCTAGTAGCGCCCAGCGAATCAAAGGCTCCAGCTTTGATCAGAGATTCAATTGTCTTCTTATTACAAACCATGGCATCAACTTTGGCGAGAAAATCTCCGAAAGAGGTATAGCGACCTTTTGATTCGCGATTTCTAACAATAGAGCCCACAACGTTCTCGCCCACATTTCTAATCGCGGCGAGACCAAATCGGATATCACTTCCCCGCGGGGTGTACTCGGAATCGGATTCATTTACATCTGGCGGCAGAACCTTAATTCCCATCCTTCGACACTCATTTAGATATAGAGCAGACTTATCTTTATCATCCTTGACGCTAGAGAGAAGCGCTGCCATGTACTCGGTCGGGTAATTAGCCTTTAAATAGGCAGTCCAGAAAGAGACGACTCCATATCCAGCGCTATGTGCTCGGTTAAATGCGTAATCCGAGAATGGGATTAGCGTCTTCCAGAGCTCCTCGATCGCTGAATTTGAGAAACCGTTTTTCGTCATACCCTCTTGGAAATGTACGTATTCCTTATCCAGAATCTCTTTATTCTTCTTGCCCATCGCTTTACGTAGAAGGTCTGCACGGGCGAGTGAGAAGCCAGCAACTTTCTGGGCGATTGCCATAACTTGCTCTTGATAAACAATTAATCCATAAGTGTCGCCCAGAATTTCTTTAAGTGGCTCCGATAGCTCTGGATGAATGGGTTCGATTTTCTTCCGTTTATTCTTTCGATCAGCGTAATCATTATGGGCATTAACTCCCATTGGTCCTGGTCGGTAAAGCGCAATAACGGCTGAGATATCTTCAAAAGAATCTGGGCTCATGGAGCGGAGCAGGGCGCGGATTGGGGCGCTATCAAGCTGGAAGACGCCGAGAGTCTCACCACGTGCGAGTAATTCGAATGTTTTTTTATCAGCTAGTGGTAAATCTTCAAGAACTACTTTCTTTCCCTCATTTTTCTCAATATTCGCTAGGCAATCATCTAATACAGAGAGATTTCGTAGCCCTAAGAAATCCATCTTTAACAAACCCGTTGCTTCGCAAGCAACCATGTCGAATTGGGTGATTATCGCGCCATCTGCATCACGCCGTTGAATTGGGATGATTTCAAGAAGTGGATCTCTTCCTAAGATAACGCCAGCTGCATGCACGCCCCATTGGCGCTTCAAGCCTTCAAGTCCGCGAGCGGTATCTACGATTATCTTTGCGTTTGGATCCTCTTCATAAATATTTCTAAACTCTTGCGCTTCTTGATACCTCTCATTCTCTTTATCAAACACACCAGCAAGTGAGATGTCCTTACCCATAATTGAAGGCGGAAGTGCTTTCGTTAATCGATCACCAATTGCAAATGGAAACCCATGAATTCGGCTGGCATCTCTGATTGATTGCTTAGATTTGATGGTGTTGTAGGTAATGATCTGGGCAACCCGGTCTTCACCATATTTATCAATGGCATAGCGGATCATCTCCCCGCGCCTTCTTTCATCGAAATCAAGGTCAATGTCAGGCATCGAGATTCGATCGGGATTTAAAAAGCGCTCAAAAAGCAGTCCATGTTTAATCGGATCTAGAGCGGTTATGCCTAGGCAGTAAGAAACTAGAGATCCAGCCGCTGAACCTCGACCAGGTCCAACTCGAATCCCGACAGATTTTGCATGCGCGACTAAGTCAGCAACAACTAAGAAGTATCCAGCGAAACCCATCTTGGTCATGACGCCTAATTCAAATTCAAGGCGTTCTTCATATTCCTTACCTGCGCCATCAGCCAACTTCTCTTCTAGCCCCGCTCTTGCTTTCTTTATCAGCCAAGAGTTTTCATCTTCTCCGGCTGGAACAGGAAACTTAGGAAGAAGATTTTCATTCTCGCGTAAGGTGACGTTGCATCGTTGCGCAATTAGCAACGTGTTATCGCAGGCAATCTCTAGATCCTTAAAGAGGCTGCGCATAGCTGCAGCGTCCTTGAGGTAATACTCATCGCTTTCAAACTTGAATCGCTTTGGATCGGTAAGAGTTGAGCCAGATTGGACCGCGAGTAGAGCTGAGTGATGTTTGGCATCTTCAGCGAAGGTGTAATGCAGATCATTCGTTGCAAGTAGCGGTAAGCCCAAATCTTTTGCCAGTCGCAATAAGTCCTCGCGTACTCGCTTTTCAATCTCAAGGCCATGTTCCATAATCTCGACAAAGAAATTTTCGGCGCCGAAAATATCTCTTAGTTCAGCGGCCGCACTTCTTGCTTCTTGGTAAGCACCCATGCGAATTCGAGTCTGCACTTCACCGGCAGGGCATCCTGTGGTTGCAATGAGTCCGCTCGAATACTTTGAAAGTAACTCGCGATCTATTCGCGGTTTGTAATAGAAGCCTTCTAGTGAAGCTAACGAGGCAAGTCGGTAGAGATTGCTTAGCCCTTCATTGTTTTCGGCGAGGATTGTCATATGTGTAAATGCGCCACCACCAGAAACATCATCTTCACCGCCATCAGCCCACTTGACCCGACGCTTATCAAAGCGAGATTCAGGGGCGACATATGCCTCGATACCGATGATGGGTTTAACTCCTACTGATTTCATCGCCTTGTAAAACTCAAACGCGCCAAATACATGGCCATGATCCGTTATCGCAATTGCGGGACTTCCTTGGCGAGCTACTTCGGCAGCTAACTGCTCAATTCGAGCAGCCCCATCGAGCATCGAATACTCGGTATGAACATGTAAATGAACGAAGTCCTTGCTCACGGTCGGCGAGATTACTCCCCCGCTATGACTTTGCGGTGAGAAGCTCTAAGGCGCGTTTCAGGTCACCTGGGTACTCGGTCTTAAGGGTTATCCGCTCACCAGTTGAGGGTTGATCAAAGGCGAGCTCAATTGCATGTAACCAAGGTCTCTTAAGTTCCAAATTGCTTGCTAGTACCGGATCTGAACCATATGCAAGATCGCCAACTAGTGGATGTCGAAGCGCACTGAAATGAACTCGTATCTGGTGAGTTCGACCGGTTTCAAGTTCAACTTTCAAGAGTGTTGAACTTGGAAAGAATTCAATCAATGAAAAATGTGTAATGCTCGCCTTTCCATCGGCAACGACAGCGAATCTGTAATCTTCCTTTGGGTGTCGACCAATTGGTGCATCAATAGTTCCCTCTGATGGATACATATGTCCTTGTACTAACGCGTGATACACCTTTGCAACGCTGCGAGATCTAAATTGATCTTTAAGCGCGAGATACGAATCTTCATGCTTAGCAACCACCATTAATCCGGTTGTACCGACATCTAATCTTTGAACGATTCCCTTTCGCTCCTCAGATCCGGATGTTGAAATTCGATAACCGCGAGAAATCAAATCGCCTAAGACTGTTGGACCTTGCCACCCCGGGCTTGGATGGGCTGCAACACCTACTGGTTTATTTACGACAACAACATCTGCATCATCATAAATAACATCTAGTTGATCACTTACTACTCGCGTAAAGTCAAGTGGGTCTATCTCAGCGGGCATCACGACTTGAATGCGATCACCCGCACGAAGGCGATCAGATTTTGCTAATGGTTTTTTTCCTTGAAGAACATCGCCTGCGTTTAAGAGATCTGCAACGGAACTTCGAGAGAGACCGAGGATTGAGGCGAGTGCAACATCTACTCGCTCCCCCTCATGAGCCTCCTGAATCTCAAGAATTCGCTTCTCGCGCTCGCTCACTTAGGTAGCTCCGTGGGCACATTTCGCATCGCAAGGATCGTCATAAGGATGCCTGCGGTGACAATCGCGCTATCTGCGATATTAAAAGTTGGCCAATTTGGCAGCTCAATCCAATCAATTACCTCGCCGCGCCATAGCCCCGGTGGACGAAGTATCCGGTCGTAGAGATTTCCAAGCACTCCGCCAAGCAGGAGGGAAAAGCTAACCGCCCAGATTGGACGCGTTACTTTACGTATATAGAAAATTATGAATCCAACTACTGCAAGCTTCAGTGACGAGAGGAATAGAGTGGCATCGGTAAAGAGGCTAAAGGCCGCGCCTGAATTCGTGGAGTAACTGAGTTGAAGAAAATCACCAAGAACTTTTATTGGCTCGCGAAACTTTAACTCGGCTTCGGCCCAATTCTTCGTTGCCAGATCCAGCGCGAATATTGATGTAGTTATTGCAATGAAGAGTCGTCGCGCGCCATTAGCGCGGGACGACTTTAGCGGCGCTCTTCCTTCTGTTTGCATATCATGCAGAGCGTCGCTCTCGGAAATACTTGAAGTCTCGCCTTACCAATTGGATTGCCGCAATCTTCGCAACGTCCGTAACTCTTGTTATCAATTCGCTCAAGAGCGCGCTCGGTTTGAAGGACCATATCGCGCGCGTTATAAACAAGAGACATTTCATGCTCGCGTTCAAACGTCTTTGTACCGGCATCGGCTTGGTCGTCGCCAGCGCCAACTCCAGAAGCCTCAATAAGGGCATCCATCTCACTTTCAACTAAGGCAAGTTCTTTCTTTAGGCGCTCCAAATCTTTGGAGAGTTCACTTCGAATAGATTTCAATTCGGTAGCTGACCAATTCTCAGTTCCTTCACCTACAACTAGCGGCGCCGGTGCAGCCTTAATTGGTTTTAAAGAGGCCGGCTTCTTTCCTGGTTTTGGCTTACGAATTGGGGGCGGAAGGACAAGGCGCTTCTCCTCTACTACAACAACATCACTCGCTTCCACCTCAGGTTTGTAAACCGAAATAGTCGTTGCACCTTTTGCAGTACTACTTGTTAGCGCCGTCTTATGTTGCCCTTTGATGATCTCAGCTTGTGGCTTCTTCGCTAGTGACTTCTTTGCTAGTTGCTTTTTCTCTGGCGCCTTCTTTACTGGAGCCTTCTTGACTGGCGCTTTCTTGACTGGCGCTTTCTTGGGTGCCGCCTTCTTTGCCGGAGCCTTTTTTACCGCTTTCTTGGCCGGGCTCTTTTTTGGGGCAACCTTCTTCTTTGGTGCTTTCTTCAACTTAGCGACCGCCTTAGCAAATTTTTTCTTCAAGGGCACAGCGCCGAAGGCTAGGGGTTATGCAGGCCAAATGCCACTCGCCACAGTTGCGATGGTCTAAAATCGCCTAGTCGCAAGACGCCTTGTATATAAATCGCAATTACTGGGCCATCACCCAAGAGCGAGTTGGAAGAAATGAGCGAAAGGCTCACGTAGAACCAACGGCAAGGTCAAGAAGATATCTGCAGGTTTTGCAGATAAGGCGGGTGGTACCGCGATCAAAATAGATCGCCCCTCCATTAACTATGGAAGGGATGATCATGGCTAAATCACCGTATGAGGCGCTAAGTCCTCAGATTGATCTTCCTAAAGTCGAACGCGAAATTCTCTCCTTCTGGAGTACGCAAGAAATTTTCCATAAGAGCGTTGCTCAACGCGCTGAAGGCGAATCTTGGACCTTCTATGAAGGACCACCTACTGCAAATGGAATGCCCGGAACTCATCACATTGAAGCGCGTGTATTTAAAGATGTCTTTCCTCGCTATCACACAATGAAAGGTAAACATGTAATCCGAAATGCTGGATGGGATTGCCACGGACTCCCCGTTGAAATCGCAGTTGAAAAAGAGTTGGGCTTCTCCGGAAAAGGAGATATTGAGAAATATGGAATAGCAAAGTTCAATGAAAAGTGCCGTGAATCCGTCCAGCGCCATGTAAGTGCATTTACCGAGATGACTGAGCGGATGGGATTTTGGGTCGACTTTGATAAGGCTTATTGGACGATGTCAGATGAGTACATCGAAAGCGTCTGGTGGTCACTCGCACAAATTCATAAGAAGGGACTCTTAGTTCAAGATCATCGCGTTGCGCCTTATTGCCCTCGATGCGGAACTGGACTTTCAGATCACGAGTTAGCCCAAGGCTACGAGACCGTTACGGATCCCTCTGTTTACGTTCGTTTTCCGATCACAAGCGGTGAGCTTGCCTCCCTTAATGCCAGCCTCTTAGTCTGGACAACAACTCCTTGGACTTTAGTTTCCAATACTGCAATCGCTGTTAATCCAGAAGTTGACTATTTAGTTGTAAAAACTGGTGGTGAACTACCGGAAGAAGTATTGGTAATCGCAGAGCCGCTAGCTGAAAAAGTCCTACCCGGTTTTACTGAGATTAAGAGATTATCCGGAAAAGAACTCGAGCGAGTTAGCTACAAGCGCCCACTAGCTCTCGTTGATATCCCCGATGCGCACTACGTCTTGCTCGCAGATTATGTAACCACTGAAGATGGAACTGGATTAGTCCATCAAGCTCCCGCTTTTGGCGCAGATGACCTAGCGACGTGCAAGCGGTACGAACTCCCGGTTGTTAATCCGGTTGCAGCAAATGGTTACTTTTTAGATGAATTAGATCTTGTCGGAGGTAAGTTCTTTAAAGATGCCGACAAGGTTCTGATTAAAGCTTTAAAAGAGGGTGGATCGCTATTTCGCCACCAAACTTTCCAGCACTCGTATCCGCATTGTTGGCGCTGCCATACACCCCTGATTTATTACGCCCAACCTTCTTGGTACATCAGAACTACAAAGATAAAAGAGGCCTTAATCCGTGAGAATGAGAAGACCGATTGGCACCCGGAGACAATCAAGACTGGACGCTTTGGCGATTGGTTAAATAACAATATCGATTGGGCGCTCTCCCGGAATAGATATTGGGGAACGCCACTTCCGGTTTGGAAGTGCGAAGATGGCCACGAAGAAGCCGTCGCATCTAAGAGCGAATTATCAAAACTCGCTGGCAGAGATCTTTCGAGTCTGGAGCTGCACCGCCCGTATGTGGATGAGATAACTTTCGATTGCTGGCAGAGATCTTTCGAGTCTGGAGCTGCACCGCCCGTATGTGGATGAGATAACTTTCGATTGTCCAACTTGTAAGAAGCAAATGGTGCGCACATCAGAAGTAATTGATTGCTGGTATGACTCTGGCGCAATGCCTTTTGCGCAATGGGGCTATCCACATAAAGAAGGTTCGGAAGCGATCTTCAAAGACTCTTATCCGGCTGACTTCATTTGTGAAGCGATCGATCAGACTCGTGGTTGGTTCTATACCTTGATGGCGATTGGAACTCTGGTCTTTGATCAATCTTCATACAAGACAGTGCTCTGTCTTGGCCACATCCTGGATAAGGATGGAAGAAAGATGAGCAAGCATCTTGGAAATGTCCTAGAACCAATGCAACTTATGGATCGCCATGGAGCAGACGCGGTTCGTTGGTACATGCTCGCATCTGGCTCGCCATGGAGCGCTCGACGAGTTGGCCACGAAATCATCTCCGAAGTAGTGCGAAAGACGCTACTCACGTATTGGAACACCGTCTCATTCCTTGCGCTCTACGCATCAGCATCAGATTTTGTTCCATCAAAACCTCTCGCGATTAGCGAAAGACCGATGATGGATAGATGGATTTTGAGTGAGCTAAACAAGCTTATTGTTGAGGTGGATTTGGCCTATGCGGATTTCGATTCACAGCGAGCAGGTAACGCAATCGCACAGTTTGTAGATGATCTATCGAATTGGTATGTGAGGCGATCCCGCAGACGATTCTGGGATGGCGATCCGGTTGCACTTACTACCCTGCATGAGTGCCTTGAAAAGGTAACTCTCTTGATGGCACCGATGGTTCCTTTCATTTCTGAGCATGTCTGGCAGGTATTAATCCGCAAAGTTGATCCAACCGCGCCACTCTCAGTTCATCTCGCTAACTTCCCTATCGCTGATAAGCGTTCGATTGATGAGCAACTCTCAACTGATGTCGCGCTAGCTCGAAGACTGGTTGAGCTAGGTCGCGCTGCGCGCGCTCAATCTCAAGTAAAGATTCGCCAACCCTTATCTCGCGCACTCATCTCTGCAAGTGGTTGGAAGAAGTTGGATGGCGAATTGAAGGAACAGATTTCTGATGAATTAAACGTGGAGCATCTGGATGACCTCGCATCTGCGGGAAGTGATCTCGTTGATATCTCAATCAAGGCGAATTTCAGATCCCTAGGAAGTAGATATGGCGGCGCCGTTCAAGAGATTGCTAAATCGATTGCAGCAGTTGATGCCACACTCTTGGTAAAGAAGATTCGCACCGAAGGAAGCGCTGAAGTGAATTACTCCGGCGGCAGCGCATCTCTAGGTGAAGAAGATTTAGTAATTACCGAAACCCCTCGCACGGGTTGGTCTGTTGCATCTCACCAAGGTGAGAGCGTTGCCCTAGATCTCGCCCTTGACAAAAGACTTATCGCTAAGGGATTGGTACGTGAAGCAATCCGAGCTATCCAAGACCAACGTAAAGATTCAGGATTTGATGTCAGCGATCGGATTTCTGTTAAATGGAATGCTAAGGGCGAAGTGGTTAAAGCATTAAGTGATGCCAAGGCACACATCTCAGAAGAAGTACTTGCGGTTTCCTTCGATCTCGACTCATCTTTGACTTTAGGCGAGGATGAACTTGGTCTAGTACTTAAGTTAACTAAGGTCTAGAAGCTACTTCGAATCTCCCAGAGATCCGGAAAGACTGGATGAAAGAGCGTTGCGCGCAAGTAATCGGCACCGGAAGATCCACCAGTCCCTGATTTCCTGCCAATTGTGCGCTCGACCATCTTCACATGGCGATACCGCCACTCTTGCAACCCTTCATCGATATCAACTAAACGCTCAAATACAAGTCCAGCCTCAGGATCATTCCGATGCAATTCAATAAGCGTTCGTTGAACTTCTGAGTCGCCTTGATATGGAGAGGAAACATCCCGATTAAGAATTGATTCTGGAATTTTGTATCCACGAGTGGTTACGTAACGAAGAACGCTATCCCAGATCGAAGGCAATGACATCCACTTCTCGACTCGCTCACGGTCGGCAGGAAGTAAGTGCGCTGCTGCTTTCTTATCGCGCCTTCCTAAAATCGCTTCTACTTCACGAAATTGTGCGGATTGAAAACCGCTTGACTCACCTAATCGATCTCTAAATGAGTTAAATTGAAGTGGCGTCATCGTCTCCAAGATATCTATCTGGGCGACACAGATCTTCAGGATGGTTCTTATGCGACCAAGAATTGATAGAGCTCGATGAGTATCGCCCTCGGTTAGGCAAACTTGCGCCGCCTTAAACTCATGAATCAACTCTTTAAACCAGAGTTCATAGGTCTGGTGAATTACTATAAATAAAAGCTCATCATGTTCTGGGCCGTTAGAGAGTGGCTCTTGGAGTGAGAGTAATTCATCTACCTTCAAATAAGAGTTGTAATTAAGGGCCTTTTCCTCACTCATGTTACGCGCGATTCTCCGGTAGTTACTTTTTCATATCCTCGGGAAGCGACTAACTCTCTAATGCGCTCAAAGCCATCAAATACCTCGCAATAAGAAGTGGCAAGTGGAGATATTGCAAGCCGGATGGAATTAGGAGTGCGGTAATCAGCAACGGTATTTGCGTACTTGCGAAGCGCAATTGAAATTCGCTCTGCCTCTTTATGCCCAATTGTTATATGGCCGCCGCGCTGATTTGAATCTCTTGGCGTCAAAAGAGTGAATCCGAGTGGCGCCAACCAATCATCATGCAACTCGACCATGAGCGAGGTTCCCAGTGCCGCCTTCTTAGCTATCTCATTTATCCCCGCCTCTTCAATCATGGCAAAAGAGGTGTTAACGCATCGAAGTCCAATAATTGATGGGCTAGCGATTTGAAAACCTCTTATCGAACTTTCTTTTTCAAAAGATGTATCTTTTTCAAAAGATGGACCCATGGCGAACTGGTCACGCTGTGCAAACCAACCTTGAATTGATACTTGTATCTCATTTTGCAGACGTTTATTTACATACAACCAGGCTGGTGAACCTGGGCCGGAGTTTCCATATTTATATGTACACCCAACTGCGAGATCAACATCATCGTTATCTAGATTAATGTCGATAGAGCCAACTGCATGGGCGGCATCCCAGAGAACGAGCGCGCCATGTTTATGAATCAACTTCGTTAGCGCTTTGACATCTTGCCTTGCGCCAGAGCGGTATTGAATGACTTGCAAACTTACAAGAGCCACATCCTCGCTTAAGTACTTCGACAAAAGTTCTTCCGAAATTAACTCGTTGGAGGAGATATCTGGATCTTCATTATTGATCGTTATTAACTTAAGACCATGTTCCTTAGCTAACCCCTGCAATATGTAGCGATCCGTTGGAAAATTCGCGGCATCAGTGATTATTGTTTTCCGGCCCGGACGCGCTTTAATCGCGGCGGAAGCTAATTGGTAGATATTTACCGAGGTTGTATCGCAGGCTAAAACTTGTCCTGGCGCTGCACCCAATGCGCTTCTTCCAATCAAATTTCCGGTTGTTTGCGCTTCATCTATCCAATGGCCCCAGCCGACGACTACTTCTCTGCCCCATTCATCATGCAAAAAGTCGTTTATTGATTTAACTGTTGCGTGAGGGAGTCGTCCCAGAGAATTGCCGTCGAGATAGCAGGTAGCGGGATCTGTGATTACAAAGCGCTTCTTAAATTCGCGAAGCGGGTCATTTGCATCAAGATTTTGAGCACGACTGCGATCCATATCGGAAGTCTACGACTACAACTAGCGCAGTATTCCAATCAATATTTGTATGCCAAAGAAGAGAACAATAAAAGAGAGGTCAAGGGCGACCGGCCCCATCCGTAGCGGGGGGATGAACCTTCGGATAAAAGCGAGTGGCTTATCGGTGACCATGTAGATCATCTCAGCGAGCGGCATGATGATTCCGCGAGGTCTCCAACTCGGTCTAAAGAGTCTTATGTAATCAAGTACCAATCTTGCAAATAGAGCAAGCAGGAAGATATTGAGTGCGAAAATCACCCAGGAAGTGAAGTTGACCAAGGAGTTCAGCTTTGGTTGAAAAGACTTGCTTGAGCGGCTGCGCTCTTCTCTTCACCCGAGACCGTCACATTGGGCGGTGTGAGTAAGAAAACCTTCGCGGTAATTCTCTCGATTGTTCCAGCATGTCCAAAGACAAGACCGGATGCAAAATCAATTAGGCGCTTCCGCTCTGAATCCTCCATCTCACTTAAGTTCATGATGACGGCGCTTCCGCTCTGAATCTTCCATCTCACTTAAGTTCATGATGACTGGATTGCCTTCACGGTAATACTCACCAATCGCACGAGCTTCGCTATATACGCGTGGCGAGATATTTATGATGCGATCCATACTTAGAGTTGATGGGACTGGTTGCAACTTAGGGGTCTCCTCTTTCTTGCGAGGACGAGGAACCGAAGCGATTGGGGCGCGTTGATTTGAGGGCGCCATCTCTTCACTCTCAGTCAGACCCAAATAGTCAGTGAACTTTTTCATTGCATTAGCCATGGTGAAATTTTACGGTCGGGGCTATCGGGAACCGAGGATTGAACTTCCAATTCGTATATGTGTCGCTCCAAATTGCAGCGCAATTGGGTAGTCGCCACTCATTCCAGCTGAAATCACTACCGCATCTGGCTTCATCTGGCGCAGATTCATAGATTTCTCTTGGAGCAAGGCGAAACTTGGGGTGGGGTCCACACCAAGGGGCGCTACCCCCATTACTCCAAGTAAATCTAGATCTCTAAATTTAAGAATTTCGTCTGCAAATGCATCAAAGTCCTTAGAATCAATACCGCTGCGTTTATCATTTCCAGAATCTAGATTGATTTGAATTAATACTCTCTGTCGCTTACCTAGTGATCGGGCTGCATCATCAATCTTTCTAGCGTGAGAGAGATCCTCGAGAGAGTGTATAAAGTCAGCCCAGCTCACGATTGAGCGAATTTTCTTACTCTGTATCCCGCCTTGAAAATGCCAGATTGCGTCCTCGCCTATTCCACCAGATTTGAGCGCTCCCTCTTCATCGCGATTCTCACCGAAATTTCGCTCCCCCAATTCATAGAGAATCTCTACATCACTTAAAGGGAAAGTCTTTGTGACCACAATTAGCGTTGCGCGATCGGCAATCTCTTCGCGCACCTTTGCAAGTGCGCTCTTGATTTCATCTCTCCGGCTCACAACCAGATCACCCCTGCTTGCCTGCCAGTTCTAGGATCTCTTCGATAAGAGAAATATCCCTCGCTATGCCTTACGCAGATATGCGATTTTTCAAATGCAACTCCAGCGCCATTTAATTGAAACTCAATACCTTTTGAAATGTCCAGACAATGTAGCTCGGCGCTAGTCGCACTACCTGGGACTATTGTAACTACTTCTTCATAAGTAGTTACATCCACTTCATAACAATTTGCACAGATGGAAGGTCCGAGTTCGGCGCTTATCTCAGTCCTACCTATTCCAGCCTTATCAAATTGCTTTAACGCTTACCTACTTCTTCATAAGTAGTTACATCCACTTCATAACAATTTGCACAGATGGAAGGTCCGAGTTCGGCGCTTATCTCAGTCCTACCTATTCCAGCCTTATCAAATTGCTTTAACGCTTCGGCTATAACTCCGGCGACCAATCCGCGCCGTCCTACGTGAACTGCAGCGACTGCGCGCTCTGACTTTAAGAGCAGGGGCGTGCAATCTGCGACAAGAACTGCGAGAGCCTTACCTTTAACTTCGGTGAAGAGGGCATCGGCGGTTGGCTCATTAATTGCAGTTGAGTTTTCATCTATGACGGTAACGCTATTTCCATGCACTTGATTCATAAAGAAAAGGCTCGCTTCGGAGATTCCAATCTTCTCAGCGAGCAACTTCCGATTCTTAATAACTGAGGAAGGTTCATCGCCAACATGAAGCGCGAGATTAAGTGAATCAAATGGTGCTGTGCTCACTCCCCCGGCTCGAGAGGTGAAGAGAGATTCGGGCATCCCTACTTCATGAAGTCTGGGACATCGATATCGTCCTGGGCAACGAGCTCCTCGAAGGTGATACGACGACGCGGTTTCTCATCTGGATTGGCGATAGCAACTTGAATCGATATCGTCCTGGGCAACGAGCTCCTCGAAGGTGATACGACGACGCGGTTTCTCATCTGGATTGGCGATAGCAACTTGAATCGGATCATTTGCTGGAATTGGATCAGCCTGGCCATTTAGCCCTTGAGTTGAGATGACTGGAACCGAGAGACGTTTAGGTGCGCCTCCTTCAAATCCGGCAGCAATGACGGTGACTCGGACTTCATCGCCTAATGAATCATCAATAACTGTTCCAAAGATGATGTTGGCATCTGGGTGGGCGCACTTAGCTACCAAACTTGCAGCTTCGCTTATTTCGAAGAGTCCAAGATCAGAACCGCCAGCAATTGAGAGTAGAACTCCATGCGCACCTTCGATGGAGGCTTCAAGAAGTGGCGATGAGATAGCAAGCTCGGCTGCTCTTGTAGCTCGCGCTTCACCACGTGCCGAACCAATTCCCATAAGGGCTGAACCCGCACCATCCATAACGCTCTTAACATCTGCAAAATCAAGATTTATAAGACCAGGAGTTGTAATGAGATCGGTAATTCCTTGAACGCCAGAGAGCAGAACTTGATCAGCTGTCTTAAATGCTTCCGGCGCTGAGATTGAACGATCCGAGATAGAGAGTAAGCGTTCATTTGGAATTACGATTAAAGTATCAACTTCGCTACGGAGTTCTTCAATTCCAATCTCTGCCTGGGTTGCGCGTCGCTTTCCTTCAAAATTAAATGGTCGAGTAACCACACCGACGGTAAGTGCACCAATCTCTTTCGCAATCTTTGCAACAACTGGTGCGCCACCAGTTCCAGTTCCGCCACCTTCGCCGGCGGTAATGAAGACCATGTCAGATCCACGTAGAACTTCTTGAATCTCTTCGGTGTGATCCATGGCTGCTTGCTTTCCAACTTCTGGATTTGCACCGGCGCCTAGACCGCGCGTTAACTTTCTTCCGATATCTAATTTCACATCGGCATCACTCATGAGAAGCGCTTGTGCATCAGTATTAATAGCGATGAACTCAACGCCCTTTAAACCTGCGTCAATCATTCGATTAACAGCATTTACGCCGCCGCCACCTATACCAACAACTTTTATTACTGCTAAATAATTTTGTGGTGTTGCCACGATACGCCTCTCTTTTAACCCTAATTCTCGACTTTAGACTTAGGGTTTCCCCGAAGTGTGCGCGCAAAAGTAGGCGGGTAGTGCACCTCTAGCAAACACCGACACGAGAGATTTAAAAGACGATTAGAGAAAAAGAATTTCGAATTTAATTTGAGTTGTTTGAAACGATTGGCGAAGTTGGCGAAGTTAAATCGATTCGCATCGCATTCTTGTTCGTTCGCCTTTAACTCTAAAAGTCGATTCATAACTTCAAACTTAAGCGATAGTTCGTTGACACTTCCCCATGAAATATCCAAATCACGCTCATTTATCCGGGCTGAAGTACGAAGCTCTTCCCTGCTCGGCGCCACAATGCTCTTCACCATCCCGCCACTCTCTTCAATCGCAGCGACTAGGGTCTTCACATCCTGCTTCAAAGCCATCTCATCTGCCCCAAGTTGCAGGGTCGGAAGGGAGAGCCAATCCACATCCCCACTCTTTGCAGCCTTTGTGACCTCCGATCGCGGCACATAAAAGATCTCAAGGTCAGAGCTTAGAAATGAGGCATCAGATGGGTTGGTGCTCCATTTGAAATCAAGCTGGGCCAAGGCCGAACGGGGCGCGACCGACACTTTTACTTCACCCGAAATGAAGTTTCGCTTTACATCAACGCCATCAACCCAGATAAGTTCGCGGAGTCGAAGCGCTACCTCTCTACGGTCCACTCGCGCAATCGGCTCTCCGATGAGAATTGGATTTGGTTCTTCCGCTAACTTCGCAGTTAACTCTTTCACTATAGATTCATTCTTCTCGTCGATAGAAACTTTCTTGACTGGCAAAAGGTCTGACCAGCCGAGCAAGTAAGAAGATCCAACAATTAATAGCGTTGAAGCAAGTATTGATAAACGCTTCATAGATTCTCAACTATGAGTGGGGCTAGCGAGCTAACATCGCCGGCGCCCAAGGTAAGAATCACATCACCTGATTTCGCATCTTTGATTACCTTTGAGATTACCTCTGGCATTGATGGTTCATAGGTAACTGATCCACTTGGCATCTTCGATGCAATTGTCGCTGAAGTAATCCCGGGCAGCGGGTTCTCGCTAGCAGCATAAATTTCAAGCAGATACGTGTGATCGGCTTTTGCTAATTCATGAGCGAACTCATTTGCAAATGCTGCCGTTCGGGAGAAGCGATGTGGTTGAAAGATGACTAGTACTCGACCAGACCCTGCGAAATTACGAGCTGTTTCAAGGGTCGCCCGCAGCTCGGATGGATGATGACCATAATCATCAATAACCGTTACTCCCTTTCCATTTCCTCGAATCTCAAACCTGCGCCGGGCACCTGTGAACTTAGATAGCCCGGCCATTAAACCTTGGTAGGGGGCTCCGAGTTGATGTCCCATTGCAATAGCTGCAGCTGCATTTAGAAGGTTATGACGCCCCGGGATGACAAGCTCCAACTCCCCCCAAACTCGACCACGAAAGACTAAGCGCGCCTTTGACTCCCGCGCACCTAAGTAGATTCGATCAATTAGTAAGTCCGGATCTCCAGTAGTTCCGTAAGTGACTAAGTTCAAATCAGAGCCTTTTACCTTCTCAAGCAGTCGGAGCGAACCAGCATCATCGCTACAGATAACTAATTCATCTTTAATCGTTTTAACGAATTCTTCGAATAATGAATCAATGCTCGAGAGGTCCTTAAAGTTATCAACATGATCCAATTCAATATTTGTGATGATTGCGCCATTTGGCTTATAGGAGGTGAATGAGCCATCGGACTCATCGGCCTCAACTACAAAGATCTCACCCGAACCATGGTGTGCATTTGTACCGAAATTTCGAACCGAAGCTCCGATGGCAAAGGATGGATCAAGGCCGCAACTCTGTAGCGCTACCGTCAACATCGAAGTTGTAGTTGTCTTGCCATGAGTACCAGCTACTGCGACCGAAGTTTTTCCGATTAGTAGACGACTCAAAGCCGTAGCCCGCTCTAGAATCTCTATTCCACTAGTTCGCGCCGCCATCAACTCAACATTTGAATCAACTATGGCACTTGATCGGACGATAAGTGATGCTCCCCCGATATTGGAGGCATCGTGTCCAACAGAGATCTTCATCCCCATTGAGCGAAGGCCATCAAGGGTTGAGGACTCATGTAAATCGCTACCTGAAATAACAGCTCCGCGAGCTCCCATAACTTTAGCAATTCCACTCATGCCGGAGCCACCAATACCAACAAAATGAACTCTCAAACCCTGCCAATTCATTAGTTGGCACCTAGCGCTAACTTTGCGATTCGATCGGCTGCATGGAGGTGAAGTTCGCTTGCCTCAAGTCGCTTTGAACGCGCCAACTCAACCACCTGCTTTAGATTCTTTACTAACCAATCTCCATTGAACTCTTGATTTGAAACTAGAAGTGCGCGACCTTGTTCTACCAATTCCCTGGCATTTTCGCTCTGCTCACCATTTCCATGTGCAAGCGGGACCAAGAGCGCAAACCTCGCAACCGTCATTAATTCTGAGCAAGTAACCGCGCCACTCCTTGTGATCATTAAATCAGCTGCTCCATAAACACTCGCCATATCGTGAAAATACGCCATAGGCAGATAATTTGGCGCCGCTGGTGGAAGCGGATTATTGCTACCGACGGCGTGAAGGATTTGAATTTCTCTATCGGAGTTTTTCAAATAGCTCGCAACCGCTTCATTTATCTGAAGTGATCCTTGTGAACCACCAAAGATTGCCCGACGGCGTGAAGGATTTGAATTTCTCTATCGGAGTTTTTCAAATAGCTCGCAACCGCTTCATTTATCTGAAGTGATCCTTGTGAACCACCGAAGATTGCGACGATTGGTCGGCTCGAATCAAAACCCCATGTCGTTGCATGTAGTTCACGGAACTTCTTTCGCTCCGTTTCCGATAGGTGAGCAACTTCTGTAATTGCTTTTCGAATGGGCATCCCCGTAAGGATTGAACCCGACCAATCTGATCTCACGTTTTCAAAGTTGACAGCAACGACCTTTGCAAAATGACGCCCTAAACGATTAGCCCATCCTGGCCTTGCATTAGCTTCATGAAGAGCAATTGAGACCCAGGCAAGGCGGGCAGCTAAATAAGCCGTAGCGCTTACAAAACCACCAAAGCCAATTAATAAATCCGCACCCTTAACGATTTTGCGAGCCTTAAATACCCCACCAATCAACTTAAGTGGAAAAAGAATTGCTGATAATGAAATTTTCCTGGGAAGAACTACTTTTGGGATTGTTCTAAGTAGGTAGCCTCGCTGTGGAACGAGTAATTGCTCTAATCCACTTGAAGTCCCAAGGAATTCCAACTCCAATTTCGAATCTATCTTTCGCAGTGCATCTGCAACAGCAAGCGCGGGTTCGATATGTCCGGCGGTACCGCCACCGGCAAGGATTATTCGCCGCGCCATGGCTCTATCCTCTCGCGCTTCTTGCCACCTTACGGGCTTTTAATTCAGCAGCGATCTCGGGGTCTCTTCGCAGGACGCCCAGCACATATCCAATCGCGATGAATGTGGCGATCAGGGATGAGCCTCCATAAGAGATAAAAGGCAAGGTCACGCCTACAACCGGCATCACACTAATCACAGTTCCGATATTCATTATGACTTGTACGGCAATCCAACATCCGATTCCGCCAGTTACATATCGATCAAAGTTATTCCGCGCTCGCAGCGCAACTCTAAAGATTCCAAGAATTAAAATCGCATAGAGGATGAGAACTGTGAGAGTTCTAAAGATTCCAAGAATTAAAATCGCATAGAGGATGAGAACTGTGAGAGTTCCAAGTAAGCCGAGCTCCTCACCGATCACCGAGAAGATGAAGTCGGTATGTGCTTCCGGAAGGTTGCCCCACTTCTGTTTACTAGATCCAAGGCCGGTACCAAGTGGGCCGCCCGATGCCAGCCCCAAGATGCTATGAGCCTGTTGCCAGCCCTCGTTCTTATAGTTCTCCTCTGAGAATGGATCCCAGAATGCAGAGAACCGACCGAGTCGATTTGGACTTGTGAGGATAAATGCAGCGAAGCCAACAATTCCGAGCGCAGATAGCGTTGCAAAGTAACGCGCCTGCATCCCAGCGATAAAGAGAATTCCACCGACTATTCCTGCAATTACTGCAGCCGTTCCTAAATCATCGCCCCACATGACAAGTGCAAGGACTATCCCGATACCTGGCGCTACGAGTGGCAAAGGATTACTTCTTCCCCGCTCCAACATTCGCTTGTCGTGAATTCGCAATCGATAGGCGCACCAGATTATTAATCCGAGCTTTGCAAACTCACTTGGCTGGATTGAGAAACTTCCAATCGCAATCCAATTTCGATTTCCACCCACTTCTTTACCTAATCCAGGAACCTGTGGGAGAACCAAGAATATTGCTGCCACAAAAATAGCGAGGCGCGCTTGCGGTAACCAGAGGCTCTCTTTCAAGTTCATCGCTAGCCAGGCCAAGAACGCAGAAATAACTAAGAAAAGCGCCTGTCTAATGACAATTGCAAAAGAGTTTCCAGACTCACTCAAAGCCTTAACTGAACTTGCACTCAAAACCATTACGAGGCCAAGCGCCGAGAGAATTGAGAGCGAACCTAAGATTAAATAGTAAGCCGAGGCAGGTCGGGCAAACAACGCAGTTCTATTTTCCATCTAATGATTCCTTTACTGCGGCGGCGAAGAAGTCTCCCCGTTCGGCATAGTTCTTAAATTGATCCATCGATGCGCAAGCCGGTGCCAGCAAGACTGTATCGCCCTCAAGGGCTCTACCTTTCGCGGCTCGGACAACTTCGCGCATCAATTCCATTCCCCGTAATTCAGGGTTAATCAATTCAAATTCAACAAGCGGGGCATGTCTCTTTAGCGCCTCGGAAAACAAATTCGCATCAGTCCCAATCAAAATCGCATACTTGATCCGCCCGGCCGCTTCCTTAACAAGGCCTTCAACATTGGCGCCCTTCGCTAGCCCGCCTGCAATCCAGATTGAGCGAAGTTGGGACCGAAGTGCGGCGAGAGCTGCATGAGGATTAGTCGCCTTGGAGTCATCAATCCAAGCAATACCTTCTCTTACAAGAACTATCTGTAGTCGATGATGGTCAAGTTTAAAATTCGCAAGGGCTTCTTTTATCCCCTCTGGTGATGCGCCAACGCTCCGTGCCAGCGCAGCTGCTGCCATCGCATTTAAGAGATTGTGTGGGACGGCCGGCTTTATTTGATCGAGTTCAAATAGCACCTCAGCATCACCGCTGACGAAGGCCCGATCCACGATTAGATTTTCAACAAGTCCAATTTGATGCGGTTTAGGGCTAGCTAATGTAAATGAAACTAAAGGTGTCTTAACTGATTTTGACCGGTCTGCGACAACTGGATCATCGATATTTGTAATGAGAAGCTCACTCATATTGGCAATTGCAAATTTAGCGCTTGCGTAGGAATCAAAACTTCCATGCCAATCGATATGGTCGTCGGCGATATTTAAGATCGCACTTGCAAAGAAGCGAGCCTCACTACTCCAGCTAAGCTGGAAAGAAGA
>Ga0194132_10001985_pt1 | contig 39811 bp, 39 predicted proteins | sample TA2KigOf80mmetaG_FD_148612 | JGI IMG/M metagenome (GOLD analysis project Ga0194132, IMG submission 148612) | Freshwater microbial communities from Lake Tanganyika, Tanzania - TA2015054 Kigoma Offshore 80m | ecosystem: Environmental > Aquatic > Freshwater > Lake | place: Tanzania: Lake...
CCTACGAAACGGTTCCGGGATTCGCAGCGCGCTGGCTCGAGAGGGACGAGCTCCTCGCCCGCGAGCCGCGGCTCGACCGGAGCGTGCTCGGCGGCCTCGAGACCGAAGGCAACCTGCGCGTCGATCCCGGAGCGTACACGCGGGCGGTCGCGCGTGCGGCTTCGCACCACGGCGCACGGATGCTTCGCGGCGAGGTGCGGGGCCTCGTCCGTCGCAGCGAGCGCATCCTGGCCGTGGTCGTGCACGCTCTCGAATCAGACGAAGCTTCCGAAGCCTCCGAAGCGGACACGATCGGGTGCGACGGCGTCGTCTTCGCGACCGGCCCGTGGTCGGCGGAGCCCGCGTCCTGGCTCGACTGCGCGCTTCCGATCGAGCCCGTGCAAGGCGAGATGCTCCTCGTCGAGACGGAGACGGAGTCCGAACCCGTCCGCCTCGACCTCGTCTGGCGCGAAGCCGCTCTCTACCCGACGGGTGGACGCACGCTCTGGGTCGGTGGCACCGAGCGCCGCGTCGGCTTCGATCGCGAGCCTTCGGACGAGGGACGGTCGATCCTCGAGAGCGGGCTTCGTCGCTTGCTGCCGGAGATCGGCGCGTTCCGCGTCCTGCGTCGAACCGCGGCGTTGCGGCCGGTCACGCCCGATGGTTTTCCGATCGTCGGGATGGCAAGCGGTTGGGAGAACGCCTGCCTCGCGCTCGGTGGAGGACGAAAGGGAATGCTGCTCGCCCCGGCGATGGGTCGTGCCACGGCGGACCTTCTGCTCGACGGCACGACCGACGCGCCGATCGACACGTGCGCGCCGGCACGCTTCCTTCATGCGGCGAGTCGCCGAGGACGTCGCGCATGACCGCGGCCGCGAGCCCCTCGCGCGCCGCCGTAGCCCGCTTTCGAACCGTGTGCTTCGCCTGCCGGAAGGCCGCCGCGCCCTCGTTCACCGCGTTCTGCTCCGACTGCGGAGCGATGACGGACGTCGCCTACGACCTCTCCCGCGTGGAGGTGCGCGAGAGCGACGACCCGTACCTCCGCTTCCGCGATCTGCTTCCGGTCGACGACGTCCGCCTCCTGCCGGAACGCACGCTCCCGACGCCGACGCTGCACGCGGCGAAGCTCGGCGACGTGCTGGGCCTTCCTTGGCTCCATCTGAAGGACGAGACGAAGGACCCGACCGGCACGACGAAGGACCGCATGGCCGCGGTCGCGCTCGCCTACCTCCAGGAGTGCGGCGTGCGCGGCTTCTGCACCTCGTCGACCGGCAACAGCTCGACCGCCTTCGCGCATGCGATCGAGCGGACGCCCGCGCTGACGATGTACCTCTTCACCGCGGAGCAGTTTCGCGACCGCGTGCACGCTCGAGCGTCGGAGCGCGTCGTCCACTTCCTCCTCCGCGACGCGAGCTTCGTCGACGCAGCGCAGGCCGCCGCCGACTTCGCGCGCGAGCACGGGCTCGTCGCGGAGCAAGGCTTCTTCAATCCGGGGAGACGCGAGGGCCTGAAGCTCGCGTGGCTCGAGGCGGTCGATCAGGTGACATGGCCGATCGATCGGTACGTCTAGGCGGTCTCGAGCGCGATGGGCGTCTGGGGCGCGTTCAAGGGAGCGAGGGAGCTGCACGCGCTCGGACGCATCGACCGGTTGCCGCGTCTCCTCTGCGTACAGCAGGAATCGTGCGCGCCGATGGTATCCGCCTGGCGGGACGGATCGGACCGCATTCGCCCGGAGGACATCGTTCCTCGCCCCGAGGGCATCGCGAAGGCCATCCTGCGGGGCAACCCGTCGCGCGCCTATCCGTACGTGCGCGAGATCCTCCTCGAGAGCGGCGGCGAGCTCGTCTCGGTGAGCGATCGGGAGATCCGGGAGGCGCGCCGCCTCGTCGAGGACCTCGAAGGCGTGAGCCCGTGCTTCGCGGCGGCCGCAGCGGTCGCCGGGCTCGCGCAGCTCGGACGCCGCGGCGAGGTGCCCGCGGACGAAACCATTCTCGTCAATCTCACGGGCCGCGAGCGCGAAGAGCCGGCGTCGATCACGGATCCGCACTGGCTCGTGCGGGCCGGCGACCGCTGGATCGCGGAAGATCCCACGCACCGCATCCCGGGTCTCTCCGCGTGATCACTCTCGACGAGCTGCGCGGCTTTCGCACCTATGCACGGGGCCTCGGCGCCTACCTCTCGAGCACGCTCTGCGAGGCCGAAGCGCGCGCGCGGATCGTGCGAAGCCTCGCCGAGCGCGAGCAGAGCTTCCTCGCCCTCCTCGAGGGCGGCGTGTACGCGAACCCGCGCAACCCGTACCGGCGCCTGCTCGCGCACGCACGGATCGAGCTCGGCGACGTCGCGCGGCTGATCGCGAACGACGGGCTCGAGACGACGCTCTCGCGGCTGCACGACGCCGGCATCTGGCTCTCGCTCGCCGAGGTGAAGGGCAAGGAGCCGGTACGGCGGACGGGCCTCGAGTTCCAGATCGCGGCGAACGATCTGCACAACCCGCTCGCGAGGCGCCACTTCGAAGCGACCACCGGCGGCTCGCGGTCCGCGGGCACGAGCTTCTGGGTGGACCTCGACGACGTCCTGCACGCGGCCGCCTATGCGGTGATCGCGCGCGCCGAGTTTGGCTTGACGCGCGCCGAGGGAGCGCTCTGGTTCCCTGCGCCGCCGGGCGTCGCCGGGATGCGCCGCGCGCTCTGGTGGTCGAAAGCCGGAACGACGCTGCGACGCTGGTTCGCGCAGACGGTGCCGCGCTGGCGCCCCGGCGAGATGAAGCGCGCGGCCTTCGTTCGGTGGACCGTGCTCGCCAGCCGGCGCGCCGGACGCCCCTGCCCGCTCCCGAGCACGTTCCGCCGGCGCAGGCCGAGAGGGTCGCGCGCTGGCTCGCGGATCGCGTCCGCGAAGGGAATCCCGCAGTGCTCTTCGGACCGCCGAGCGCCGGACTCCGCGCCTGCGCCGCCGCGGCCGAAGCGGGCCTCGATCTGACGGGAACGTTCTTCTCGTTCGGCGGCGAGCCCTACACGCGAGCGAAGGCGAGCGCGATCGAACGAGCCGGGTGCCGGGCCGAGAGCAGCTACTACATCTCCGAGCTCGGCGGGCCGGTCGCCGTCTCCTGTCCGCGCGCGACGGAAGTCGACGAGGGACACCTCGTCCTGGACCGCATCGCGGGGATCGTCAAGCCGAGGATTCTCTCCTGCGGAACGCCGGTCCGTCCCCTCTTCTTCACGACGCTCTCGACGCGGACGCCCCAGGTCGCGATCAATCTCGAGAGTGGAGACGAAGCCGTCGAGAGAGACGCTTCGTGCGGCTGCGCCTTCGCGGAGGCGGGGCTCTCGCGCACGGTGCACGCGATCCGCAGCTACGAGAAGCTCAGCACCGAGGGCATGCACTTCGTCGGACCGGATCTCGTGACGCTCCTCGACGAAGTCCTGCCGGGGCGGTTCGGCGGCGGCCCGACGGACTATCAGCTCGTCGAGGAAGAGGACGAGCAAGGACGCTCGCGCCTCGATCTCGCTGTCTCGCCGCGCCTCGGCGCCCTCGACGAAGCGCGCGTCGCGGAGGCGGCGCTCGACTTCCTCCGCTCGCGCGGTCCCGCCGAGAGCATGATGGCCGAGATCTGGCGGAGCGGCGGCACGCTACGCGTCGTCCGGCGCGAGCCCGAGGTCTCGCGCGCGGCGAAGGTCCTTCCTCTGCACGTCTCGCGGGCCGCTTCGCCTCGGCGCACCTCCGGTGCTTCCTCCTGAGCTTGCCTGCGGACTTCCGTGGCGGCTGGCTTTCTCACGCCGCAGAGCCAGACGTCCGTCACGCTGAGCGAAGGCGCTTCCGGCTCGCAGGATGTCCTCGTCGCGACCGACGGAGACTCGTTCGTCGTCGTCTGGACCGCGCCGTCCTCGGAAGACGACTCCGCGCCGCTGACCGAGGTACGTGCGATCCGCGTCGCCGAAGATGGCAGTGCCACGCCCCCGGGCGGCTTCCTCGTCGACGGCGACGCGGCCGCAAAGAGCCTCGGCGCGATCGCGTACACGGACGGCGTCTACCTCGTCGCCTGGATCGAGGAGGGAATCGTGGAAGCCGCGCGCCTCGGCACCTCGGGAGAAGACGCCGACGTCTTCACCCTCGATCCCGGGCCCGCTTCGAGCGTCGCGCTCGCGACCGACGGCGACCGCTTCCTCGCCGTGTTCGATCGCGCCGTGGATTCGTCTTCCTCGGACGTGATCGGTACGTTCGTCTCGCGTGAGTGAAGCGAAGTCCGACGAGTCCGGGCCAACACCAACTCCTCCCGAGCTCGGCAGCCGCCAGCGGAAGTACCTCCGCGGCCTCGCGCACGGTCTCGAGCCGATCGTGCACGTCGGCAACGCCGGCGTGACCGACGCCGTCCTGCGGGCGCTCGACGCCGCGCTCACGGCGCACGAGCTCGTGAAGGTGCGCCTGCACCAGCCCTCGGACAAGCATGGCGATGCCGAGGCCCTCGCCGCCGGCAGCGGCGCCGCGCTCTGCGGGCTCGTCGGCCACGTCGTGATCCTCTACCGGCCGCATCCGAAGAAGCCGAAGATCGTCGTCGGGGATTGACCGCCTCGAGTGAGTCTCCTCAACGCGTCGGACGCCACCAGCTGTCGACGGGCGTTCGCCGGCCGGCCGAGGGCGTGATCGGCAGCGTCTCGACCACGTTCTCGGCCGGACGCGGCGAGGGCACCGCGAGGCTCGGGAGAGCCTCCGGAGCGCCGACCGCCTCGTCGACGAGCGCGCGCTCGCTCGCGGGAAGCGCCGTGAGCGCGCGCTGCAGCCGATCGCGGCACCACACGCGGTAGGGCTTCGTCGGCTCGTCGAACGCGACGCCGCGGATCGAGTACCGCGTGCGTGCATCTCCCGCCGCGAACGCTTTCGCGTTCGCTTCGAGGTACGGCAGGTACTCGGCGGCGACGATCTCGAAGAGCGGCCCCAGGTCGTCGGGAAGCCGCTCCGGCATCGCTCCGCACGCGGTACGCTCCGGGCTACCGTTCCAGACGCGCGCGACCCACTCGTGTACGCCGGGTGAGCGCGTGCGCATCACGCGGCCCGGAACGGGGTCGCACGCGAAGTGGCGGAACAGCGAAGCGAAGAACCCGAAGTCGGCCGCGGTCGGCCGGTCGCCGAGCACGTACGGCCGCCGCTGGAGGATCGGCTCGAGCGCCGCGAGCGTGCCGAGATACGCGCCCTCGACGACCTTGCGCGTAGCGTCGCTCACGCCATCGCCCGTGACGAAGGTGCCGAGCTGCCGCCGGCGCCAGTAGCGCCGCTTCAGGAATTCCGGCGCCCGTCGCTCGGCGACGTGCTCCGCGAGCCACGCGCTCATGAGCCGCGCGTTCTCGGGAAACGACCAGCGATAGTGCATCGCCGGCCGCCAGAGCCATTCGTCGGCGAAGTCCTCGAGCAGCTCGCTCACGAAGCGCACGCTCGCAACGCTCGGACGGATCGCCGGCGCAGGCTGGATGCGCTCGTAGTGCTCGAGGATCAGCGTCGTGTCGACGAGCCACGTCCCGTCCGGGCACTCGACCTGCGGCACCTGGACGACGCCCGTGTGCTCCGCGCAGCGCCGCATGTTCGCCTCGCCGAACGGCTCGAGGCGATACGCGATGCCCTTCGCGCGGAGATACGCTTCGAGCTTTCCGGTGTAGTACGAGGCATCCGTTCCGTAGACGATCAAAGGCTCGCCCATGGAGCGCAGGGATACCGACGGAAGAAGAGACATGCGAGTCGTGGTGTGTGGTGTAAGGAGAGGCCATGCACGCCGTGCCGATCGCCTGCGGGGGCTTCCTCTTCGCCGTCCTCTGGTTCGACCTGATGTTCGACGTCCAGGTGCTGCGTCATCGGGACGCAGACGTGCCGGAGCCGGTCCTGGGCTCGATCGCCGCGTACTATCGCCGCGTGACGATCGAGGCGAGCCCGATGGGACACGCGGTCGGGCTCGTGATGCTCGTCGGCATCGTGGCGCTCGTCTTCCAGTGGATCGCGGGCAGCGTTCCGCTCTGGGCTTCGCTCGCGTCGCTCGTGCTCGTCCTTCCGCCGGTCGCGCTCGCGGCGATCCGCGTCGTGCCGAGCGCGATGCGCCTCGGCCGTCGAACCGATCCGATCGACGTGCAGAGCGCGCTCGCGCGAAGGATCTGCCGAGACCACTTCCTCTGCCTCGCGGGCGTCCTCGGGTTCCTCGCGGTGCAGCTCGTCGCGGCGAGCGGCTAGGAGCGTACCGCCGCGGCCGTGCCCTGGATCTCGCGGACGACGAGCACGCACGGACCGCCGCCGAGGTGGCGCAGCAGGTCCTGCAGATCGCCCGCCGCGCGCGCGATCCCCGGTTCGTGGACCATCCCGAGCGACGTACGCGACGATCTGGACCGGCGCACGCCATCCGGATAGGGCGAGAAGTCGATGAGCGGACCGATGGAAGGCATCCGGATCGTCGATCTCTCGATCGCGCTCGCCGGACCGTGGGCGGTGAGCATCCTCGCGGATCAAGGCGCGGAGGTGATCAAGGTCGAGCCGCCCGGGCTCGGCGACATCGGACGCTGGGTCGGCGTCGCCGTCGGCGGCATCTCCGCGATGGCCGCCGTCGTGAACCGCGGCAAGCGCTCGATCGCGGTGAACCTGCAGACGGAGGAAGGCCAGCGCATCGTGCGTCGTCTCGTGCGCGACGCGGACGTGTTCGTGCAGAACTTCCGCCCCGGCGCGATCGAGCGGCTCGGTCTTCCGTACGAGCGGCTTCGCGAGGAGAACCCGGAGCTGATCTACGTCTCGATCAGCGGCTTCGGACCGGAGGGACCGTACGCCGGCAAGAGCGCGTACGATCCCGTCGTGCAGGCGTACGGCGGGCTCGCCGCGGTGCAGGCGAACCCCGCGACGAGGGAGCCGCAGCTCATCCGCCACGTCGCCGCCGACAAGATCACGGCGCTCACCGCCTCGCAGGCGATCTCCGCGGCACTGTTCGCGCGCGAGCGCGGGAAGGGCGGACAGCACCTGCGCGTGTCGATGCTCGAGTCCGTCGTGAGCTTCGTCTGGTGCGACGCCGCCGGGAACGAGGTCCTCCTCGACGCGGACGGCTCGCAGCCTTCGAGCTTCGCGCGCGATCAGAAGCTCTGGCCGACGAAGGACGGCTGGGTGATCGCGGCGCCCGTCTCGGATCAGGACGTCGCGCGGATCTGCCGCGGCGTCGGCGTCGACGGCTGGGACGCGCCCGAGGTCGCGACGATCATCGCGCGGCGCACGAACCAGGCGGCGTTCACCGATCTGCTGCGCCGCGTGCTCGCCGCCGTGCGCGAGATGACGACGGCCGAGGCGATCGCGCGCATGGAAGCGGAAGGGGCACCGTGCGGCGCCGTTCTCGGCCCCGAGCGGCTGCACGAGGATCCGCACGTCGCGGCCCTCGGCGTGCTCGAGGAGTCTCGGCATCCGATCGCGGGACGGATGCGCCAGCCGCGGCACCCGGCGCGGTTCGAGGGAACGCCGGCGAGAACGGGCGACCACGCGCCGGGGATCGGGCAGCACACGGACGAGATCCTGCGCGAGATCGGGCTCGGCGACTGCGTCGCGGAGCTGCGCCAGTCCGGCGTCGTCGCCTGACCCGATCGCCGCCGTCCGCGGATCGCTCGGGATTGGATCCCTCGAATGTCGCGAATTGGCCCTTCTCAGGGAGCCACTCAGAAGCGAAGAAGCACCCACACGAGGAGGTGCTTCGATGAAGCTCATTTCGGGTCCGCTCAGCCTCTACACCGCGAAGGTCCGCATCGCGCTCCGCGAGAAGGGCGTCCCCTGCGACCTGTGGAGCGTGCCGTTCTGTCGCGCGACCGGGTACGACCCGAAGCCCGCCGACGTGCTGCGCCTCCACCCGAAGGGTCAAGTACCGATCCTCGTCGACGGCGAGCTCGTCGTCTACGACTCGACGCAGATCCTCGAGTACCTCGAGGAGCGCAATCCGGAGCCGCCGCTCTATCCTTCGGGGGTGACCGAGCGCGCTCGCTGCCGCGAGGTCGAGGCGTACCCGGACGAGGTCTTCTTTCCGAAGGTCTTCGCCCTCGTGCAGGAGGTCTTCTACAAGGCCGATCCCGCGGCGCACGATGCGGATCGCATCGCGGAAGCGCAGCGCGTGATCGGCGAAGACTACGACCGCTTCGAGCGCCGCCTCGCCGGGCGCGAGTGGTTCTGCCCGACCTTCTCGGTCGCGGACATCGCCGTCTTCATGAGCATCAACTACGCGAGCACGCTCGGGTGCCCGCCGCCGGAGAAGCATCGGAGCCTCGCCGCGTGGCTCGCCCGCACGGCGAAGAGGCCGTCCGTCGCGGAGGAGATGCGGCAGATCAGCGCCGACGCGGCCCGAGTGTTCGGCGGAGAGACGCTTCCCGAGGGACCGCGCGCGCTCTGAGCCGAGCTCGAGCGTCGAACGACTCTGCGGCGTGCTGCGCTTGCGGCCGTGCTACGGTTCCGCCCGTGCACGTCGACCAGAAGGCCGAGGTCCGGATCACGCCGCCGCGCTGGCTCATCCCCTGGATCACGAGCGCGCAGGTCTGGATCTACGAGACCAGCAACGGCCGCCTCGGTGCGACGGGCGCGGGCATGCCGCATCTGCTCCTTCGCACGATCGGGAGGAAGTCGGGACGCGAGCTGAACGTCTGCCTTCCCTACTGGCTCGACGAGGACGGCTCGCGCATCGTCGTCGCCTCGTTCGCGGGCGGTCCGAAGAATCCCGCCTGGTACCACAACGTCAAGGACAAACGCGCCAATCCGGACGTGCGCGTGCGCGACCGCGATCGCGTGTTCCGCGCAAGCGTGGACGTGCTCGAAGGGGAAGAGCACGCGCACGTGTGGCGCGCGTTGATCGCGGACCGCCCGTTCTATCAGCGCTACCAGGAGCGGACGGAGCGGCGAATCCCGCTCGTCCGCCTCGTCGAAGCGAGGAGCTGACTCGCGTCAGCGGAGCAGGCTCGCCGGCCCCGTCACGAAAGCACGCGCCGCCGAGCCGTACGCCGGAGTGGGCGTGGGTGTCGGCGAAGGGCTCGGGTACGGGGTAGGCGTGGGTGTCGGCGTCGGTGTCGGTGTGCTCGCGACGGGGCACGCGAGCGGAGCGTTCGCTCGCACGGCTTTCATCGAGGAGGCGGTGTTCTTGCGAAATTGAGCACCCGTCGCCGTCGAGGACTCCGCGCAGTAGCGATCGCTGCCGACGAGGAGCTCCCATCCGACTCCCGGCGTCGGAGCGACCGGCATCGTGTACGAGCTCATCGAGACCGCGGTGAAGGTCTTGCACGTCGCCTTGATCCGCTTCGGCGTGATCGGGATCGAGCGACACGGATCCCCGACGCTCCCGCGCCCGACGTACCGATAGCCGGCACTTCCCGCAGGAGCCCCGAGGCCGAGCCACCGGCTCGCCCGCAGGTGGATCAGCGGGAACGTGCCGGGCGCGCCGATCTTGAAGAAGCGCAGCGAGCCGCCGTGGATCGTCGGGTCTGCCGCGCTCCCCGGCGCGGGTAGCGTGAACATCGTGCTCTTGGGGAGCGGCTTCGCCGAGAGCTTCGCGAGCCGGGGCGCATCGTTCGAGTAGCGCTTGACGATGTGCGCGAGGGCGGGAATGCGCCGATCGATCGCAGCAGCATCCTGGAAGAGCACCAGGAGAAGGCTCGGTACGAACGCGAGGATCCATGGGCGGAGCTTCATCGGGGTCTCCTGCTTTCCTTGCGCTGGCGGACTCTGCCAGGACGGGTGTTTCTCGTGCCGGCTGCGTATCGCGAAGGCCGCGAGGAGATTAACCGGCGCTTCGGCTCGAGCTCCTCGATCTCGTCGATCCGCGATCGGCCTCCACGAACGTCCGATCGTCGCCCTTGCAGTCGTGGGCCCAGCCGTGGCGCAGTGCCCGCATGGGAGACTTCGACGCGGACACGGCGGTCGAGAAGGTGGAGGGCGTCGAGGGCCGCTTCCGTGCGCGGCTCTCGCGCGATTGGGAGATCTGGGGTCCGAACGGCGGCTACGTCGCCGCGATCGCGCTTCGCGCCGCGGGCGCCGCTTCCACGCTCCGTCGCCCCGCGACGTTCTCCGCGCACTTCCTCGCCGTCGCGGATTTCGACTTCGTCGATCTCCAGGTGACGACGCTCCGCGCCGCGAAGCGCGCCGAGTCGCTCCGTGTCTCGATGACGCAGCAGGGACGACCGATCCTCGAAGCGACCGCGTGGATCGTCGGCGACGTCGACGGTCTCGAGCACGACGTCGCGACGATGCCGAGAATGCCCGCGCCTGGGACGCTGAGGTCGCTCGAGGAGCTGATCCCGCCCGAGGACCTGCGGCAGCGCTATGCCTTCTGGAACAACCTCGAGCAGCGGCCAGCGGATTTCGCGCCGTGGTCGGAGCGAGCGCCGGGCGCGCCGGAATGGCGCGAATGGTGCCGCTTCCGGCCGCGCTCGACCTTCGTGGATCCGTTCGTCGACGCCGCGCGCTCTCTCTTGCTGATCGACACGATGGGCTGGCCGGCGACGTGTCGCGCCTACCCGCAGGAGAACGGCTTCATCGCGCCGAGCCTCGACGTCAATGTACACTTTCACCGCCTCGCGCCGGAGGAGGAGTGGCTCCTCGCCGACGCGGTCGCGCCGGTCGCGGCGAACGGTCTGATCGGCACGCAGGGACGGGTCTGGTCCGAGGACGGCAGGCTCCTCGCCTCCGGCACCGGGCAGCTGCTGTGTCGCCCGGTGCCGAAGGCGGGCTGAGGTCGATCAGCTCCCGCGGTCGGTGATCTCGATCGGTACGCAGATCTCCTGCGCGCCGCCGCGGCTCAATGCCTTCAGGCCGAACCGGTCGTTCGCGACGAGAGCCAGCGCGTCGTCACCGCCCGGAGGGACGGACGCGATCCGGGCCGCACGGCGGACGCCGCGCAACGCGGGCTTGATCGCGTCGCCGTCGCCGGAGCGGATCCGGTAGCACGCGACGTCGACGAGCTCGTGCCCAAATCCTTCGCCCACGTCCGCGTCGAGGCAAAGCGAGTCGGGGAAGTCACGGATCACGACCTCGTGCGTGCCGGTGGAATCGGTGTACATTGTCGCCAGCGGCTGCGGCAGCGGTGCACCCGCGGAGGGCTTCAGGCCGTAGCACTTGAAGACGTCGGCCGTCCCACCGAGCGGCACCTCCGGCACGCCGCCGCCGTCGACGCCCGCAGGCACGAGGAGACGCTCCGCGCTCCGCGTGTCGAGCGCGTGCGTCCCGAACGCGTCCGTCCCGACGATGCCGGAGCGCGGCCGCTCCGAAGAGCCGCGACGGCGCGAGAGCGGATACGAGACCCAGCCGACGTGCGCTCCACTCCCGACCTCGGAAACGAGGCCGCTCGGCCGCTTCACGAGGAACGTCGCCGTCTCGATCCAATCGGAGATCTCGGCCGTCTTCGCGTTGCCGCCCCCGACCGAGCCCGGGCTCGCCGAGCCGGCGTAGCCGACGGCCTGGTCCGGGAACGTCGCGCACGAGGCTCCTCCCTCGCCCGAGCAGAGCGACGGCGGGAGCACCGTCCCGAAGGTCACTTCGTAACCGAGCTGATTGACGCTCCCCGGACCCTGGCAATTGAAGGTGCTCGTCGCGTCGTCGTACGGATAGCTGTACGCGGTCGGACAGCCCTGCTTCAGGAAGACGAGCCACGGCTGCGCGTTGTCGTTCCAGTGCGTGTTGTTGCCGTTGCACGAGAGGCTCGCCGCGGTCGGCCAGTCACCCGAGAGCGCTCCCTCGGTCCCGCACCCGCAGCAGTTGCTGGTGACGCCGCTCGTCGCGTAGCAGGATTGCGCGTTCGGACCGGTGCAGCCGAAGAGAAACGCGAGCGACGAAGCGCCGATCGACGCATCGCAGTCGAGCGGACCGTAGTCGGTCGCCGGATTCGAGCAGAAGTCGGCCGCCGACCACCAGGCACGGAACTGCGGACCGCACACCTGGATGTACTGGGTAGCGACTCCGGGGAAGAACTGCGTGCCACAGTAGTTGCCCTGCCGGCTCCCGGCGCAATCGCTCTGCGAGGTGCAGGTGCAGTAGTTGTTCGTGTCGCCGGACGCGAACTCGACTGCGGTGCACTGCATGCTGCCTCCCCAGTTCGAGGCGCAGTCCGCGTCGGTGTTGCACGGGTAGAGGCACGAGCCGCCCTGCGGCGCCGACGCCGTGCAGTACGAGCTGCCGACGCCGCGCGAGTCGGGGAAGATCGTCGCCGGCAGCACACAGCCGGTGTTCTGCGACGTGTCGAAGTTGAAGAAGCAGGGTTGCGCGTTGTTGAGCAAGAGTGACGTCTGGTCCGCGCCGCTCACCGTCGGCGAGAACGACCACGAGCAGGCGTCGAGAGCCGACGTCGCCGTTCCGCTGCCCGCGGTCTCGCACCAATAGTCGGCATCCTGTCCGGCGGGCGCGGTCGTCTGCGTCGTCCCGCTCGGTGCGACCTGGACCGAAACGTTGACACCGTTGATGACCGTCACGTCGTAGAAGTCCGGAGCGTTCGACTGCAACGTGAGCTCCGCCGCGCTGGACGGCTTGTCACCACCGTTCTGGGGCGGACAGCCCTCGTTCGACGGTGCGTCGCAGTCCGCGGTGGCGCACCCCGTGCCGTCGGGCTGGCAGCCCGTGCGCGCGAAGAGGCCGCCGCTCCACCAGACGGGCGACTCCTGGCCGCCGACCTGCGGCGGCGGGGGCAAGCAGAACGTCGCCGAATCGTTCTGCGAGAGCTCCCAGCCGGAGCCGGTCGTCGTCGTCGGCGCGGGGAGCGTCCAGAAGCACGTGTCGCCGTCGGTCGTCGTCGCGCAGGTGGTGGCCGCGCCGCCATCGCCGCACGCGCCCATCGAGCAGAGGCAGATCAGCGCCGAGTCGGTCGAGTTGTACGACGGATTCGCACCCGAGGGACAAGCGAGCGTGCCCTGCACGCCCGGAAACGCGCCGCACGTGCAGGACGAGAGGTCGCCCGACACGTCGTCGACGTTCGCGAGACAAGCGCCCGACGAGGTGATGCACGTCGGCACGACGGCCCCGCCCTTGCCGCCGATCCAGATCGATTCGGAGCCGGCGTTCGAGACCGTCAACGTCCGGCAGCTTCCCGGCGTCGGCGTCGGTCCGGAAGGAGACGCCGTCGGCGTGGGGGTCGGACCGACCGGCGTCGGCTGCCCCGTCGGCGTCGGACCGGAGGGTGTGCTCGTCGGAAGCGGCGTCGGGGTCGGCACGGGAGTCGCGGTCGGTCCGCCGACCAGGCACATCTGCGTCCCGTCGCAGCCCGCGGCGGTGAAGCAGGGGGTGAAGTGGCATTCGTCGGTGCCCGGCGTGATGCAGTCGCCGCTCGCGATGCAGCAGTAATCGCCCGCGCCGCAGCCGCCGCAGTTCGTGTCCGTGGTCGTGCACCCGTCCGGCGGCGGCTCGGGCGCGTTGCTGCCGACGACGCAGAGGTCGGCGACCTGGCAGATGCCGCCGGTGTAGCAATCGCCGCTGAACTCACAGTCGTCGACGGAGTCCATGCAGCTGCCGTTCAGCTCGCAGCACACCTGGCCCGCGGCGCAGCTCTGGCACGCGGTGTCCGACGCGGTGCACGCCAACTGTGCGCCGGCGCGGTCCGGCCGCAGAAGGTCGCGGCCGCAAAGGAGAGTCAGGAGGAAGAGGAGGGTCCAGGTCGAGCGTCGGTTCGTCGTCTTCATCGAGCGGTCCTCGTTCACGCGAGGGTCGCCGCCCCTCGCCTTTCGGAGGGGCGAAACGCTCCTCCGCCCGCATCTCTCGGCGGCACGATGAAGCGCGAAAAGCCCGAGCGATCGCAGATTTGGCCCGGGGAGTATCGGTCGAAGGGTCAGACGGTCTTTAGGAGGTACTCGCTCAGGGTGAAGCTCCGGAGCTTCGTCAGGTCGAACATGTGCGTCACCGAGTCCATCATGATGCGCGCGTGCTCGCGGAGCTTCTCGTCGGAGCCGCCGGAGTTGTAGAAGAGGTGCGGGTCGCTCACGTGCCCCCGCGAGGGCCAGCCCTCCTCGACGATGCCGTCGTACGGCGGCGCGCCCGGCGTCAAGCGCCGTGTGATCGTGTTCCGGACGTAGCGCATGCGGGGCTGCGTCCACTGGCTCATCGGCGACTGATGGCCGTACCAGTGCCCGTACCAGTTCTCGTACTCGAAGTGCGGCGGCTTCTGGACGAGAGCGACGGTCAGCACTCCGGGCGAGCGCTTCCCGTCCGGCCAGTCGCGCGGCGCCGGGTGGTTCTCGTTCCTTCCGTAGTCCGTGTAGAGCGCTTCGCTGACGAGGTAGCCGGCGCGGCGCACTCCGACCTCCGCGAGGATCGCCTCGTACGGCGCGCGGTAGTCGTGCGCGTCGAGCCAGAGCGAGACCTGCGCGAGCAGCGGCAGCTCGCTCTCCGGCACGGGCACCGGAGCCGGCACGCTCGAGTCGGCGTCGTCGACGTTGATCTGCAGACCGCGCGGGTCGAGCTTCAGGAGCCGCGGCGCGACGTCCTCGAGGAGCAAGCGGCGCGTGTCGTCCGCGTTCTTCGGCGTCGGTCCCCAGAGCAGATAGACGAGCTTCTCCATACGTCTGTCTCCGACATTCCGATGGGCGAGGCAAAACCTCTCCCCGACCACGGGGACGATCCCGGCGCGACGCCTTTGCGGGCGCTTGCCGCGTCGAGGCCAAGATGGGTCATGTTGGTCATGCGAAAGACGTCGCTCGCCCAGGCCAAGGCGAACCTCTCGAAAATCGTCTATGTCTGGGTCGCGGCGCGTGAGGGAGCTCCGCTCGTCACCGGCGACGGCGAGGTGCTGGATCGCGCCGCGCTCGCGGGCGCCAGAGCCATCGCCTCGTAGCGACTCGGACTGCGTCCGAACGGCGATGCCGGATCACCCGCCCGAGCTGGTGGCCGCCGGACCCCGTGGCGCTATGCCGGTGGCGCTCTGCCTCTCTCCGATCCCGAGTCGTTCAGCAGCCAGTCGAGCGCGTCGCGCTGGAACTCCCGTCGCGGCCAGTGGATGCCGTTCTCGTCGACGCGGAAGTCGACGTCGTAGCCGAGGTCCGTCAGGATCTGCCGGTTCCGCGCCGCGATCTCCTCGAACGGGAACACCTGATCGTGCGTGCCGTGCTCGACGAGGACGCGCGGCTTCGGCTCGTCCGGTGCAAAGCGTGAGCGGTCGACCAGGACGAAGCCCGGCGCCCACGCGACGACCGCCGAGAAGACGCGCGGGTTCGAGAGGCCGATCGCGAGCGCATACGTCGCGCCGTCCGAGTAGCCGATCAGCGACTGACGCGCGTGATCGATCCGGTAGCGCGCGTAGATGCCGCGGTACACGCGCATCAGGAAATCGAGATCGTCGCGGTTCGCTCCGACGAAGAGGCCCCACGTCGCCTGCGTGGAGCGCGGCACGAGGAAGAGCGCCTGTCGCCGCGCCGCCTCCTCGCGGTACGCGCGGACGAGGATCTCGTCCTGACGCCCGGCGCCGTGCAGCACCGTGATCAGCGGATAGGCGCGCGCCGGATCGATCGTGTCGGGCGCGAGGAGGATCGCGCGGGAAGGCCCGCCGTCGAGCTGGATCACGCCTCCCGGCCCCGGCGGTGCTTCGTTCGTCGGCGCGCTCGGCTCGATCGAGAACTCGAGCGTCTCCACGGAAAACTGTCTACCGCGCGGGCTCCGCGACTCCAAGACGGGAAGCCCCGTTGACTGGGCTCCGCCCATACTTGTAGATACAAGCCGTGGCCCGTACGAGCGGTGCGGAGCGGATCCCGGCGGCGGTCGCGTCGTCCCTCGGCGACTGCGCTTGCTTCAACGCAAGGAGCGCCGCGCGCGCCATCACGGACCTCTACGACCAGACGCTCGCGGCTTCCGGCCTCCGCGCGACGCAGTTCGCGATCCTCGCCGCGATCCACCTGCAGGCGGGCGGAGCGATGCAGACCGTCGCGAGCGAGCTCGGCCTCGATCCGAGCACGATGACGCGCGTGCTGAGGCCGCTCGAGGAAGGTGGCCTCGTCACCGTCGAGACCGGTGCGGGCGGACGTGCGAAGCAGGTCGAGCTCACGTCGCTCGGAAGGAAGAAGCTCGCCGAGGCGCACCGGCTCTGGGAGAAGGCGCAGGAGCGCTTGCGCGAGAAGCTCGGCGATCGCGTGTTCGAGCGAGTCGTCAAAGATCTCGGCGCCGTGCAGAGAGCTCTCGCAAAGTAAGTCGACTCGAAAACGCCAGGCAACGCCTTGGCCAAGGAGGCAACGCAGTGAACGTCCCGCACGTCCACGTCCATCCTTCGGTCTCGAAGAAGCCGATCGCGCTCGACGGAAAGGACCTCCCGACCGTCTGCGTCCTCTGCAGCCACAACTGCGGCATCCGCGTCGACGTCGAGGGCGGCCGCATCACGAGCATCCGCGCCGACGAGTCCAACCCGATCACGCAGGGCTACATCTGCAACAAGGCGGTGACGGTCGGCTCGTACGCACACCACGGGCAGCGCGTGCAGCATCCGCTGCGACGCCGCGAGGACGGCTCGTTCGAGCGGATCTCCTGGGACACGGCGATCGCCGAGATCGGCGCGAAGCTGAAGGAGCTGCGCGAGACGCACGGTCCGCGCTCGCTCGCGCTCGTCGGCATCGGCGGCCAGGCGAACCATCTCGACGCGCCCTACGCCTCGTCGTTCCTGCGCGCGACCGGCTCGCGCCGCTGGTTCAACGCGTTCGCGCAGGAGAAGACGCAGCACATGCTCGTCGACCAGTGGATGTTCGACGCTTCGCCGACCTGCTTCTTCCATCCCGACCTCGAGCACGCGCGCTACCTGATCGTGATGGGCACGAATCCGCGCATCTCGAACCGCGGCCACAACCCGACGGACACCTTCAAGGCGCTGCGCGACCGCGAGGACTGCACGGTCGTCGTCGCCGATCCGCGCGAGACCGAGACGACGCGCGGCGCCGACCGCCACCTGCGCGTGCGGCCCGGCTCCGACGCCTATCTCCTCCTCGGCATCGCCGCGACGATGGTGCAGCGCGAGCTCTACGACGTCGCGTTCGTCGGCGCGCACACCGTCGGCTTCGGCGAGATCCGCGACGAGCTCGCGAGGATCGACGTCGCCGACATGGCGGCGCGCGCCGGGCTCGAGACGAGCGAGATCACCGAGGTCGCCGAGGAGTTCGCGAAAAAGGGCGGCGCGATCATGTTCGACCTCGGCGTCGAGCAGACGCCGTTCTCGACGCTGATCTCGTACCTGATCCGCTTGAGCTGCACGCTCGCCGGCTCGATCGGCAAGCCCGGCGGAAACGGCTTCATCGAGACCGCGCTGCCGCCGGGTTTGAGCCCCGGGCGCCACGCCGAGCCGGAGCGAGCACTCGTCTCCGGGATCCCGGCGATCCGCGCGCTCGGCAACGCCGGCATGTTCTCGCCGACGCTCGTCCCCGAGGAGATCCGGAACGACCACCCGGAGCGGATCCGCGCTCTGATCGTCGAGGGCTCGAACCCGCTCCTCTCCTACTCCGACACGGGCGCGTGGCGCGAGGCGATCGAACGCCTCGACCTGATGGTCGTGATCGACCCGGCGATGACGGAGACCGCGCAGCTCGCCGACTACGTGCTGCCGGTGCCGTGCGGCTACGAGAAGTGGGAGACGGCGCTCTTCCCGAAGCGCCATCCCGAGATCGACATCCAGGTGCGGCCGCCGGTCGTGCCCGGGCCCGAGGACGCACTCCCCGAGGCCGAGATCTACGTGCGGCTCGCCGAGGCGATGGGCATCAGCGCGCCGCTTCCCGACGACCTCGCGGAGATCGGCAAGCCGGAGACGGCGGCGGCGCGCGGCGCGTTCCTCGCCACGGCGTTCGGCAAGCTCGGCGACGTCGCGGCGATGGGCCTGAACGGCGAGTCGCAGATCCTCTTCTGGGGCTACCGCGGCATCGGCCACCACTTCCCGGCGCCGTCGCTCACCGCGATCTACGCGAACTGCCACGCGAACGCGATGGGACGCCGCGAGTCGGTGCTGCGGACGTTCGGGCCCGACTGGGCCGAGACCGACCCCTTCTCGCTCGCCGAGGAGATGTTCCGCCGCATCCTCGCGCATCCCGAGGGCGTCGAGATCGCGCGCACCGATCTGGAGGCGGGGCTCGAGGCGTACATCGGCCACGAGGACGAGAAGATCCGCATCGCGCCGCCCGAGATGGTCGGCGAGATCAAGCGGGCGCTCGGGAGCCGCGCCGAGGCGGATCCGGAGTACCCGTTCGTCCTCGCGAGCGGCCTCCGCACGCGCTGGACCGCGAACACGATCCAGCGCGACCCGGCCTGGCGGAAGGGCCAGGGACCGCACTGCGAGCTGCATCTGGCCCCCGCGGACGCGGACTCCCTCGGCGTCAAGAAAGGGGACGTCGTCCGGATCGAGACGCACCGCGGCGCGATCGAGCTCCCCGCCGCGATCGATCCGAAGTGCATGCCCGGCCACGTCTGGATGCCGAACGGATTCGGGGTCGAGTACGCCTCCGAGCCCGGCGGCCGGCGCGAGATGCAGGGCGCCAATTGCAACGAGATCACCGATGCCACCGATCGGGACCCCTTCACGGGGTGCCCGCACCACCGCTATGTTCCCGTACGGTTGACCCGTCTCGCGGCACAGAGCGCCGCCGCCTGAAGACGAGGGAAGCGCGAGGAGGATCCGATGCGAACGCGAGAGCTCCTGAAGCTCGACAACACCGGCCACCCGGGAATCGCCTCCATCTTCTCGAAGGCGCACTCCGCCGACTGGGACATCGATCGGGACGTCGACTGGTCGACGCCCGTCGGGCGCGACGAGTCGATCGTCGACCACGAGTGGACAGCCTTCGGCCGTACGCCCACGTTCCGGGCGCTGCCGGACGAGGTCAAGAGCCATGTGAACCGGCGCGGCGCCGGGCGCATCCTCAACATCCTGCAGGTCGGCGAGAGCGTCGCGCAGGACGTGTGCGCGAAGCTCGCGCTCACGCTGCGCGCCGAGGACCATCGCAACGCCGCGGTCGCGCAGGCGATGGACGAGGCGCGTCATCACCTCGCCTACCGCCGCTTCATCGACAAGATGGACGAGGAGCTCGAGGACATCGATCCGATGACCGAGGGGATGTTCGACGAGCTCCTCGCGACGGACGATCCGCTGCGCATGATCGCGACGGAGCAGTTCTTCCTCGAGAGCATGGCGATGAGCATCTTCGAGGGGCTGCACCGTCACGCAACGAATCCGCTCCTGAAGGACATCCTCGGCCTCATCACGCGCGACGAGAGCCGCCATATGGGCTTCGGTGTCCTGTACGTCGCCGCGTGGATGAAGGAGGCGTCGCTCGACGAGCGGATCGGCTTCACGCAGCGCTGGCTCGGACAGATCCTCTTCTCGGTGACCGATCGCCCCGGCCCGCTCATGCTGCAGCGCGTCCTACGAAGAATCCGCGAGGCCGGGTACACGGACACGGACTCGATCGCCCCCGCAATGCTACGCGAGCAGGAGGAGATCAATCGGGCCGATCAGGAGGCTCTTCTGTCGGGTCGCGCCACGCCCCAGCTCCTGAAGAGTGCTCGTAACGTGGGCATGCTGGCCCCGGATATCCTCGAAGCGCTCGGTGCGAGCGGCCACCCGGTGCTGCGCGCGGCCCTGCGAATGGAAGAAGCGCCCGTCCTCTCCTGAGCCCGTCCGACCCTGCGGAGCGCGGCTCCGCTGCGCATCGCGCAGTGTGTCAGACTTTTCTTTGAAGTCTTGGTTACGGCCGCGCGGAACGCGCGATCAAATCCTCGTTGCGCCTTGCGGTCCCCTGGGGGCTGTCGTATTCAGGCCGCACCGGCACTCCGCCGGTCTTCCGCTCGAGAGAGACGATATGCACGACACGTGGAAATCCGCGCGGACCCTCGTCTTCGCGGTGTCGTCGGCGGCCGCTCTCCTCGGTCCTGGCTCGATCGCGAGCGCCCAGGATCAGGGAAAGCTCGACGCCGTACTGAACGAGCAAGCTGCCGCGGACAAGAGCGCCGCCGAATCGCAGAAGCGAATCGACGAGCTCTTCGACGAGGAGCAGGACGCGCTGTCCAAGTACCGCCAGGCCAAGGCGGACACGGACAGCATCAACGCGTACAGCACGCAGCTCGAGGCCCAGATCAAGGCGCAGCAGGCCGAGATCGAGGTCATCAACAAGCAGCTCGGCGAGATCGAGACGACCGCGCGCGACGTCCTGCCGCTGATGCGGCAGATGGTCGAGACGCTCGATCAGTTCGTCCAGCTCGACCTGCCGTTCCTTCCGGAGGAGCGCGCGAAGCGCGTCGCTACGTTGACGGAGCTCCTCGATCGTGCCGACGTCACGACCTCGGAGAAGTATCGGCGCATCCTCGAGGCGTACCAGATCGAGATGGAGTACGGCCGCACGCTCGAAGCGTACGATGGCAAGATCTCCGACGAGAACGGCGAGCGCACGGTGAACTTCCTCCGCGTCGGCCGCGTCGCGCTGATGTACCAGACGCTCGACGGCGGCGAGACCGGCTACTGGGACGCCGCGCAGAAGAAGTGGGTCGTCGATCCCGAGTACGAGCACGCGATCAAGGACGGCCTCCGCGTCGCGAAGAAGCTCGGCGCGCCCGACCTTCTCGTCGTTCCCATTCCGGCTCCGCAGGCGAAGGACAAGGAGGCCGCGTCATGAAGCGTTTCCTGAATGGCGCTCTCTTCCTCGCCCTCGCGGCCCCGCTCGCCGTCGCCGGCGGCGTGCACGCGCAGGAAGCGAAAGCTCCCGCAAAGGAGCCGACGCAGGCGCAAACGGCGGCTTCCGGCGCCGCTTCGCTCGACGCGCTTCTCCAGCAGACGCGCACGGCGCGCCAGCGCGAAGCGCAGGTCAACGCCGAGCGCGAGCGCGAGTTCAAGGCCGCGCGCGATCAGCAAGCCGGCCTCCTCGCGAAGGCGATCGCCGACCGCGACGCGGCCGAGGCGCGCAGCCAGGAGCTCTCGAAGCAGTTCGACGCGAACGAGCTCAGGATGAGCGAGCTCCAGACGATGCTGCGGGCGCGCGAGGGCAACCTCGGCGAGCTCTTCGGCGTCACGCGCCAGGTCGCGGGCGACATCGCCACGATGCTGCCGCTGTCCCTCACGAGCGCGCAGTATCCCGATCGCGAGGAGTTCCTGAACAAGATCGCGTCCTCGCGCTCGCTGCCCTCGATCGAGGAGCTCCAGCAGCTCTGGTTCGAGATGCAGCGCGAGATGACCGCGGGCGGCCAGGTGGCGAGGTTCACCACGAAGGTCGTCGAGCCGGACGGTGCGGCAAACGACAAGGAAGTCGTTCGCGTCGGCACGTTCACGGCCATCTCGGACGGCCGCTACCTGAACTACCTGCCGGCGGTGGAGAGTCTGGCCGTGCTCTCGCGGCAGCCCACCTCGAAGCTCACCAACGCGGCGGAAGGCGTCCAGGCGACGACCGAGGGCTACTCGGCCGGCTTCATCGACCCGTCGCGCGGCGCCCTCCTCGCGCTCTACGTCGAGCGTCCGACCGTGATGGAGCGCATCGAGCATGGCGAGCTCGTCGGCTACGTGATCATCGCCGTCGGCTTGATCGGGTTGCTCGTCGCCGTCTATCAGTTCTTCTACTTGCTGAAGGAACGGATGGCGGTGAACAACCAGCTCAAGCACCTCGAGCAGCCGACTCCGAGCAACCCGCTCGGCCGCGTGCTCCTCGCCTTCAAGGGCGATGCCTCGACGATCGACGAGAGCGCCGACGTCGCAGAGCTCCGCATCTCGGAAGCGGTCCTCCGCGAGATTCCGAAGCTCGAGCGCTTCCAGCCCTTCCTCCGGCTCGCCGTCGCCGCCGGTCCGCTCCTCGGGCTGATCGGAACGGTCATCGGCATGATCATCACCTTCCAGAGCATCACCGAGTCGGGCTCCAGCGATCCGAAGCTGATGGCGACCGGCATCGGACAGGCGATGATCGCGACCGTCCTCGGCCTCGGCATCGCGATCCCGCTGCTCTTCATCAATGCGGGGCTCGCGACGATGTCGCGGCAGATCGTCCAGGTCCTCGACGAGCAGAGCACGGGGCTCCTCGCGGAGAGCATCGAAGCGAAGCGCGGCGGGGCAAAGCGCGGCGTCGCCTGAGGTCTCGCCGTGGAGTGGATCCTTCTCCCCGTGCGCAGCGTCACCGACCTCATCCGCGAGGGCGGGGGCTTCGTGGCGTGGATCTTCGCCTGCGGCGTCGTGATGTGGACGCTCGTGATCGAGCGCTACTGGTACTTCCTGCGCGTGCTTCCCGTCGTCTCGAAGGAGATGCAGGAGCGCTGGAACAGCCGCACCGACCGCTCGTCCTGGTGCGCTCGCCAGATCCGGCAGGCGATGATCTCGCGGCTGAACGCCGGCATGACGTCGAACCTGACCCTGATGCGCACGCTCGTGCCGCTCTCGCCGCTCCTGGGCCTGATCGGAACGGTCAGCGGCATGCTCGAGGTGTTCGACTCGATGGCGCTCCGCGGCTCGGCCGACGCACGCACGATGGCGAGCGGCGTCTCGCACGCGATGATCTGCACGCTCACGGGCCTCGCCGTGAGCATCACCGGCCTCTACCCGGTCTACTACTTCACCTCACGTGCGCGGCGGGAGACCGAGCTCCTGGCCGACCACTTCGAGTTCTGAGATGCGACTCCGTCGTCACGGCCAAGGACCCTCGCTCGAATCGTCGACCGGCATCGACCTCGCGCCGATGCTCGACTTCGTGCTGAACCTCCTCATCTTCTTCATCATCACGGCGGTGTTCGCGAAGGAGGTCGCCCTGAGCATGAACCGCGCGGGCGGCGGAGCGACCGCGGGAACCGCGGAGTCCGACAGCCTGCCGATCAGCATCATGGCGAACGGCGACATCTGGCTCGACAACCGCGTCGTCGACGTCCGCGCCGTCCGCGCCAACGTCGAGCGTGCGCACGCGACGAAGCCGAAGCTCGGCGTCCTCGTGATCGCGCAGGAAGAAGCCGAGGCGGGCGTCGTGATCCAGGTCGTCGACCAGATCCGGCTCGCGGGCGTCGACAACATCAGCTTCAGCAGCGCCGCCGGCACCGGCGGGTGAGTCGGGAATGCTCGCGCGAAGCCATTCGGACCACGAAGGTGACGATCACGGCATCGACCTCGCGCCGATGCTCGACTTCGTCCTGAACCTCCTCATCTTCTTCATCATCACGACGTCGTTCGTGAAGGAGACCGGCGTCGTCGTGACGAAGCCGGAAGCGCAGACGGCCGCGCACAAGGAAAGCGGCAACATCCTGATCGCCATTCGCGAGAACGGCGAGCTCTGGATGGATCGCCGGCAGGTCGAGCTCCGCGACGTGCGCGCCAACATCGAGCGCATGCACGCCGAGCGCCCCGAGGACACGGTCGTGATCGTGGCCGACAAATCCGCGAAGAGCGGCCTGATGGCCAAGGTGATGGACGAAGTCCGCCTCGGCGGGATCAAGGACGTCTCGGTCGCAGCGGCGGCACCAGCCGGATGAGCAACTCTCTCGCACTGCGGCTACCGGTCTCGTTCGTCCTCGCTCTCGCGGTGACGGGCAGCGTGTTCTGGTTCCTCGCGAGCCTGATCGCCACGGACTTCCACATCGACGAGCTCGCGATGCCGACGCGCATCGAGTTCACGCGCCTCCGCCGCGACACCGAAACGGCGGTGAAGCGCCGCGAGAAGCCCGTCCGCCAGACGGTCGTCGGCCAGCCGGGCGCTCCGCAGATGCAGGTCGGCCGCATCGGCTTGAACCCCGCTCCCGCGGCGATCCCGATGATCGGCCCGACGGTCGACGGCGGCGCCGTCGCGCCGACGGGGATCGGCCAGATCGGCGGCGGCGCGGGCGGCTCGGATCGCGACGTCATCCCGCTCGTCCGGATCAACCCCGAGTACCCGATGCGCGCGCAGCAGCGCGGCATCGAAGGCTGGGTGCTCGTCGAGTTCACGATCACGCCGGCGGGCACGGTCTCGAACGCGCGCGTGATCGACTCGGAGCCGAAGGGCACGTTCGATTCGGCCGCGCTCCGCGCGATCGGCCGCTGGCGTTACAACCCGAAGGTCGAAGGCGGCGTGGCCATCGAGCGCCACGGCGTCCAGGTCCTTCTCGACTTCAAGCTGGAGCGTTAGCCGTGCGCCGCCGACCGACGACGATCGCAGCCCTGGTTGCCCTGGCCCTCGTCTTCGCCGCCGGATCCTTCGCTCCGCCGAAGGCGCAGGCCCAGGAGGAGAAAGACGAGAAGAAGGAAGGCCGAAAGCCGCCGACGAAGCCGGGCCAGTCGATCGACGAGCGCACCGGCAAGCGGCTCACCGCGGCTCTCGATCTGATGAACGCCGAGAAGTACGACGCGGCACGCGCCGAGCTCTCCGAGCTCAGCATGTCGAGCCTCTCGCCGTTCGAGCGCGCGCAGGTCGAGCGCATCCTCGCCTCGATCGACCACTCGCAGGGCAAGTACGCTTCGGCACGCTCGCACCTCGACAAGGCGATGGCCGAGAAGGCGCTCTCGGACGAGGACCAGCTCTCGATCCAGTTCCAGATCGCGCAGCTCCTCCTCGCCGAGGAGAAGTGGGGCCAAGCGGTCGAAGCCCTGAAGGCGTGGTTCGCGAAGGCGCCGGAGCCGAACTCGACGGCGTACTATCTCCTCGCGATCGCCTACTTCCAGATGGAGAACTACGGCGCCGCGCTCGAGCCGGCGCAGAAGGCGGTCGACCTCACGCCGAATCCGCAGGAGAGCTGGCTGCAGCTCGTCCTCGCACTCCGGCTGCAGCGCGAGGAGTATCGCGCGGCGCTGCCGCTCCTCCGGCAGCTCCTCGCGCTCTATCCGAACAGGAAGACGTACTGGATCCAGCTCTCGTCGGTGCAGGCGGCGCTGAACGATTACGGCAACGCGCTGACGGCGCTGCAGCTCGCGTACAACCAGGGGCTCCTCGGAGACCAGTCGGACCTGCGGCGCCTCGCCGAGCTGCTCCTCTTCCGCGAGATCCCGTATCGCGGCGGCGAGATCCTGAGCACGGCGCTCGAGCAGAAGAAGGTCCCCGGCGACGCGAAGACGTACGAGACTCTCGGCAACTGCTGGGTCGCGGCGCGCGAGTTCGACCGCGCCATCGGCGACCTGACCAAGGCCGCGGAGATGTCCGGGTCCGGCGACCTCTACCTCCGCGCCGGCGAGATCTACGTGCAGCGCGAGGACTGGCCGAAGGCCTCGAAGGCGCTCGGACAGGCCCTCGGCAAGCGCGGCCTGAAGAACCCCGGCCAGGCGACGTTGCTCCTCGGCATCTCGTACTACAACCAGGACAACCTGGAGCAGGCGAAGAAGTACTTCGGGCAGGCGATGGCGCACGAGAACGTGCGCTCGCAGGCGGAGAGCTGGTCGCGTCACGTCGATCAGAAAACGGAGGCGCTCGAGGACGAGGAGCAGCAGAAGCAGGAGCAGGCTGCACCCGCCGTCCCGGCCGCGAGCAAGGACGAAGGCACGAAGGCTCCGCCGGAGTCGCCCGACGCGTCAGGCGCCGGCGAGAAGTCGACGGCCGGCACCGTCGAAGGGTGAAGCTGCTCGGGCGACGCTCTGCGGACGCCCGTCGAGCGCGAGGGCGAACGACTGAAGGATCGCGGCGGCTGGGAGAAGGAAGTCGCGGAGATCGAGGAGCGCCGGCGGCGCGCTCTCGAGCTCGGCGGCGAGGAAGCCGTCGCCCGCCAGCACGAGCGCGGGCGCTTGACGGTGCGCGAGCGCATCGAAGCGCTCGCCGACGCGGACTCGTTCCGCGAGGTCGGCGCGATCGCGGGGCACGCCGAGACGGACGCGGACGGGAACCTCGTCTCGTTCCAGCCCGGCAACTACGTCCTCGGCACGGCCAAGCTCGACGGACGTCCGGTGATCGTCGGCGGCGAGGACTTCACCAGGCAAGGCGGATCGCCGACCGCGGCGGGTCTCCGGAAGAGCGTCTACGCGGAGGAGATGGCGCTTCGCTGGCGCGTGCCGCTCGTCCGCTTCCTGGAAGGAGGCGGCGGCAGCGTTCGCGGCGCCTCCGGGCGCGGTCCTTCGCCGGAGCCGGTCTTCGCGACGCATCGCTTCGTCTCGATCGCGCGCGTGCTCGAGACGGTGCCGGTCGTCTCCGCCGCGGTCGGCGCGGTCGCGGGCTTCCCTGCGGCCCGTCTCGTCGCTTCGCACTTCGCCGTGATGACGCGCGGAGCGCAGGTGCTGATCGGCGGACCCGCGCTCGTCGAGCGCGCGCTCGGCGAGAAGAAGACGAAGGAGGAGCTCGGCGGCGCGCAGGTGCACGAGCGAAGCGGGGTCGTCGACGCGGTCGCGGAGGACGAGCGCGAGGCGATCGGAATGACGCGGCGGTTCCTGTCGTACCTTCCTACGAACGTGCTCGAGCTGCCGCCTTCGGGTTCGCCCGACGGGAGCGGCGTGGCGGCGGACGATCCGCAGCGCACGGAAGAAGCGCTCCTCTCGATCATCCCGCGGAACCGCCGCCGCGGCTACGACATGCGAAAGCTCCTCTCCCTCGTCGTCGACCGCGGCTCGCTCTTCGAGCTGACGCCCTTCTACGGGCGTCCGCAGATCACCGCGCTCGCACGCCTCGACGGCACGCCCGTCGGCGTCCTCGCGAACGATCCGCTGCACCTCGGCGGCTCGATGACCGCGGACGCCGCACAGAAGGTGCGGCGCTTCGTCCGTCTGTGCGAGACGTTCCACCTGCCGATCCTGAGCTTCGTCGATCAGCCGGGCTTCATGATCGGCTCCGAAGCGGAAGCATCGGCGACGATCCGCCACGGCATGGAGGCGATCGCGGAGACGGTGCGCTCGACCGTGCCGTGGGCTTCGGTGATCGCGCGGCGCTCGTACGGGGTCGCCGCCGCGGCGCACTACGGTCCGGGCGGCACGGTGTACGCGTGGCCTTCCGCGGAGCGCGGCGCTCTGCCGCTCGAAGGCGGAGTCGCGGTCGCGTTCCGCCGCGAGATCGCCGCCGCGCCGGATCCGGAGGCGAAGCGGCGCGAGCTCGAGGAGCAGCTCGCGAGGGGACGCACACCCTTCCCCGCCGCCGACTGGTTCTCCGTCCACGACCTGATCGACCCGCGACGCACGCGGCCGACGCTCTGCGGCTGGCTCGATATGGTGCGCCCGCTCCTGCTCTTGCGGACACGCGTCGCACTTCAAAGGAGCTCGAATTGAGCTGGAAGACCTATCCGCACGTCGCCCCGTGGGGCGATCCGAAGTGGTTCACGTTCCCCGATTGCGACGGCGACGGACGCCGCCTCGCGACGCAGACGTACTTCGTCGACGGCTTCCTGCGCGGGAAGGAGACCGGCACGCAGTACGCGTTTCTCACCGTGTTCACCGACGCGCGTCTCTTCGACCGGACGCAGCGCTTCAGCTTCTTCTCGCTCGCTTTCTTCGATTGCGACCGCGGGCGCTACGGCACGTCGACGGACTTCGACTTCCCGCACCCGGAGTCGGCGGAGCACGACCGGCTCGCGGCGGCGCCGCAGCACCTCGACCTCCGCTGGAAGAACGCGGCGGGCATGCCCCCGAGCGTCTGGCGCAATCAGCGAAACGCGGACCGCAGCCTGCGCCCGTTCGCATGGACGGTCGAGCTGCACGCCGTCGATCATCACGGCGCGCGCATGGCGCTCGAGCTCGAGATCGAGGCGGAGCGCCCGCCCGCGCCGCTCGGCGGACCGGAGCTCGGCGGCGAGATGATGTTCCTCGGCGAGGAGCAGACGTTCTCCTACTTCCAGAGCGGCCTCCGCATGCGCGGCCGTCTCGGGTGGGGCGACGTCGCCGAGGAGGTCGAGGGAACCGTCGGCTGGATCGACCGGCAATGGTCCGAGGAGAACTTCGCGCGACATCAGGATCCGGGCAGCTCGCGCTACCGGAACGAGTGGCGCGTGATCCAGCTCGACAACGGCTGGGACCTGAGCTGCTTCCATCAATATCGCCGCGACCACCGGAACGCCGTCGTGCCGTGGACGGGCGTTTCCGCGCAGGGTCCCGAGCCCGGCTTCGAAGTGCGCGGCACGCACCGGTTCGAGATGACCGTGCCGGAGTTCATCCGGAGCCCGGGCGTCGTGCGCGCGCTCCTGATGCTGAGCGAGGGGCCGCGCTGGTTCCCCGCGCGCTACCGCCTGCAGGTGCCCGAGTGGGACCTCGATCTCGAGGGCGAGCCGCTCGTCGAGGCGCCCGCGCACGGCTTTCCGATCGAGTGGTGGAGCGGACCCGTGCGGATCGAGGGTCGCATGTTCGGCGAGCGCGTGAGCGGCCTCGGCTTCGACGAGCGCGCGAATCCGCGCGTCCGCGGCTTCGAGATCGCGGAGGCGCTGCGGATCAGCGCGGATCACCTCGGCGGCGTGGACATCGGTGCCGCGGCGGACTCGCGGCGCGCGCGCAGGAAGATGCTCTCGTATCGCGCCTGGGAGGTCGAGGCGCTCTGCTTGCGCGGCGATCCCGGTGCGGCCGCGAGGCATTTCGAGCGGTTCGTGAACCCTTCGCTCGACGTCGCGGCGGACGGGCAGCGGATCGGGGATCTCGCCGCGGATCTCCTTGCGGTGCTGCGGAGCGAGGAAGAGGTGAAGTAGCGGCGCGGACGTCTGAGATGGATCCTCTCCTCAGCATCTGTCTCGGGATCGGTCTCGCGGCGGCGTGCGGCTTCCGCGTGTTCGTGCCGTTCCTCGCGCTGAGCGTCGCGGCGAGCTCGGGGCACGTCGCGCTCTCGCCCGGCTTCGAGTGGATCGGCACGGAGGCGGCGCTGATCGCCTTCCTGGTCGCCGCCTTCGTCGAGATCCTCGCGTACGAGATCCCGTGGCTCGATCATCTGCTCGACGTGATCGCCGCACCGGCGGCGGTGATCGCGGGCGTGCTCCTCACCGCTTCGGCCGCGGCGGGCGTCGATCCGTTCCTCCGCTGGTCGCTCGCGCTGATCGCAGGCGGAGGCGTCGCGGCGACGGTCCAGGGCGCGACGAGCCTGGCGCGGGCGACCTCGACGTTCGGGACCGCGGGGCTGGCAAATCCGCTCCTGGCGTTGGTGGAATCGGGGACCGCCGTCGCGGTCGCCATGGCGGCGCTCTTCGTGCCGGTCCTGACCGCGCTCGCCGTCGGGATCGCGCTGTTGGTGGTGGCGCGCTGGCTCGTGCGTCGATCCCGGCGCCGACCCCCCGTATCCAACGCCTCGCCCGGTCCGTCCTGACGGTCGAGAAAGGAGGGCACGAGATGCCCGGAGGCGAGATCCCCCAGGAGCTTCGCGACGAGCTGCGAGCGTCGTGGCAGCGCTACGTCGACCTGACGGCGCCGCTTCGGCCGGTCCTGCACGGCTACTGCCGGCGCTTGACGCGGGACCTGTGGGACGCCGAGGACCTCGTCCAGGAGACGCTCGTCCGCGCCTTCGCGACGCTCGGAAGCCTCGGGCATCCCGTCGCGAGCCCACGCTCCTATTTGCTGCGGACCGCGACGAACGCGTGGATCGACGTCCTGCGGCACCGCGAAGCGGAGAGCGAGGCGTTGCGCGGCGTCGCCGCGGATCCGGCGCTGCAGGCGGCGCCGGCGCCGAATGCGTCGACTCCCGGATCGGCGGCCTCGATGAGCTCGGTGCGCTCGGTGCGCGAAGCCGGCACGACGCTGCTCCAGCGCCTCTCGCCGCGCGAGCGCGCCGCGGTGATCCTGAAGGACGTGTTCGAGATGACGCTCGAGGAGATCGCCGACGTGCTCGCGACGACGACGGGCGCCGTCAAGACGACGCTGCACCGCGGCCGCGAGCGCCTGCGCGCCGCTGCCGCCGAGGATCCGCCCGTGACGCAACGCCCGCTGCCTTCCGTCGAGCTCGTCGACCGCTTCGTCGAGCGCTTCGAGCGGCGCGACCTCGCGGGGCTACTCGCGCTCGTGACGGAGACCGCGCAGGTCGAGAACGTCGGCTGCGGCCTCGAGATCGCGCGCGCCGGTGAGCCGACGCGGTTCCAGTTCTTCGTGAAGGCGATCGAAGGGCACGAGGAGTGGCCGCCCGAGTTCCGACCCGATGCGACGCGCATGGAGCGGCGGCTCTTCGAGGGCGAGGCGATCGTCCTCGGCTTCGTGACGCGAGGCGGGAAGGAGGCGATCGAGCAGGTGATCCGCATCGAGGAGCGCGAGGGCCGGATCGCGCGCCTCCGCGGCTACGCGTTCTGTCCGGAGACGATGCGCGCGCTCGGCGAGGCGCTCGGCGTGCGCGTGCGGACGGGGCTCTATCGGTACCCGACGCCGGCGCCGGGGAAGTTCTACTGAGCGGTCCCGACTGCGGTCCCGACTGCGGTCCCGACTGCGGTCCCGACTGCGGTCCCGACCGCGGTCCCGACTGCGGTCCCGACCGCGGTCCCGACCGCGGTCCTGACTGCGATCCCGACTGCAGTCTCGACTGCAGTGCGGTCTCGCTCTACCGCCTCGACATGAGCTTCTGCATCTCCATGTGGCCGAGGCGCGTGGCGAGGACGCTCGTGTCGCCTTCGAGGAGCTGCTTCGCCGCGTGCTGCGCGGCCGCGTAGGAGATGCTCGCGACGGCGCCGCCGGCGCTGATGCGGCGGACGCCGACCTCCGCGAGCTGCGCGATCGTCGGTCCGCCCGCCGACAGAAGGATGTTCACCGGCAGCGAGGAGCGCGAGACGATCCGCGCGATCGTCGGGACGTCCGCGAGGCCGGGGACGAAGAACGAGTCGGCGCCGGCGCGCTTGAATGCTTCGCCGCGCTCGAGGGTCTTCTCCTCGCGCTCGGCGGGGTCTCCGACCGAAGCGAGGAAGACGTCGGTGCGTGCGTTCAGGACGAAGCCGATTCCTCTTCGGTCCGCGACCGCGCGCGCCGCGGCGATGCGCTCGCACATCGCGTCGAGAGGAAAGAGCGGATCGCCGCCCGCTCGTTGGCGGTCCTCGAGGTTCGCGCCGACGGCGCCGGCGTCGATCAGCGCCTCGACGGTCGTCGCGACGTCCTTCGGAGACGGGCCGTAGCCGGCCTCGGCGTCTCCCGAGACGGGCACGTCGACCGCGCGTGCGATGCGCGCGATCGCGGCCATCATGTCGTCGCGCGAAAGCTCCTCGCCGTCGGGCACGCCGAGGGACCACGAGATGCCGCTGCTCGTGGTGGCGATCGCCTTCGCGCCGGCGGCGGCGATCACCGCGGCGCTCGCGGCGTCCCAGGCGTTCGGGAGGACGAAGGTGCCGGTTCGGTGCAGGTCCTCGAAGTGCTTCGCGCGGTCGCTCTGGGTCGTCGTCATCGTGCGGCCTTCCTCTTCGGGGTGTCGGTGCGTCGCGTGGCGGCGGACCCGGTCTTTCGGGGTAGAGCGCGAGGTTGTGCTCGGATCGCGGTCGCGGCCGCGGTGCTTCGCGGTGTCGATGCCTCTGCCGTCGCAGCCTCTCGTGCCGCGGCCGGCTTGGTCGCGGTTCTCGTGAAGTCCCACGTCCAGAGATGCTGCGCCGTGTACGCGCGCCACGGGCGCCAGGCCTCGGCGCGCTCGAGCAGCTCGGCGGGCGTCGGTCTCGCTTCGAGACCGTCGCCGGCCTCGAGAGCGCGCAAGAGCGCGACGTCGCCCGCGGGGAACGCGTCGGGCTCGCGCAGCGCGCGGAGCGCGATGTACTGCGCGGTCCACTCGCCGACGCCGTGGATCGCACGCAGGCGCGCCGTCGCCTCCTCGACCGAGACGGCACCGAAGGGCTCGAGAAGACGCGGATCCTCGATCGCCGCGTGTGCGAGAGCGACGATCGCCTTGCGGCGTGAGTCGGGCATGCCGATTGCGCCGAGCTCGCCGGCTTCCGCGGCGGCGACGATGCGCTCGGGCGAAGGAAAGGCGCGATTCAGTGCGTCGGGCGTTCCGCTCGTCTCGCCGGACAGGCTCTCGCCGCAAATGGCGACGAGCTTCCCCGCGAGCTGCCGCGCCGCGATCACGCTCACCTGCTGGCCGAGGACGCCGCGCACCGCCTGCTCGAAGCCGTCCCAGCCGCCGGGCGGTCGCAGCCCGGGCCGTTCCTTCAGGATGCGCGCGAGGAGCGGATCGTGCGAGAGGTGCGCGCAGATCGTCTCGACGTCGGCGTCGACGTCGAACACGCGGCGCGTGCGCGCGAGGATCGCGGGAAGCGCGCGGACGGAGGGAAAGCGGACGAGGACGACGAGGTTGCCGAGCGCCGGCTCGTGCGCGACCTCGACGGTGCCGAGGGCGCCGTCGATCGCGACGGTGCGGCGGTAGCGGTCGTTCGCGACCTCCTCGACGCCGTCGATCGCGCGTGCGGCGAGGTGTCCGAGCATCGCGCTCCAGTCTTAGGGTGGGCGGTAGCGGAGGCGGAGCGTCACGCCGTCGGCGGCTTCACCTTTGACGTCCGCGACGTTCCTCCTCCGAATCGCGCTCGGCGGCCGTCGGAAGAGCGCGCGGAACGTCTCGTTGAAGCGCCGCACGCTGCCGAATCCCGCCGCGAGCGCGACCTCGGCCATCGGCAGGCGCGTCTCGTGGAGGAGGTGCTTCGCGAAGAGCACGCGCCGCGTCTGCGCGACCGCGATCGGCGAGGCGCCGAGGTGCTGCTCGAAGAGGCGGCGGAGCTGTCGCCCGCCGACGCCGACGCGCGCGGCGAGCGCTTCGACGCCGTCGGCGGCTTCGCGCTCTTCGTCGCTGCTCCCGAGCTGGCTCCGCTGGCTCCGCTCGCTTCGTTCGCTTCGTTCGCTTCGTTCGCTCGCGCTCGCGTCGAGCGCGCCTTCGGCGATGAGCTGGAGCGCGCGCGCGACCGTGTTCGAGGTCCCGCGCCACGACCCGAGCCCCGGCGCGGTCTCCGGCCGGCAGCGCAGGCAGGGCCGGAACCCCGCCTCTTGCGCGGCCGCAGCCGAAGCGAAGAAGCGGCAGTTCGTCGGCTTCGGCGTCCGCGCGGGACAGACCGGCCGGCAGTAGATCCCCGTCGAGGTGACGCCGACGAAGAGCCGTCCGTCGAAGCGTGGGTCGCGGCTCCGGAGGGCGCGGTAGCAGGCCTCGCGATCGAGCAGGTCCACGGATGGATACTGGCACTCGGCGACGCCCGTCGCTCGCGGTTTTCGGACGCGAATGGGCGGACCCGGGCGGCCCCTTGCACGGCGTGCCGCCGGCGTGGGATGCGGACCCAGCGGGAGGATGCGAAGGGCAGGAATGAGGCTGGAGACGAATCCGTTCGACGCTCCGCCCTGGCTCCAGGTGCTCGGTGTGATCGAGCACACGCGAAGGCGCGCGGCGGCCGAGGACTACTGCCGAGTCGAGCTCGACCACATCGATCTCGCGGTGAGCGACGTCGCGCGCTGCCGCGAGTTCTACCTTCGAGTTCTAGCTCCGTTCGGCTATCGGCTCGTGCGCGACTTCGGAGACGAGGCCGCCGGACTGGGCACCGCAGAGTACGCAGCGCTTGCGCTGGTCCGACGCCGCGGAACCGTGCATCCCGCGCACCTCGCGTTCCGCGTGGCGACGCGTGGCGGGGTGGATGCTCTCTACCGAGCTGCCCTCGCTGCTGGAGCCAGGAACAACGGAGCTCCGGGTCTACGGACGCAGTACCACCCGTCCTATTACGCGGCCTTCGTGCATGATCCCGAAAGCAACAATTTGAAGTTCGTGTGCCACGAAGACGAAGCTCTGGGATAGAAGGCTCAATCGCTTCGGAACTAGGTCACCCCCACCCATTTCCCGCCGGCGCCGATTATGCTTGATCGCTCGCTGCAGGTCCCGATAGGGCTCCATCCAACGAATGGAGGGTGCGCATGTTCCGATTCCACATCCTCGGCCTTCTGCGCAGAGGGGAACCGCTCCACGGCTACGCGTTGATGAAGGAATACAACCGCCGCACCAATCGTGACTACGGAGCGGGCTACTTCTACCGCCAGCTGGGCGAGCTGATGACAGAGGGCCTGGTGCGGCAAGTACCGAATCCGCTCGGCACGGATCCCCGTCGGTTGTCGTACGAGATCACCTCCTCGGGACGCGAATCGTTCGAGGAGTGGTTCGAGGACATTCCGCGCGACGCGATGGGCGACCGGGACAAGATCGCACGAGCGATGTTGTTCGCAGACGTCGAGCCCGAGCGCGCGTCCCGGCTGCTGGCGCTGTGGCAACGCGACCTCCTCGAGCACGCGAAGAGCCTCGAGCGAGATCTCCAGTACGCACGCGCGAAGCGGCGAACGCCGACGGAGATCCTGCCGATGCTCATTCGGCGGGAGCTCTTCCGCGTCGCCGCGGACCTTGAGTTCCTGCAGGAGGTCGCAGAGTCGCTTAACGTCGCCAGCTCTGAGCAAACCGACAACGCGATCGATTCGTCGAACGTCGCCATCCAGCACGCCGCCAAGCAGCAATCCACAAAAGCGGCTCGCAAGAAAAGGCGCACTTCATAGATTCGTTCCGTCGCGCGTTTCCGGCCGAGCAACACTACGAATGGATGCGATCGTTCAGCTTGATGACGTAACAAGGTGCTACGGTGCGGGAGACGCCTCGGTAGACGCAGTAGCGAACGTCTCCCTCTCCGTTCAGGCTGGGGAGTTTCTTTCCGTGATGGGCCCAAGCGGGTGCGGCAAGAGTACGCTCCTCAATCTCATCGCGGGGTACGACGATCCAACCAGTGGCAGAGTCGTCGTCGCTGGAATGGACCTCGGCTCACTCTCGGAGCGTGAGCGAAGCAACCTACGCGCACGCCACCTCGGATTCGTCGTACAGAGCTTCGATCTGCTACCCAGACTTACCGTCGATGAGAACGTCCTCGTTCGGCTCGGCCCGATTGGCATCAGGGGACGCGAAGCGCGCACCAGAACGACTGCGGTCTTGGATAAAGTCGGGATCTCGCCAGCTGCCTGGAAACGTTACCCAGCAGAGCTTTCTGGAGGTGAACAGCAGCGGGTTGCGATGGCGCGCGCGCTCGTCGCCGAACGACTACTGCTGTTGGCGGATGAGCTGACCGGAAATCTCGACTCGAGTAGCGGCGGGCGGATCCTCGACCTGCTGCGAGACCTCAACGCCGAGCGGGGCATGTCGATCGTAGTTGTAACGCACGACGCATTCGCTGCGACGTATGGACACCGCACTGTGACAATGCGCGATGGCCGCATCGAGCATGACGTTGGAAGAGTCGGGAATGGTCGCGACTCCAGCGTCGTTTCGATCCGGAAGGTTGCGGCTCTGCAGACAGAGCGAGGCAGAGACAGCCGATGAGCCGTCTCCGACTCGCGTGGATCCAGTTTCGAGGGCAGATCGGACAGCTGGCGACCGCAGTGGTAGTGATCGCACTTGGCGTCGCCCTTGCCGCGGGAATGTTGCTCGCGAATGCGGGCTTGCGAGAAAGCTTTCAGGAATCGGCGGCAGCGCTTGCGGGGCGCGCCGAGCTGGAAGTGGCTCCGCTCTCGGGCGGGACGTTCGATGAGGGAACTCTGGACCTCGTGCGCGGCACTCCGGGAGTCGAGATGGCTGTCCCGCTACTCCTGGGCAGTGCGCTCCTGGACGATGAGTCCGAAACCCGGCTGCGACTAGTCGGCGTCGACATGCTCGACGATGCGACCGTCCGCCTGTACAGATCCAGCGCGACCGCAACCGGCGCAGTGGACGACCCACTTGTATTCCTTAACCAACCCGACTCGGCGATGGTTGCGGCGAGCTTCTTAGAGGAACGCGATCTCGAGCGCGGTGGAACGCTTTCGATCCAGACCCCTAGCGGACGTCGCAATTTGGTCATACGCGGTGTTCTTGATGATGTGGGCGTCGGTCGGGCCTTTGGAGGCGAATTCGCAATCATGGACCTTTTCTCGGCCCAAGAGACGCTTGGCCAGGAAGGTCGCCTGACGCGCATCGATGTTGCAGTCGAGAACGGAGTCAGTCCCTCGGCTGTGGCAAACTCCCTACGCAAGGTACTTCCGAACTTTGTCGGCGTCGTGCCAGTCACAGAACGAAAGGCAGAACTTGAGCGCGCAGCGGTGGGCTTTCAAGCGCTACTAAACGTCCTAGCGTTCATGGGATTGCTTCTCGGCTCACTCATCACGGCGAACCGCCTCGCTACAGTCTATCAAGAGCGCATGTGGGAAATGGGGGTCCTTCGAGGAATGGGTTGGACACCTACCGCGCTTGTACGGGATCTACTCGTTGAAGCAGCGATCGTTGGCACAGTCGCTGTAGCAATCGGTCTTCCCCTCGGAGTGTTCTTTGCCCAACTTATCGCCGGACCGGTCGCAGACACGATGGCGCTCAACCTCCAGCAGTCGATCGCGAAGCCACACCTTTCTCTTAGGCCTCTCCCGCTTGTTGTCGCGGGCCTCGCCGGTATCGGCAGCGGAGTCTTATCCGCATGTATCCCCGCCAGGCGGGCTTCAAGAGCACCAATAGTGGTCCTCAAAGCCAGGAAAAGAAGGCGCGATCCGTTTTCCACCCCGACATGGACACGCATAGCGAGGGTATTAACCCCGGCCTTGGGGCTGGCTGCCCTCCTCGCCCAGAGCGCGACCAACTCACCGCTCCTCGGAGGATTGGCGATGCTCCTGCTCGCGGCCGCCGGCGGGCTTTTGGTACAGCCCGCACTCAGAGTCGTAACGCCCATCGTCGGTCGCATCTTCGGCGAAGCCGCACTCATTGGCGCCAAAGATCAAAGCAGAGCGCCCAGCCGAGCTATCGGCGCGGCAACAATGATTCTCGTAGGTATCGGTCTCGTTGTCTGGATAGGGATGGTTAGAGTCAGTTTCGAGCGCTATGTCACCGACATAAACATGCGGGTGCGGCAGGCCGATATAATCGTCGATTCCAGCATTGGTGGACTCGCAGTGGATCAGAGTCAGCCTCGCTTGTCAGAAGTCCTGCTTCACAAGCTGCGCGAGGTTCCGGGCGTACACCTCGTCGGCTCAGATGCCGAAATCATTTCACACAATCCGGAAGCGGGAGTGCTGGCCGTAGATCCGGTGCGCTTGCTTCACGAAAAATTTGGGACCTGGCATCTCGAAAAGGGCTCGATGCCTGGAGCACTTCAAGCCGTGGCTGCTGGGGATGGTTCGCTGGCAGATTCCACCCTTCTCACGAAGAGAGGGCTCCGGATTGGTGACCAGGTAGAGATCATGACGCCCTCGGGCCCGCTCGAGCTGCCGATTGTTGGCGTAACCTCTGCCGGGTTTCTGTCTGGTGAGGGCAACCTAACGATCAGCCGGGAGGTTTATCGTAAGTACTGGCAAGACCACTCCATCGTTCGTGCCTACCTCCTAGTTTCAGATGGGCATTCGATTGAAGAGGTACGCAGAGCCATACAAGCCGATCTGGGTACTCAGTACCGGCTCCGGACGGTCGATGCAGACGAGCTGGGCGAGTGGATCGGTGGCAGTGTTCGTCGGGCGTTCATATTTCTGGATGTCATCGCGGTCTTGACTGTCATTGTCGTCTTCGCGGGAACAGCTGATGCCTTGGCTGCTAACGTCATTGAGCGCACGCGTGAGATCGGAACGCTCCGGTCGATCGGTCACGCACCTGCGGCAATCGGCAAAATGGTGGTTGCGCAGGCGCTTGTGATTGGTATTGCGGGCGCCGCGCTCGCTGCCATTTTAGGCGTCGGGATGGGATTCGCGTTTGTTGCTGGCGTCTTGCAGTCGATTCTAGGGTGGCAGCTTGAGGTTTATCCGACCTTTGGCGCACCGGCAGCTGCTGCCACGCTGGGAGTGCTCGCTTGTGTCCTAGGGGGAACGCTCCCAGCTATTCGCGCTTCGCGTCTATCGATCGTGCACGCGCTTCGGTACGAGTAAACCTAGGCAAAGCTCGCATTCGCTGATGAAGCATGGGAGGTGGGGTGCATGCATCCGGGGGATCGTTCCGCCGTGGTTACAGGCGCCGCCACCGGTGTGGGCCGAGCCACCGCGCTCGCGCTCGCCGAGCGAGGCTGCGCCGTGGCCGTGAACTACAGCAAGTCGCGTGACGCCGCCGAAGCCGTCGCCGCAGAAGCCCGGGCCAAGGGAGTGAAGGCCATCGCCATCCAAGCCGACGTCGCCAGCGACGCCGACTGCCGCCGCCTGGTCGACACCGCGGTCGCCGAGCTCGGCGGGCTCGACATCCTCGTGAACAACGCCGGGACGACCCGCTTCATCAACCACGCGGACCTCGAGGCGGTCACCGACGACGACTGGAGCCGGATCCTTGGGGTGAACCTAAAGGGCCCGTTCCAGTGCGCCCGCGCCGCGCGAAAGCACCTCGAAGCCGGCGACGGCGGCGTGATCATCAACGTCTCGAGCGTCGCCGGCGTCTACGCGACCGGCAGCTCCATCCCCTACTGCGCCTCGAAGGCGGCGCTGAACAACCTGACCGTCATCCTCGCGCGCGTGATGGGGCCGAAGGTGCGCGTGAACGCCGTCGCCCCGGGCTTCATCGAAGGCGAGTGGCTGAAGGAAGGGCTCGGCGAGCTCTACGAGCCGGTCCGCAACTCCTTCCAGCAGCGGTCGCTCGTGAAGAAGGTCTCGACGCCGGAAAGCATCGCGGCGGCGATCCTCTCGCTGATCGAGGGATCGGACGTCGTCACGGGGCAGGTGCTGATCGCGGACGGCGGAGTCGGCGTCGCTGGCTGATCCCGCGGCCAAGAGAGCCCGCTCGCCGCACACCTCAGAACGGGAACCCGAAGACGACGTTCACGGCGTCGAAGTCCTCGCCGAAGTCGTACGCGAGGCCGATGCGCATGCCGTCGAAGAGCCCGCCGATCACCGGCAGCTCCATCGGCGTCGACGAGCCGAGCGTCGCGCCGAGCTCGAAGATCTGGGGGACCTGGAGCGCCTCCTCCTCGAAGCGCGTGAACTGCAGGCTCGGAGAGAACAGGCTGTAGATGAAGAACCCGCTGAGATCGGGCGTGATGTGCGGGCCGATCTTGAAGCCGAGCGGATGGCGCACGTCGAAGCCCGTGCGGAACGTTCCGTAGGCCTCGCTGCCGAAGCCCTCGTCCGTGTCGCCGAAGGGCGAATCGCCGGCGTAGAGGTAGGCCAAGCCGAACGAGAGCGTGAACTCGTTCCACGGCACCTGGTACAGGCTCGAGAGGCCGATCTGGTAGGTGTAGAAGGGCCCGTCCGCGGCGTCGAGGTCGGCCCGATCGCCGGAGCCGCCGCTCGCCGAAGCGCTAAAGTCGAACGTGCCGCCGAAGCCCCAGGCCGCGAGCGGCGTCACGCGGAAGTGCTCGAAGACCGGGATGTCGAGCTTCGCGCGGATCTCCGTCGCGAGCGAATTCGTCGACGCCTTCACGAGCGTGCCGTCGTCGAGCGTTCCCTCGAAGCGGTAGTAGCCGTAGATCACCGGCAGGCCGAGCCGCACGTCGCACGGGCCGATCACGTCGTCGAACGTGAACTCGAGCGGCAGCGAGAAGACGCTCACGTCGAGACCGCCGATCGAGTAGCCGCCGAAGCCGAACTGCGTCGCGTAGACATAGTTGACGCTGACGTCGACGTCCTGGTCGAGCGGCGTCTCCGCGAGGGCGGGCGACCTTCCGAGCACGAGCACCAGCACGAGCACCAGCGCGACGAGGACCGCGAAGAGCGCGGCGAGCGACACCGTGAGCCGTTGCCCGACTGCCGCGTCGCGCCGGGAGTCCGAATTCGACCTCGAAGCGATCCCCGGTTATCGGGCGATCCCGACCGTTTCTCAACCTCTCCCTCTCGCGGGATTTCAGCGAGAGAGGCCCGACCACGCGCTCGGCGTCTCGCCCGTCCAGCGCCGGAACGCGCGCGAGAACGCCCTCGTGTCGGAGAAGCCGAGGAGGCAGGCGAGGTCGCCCGCGCAGTCCGGGGAGAATCCGGGGATTCGTCGGGGATTTCTCGGGCAGAAGGCCGCGTCCGGCGCGCTCTGGCCTCCCGGGCGGAGGTATCCTAGCCTGCGTTTCTCACCAGATCCCTACTGCGGCGGCCGATAGCACGGAATCTTCGCGAGCTTCTCCCTCTGGGCTCCTCGACGTACTGTTCGAGTACGCCTGCGTCGCCCTCCGGTCCGAGGCT